>JAABUS010005912.1_pt1 | contig 15477 bp, 14 predicted proteins | sample 5560161 | NCBI WGS metagenome assembly JAABUS01 (sample SAMN10711885, study PRJNA513376) | rock metagenome | isolation source: Antarctica rocks | place: Antarctica: Victoria Land, Trio Nunatak nord | collected 2016-01-04
GCGCCGTCGGCCACGCCGTCCGGACCGAGAAGGACCTCGCGGACGGCGTCCGGGTGGGCCAGCATGGCGATCACGACGTCGGCTCCGCGAGCGGCCTCGGCCGGGCTGCCGGCCGCCACCGCCCCGGCCGCAACCAGCTCGACCGCCTTGGCCGGCGTACGGTTCCAGACCTGCAGGTCATGATGGGCGTCGAGCACATGCTGGGCCATCGCCGCCCCCATCCGGCCCAGCCCGAGGAACGCCACCTGCACGTGATCCCTCATCCCCTCGGCGGGCACCTGCCTCGGCCGCAGTATCACCCCTGCCGAGCCGGATTGACTTCCGCCCCCTCGACAATCAGGGTGGGCCGGTCGAGCCGAGATCCCTCGACGAACGCGGAGGCGTCCCATGTCCCAGCCCGCAGGCGTCGAGGTCACGGCGGACACCAGCCGGTACGCCGGCATCCTCTCGCCCGACGCCCTCGAGTTTCTCGCCGGCCTGCAGCGGCGGTTCGGCGCCACCCGCCGTGACCTGCTCGAACGCCGTACCGCCCGGCACGCCGAGCTGGCCAGCGGCGGCAGCCTGGACTTCCGGCCCGACACGCAGCAGGTACGCGACGGCGACTGGCGGGTCGCCGAGCCGGCGCCCGGCCTCGTCGACCGCCGGGTGGAGATCACCGGCCCGACCGACCGCAAGATGCTGATCAACGCGCTGAACTCCGGCGCGAGGGTCTTCATGGCCGACTTCGAGGACTCCAACTCCCCGACCTGGGACAACCTGGTTTCGGGCCAGCAGAACCTGGTGGCTGCGATCGAGCGCACGATCGACTTCACCAGCCCCGAGGGCAAGGCATACCGGCTGAACGACGAGGTCGCCGTGCTAGTCGTCCGTCCCCGCGGCTGGCATCTGGACGAGAAGCACGTGCTCGTCGACGGCCAGCCGATGGCCGGCAGCCTGTTCGACTTCGGCCTGTACCTCTTCCACTGCGGGCAGCGCCAGATCGACGCCGGACTCGGCCCGTACTTCTACCTGCCCAAGCTGCAGAGCCACCTCGAGGCCCGGCTCTGGAACGACACGTTCCTGCACGCTCAGGAGGCCCTCGGCATCCCGCGCGGCACCATCCGCGCCACCGTGCTGGTGGAGACGATCCCTGCGGCGTTCGAGATGGACGAGATCCTCTACGAGCTGCGCGAGCACTCCGCCGGCATGAACGCCGGCCGCTGGGACTACATGTTCAGCCTGATCAAGGAGTTCCGCGAGCGTGGCGGCGCGATGATGCTGCCCGACCGCAACAGCGTGACGATGACCGCGCCGTTTCTGCGGGCCTATACCGAGCTGCTCGTCAAGACCTGTCACCGCCGGGGCGCGCACGCGATGGGTGGGATGGCGGCGTTCATCCCCAGCCGGCGCGACCCGGCGGTCAACGAGGCGGCACTGGCCAAGGTCCGTGCGGACAAGGAGCGTGAGGCCGGGGACGGCTTCGACGGCACCTGGGTCGCCCACCCCGACCTGGTGCCGGTCGCCATGGAGGTCTTCGACCGGGTGCTCGGCGACCGGCCGAACCAGCTCGACCGGCAGCGCCCCGAGGTCTCGGTCACCGCGGCGCAGCTGCTCGCCGTACCGGAGACACCTGGCGAGATCACTGAGGACGGGCTGCGCAACGACGTGAGCGTCGGCCTGCAGTATCTCGAGGCCTGGCTGCGGGGGAGTGGTGCCGTGGCGATCTTCAACCTGATGGAGGACGCTGCCACCGCCGAGATCGCCCGATCCCAGATCTGGCAGTGGGTCCATCACTCCGCGACCCTGAGCAGCGGCGAGCAGGTCACTCCGGAGCTGGTACGCCGGATCGCCGACGAGGAGCTGGAGAAGATCCGTACGGCGGTCGGCGACGAGGCAGACACCGGGGGGCGGTTCAAGGAGGCCCGCGAGATCTTCGAGACCGTCGCGCTCTCCGACGACTTCGCCGAGTTCCTGACCGTGCCCGCCTACGAGTACCTCGACTGACATGGCGGGCTCCGACGTCGCAGCACTCGCCGAGCGGATGCGTGCGGTCCTCGGCGCCGGCGGCGTGCTCACCGACCGGACCCAGCTCCGCACCTACGAGTGCGACGGGCTCGCGCACTTCCGGGTGACGCCGGCGCTGGTCGCCCTGCCGGAGACCGCTGAGCAGGTGGCGACCGTCGTCAGGCTCTGCGCCGAGGCCGGCGTCCCCTACGTCGCCCGCGGCTCGGGCACCGGCCTGTCCGGCGGCGCACTGCCGGTGGCGGACGGCGTACTCATCGTCCTGGCCCGGATGCGCAAGATCGTCGAGATCGACATCCCGAACCAGCGCGCGGTGGTCGAGCCCGGCGTCATCAACCTGTGGGTCACCCGCGAGGTCACCCCGCACGGCTACTACTACGCGCCGGACCCGTCCAGCCAGCTGGTGTGCTCGATCGGCGGCAACGTCGCGGAGAACTCCGGCGGAGCGCACTGCCTGAAGTACGGCTTCACGACCAACCACGTCACCGGCGCCGAGGTCGTGCTGCCCGACGGCGAGGTCGTGCATCTCGGCGGCAAGGCGCCCGACCACCCCGGCTACGACCTGCTCGGCACCTTCGTCGGCTCCGAGGGGACGCTCGGCATCGCCACCGAGGTGACCCTGCGCCTGGTCCGCAAGCCGGAGGCGGTCGAGACGATGCTGGCCGGCTTTCCCAGCATCGAGGACGCCGCGGGCGCGACCGGCGACATCATCGGCGCCGGCATCGTGCCCGCTGCGATCGAGATGATGGACGCGCTCGCCATCGAGGCGGCGGAGGCCGCTGTGCACTGCGGCTACCCGACCGGCGCCGCGGCGGTTCTGGTGATCGAGCTGGACGGGCCACAGGCCGAGGTCGACCACCAGTTCCACCAGGTCGAGCAGCTCTGTCAGGGCCGCTCGGCTTTCGAGATCCGGATCGCGCAGGACGAAGCGGAGCGGGCGCTGATGTGGAAGGGCCGCAAGTCCGCCTTCGCCGCGGTGGGGCGGATCAGCCCCGACTACTTCGTCCAGGACGGGGTCATCCCGCGCACGGTGCTGCCCGAGGTGCTGGCCCGGATCGAGCGCCTCGCGGCGGCGAAGGGACTCCGGGTCGCCAACGTGTTCCACGCCGGTGACGGCAACCTGCACCCGCTGGTGCTCTTCGACGAGGCGGTGCCCGGCCAGGCCGAGGATGCCGAGCACGTCGCCGGCGCCATCCTCGACCTGTGCATCGAGTACGGCGGTTCGATCACCGGTGAGCACGGGGTCGGCAGTGACAAGGCGAAGTACATGAGCCGTCAGTTCACCGCTGCCGACCTGGACACCATGCAGCTGCTGCGCTGTGCCTTCGACCCAGCCGGGTTGTCCAACCCGGGCAAGGTGTTCCCCACCCCGCGGCTGTGCGGCGAGGCACCCGGCCCGCGCAAGGGGGCCCACCCGCTGCAAGATGCGGGGCTGGCCGAGGTCTTCTGATGGCCGCAGCCGCCGACGCCCGACCCACCCTGGCGCTCCGACCCGGTGTGCGGGAGGGCGGGGCGGGTGACGCCGTGGACGGGATGGTGCCGACTGCGGTCGTCACACCGGAGTCCGTCGACGACGTGGCCGAGCTGCTCGCAGAGGCGCAGGGCAGCGGGCTGTCCGTCCTCCCTAGGGGTGCTGGTACCAAGCTGGGCTGGGGCAACCCGCCACGCACGCTTGACCTGGTTGTGGACGTACGCCGCCTCGACGGCGTCCTGGAGCACAACCCGGGCGACCTGGTGGTCCGGGCGCAGGCCGGGCTTCCGCTGGCCGCGCTGCAGGAGCGGCTGGCCGGCGAGGGACAGCTGCTCGCGCTGGACCCGCCCGAGGCCGGCGCCACGCTGGGTGGCGTGGTGGCCGCGAACGCCTCGGGCCCGCACCGGCTGCGCTACGGCACCGTCCGCGACCTGCTGATCGGGGTGACCGTGGTCCTGGCCGACGGCTCGGTGGCTCACGCCGGCGGCAAGGTGGTCAAGAACGTCGCGGGATACGACCTCGGCAAGCTTTTCACCGGCTCCTTCGGCACCCTCGGCGTGATCGTCGAAACGATCTTCCGGCTGCACCCGTTACCGCCGACCGCCGGGGCGGTCGAGCTGCCCTACGACGGAGCCGCGGCGGCTGGCGAGCTCGTCCAGCGCGTCCTGCACTCGACGCTCGTGCCGAGCGCGCTGGAGCTGGTCGCGCCGGCGGGCGGCGACGGGCACCTGGTCGTCCTCTTCGAAGGCGTCGAGCCGGCGGTGGCCGCACAGACCGCGGCGGCCGCTGCCCTGGTGCCGGGCGGCCGGATCCTCGACGAGCTGCCCGACGGGTTCGGGAGCCGCCCGTACGCCCAGGGTGATGTCGGCCTCAAGGTCAGCTGTGAGCCGGCGGCGCTGCCGGCCGCACTGGAAGCGCTAGAGAGGACCGAGCGCGAGCACGGCCTGGTTCCGGCCGTCAGCGCGCATGCCGGCACCGGCATCCTCTGGGTTGGCTGGCCCGGCTCGTCGGAGCCCGGTGCCGTCGTGGCTGCCGTCCACTCGTTGCGCTCGGCGATGACGCGCCACGACGGCAGCGTCGTCGCGGTGGCTGCGCCGCCGTCGGTGAAGGCCGGCCTCGACGTCTGGGGTCCGGTGGGCGACGCCCTGCCGCTGATGCGGCGGGTCAAGGAGCGCTTCGACCCGGAGGGCCGGCTCGGGCCCGGCCGCTTCGTGGGAGGGATCTGAGGTGCCTGACAACTACGACGTAGGCGGGATGACCGCGCCGGCCGACGAGGCAAGCGGCACCAACCGGGTGGCCGAGCAGGCGGTCGCCGAGACGGTCGGCTTCAAGCGGCCGCTCGATCTGATGCAGACCATCGTGCTGCCGCCGGGCACCGAAGCGGCGACCGTCGGGTCCGGATCTCGCCGTGGCGTCGCGGTTGCCCCGGCGTTCGACGAGCACCACCCACCGGCCGCCGAGCTGGTCGACGACTGCGTGCACTGCGGCTTCTGCCTGCCCACCTGTCCGACGTACCTGCTCTGGGGGGAGGAGATGGACTCCCCGCGCGGCCGGATCTACCTGATGAAGGAGGGTCTCGAGGGGGAGGCTCTGGACGAGAACATGGTCCGCCACTTCGACCAGTGCCTGGGCTGCATGTCCTGCGTGACCGCGTGCCCCTCCGGGGTGCAGTACGACAAGCTGATCGAGGCCACCCGGGCGCAGGTCGAGCGCCGGCACCGACGCCCACCGGGTGAGCGGCTGAAGCGTACGGCGATCTTCGCGCTGTTCCCCTACCCGCGCCGGCTCAAGCTGGCTCGCGGGCCGCTACGGGTCTACCAGAGTGCCCGGCTCGGCGCCCTGCTGCACGGCAGCGGGCTGCTGCGGGTGCTGCCGCGGTTTCTCCAGTCGATGGAGGCGCTGGCTCCGAAGCTGGCCTCGCCGCCGCGCATCGCCCAGGTCACGCCGGCGGTGGGCGAGAAGCGCCGTACCGTCGCGATGCTTCGCGGCTGCGTCCAGGGCGCGTTCTTCCCAGACGTCAACGCTTCGACGGTCCGGGTGCTCGCCGCCGAGGGCTGCGAGGTGCTCGCGCCGCGCGCGCAGGGCTGCTGCGGAGCACTGTCCGCGCACTCGGGTCGCGAGGAGGAGGCGCTCGACTTCGCCCGGGCGCTGATCCGTTCGCTCGAGGACGTCGACAGCGTGGTGGTCAACGCGGCCGGCTGCGGGTCGAACATGAAGGAGTACGGCCACCAGCTGCGCGACGACCCCAGGTGGGCAGGGAAGGCGGCGGCATTCTCGGCCAAGGTGCGCGATGTGACCGAGCTGCTCACCGAGCTGGAGCCGGTGGCGCCGCGGCACCCGCTCGAAGTGACCGTGGCCTACCACGATGCCTGCCACCTGGCGCACGCCCAGGGCATCCGCAAGCAGCCGCGCGACCTGCTGAGCGGCATTCCCGGTCTGAAGGTCAAGGAAATTGTCGAGGCCGAGATCTGTTGCGGCTCGGCCGGGGTCTATAACCTGCTCCAGCCCGAGCCGGCTCGCGCGCTGGGGGAGCGCAAGGCCCGCAACGTCTTGGCCACGGAGGCGCAGATGCTGGTCACCGCCAACCCGGGTTGCTGGATGCAGATCGCCACCACTCTGGAGTCCATGGGTCAACGGCTGCCGGTCGCGCACACGGTGCAGGTTCTCGACGCAGCAATCCGCGGCGTACCGGTGGCACGGCTGCTCGATGAGGCGACCTCAGGCCCCGGTACGGCCGTGCCCCGCCCCGGCTCGTCAGCATCCGCCGCCGGCCCCGCGCCGGTCTCTGTCAAGGGGTAGCGATGTACAAGCAGGTCTTCGCGCCGGTCTCCAACTCCCTCGCGCTCACGTCGATCTTCGCCGCGCTGCCGCTGGTCACGCTGTTCGTGCTGCTCGGCGTGCTCAAGCTGCGGGCATGGGTCGCGGGGCTTCTCGCACTCGCGGTGGCGATCGTCGTCGCGATCGCGGTCTACTCGATGCCGGTCGGGCAGGCCCTCGACGCGGGACTCGAGGGGGCGGCCTTCGGGCTCTTCCCGATCATGTGGATCGTGATCAACGCGATCTGGATCTACAACATGACCGTGGAGACCGGCCACTTCGACGTGCTGCGCCGCTCCTTCGCCAAGGTCAGTGACGACCAGCGGATCCAGGCGATGATCGTCGCGTTCTGCTTCGGTGCGTTGATGGAGGCTCTCGCCGGCTTCGGTACGCCGGTGGCGATCAGCTCGGTCATGCTGATCGCTCTGGGCTTCCGGCCGATCAAGGCGGCGACCATCGCGCTGGTGGCCAACACCGCGCCGGTGGCCTTCGGCGCCCTAGCCACCCCGATCGTCACGCTGGCCTCGACCGCGGTGACCGGCGGCGCGTACAGCGTCGACCAGCTCGGCTCCATGGTGGGCCGGCAGACGCCGATCCTGGCGGTCCTTGTTCCGTTGGCCCTGGTGGGGATCGTGGACGGCATGCGCGGCGTACGGCAGACGTGGCCGGCGGCGCTTGTCTGCGGCATCACGTTCGGCATCGCGCAGTACCTCTGCTCGAACTACATCTCGGTGCCGCTGACCGACATCGTGGCGGCGCTGGTGTCCGCGCTGGCGCTGATCGGCTTCCTGCGCGTCTGGCAGCCCGCGGAGAGCTACAGCGAGGAGCAGGCATCCGCCGGCTCGCCGGCAGCGGGCGGCCGGCTGCGGCCGCGCCCCGTCGGTGGCGGCATGTCGGAGGAGGTCGACCCCAACTTCGTCGCCCGGGTCCGCAACGCCGACAACGACGTCGTGGACCCCCCGCGCGAGGTGGCACGGGCCTACGCGCCGTACCTGATCATCATCGCGATCTTCGCACTGGCCCAGCTGCCGTTCCTCAAGGGAACCGCGCCGACGAAGGTGGGACAGGCCGGCACCGGACTGGAGTCCGTGACGCAGTTCTTCCACTGGCCGGGACTGCACCTCCTCACCTCGGCAGGCAAGCCGCTGGGGCTCCAGAACTTCAGGTTCAACTGGCTCTCCGCCGGCGGCACCCTGCTGCTCATCGCCGGGCTGGTCACCATGCTGGCGCTGGGCGTCGGCCTGCGGCGGGCACTGCACGCGTACGCCGCCACGCTGAACCAGCTGAAGTGGGCGATCGTCACGGTGATGGCCGTGCTCGCGCTCGCGTATGTGATGAACGCCTCCGGGCAGACGGGCACGCTCGGTCGCTGGATGGCGGGTGCGGGCGGTCTGTTCGCCATCCTCTCGCCGATCCTCGGCTGGCTCGGCGTCGCCGTGACCGGGTCCGACACGTCGTCGAACGCCCTGTTCGGCGGCCTGCAGGTCACCGCGGCCAAGGACGCCGGGCTGAACCCGCTGCTGATGGCGGCCTCGAACAGCTCCGGTGGCGTGCTCGGCAAGATGGTCTCCCCCCAGAACCTCGCGATCGCGGCCGCCGCCGTCGGTCTGGAGGGTGCCGAGGGCGAGCTGTTCCGCCGGGTGCTGTTGTGGAGCTTGGGCTTCCTGCTCTTCATGTGCGTGCTGGTCTACCTGCAGTCCACGTCGGTGCTGTCCTGGATGGTGCCGGGCGGCAGCTGAGTCCTCGGCCGCGCACGGCCTTGCGTCACACCCGGACCAGCACCTCGTCGAGCGGTCGTCGATCGAGGTCGGGCACTGCGGCGTCGGACGCCGGATAGCCGACCGGCACGAGCAGGGCCGGGCGTTCGTTGCGCGGGCGGCCGAGGACCTTGGCCAGGAAGCCCATCGGGCTCGGCGTGTGGGTCAGCGTCGCCAGGCCGGCGAGGTGCAGTGAGGCGATCAGCAGTCCGCACGCGATGCCGACCGACTCCTTGACGTAGTAGTGCTTGTGCCTAGCCCCCTCGGCGTCGACCGAGTAGGCCTGCTCGAAGACCACGATCACGTACGGCGCGTCGGTGATGTGCGGCTTGCGCCAGTCGGTGCCGAGCCGGCGCAGCGCCCGCAGCCACTCCTCGCCGAGCCGGCCGTCGTAGGACCGGCGTTCCTCCTCCTCGGCGGCCGCTCGGATCCGGGTCTTCACCGCTACGTCGGAGACGACCACGAAGGTCCACGGCTGCTGATGCGCCCCGGACGGCGCGGTGGCCGCGGTCGCGACCGCGTTCTCGACCAGCTCGAAGGGCACCGGCTCGGTCGAGAACTCGCGGACCGTACGCCGCCGCGACATCGCGGCCAGGAAGTCGCGCGAGGCCTGGAGCGCCTGTGCCGAATCCGGCCGGGTGTAGTCGAGCGGGACCGGCCGGTACTCCTCGTCGTACATCGGGCCAGTGTGGAGGACGCGAAGTCGAACCGATCCGGGCGTCGCGGAGTCGAACCCTGCGAGCGACGGAGAGGGGCGGGTGTGGACGACCTGGAGAGCTGGCTGACGGAGTGGTACCCGTCGGCGTACCGCAGCGCCTGCCTCGTTCTGCGTGACCGCGGCGCGGCCGAGGAGGCGGTGCAGGAGGCCTTCCTGCGGGTGTGGCGCTTCCGGGGCGCGATCCCGGCCGGCGACGGTCGACGCGCGTGGCTCTACCGGGTGGTCGTCAACGCCTGCATGTCGCGGGCCCGGACCGAGTCGCGGTGGCGGGCTCGCAACGCGCGGGCCGGCGACTGGGACGAGCCCGCGGCGGTGACCGGGCTGCCGGCGGAGGCGGCCGAGTCGAACGCCCTAGCCGCCGCGGTGACCGCCGCGCTCGCCGACCTGCCGGAGCACCTGCGGGTGCCCACGGTGCTGCGCTACTACGCCGGGCTGTCCGAGCGGGAGATCGCCACCGCCATCGGCCGACGCCCGGGGACGGTGAAGTCGCGCCTGTACGACGCCCGCCAACGGCTTTCTCGAGACCCACGCCTGGCGGCATGGGTCGACGACCTGGCGGAGGTGTCCCCGTGATCAGCGACGAGATGCTCGAACGGCTGCTACGAGACGCCGCCGCCACCTTGGCGCCTCCCGCCGAAGGTCCACGTGCGGTCCTGGCTGCCTCGCGCCCGCGGCGCGCCCTGCCGCGGATCTCTTCACCTGAGAGCGGGCGGCCGCGCCGGCGGGTCTGGTCGGTGGCAGCCGCCGCTGCGGCACTGGTCACGGTGTCGGCGGCCGGCGGCGCCCTGCTGACCAGCGGGGGAGCGCCTGCGCAGCCGACGGCAGATGCGAACTTCAGCTCCAACCGAGGACCGGCCGCGGCCGGCGACGCCAGGGCGGGTCGGCCGGCCGCCCAGTCAGTACCGCAGACCGCCCGACCGCCTGCGGCCGCCGCGGCGCCGGCGGACGGCGCCCGGATCGTCAAGACCGGGGCCGTCTCGTTGGAGGTTGCGAAGAAGCAGGTCGGTCCCACCCTCGACCGGCTGACCTCTCTGGCGGCTGTTCAGGGCGGGTACGTCGCGAGCAGCACCACCAGCGAGGGCAGCGCCACCCCCGCCGGCAGCGTCCGGCTGCGGGTGCCGGCGCGGTCGTTCGAGGACACGCTGAAGCAGGTTCGCGGCTTCGGCACCGTGCAGTCGGTCAGCGCGGCGGGCCGCGACGTGACGGCGACGTACGTCGACCTGGCCGCCCGGCTGCGAGCCCTGCAGGCCACTCGATCGACGTACCTGACGCTGCTGTCCAAGGCCCGGACCATCGGTGAGACCCTCGCGGTCCAGCAGCAGGTCGACGGCGTACAGCAGCAGATCGAGCAGCTCGAGGGCCAGCGCAAGGTGCTGGCGGACGCGAGCGACTTGGCCACCCTCGACGTCCGGGTGGCGGAGAAGGGCACGGCAGCCGCCGTGGTCAAGCCGTCCCAGCAGTCGTCTGGTCTGGAGCGCGCGTTCTCGCAAGCGTTCCACGGCTTCGCCCGCGGCGTCTACGCGCTCATCGCCGCTTCGGGTCCGGCGCTGCTGCTGCTCATCTGCCTGGGGGTGCTGATGGCCTTGAGCTGGGTGGGCTATCGGATGCTGCGCCGCCGCCTGGTCTGAACCTCCCTGTTGGCGGCCGTCGCCGACTCGTAGCGTTCAGCCGGCGCGAGCGGAACCCAGAGGCGGCGAGAATGCGGGACGAAGACAGCTGGCAGGAGTGGTCCGACGACCGCGCCGAGCTGGTGCGGATGATCGGCGAGACCGGCTCCTTCACGGGAGAGCCAGCCGTTCCACCCGGCGTCGTGCTCAAGCGCGGGGAGCGGCTGTTCCTCCACACCTCCGGAGTTTCGCTGGTCGAGATCCGCCACGCGGCCGGTCACTCGGCGGGGGCCTCCACCGGCTTCTCCTTCCGAGTCGCCAAGGGCGTGAGCTGGCGCGTCGGCGGGTCTCGCGGCAGGCACCTACCTGGCCCCGAGAGCCTCACCGCGATGGACGCGGGCGCGGCGTTCATCACCGACCGCCGGGTGGTCTTCACCGGCTCGCGTCAGGCCCGCGAGTGGTCGTTCGCCAAGCTGCTCGGCGTGCGGCACGAGGAGACCTCCCCGGTCACGTGGCTGCCGGTCTCCAACCGCCAGCGGGTCTCAGGACTGGCGTACGCCGGCGAGGACACGGTGCTGTGGAGGTTCAGGCTTGTGCTCGCCCTAGGCCGACGCGGCCGGCGACCGGAGCGTCCTCAAGTCGGAGCTGGCCGCCATGCTCGCGGAGCACGACGCCGGCCAGCCGCCTGGCGGCCACTGCCGCTGCTGCTGCCGGGTCGGTCGTCGCGGCCGCAAAGTCGCCGTCGGGACTGCGCCGAGCTCTGCGTCTGCTCGCGCTCGTCTACACCGGCAAGCCCGGCCACCCCGCCGCATTACGAGCGGGACAGGGCACGCTGGCCGGCCTGTTCACCCTCGGCTTGGTGGCCGGACTGTCCGGCTCCCCGGATGACACTTCGACGCAGTCGACCCACGATCGGCTGGCTGCGACCGCAACGGTGTCCCCGTCTCCGGAGACTGCACCCTCGGACGCGGCCGAGTGGGCCTCTCCGCTGCCGTTGATCGTCACCAGCCCGTTCGTCCCGCCGGCGAGCTCAGCGAAGCCGCCGCGGCCATCGAGGCGGCCGTCGTCCCGGCCTCGGCTTTCGCCACCAGCGCCACCACCGCCGCCGCCGCCGGCAGATCCCCGGCTTGGTGGGCCGTGGGTGGCCGGCTGCGAGTCGGCCTACCCGGACTTCTGCATCCCGGGAGGCCGCGACTACAACTGCCCCGAGTTCCCAGCCAAGAACTTCACGGCACTCTCGCCAGACCCATATCGGCTCGACGGCAACGACCACGACGGAATCGCGTGTGAGATTGAGGTGGACGAAGTCCCGATACGCTCGCCGACGTGAGCGAGGCGCAGGCCCGGCTCGGCGTGATGGGCGGCACCTTCGACCCCATCCACCACGGGCACCTGGTAGCCGCCAGTGAGGTGGCGAGCCGGTTCGACCTGGATGAGGTCGTGTTCGTCCCGACCGGCCAGCCCTGGCAGAAGTCCGAGCGGGAGGTGTCACCCGCCGAGGACCGGTACCTGATGACTGTGGTGGCGACGGCGTCCAACCCACGGTTCTCGGTGAGCCGAGTCGACATCGACCGGGGCGGTCCGACCTACACCATCGACACGCTGACCGAGCTGCGCAAGCAGCACGGTGCCCAGACGGAGCTGTTCTTCATCACCGGAGCGGACGCGCTGGCCCAGATCCTCGGCTGGCGGTCTGCGGACGAGCTGTTCGCCATGGCGCACTTCATCGGCGTGACCCGGCCCGGGCACCCGCTGTCCGACTCCGGCTTCCCGGACGGTGCGGTGTCGCTGGTGGAGGTGCCGGCGATGTCGATCTCGTCGACGGGCTGTCGCACCCGGGTCGCCGCCGGCGAGCCGGTCTGGTACCTCGTCCCCGACGGCGTCGTCCAGTACATCCAGAAGCGCCGGCTCTACCGCTGACGCGGCGCGGACCGGCTACCTTGCTTGCCATGCGCACACGAATCGCCGTCCTTGGCCCGCTCGTCGCCGGTCTTCTCGCGGTGTCGGCTGCACCCGCCGCCGCAATCAGCTACGGGGAGAAGGACCATAACCGGCACCCCGAGGTGGGCGCACTGCTCGCGGAGAAGGCCTACTCCGACGGCACCTACGCCTACTGCAGCGGGACCCTGGTCTCGCCGACCGTGCTCGTCACCGCCGCCCACTGCGGCGACCCCGGCCAACGGACGGCCCGGGTCACCTTCGTGCCGCACTACAAGCCCGGGGCGCCGGTGTACGTCGGCCGGTACGTCGCCGACCCGGCGTACACCCAACGGCAGAACGACCCGCATGATCTAGCGGTCGTCGTCTTCGACTCGGCCATCCCAGGGATCACGCCGGCGCGGCTGCCCACGGCTGGCCTGCTGGACCGGCTCCGGGACAGTGGCCACCTCCGCGACGCCACGTTCACTGCCGTTGGCTACGGCTCCCTCGCGCCGACGAACGGCCCGGGCGGCAAGAACTACGTCTACTCCGACACTCGCTATCTGGCATTCGGCAGCTTCAACTCGCTCAATCAAGCGTGGCTGCGGCTGTCAGGCAACCCTGCGACGGGTGACGGCGGGACGTGCTTCGGCGACTCCGGCGGCCCCAACTTCCTCGGCGGCCCGCAGAGTGACCTGCTCGTGGCGACGACGATCACGGGTGACGCGGTCTGCCGGGCCACCAACGTCGACTACCGGCTTGACACGGCCTCGGCTCGGTCGTTCCTCGCCCGCTTCGTCCGGCTGCCGTAACGACGAGCCACCGGTCGCAGGTGCGGGGAGCTCTCCCGGTCCATCAGCCGGCTGCCGGCCCGTGAGACGCTGGTCCGGTCCCGTCCACGACCCTGTCCGCGACCCAGTGAGCCGCCCGTGACCGCATCTCCCCGAGCCGTCGAGCTCGCCCAGGCCGCCGCCGAGGCGGCCGCGGACAAGCTCGCGACCGACCTGCTGATCCTCGACGTCAGCGACCAGCTCGTGATCACCGACTGCTTCGTCCTGACCGCCGCCCCGAACGACCGGCAGGTGCGCTCGGTCGTCGAGGCGGTGGAGGAGCGGTTACGGGATCTCGGTGCCAAGCCGGTACGCCGGGAAGGCGAACGGGAGAGCCGCTGGGTGCTGCTGGACTACGTCGACATCGTCGTACACGTCCAGCACCGGGAGGAGCGGCTCTACTACTCCCTCGAGCGGCTCTGGAAGGACTGCCCGGTGGTACCGCTGCCCGAGTCGGCAACGGTCCCGGCCGCTGCGGTGGCCGACCGCTGAGGCGTACGCCGGTCGGCCTGGCCCGCGATAGACTGGCCGGCGACCCGGGGGTATAGCTCAGTTGGTAGAGCACTTGCTCGGCAGGCAAGGGGTCAGGGGTTCGAGTCCCCTTACCTCCACCGGTTCCCGCAGGTAGCGGCGGCGCGGGCAGCCGCCAGATGCGTCCAGCCCGGCCGATGTTCCCGCGGCAGCGGATGGAATGCGGATGGCAGGGCTGGCGGTACGACGCCAGCGGCGAAGGCCACCCGGCTCTATGCGCCGACCGGGGCAAGGCGCCGATGTCGGTGGCGAAGACGCCCGGCGACCAGCGAGGCGTGCATAAACCCAGCTGTCCAGCGCGAGCCCGCTAAGGACAGTCGAAGCTATTGACTATCCCAGCCCCCGTGTCGGCGCCGACCACGTAACTCTCAATACAGCCCGAGTAATGCTGCGGAGCCCAGTCCGGAGCACCGGGGGGATCGTGTGCGACATGCCGGAAGATCAGTACCCAGGCCGGAGAAGACACCCCCGCCCCCCTGTCATTGTAGGTCCATAGGTGAACTTCCGGCTCGACGTTTCGCCTCTCGCGGGCCGAGAACGCTTGAGAACGAAACAGCGACACCGCGGCAGTGGCAGGAACGCGAGCAACATAGCCCGGTGGAATCGGCGAGGCCCAACTGTCGCGCCCCCAAACGAAGACCGCATCAGGAGGCGGCGCGGGCGGCTGAATGACCCGTGCACTGGGCCTAGAGTGAAAGAACTGCCTGTCAACCGTTCCTGTCGTCACCCCTGCTTGTCCGGCAACTCCAGAGGGCGGGCGGTGCGGTCGGGCTGTAACGGGGCTTTTAGCGCTCGAAGAACTGATACCGATCGAAACGGCAGCGGACGCCCCCACCAACGTAGCGACAACAGCCAAGAAGGCCTTACGAGCTACCATCTCTAGTCCTCACTCCTTATAGGTCCACACGTCGAAGGCCGTGCAGCTTGAGGCGCTTCGAGCCCATCTACCAGGTACGGCATTTACAGAGGCTGTGGACGCGGGTCCCCTCGTCACAGCACGCAACGCGCGTCACAGCCTGAGCCGCACACGATCGTGCTACCGGCCGCGGGCTATGGGGAGGACGACGCTACCTGCTGCAGCCCCTTCTGCAAGTCCTCCTGGTTCATCACCGGGAACAGTCGGATGTTGGCGTGGAGCTTGCTGAAGAGCGGCTCGGAGATCGAGGGCAGCTCGGAGGGGTCCTGCAAGTCGAAGATGATGTAAGCCGTCCGCACGCCGTCTTCTGGACCGAAGTACGCCGCCTCGGGCTTGAGCCGGCTCATCACTCCCTGCATGAACTCCGGCATGGAGCCGTCCGCGATGACCTTGCTGGCCGCCGCCGTGTCCATTTGTACCTTCATCATCATGCGCATGGCGGATCCTCTCGTCCGACGTGCCACAGCTACGGGTTGACAACTCTGCTCGCGTGAACCTCGGGCCACCCCCCGCCTGCCAGCCGGACCATCCGACGCGTGCGCTCGATGTCACGCTGCATGCAGCCGCTCACTGCACCCGAGCACCCCAATCCGGCGCGAGGTCTACGCCACGACCGCCGGGGGTGATGTCGCGCAGGTTCGTTCCGTCGGCGTCCATCACCCAGATGTCAAGACTCCCAGGCCGGTCGCTGTTCAACACGATCCGGCTGCCCAGCGGCGAATAGGACGGACGGAAGTCACTAGTGTCGCGCTAGGTAAGTAACCTTACTTCGTGAGATCATGATGCATGTCGTTGACTGTGGGCGTGGAGGTTCCGCCGCGAGACCGTGAGGTGCTCGAGGGCTGGCTGCGAACTCCGTCGCTTCGTGCCGGGTTGGCGCAGCGGGCGCGGATCGTGCTGCTGGCCGCG
>JAABUS010005913.1_pt1 | contig 15477 bp, 12 predicted proteins | sample 5560161 | NCBI WGS metagenome assembly JAABUS01 (sample SAMN10711885, study PRJNA513376) | rock metagenome | isolation source: Antarctica rocks | place: Antarctica: Victoria Land, Trio Nunatak nord | collected 2016-01-04
AGAGGTATTAATCACCATAAACACAATACCGGGCAATGTCATTGGCACCACCAGCTTACTGACATGAATGAGAATATGCAAGAGCCTTGCTGCCACAACCGTCTGGTCGTTTACGGGCTTTGGTAAGATGATATAATTATCCCGCACATCTATCAATACCGAGGTAAAATCGGAGATAAGCGTAGACGACAACAAGACAATATAAATAGAAAAATAAACCGTAAGGTGAGTTACATAGTTCCTTCCCATAGAAAAACTTACCAGGAAAAACAGGCCCATGATAGCTGACAAAGCAATGGTGCCGAGGGTAGCAGATGCGACAGGTTTTTCTGATTTTTTACGTTGTACCTGTTGAAAGGTATTTGGGCGCCTGTCATCCATCATCAGCTTGGTTGTCAGTATAGATCTGAGGTGAAGTACGTTTACCCCCAGCCTCTTGTACAGTGATTGAGGAAACAGTACAATACCTAAAAGAAATTTATTGATAACGTTCATTAAAATAAGGATTTGGGCGAACTGCAGGTTAGTCAAAAGCGCTCATTAGTTGCTCTGCGGCATTGTTAATACTGTCTTTAGCTGTAAAACCTGAGAATATTTTTTCAAGACTGAAGTTGCCTTGTTGCTGCTTCAGCTCTTCGAAACTGCCGTCAGCAAGTACTACCCCATCGCTTATCAGCACAATACGGTCACTTACTTTTTCAACCACATCCATCATGTGGCTGCAGTAAAATATTGTTTTGCCTTCTTTAGCCAGTTTGCTGATGAGCTCTTTAATAATAATCACGCTATTAGCATCAAGGCCACTGAGAGGTTCATCCAGAATAATAATGTCGGGATTATGCAAAAGCCCTGAAGTAATCAACACCTTTTGCTTCATACCTTTACTAAAGGTGTCCATCCGCTGGTTTATATTAGCTTCCAGTCCAAAAGCCGACATCATTTTTGTTATCCGCTCTTCAGCTACAGTGCCATCAAGGTTATACAGGTCAGCCATAAAACTTAGGAACTCCTTTGGCGTAAGTACATCATACAATTCCGCTAATTCAGGTACATAACCGATAATGCTTTTGGCAGAAATAATATCATCTTTCAGGTTAATCCCTTTTATAAAAACATCGCCTTCATAATTACTGATCAGCCCGCAAAGTATTTTAACAGTTGTACTTTTTCCTGCGCCGTTCGGGCCTATATAGCCAATTACCTGGCCCGGATAAATATCAAGATTAATCCCCTTAAGCACCTGTTTATCCGCATAACTTTTATATACGTTTTTAAGACTTATGATTGGCTCCATATTAAATTTTGTCATACAATATCAGAATTATTCCCTTAGTTCGCAATTTTTTTTTCATTAATTAGCTAATAGGAATTTAGCAGAATAAAAAGCTATAGTTTATTCTGTTAATCAGAACGTCTAATAACAATTATTCTGCTTTTATTTTTTGACACTCTTTTATGACAAAAAGTAAATATCAAATTTTCTATAATGAGTTGTACTTACTTTTATAGCTTCCCGTAAAATATAATAAAGATAGCCGGCAGCAGTTCATCGTTATTATCCGATGGCTCACGATGTTATAGTGGCGGTTTAAATAAATTGGAAGGATTAGTTTAGGAAATTAAGCAATAACATGCAAAACGTGTTTATTACGATATAGAAACACTGTTTAATTACCTCGTTTAAATGTTATCGTAGAAAGTGTTTTGCAGACTCTTATGCTTACTCCGTAGTTGTCTGGGCGAAAACTACTGAAATCGGGGCGTAATTTTTTATATTAAAAAACTGTTTACTTTCCTTTTCTAACTGCCCAGGTAATTAAGACTACTGCCATACCAGTAAACATTAAACTGAGCATAAGTTTCTCATTCAACAATATTTTTTCAGGTGTTAAAATGGAAACATGTTTCTTTTTAGTTGTCCTATAAGTATTGGGGCTAGATTTAGGTAATTCAGAATAGATCATAGAAAATAAGTTATAAAGAATTCTTTTCAATTTCAATCAATGTTACTAATAAATTTTAAATTCTATCTATTTTTTAGAGAATTTCCTGTAAAGAGAATAGTTAGAAAAAAAAGTATTTTCCAAACCATCAATCTAAATTAAAAGTGACGGGAGAGTTATCCAGTGAAAACAAATGTACTTAATTGGAGTGTTACAATTAAACATAATTATTTCAATTACTTGTACACCCGTACCTTCAATCTGCAATCCAAAGATGCTTGTTTAAATCGAATTTATATAACGATATTGCCGGACGTTGTCCTGCTATCAATTATGCTCAAGTGTTTTCTGAAGAAGACTTAACAAACGGAGGAAATAACTATGACATCCAATCAACTCAAAGAACTTGCTCTTTCATTTCCATACACTATAGCTTCACCGCATTTTGACAGAACTGCATTTAAAGTAGTTGATAAAAGAATATTTGCCACACTGCATGAAAAAAGTAAAACTGTTAATATAAAACTTTTACCTGCAGATCAATCTGTTTATTGCCTTATAGATAAAGAAGCTATTTATCCTGTTAACAATAAATGGGGTTTGCAGGGTTGGACAACTTTTCAACTTGACGGGATTAATGGACAGCTGATGCTTGACGCATTAAATACTGCTTATAGTGAAGTGCTGAAACGTAAGAAAAAATAGCAGGAAAAAAGCGCTGTAATAGTCGCAAGACAAATCGTGGAAGAATTATATTTCTCATTGTCCTTTTGGCTAAAATGAGTTTTTTGCCAGGAGGAAAGACGAAGCAATCTTTTGCCAAATTATAAAAATTGCTGATAATTGCAGAAAAGATTGCTTCGTTCTTCATATTGATGGAAAGCTTGAAAAATTACATTTAGTAACAAGTACAAAAAGTGAAAATTAAAGTTCACCCTTGTATCATCTTTTTAATAATTCATCAAGATTACCATGAGCCGCTGTAAAGCCAGCCTCAAAGCCCATTTCGATTATTTTTTCCATGTCTTCTTCGGTAGCGAATGTGATTTCAACCTCAACCTTTGTTCCTGTATCCGTTACGCTAAACTCACTCTTCCAATGCATACCGGGGATATCGTGTGTAATGTTACCGTTTTCATCACAAAACGCGTCGTCGCCAGTATAGCTTTTATTTTGAACAATTGTTTTGAAATCTGCCCGGCAAAATGACTCGGTTCCATCTGGTCCTACCATGCTATAGAGCCACGTACCACCTTCCCGAAAATCCATCGCTTTTGTTTTTGCTTTCCATGGCTTTGGTGCCCACCACTGATCGAGTATATCCTTCTCAGTCCAGGCTTTCCATACTTCCTCAAGCGGAGCATCAAATTCCCGTACTACAATAAGTTTTTTGCTGGCTGCATCTTTAGAGATTGTTGTCTGTTTGTTACTCATGATTTTTTTGGTTTTAAGTTTTTTAATACATTATCTAATTGGTTAAACCGGTCTTCCCACTTCGAACGGAAAGGCTCAAGCCATTTATCTACTTCTTTCATTTTTTGAGGATTGAAATGATAATATATTTCTCTTCCGGACTGTTTTTGTTTTACAAGCTGGCACTCCGTCAGAATTTTTATATGCTTCGACACCGCCTGCCTGGTGCTGTCAAAATGCTCCGCAATGGCAGTTGGGGTCATTGCCTGCAGCGCTAACAAACTAAGAATTGCCCTGCGTGTAGGATCTGCAATTGCCTGGAATACATCTCGTCTCATTTTTATAAAGGTTAATCAGCAACTAATTAGTTGCAAACATAAATTCGAAATTAATTGGTTGCAAGTTTTTTTTTATTTTCTAAAAATTAAAGTTTTGCTTTTGGAAATGCCTTACGGTAGCTCCTTCCTAAATTAGGTAAGCAGTGATGCTTTGTCCAAAATTTGCTGTTGCTCCTAAAAATATGATGGTGTTGATTGTAGTGTTAAAAGTACCTTTGGTACTACTTCAGTAATCTTCCGAAATTTTTCCATGATATGTTACCGCACTATTAAATTGCTTGATGCTAAATTGCATAAATGAACAGTAACGTAACAGTCTGAATATATCATAACGAATAAAATTGTCTAATAAAGTCGATATATTTATTTTAAAGAGAGAAGTAAATGAATTTAGTATATAAATATTTAAATTTCGAGAGTCCTTATTCAATTGAAAATTTAAGAGACAAACTTATATTTTTAGAGCAAGGTCAAGCGTTTGCAACTTATAATGAATTTGAGTTGGAATATGAGATGGAATCAGAAGCTGATGTTAAATCCAGGTTGATTGGAGAAGCTAAAAGACTATTCCAAACTAATTATGAAAGTTCTTTATTTGAATGGCTTAAACTTTTAGAAAGTAATAAAAGTAATAAATTAATTCTTACTATTGAAGATAGTATGGAATTAAGAGCAGTAGAACTTTTTAAAAATAAAAAGGCTTATGAAAAACACACAATTGATAGGTTGAGAAATCATGTACGCATTTTCTCGACTAGTAAAAGAAACAATATAGAAAAGATGTGGAAGATCTTTTCTAAAAAGCATACTGGTTTTTGTATAGGTTTCAACGAGGATTATTTAAAAAACTCATTAGGTTTGTCTAGTAGCATTGTTAATTATTACAAGGAAACAAAGCCAAAAATTCAAATTATGCAAAGTGAAGGTACTTATCTAAATATTATGTTTTCCCTTCCGAAGCAATTTAATTTTCAAGAAGAAATTCGATTTTTAAGAGTTTTCTTACCGGGAATAAGGGAACAAATTGTTGAAAATTACAAAGTAAAATATGATCCATGGTGTGTGAAGGAAATAATATTAGGTAAAAATATTTCGGAGTCAAATATGGGAATTATAGGTAAGGTTATTTTCAAAGATTACGCACATGCCAAACTTCTTTCCAGTAAAGAATTGCTGTTTGAATAGTTGTCTTACAATCAACTAAGCTTCATCTTGTCAAATAAAATTTTATTTCGCTGTTTCGCATCTTTAATTACCTTTTTAAATGGTAAAACTTCTACGTATGCCCGGTAGGTTTTAGTCTCGTAAAATTTGAAGTGTCCTAAACCATCAGGGGTTGGATCAAAAGCCTCATAATCTAAAATTTCCTGCAAAGTTTCAGTAATGTCCGCGACAATATAACAGTAAAAAGGCGAGCTTTTGCTTGCCCCTACTGATTTACCTCTAACTTTCGCTTTGTTTTTTATTATTTCATCAATGTAGCTTCTTACTTGTTTAATAGGGTCTTTTTCTCTATCTCCTTGCTTGTAATCATTTCTCTCTGGCTTTTTAAATTCGACAATAGTAAATGACTCGAAAGGTATTTTATCCTCTGAAAAAAGAGTTGCATTTTCAAACACTTCTTCCTTTCTAATTATCAGATCCATCCTTTCTGCTGAATTGGAATCAATTTCCTCAATTTGTTTAAAAAGCTTGTCGGATGCTAATAATGAATTAAAAGTTAACCTTTCATCAAGTAGCCACAAATTCTGTTTTTCATGCACAGTAGACTTATTTGTTTCCCTTATTGGAAAAAATAAACTATGGACAATATCTTCATTGGAAAACTTTTGTTTTTCATTCAACTCGATCAATTTTTCCAGTAAATCAATAACTGACCTACGATGGACAATATATCTCGCTAAATCCGATTGTCCAATTTCATTAAATTCAGTCAAAAATTTATCGTACAGTAATTTATATTCCTCTAAAGTTGTTATATCCTTTTTCTTTTCTAATAATTCAATTCCTTCTTTTTTTACATCAAGTCTCCACTCGCTTTCTATTTCATAAAGTTTTATATCTAATTCTGCTTTTGAAAGCCCTATGGGCAGTTTTTCAACCTTACTTTTATTGTAATTTATTACACCTAAATAATTCGGGTAATCAGATTCGATTATGGGATAGTATCCTTCAAGTTTTTCTTTTCGGGTTTCTTTTAAAAAATCGCTAAGTAATTCCTCAATACATAAAATAGTTTCCCTTCTAATTTTAGATAACGATATTTCATTAAAATCCATATCACTTTCATCTTCCTCTGATTTAAAAATAAAGTTTGTTCTTTCATTATTTACGTTATCATCTAGATACTTTCCCACTACAAATACTTCATAAAAAAAACCTTGAGTAAAATCTTTGGAGTTAATTTGAAATCTTAAATCTTCAAGGTATTTTGAAATTCCCTCTTCTTTAACTGTTCGTTCATGAGCACAGTAGTGAATTTTATGACTTTTAGCTTTATAAGATTTTGAAATTATCACGGTAAATTCATCGTCTCCTATTTTAAATGGTTTTTGCTGCACATCCTTTGCAAACTCAAGTTCAAATAAGTTTTTTAGGTTAACTTCTACATTATTCTGGTTCTTAATGATTATTTCAATCTGAATCCCTTTTATAAAATATAGTTGAAAATGAGTTATAATTTCTCTGGCAATTTGAAAAATATTAGAAGGAACAATATTTATAAACTCATTCTCGTATCTGTGAAGTTCAATTGTTGTTTCAGTGTTTTTCTTATTTGTAGGTAAATCATCCTTATAATTTTCAAATCCTTCTTTTGATTTTGTATAATCAAACTTTCTTAATTTCAACTTTGAATTTTCACTATATACACTTTCTACAATAATTTTTTGAAATGCTTTTAAACAAACAAGCCGACCAATTCCTTTACCACCGATTTTTGCTTTTCTTTCCGTATCAAATTCTGCAAAGGCTATTAAATTATCATAATTAAAGCCAACTCCATTATCTTTTATTACAAAAGATTGAATTGGATAATTGTCGATATCAGGCAAATCCTTTAATGTTTCTTCATTTCCGTTTCGGACTATTTTTATTTCAATTCTACCCCTATGGTTATTATTTGCATCCTTTGGTTTTTCTTGTATTGCATGTATTGAATTACTTATAATTTCAAATAGCGGTAATAATGGCTTAGTTCTGGGTAGATGAAGCTTATTTACTCTATTTCTTAGGTTTGTAGAACTTTTTGGTAACATGAAATTTCTTTATTTAGATAGTTTAAAACCAGTACACTCTACCGCACAACTTCTACGGCAAATATCGATTTACCGGCGTTAAAAGTTGTTTTACCACATTTCAAATACTATCCTTCGCTATAACACTCCAGTCGTCATTACCATGCCCTTTAGCTATCCATTGGTCCATTACGGCTGCAATAGCAGGTATTATTGCTAAGTTGATTCCTGCTTCTTTTGCTGCATTCATCATCAGACCAGCATCTTTGCGAGCCATATTTAATTCCCAGGAAGGCTCATTAAATTTACCTTCTGTAATCTTTTTTAACCTTGCAGGAACCATTGCACCTGGGTTCCAATTATTAAAAAGATTACCAATTTCATCAGCTTTAATACCATGAGCTTTAGCAAGCGCAAGGGTATCAGAAAGTCCGGCTGTAAGGCTTAGCAAAAACAAGTTGCCTGTTAGTTTGATGCCTGCCGCTTTGCCTTCTTCAGCGCCAAAGTTTAGGAGCTTTCCGGTCATTTTCGACAACTCCGGCTCCAACTTCTTAATTACAGATTGATCACCTGAAACGAGCATAAAACCAGTGCTTTCTAAAGCATTTTGCGGGCCCATAAAAACAGGAGCATGCACATACGTAAATCCTTTACTTTTCCAGCCTCCGGTTCTTTCAATAGCTCCTTTAGCAGAAGTTGTAGTATGGTCTATGATGATGGCCCCCTCTTTAAATCCTTTACTTGCCGTTTCGAGTACTTCATCTACAGTGGCATCATCCTTGAGGGTAACGTGGATAATAGCTGCACCCCGGACGGCTTCGTTTGCATTGTCGAATGCTTTTGCACCATACTGTTCTAATGCCTTTGCTTTGGCTGCAGTTCGGTTCCACACCTGTACGGTTTCGCCTTTTTGCATCATTGCCCTCACGAAATTCGAGCCTAACAGACCCATTCCTAAAAATGCCTTCATAATGTTTGGTTTTTGGCAAAGGTAAGCCCCGACCATAAAGGGAGAAGAGAGATTAAGAAAAATTCTTCTTTCCTCATAACAGCAACAATTTTTTTCCTATTCAGGATTTGGGGGAGAATTAATCTTTAATGTTCCATTAAATAAAATAGCTGCTGATTTTTTTATTTTCAGTAAATCTATGGTTTGGCATCGTTTTTTAATAGTTTTTATAAGAAGTATAAAAACATTTTTATTCACTCCAAAAATTTTTATTATGTATTCAGAATCAAAAGAATTATCAGATTATCCTTATAGGGATACCACAAGTGGTGACTCAAAAGATTTATCCAAAGTATTAATAGGTGCATTGGCAGGAGCTGCTGCAGGTTCTTTAATAGGCGGTTTATTTACCGAAAAAGGCATAGAGGCAAGGAATCGCGTTAGTGAGGGCAGCAAAAACATTGCAAATAATCTTAAAGACAAGGTCTCTGGTATAAAAGAGGGTATCGCAGACAAATACGAAGCTGCAAAAGAAGGCGCTGCTGATTTGATTGAAAAAGGGAAACAAAAAGTTGGTATATCCCCTCGCAGCACTGCTTATAAAAGTACTGCATATACTGACGAGAATGGTACTGCATATACTGCCGAAAAGGGTACAGGTTCAAAAGTATTATTAGGTGCATTAGCAGTATCTGTCGCAGGTTTGGTAGTATGGAGTTTTGCTACCGAAAAAGGCAAAGAAACAAGAAAGCGTGTTGGTAAGGGCAGCAAAAACATCGCTAATAATCTTAAAGACAAATTCACGGATATCAAAGAGGGTATCGCCGACACATACGAAGCTGCAAAAGAAGGTGCCGTAGATTTACTTGAAAAAGGAAAACAACAAGCTAATATGTCATCAGGCAGCACAGCTTATAAGGGTTCTGCAGGTGCAGATTCCTGGGAAGGCTAAGTCTAAGAGAGTGGCAAATAAAAGGCTAAAGCAGATATTGCTTTAGCCTTTTTAGAAGGTGCCGCAGATTTACTTGAAAAAGGAAAACAACAAGTTAATATGTCATCAGGCAGCACAACTTATAAGGGTTCTGCAGGTGCAGATTCCTGGGAAGGCTAAGTCTAAGAGAGTGGCAAATAAAAGGCTAAAGCATATATTGCTTTAGCCTTTTTAAAAGCAAAGAATGCTACAGCACTCCTTTTGTTACTAACATTAACAATAATGCTACAGGACGGGAGCAGATTTATTACGGCAACAATACTACTGCCAGTTTTAATTTTGAATAATGCTAAATGTTTAATTAAGTAAGATTCTAACCCGCTGCCTGCATTTCCAGTTCCATCACTTTTTCAAAAAGTGTTTCATATTCTTTATTCAAACTTTGCAGTTTTTCTTTAGCTTTTTTGTAGTCGTTTTCCACAGTTACAAATTTTTTTTTATAAGCATAATTTTCAGGAGCTGCAAGAGCTTGTTCAAGGCGTGTTTTTTCTGCGGATGCTTTAGTGATGTCTGCCTCAAGATTTATTAACTGCCGCTGTTGTTTTTGTAATTCTCTTTGCAATTCCCGGTTTACAGGAGTATTATTTACTAGTTTTTCCCGGCTACTTTGAACTAGCTTAATTTCGTCCTTCTTTATATTTTCAGGCTGGGGTTTGGCGTTTTCACTTTTTTTCTCTGCTTCTATTTTTGCCATCCGTTCATTCCATTCTGTCCATTCGTCGTAGTTACCTTTAAATTCTTTTATCTCATGATCAACAATTTCCCATATTTTATTAGCAGTTTTAGAAATAAAATACCGGTCATGGCTTACAAGTATATAACTTCCCGGGTACTTATTCAATGCATCGGCCAGTAACTCTACACTATGCATATCAAGATGGTTTGTAGGCTCATCTAGCAATAAAAAATTTGCTTTGCTTACGATTGTTTTAGCCAATGCAACCCTGGCCTTTTCACCTCCGCTCAACACTTTAATTTTCTTCTCTACATCATCGCCGCTAAATAAAAACCCCCCCAGCAATGAACGAAGTTCCATTTCAGTTTTTTGGCTGCCCGCGCCTTTCATCTCTTCTAAGACAGTATTGTTCAAATTCAGGGCTTCCAACTGATGTTGTGCATAAAAGCTTTCGTCAACATTATGCCCCCAGATTCTTTCACCTTCAAAAGGTTCTGTATCAGCCACCATTCTTAGTACGGTAGATTTACCCTTTCCGTTTGCTCCGATCAAAGCTATTTTGTCACCCCGGTCAATTTCAGCAGAAGTATGGTCAACAATTGTGAGGTCACCAAACTTTTTGCTTACATCTTTCAGAGATACCAATACACGACCAGGCGTTTTATCAACCAAAAAATTTATTCGTATATCAGGCCTTTCTAATTGTACATCTTCTATTACATCCAGTTTATCGAGTCTTTTTTGCACGCTTTGTGCCTGTGCAGCCTTACTGGCCTTGGCTTTAAAACGTTCTATAAATCTTTCCTGCTGCCGTATATAATCCTGCTGATTTTCAAAAGCCCGCTGCTGCATCTCAATCCTTAGTTCTTTTTCCTTCTCATAATAATCATAATTTCCTGAATATATATTCAATTGACGCTGGTACAGCTCAACAATTTTATTCACCATCCTGTTAAGAAAAAACTTATCATGACTCACAATTACCACACTCCCCTTGTAGTTAATCAGGTATTTTTCCAACCATTCAATAGAGGGTAAATCGAGGTGGTTCGTGGGCTCATCGAGCAACAAAACATCAGGAGCTTGTAATATCATCCTAGCTAACAGAACCCGCATTCTCCATCCGCCGCTGAATTGTTTATATGGTTTGTTTAATACTTCGTTTCCAAAGCCGAGGCCGTGCAATACTTCCTCGGCTTTGTAGTGAATGTTATAGCCATCAAGCACATCCATTTCATGCAAAGCGTCTATATATTTTATCAGTAATTCTTCATTTTCATGGTCCTTTTCGAGTTGCTTTCCCAATTCTTCAATATCTTTTTCCAGCTTGCGCACTTTTTCAAAAGCACTAAGAGCTACTTCTGTAATGCTTTCATTGGTATCAAAACTCAAAAGATCCTGGTGCAAATATCCGATAGTTGTATCACGGCCTTTTTCTACCGTACCTTGTGATGGGGAATATTCACCCACTAATACTTTCAATAAGGTAGATTTACCCGTTCCATTATAGCCAATTAAACCTATACGATCACCCGGCTGTATGTGCCATGTTGCATCACTTACAATTACCCTGGCGCCAAATTCAAATGTAACATTCTGAAGACCTATCAGCATAATAATTCAACTGTTTTTCTTAGCGTTGCAAAAGTAAGTCAATGTGTTTGGAAAGCAATTTGATTTACTTTTGCTCAAATACTTTTTTAACATGAAATATTTAGCAATAGCCGCATTGGCTTTTTTTGCAGGTTGTGGCGGTGGAGATAAAAAGGGAGATGGAACAAAAAAAAATGAACCTCTTGCGCAAAATAAAAATTCATCTGCCTTCAATGATAAGTTCAGGAATTTACTTGCAAATTATTACCGTTTGAAAGATGCTTTTGTTGCATCTGACGATGCTCTTGCTGCTGCAAATGCAAAAGCATTGATAGCAAGTGCTGACACTTTAAACCTGCAGGAAGTAAAGGCGGATAGCAGCATTGTTGAAATGGCCAAACAATATATTGGGTCTATCTCATCTGAAGCCAAAGCCCTTGTTGCAGAACCAAATTTGGAAGCGAAGCGAAAATCTTTTCAAATGATCAGCGACAATATGTATGATCTTGTGAGGACCGTGCATTTCGATAAAGAAATAGTTTACCATCAGTTTTGCCCTATGGCTTTTAATGATGCTGGTGCTTATTGGCTTAGCCAGACAGCAGATATAAAAAACCCGTATTTTGGTAAAAAAATGCTTACCTGCGGAGAAGTGAAAGACTCTATTGATTTCATAGGAAAATAGTGAACAGTAAATAAGCAAAAACGTTCAAATATTTATTATCCGGAGGTTTTTAAATATTTGCAAATGAACAAAAATTAGCAGCTGTTGTCATTATAATAAAAAAGTTATTGTTTTCTTTATCATAAAGATTCAAAGGCACAAGTTTCACAAAGAATAATTGTTAAAAAAAAGCTGTTTAAAATTTTAATAAGTGTTTTGCAGTAAAGCCTGAAGATGCACAGTGATCTGCTGATGAACGAAATCTGCTGGTTGGCGGAACGATGATGCCCAATTAAAAATCCCGACAGCTATCAGGAGCGGGAGCCAAAAAAAAATCTAATAAACGTGTGAGAGAAGTTTTTTGGTCAGTTAATTTTAAAGTATATCAGATTGATGAAAAAGACTTGTGTAATAGTTTTTTGCTTTGTTTTGTTTTATGTATCAGCAGTTGCTCAGCAAAAGTTTACCCTTAATGGTTATATCAAAGACTCACTTACCGGTGAAACGCTGATAGGCGCAAATCTCAATATACCTTCTGCCGGAAAAGGTGTCACCACAAACCCTTATGGTTTTTATTCTTTAACACTTACCAAAGGTGTTTATACTTTATCATGTTCCTTTGTCGGTTATTATACTAAAATAATATCGGTTTATCTCGACAATAATCATCGCACAAATATCTACTTAATACCTTCTGATTTTATAACACAAGACGTAACAGTAACAGGTCATCGCAGAGATAACAATGTGAAGACAGCTCAAATGGGCAAAATTGATTTGAGTATAGAAAAAGTGAAATCAATGCCTGCATTATTTGGTGAAGTGGACATACTGAAGACACTACAGTTATTACCTGGCATTCGTAATTCAGGAGAAGGAAATTCAGGTTTTTACGTGAGGGGAGGAGGACCTGACCAAAATCTAATAATTCTTGATGATGCAGTTGTTTATAACACCGGCCATTTATTTGGATTTTTTTCAATTTTCAATTCCGACGCTATAAAAAACGTGTCGCTTATAAAAGGCGGTATGCCGGCTCAATACGGAGGGCGATTGTCATCAGTGGTGGATATTAGTATGAAGGATGGAAATATGAATAAAACGCAGGTTGATGCCGGTATTGGTTTAATTGCTTCCCGTTTTTCCATTCAAGGCCCGGTTAAAAAAGATAAAGCTTCCTATATTGTTTCTGCCCGTCGTACGTATATAGATCAGCTTATAAAACCTGCAATCAGCAAAAGCAGCGCTTTCTATGGTTCCGGTTATTATTTCTATGATTTAAATGCGAAAATAAATTACAGCCTTTCTGATAAAGATCGTATATATGTGAGCGGCTACCTGGGACGTGACGTATTTAACTTTAATAATGCAAAACGTTCTTTTAAAGTTAATGTGCCCTGGGGTAATTCGACTGCTACATTAAGATGGAATCATATTTTCAACCGCAAACTATTCAATAATACTTCCGTGGTATACAATGATTATAAGTTTTCTTTCTCTGCTTCGCAAAATGATTTTTCTATTAAGCTCTCTTCCGGCATCAAAGACCTTAATGCAAAAACAGATTTCGACTATTACCCGCTTCCAAACCATAAAATAAAATTTGGAGGACAGTATACCTATCACCAATTCTTACCTAATATCTTAACCGCCAAACAGGATACAACTATTTTTGCCCCAAATAATGCTAACAGGAAATTTGCAAATGAATACGCTTTATATATCCAAGATGATTGGGACATTAGTGATAAGATTAAAGTAAATGCTGGTGCGAGGTACGGCGCTTTTCAGCAAATAGGTGAGTACAAGAGGTATATGACGGACGCAAATGGCAATAAGCTTGACAGCACGGTTTACAAGGCAGGCCAGAACATAAAATACTATGGTGGTTTAGAACCTCGCGTTACGGTTCGTTATGCTATAAATGAAGATGCTTCTGTAAAGGCTGCAATTACCCGCAATTTTCAGTTCATTCATCTTGTAAGTAATGCCGGCACTACTTTGCCAACAGATCTTTGGGTGCCAAGTACTTTTAGGGTAAAACCCCAGATCAGTTGGCAATATGCTGCAGGTTATTTCCAAAACTTTAATAATAATACTTTTGAAACATCGGTCGAGCTGTATTACAAAAACATGCAAAACCAGATTGAATACCGGGAAGGATATACGCCATCTTTGAAAGACCCGGAAGAAGAATTTGTCTTTGGAAAAGGCTGGAGTTATGGAGCAGAATTTTTTATAAACAAAGTAAAAGGGAGATTATCAGGTTGGGTTGGTTATACGCTTAGCTGGACATGGAGAAAGTTCCCTGAGTTAAATGAGGGCAATAAATATCCGACTAAGTATGACCGTCGTCATGATCTTTCTGTTGTGGGAACATATGAGCTTAACAAAAGATGGAAGCTTTCATCAGTATTTGTATATGGAACAGGTAATGCAGTTACTGTTCCTGAACGTTTTTATTTTATTAATGGAGTATTGACCCAGGAGAACAGCCGCATTGATGCTTATCGCCTTCCGGCGTATCATCGTATTGATTTTTCAGCGACATTAACGCCAAAATATAAAAAGAAAAAAAAATATACTGATAACTGGGTATTCAGTATTTATAATGCCTACAGCAGGCAAAATCCATATTTCATCTATTTCGACCAGGAAGGAAATGCTGCAAACGGAAGTCTGAAAGTAGATGCAAGACAAGTGTCTTTATTCCCCGTAATCCCTGCCATTACATGGAATGTAAAGTTTTAGATAGAATTATAGAACCACGATTTATTTGATTAAGAAAGGATTTTGATGAAAAAGGGGAAACTTGTGAATTATTGATTCACAATGTGCCTGGTATAGACCCGGCCTCTATAGATCAAATCCTTATTTCATTTCCTACAATACTTACCAATTCAAAAAATCCTTCATCCAAAACAGGTTCTGTTTTCCGTGAAATCCTTCCAATCTGAAAAATCTTAGTTCTATTTCTTATACTCAACCCTTACCACAGCATTTTTTTGTTCTGTTGAGGTAACAAACAATTCATACCGTTTCTCTCCCGCTGTAACTATCATTAAAGAAGTATTGGGAGGAATAGACCCGAGATTTTCTGCTACCATTACGAACTCATGAACAGGAGAATTTTCATCAGCTTTTATGGTAAAACTAATCGGTTTGTCTGTGAGCGTTTTATTAGAAACAATTAATTCATTGTTATGATAAACAGAAATACGGTCGCCGTCTATTTCCCCGTTATCATACAACTCTATTTTAAATTCTTTTGCAGAAGTCGTAATAGTCTTAACGAGGGTATTATCTCTTTTTATAAGTACAAGAGGTTTAGGAAACACTTTTGCAACAGGAGGAGGCGGAGCCGGATCTTGTTTTTCAGGCTCAGTAACTGTGGAGGGGGAAGGAATTATTTTTTTGTCTGACTTTGCAAGAGGCTTACCTGTAATTTTTGGCTTGGTCATTTGCTTTTTTGGAATAATAAGCTTTGCCGCAGGTTGATTATGAGGACTACTATCAGCTATGAGATTATCTTCAGCTCCCGGTTTAAGGTGCGTTTTTTTTGAAGTCAGCTTATCTTTTTTCTTTTCTCTTTTTACTAAAAAATCTTCTTTATAAAAATCACTTTCTGTTGATCTTTCTAAATATACTTTCCCGCTTCCGCAATCAGTGCTTTT
>JAABUS010005914.1_pt1 | contig 15473 bp, 16 predicted proteins | sample 5560161 | NCBI WGS metagenome assembly JAABUS01 (sample SAMN10711885, study PRJNA513376) | rock metagenome | isolation source: Antarctica rocks | place: Antarctica: Victoria Land, Trio Nunatak nord | collected 2016-01-04
GCAGTCAAAGTTTCTACAAGGCGCTGATCTAAAGCGAAAGAAAGTCGATAATGCATATTAATATCAGCTTTATTTTGACCTTGTAAGTGTCTTCATTACGTTTAGTTTCATACTAATATAAGGGTAGATAAAGCAAAAAATCGAAGAATATGAGATTCTTTCTTCAAACACATACAATATGAACGAAAAGAACTTTCTACTTGAACTTCTTCAAAAGACTCGAAGAGTCTTTAGTTTAAAGCATCTTGACAGTGACAAATTGCTGAGTGCTGATCAAGACAACAATAGAGAATGAATTATCTTGATTGCAATCATTTGCATGAATATGACTTATATACTTCCTTCGATCATTTATCAGGCGATATCAGGCAATATTCAGAACAGCTGACTTACTGAATATGATTTCAAAGAGCAATTCTGCTTCTTTGCTTTCTTCGCTACTGACTGAACTAACGATGAATTGATCTACTCTTGACTCACTATCGTATTTGATCGAAATACGAGGTCAAAAGCCAGAAATTCACACGATTATCGCCTTCTATTCGTTGATGAGCATGACAGTCATATCAACATGAAGTTTCTTGACTGATGTGAGCAGAACAAGATGCTCATGACTTTATATTCTTCTCATTCTACGCATCGTCTTCAATCTCTGAATGTCAGCTTATTCAACCCTTTGATCAATTACTACTCGCAAAACCTGAACAACTGAATCTTTAAAAGTCAAGAACTTTCTCGAATATTGAAAAGAGACTTCTTTAATCTATTTTGATCTGCATATCAAGCTGCTTTCACGTCTGTCAACATCAAAAGTGAATGAGAAAAGACAGAATTGCTGTCTTTCAATTCATCACAGGTCATAAAGCAGATTAAATCGAACGCTAAATCTGTTTCAAGTCATTCTTCTTCTTCAGCATTGTCAGAAGCTGATTGAAGAAAGATTCAACAATTAATAAAGTCAGTTGTAGAAGAAGCAATTGATTCGCAAGCTCGTAAGTTGAACAATACGATTGAAAAGCTTACTACAGATGTTGCTCTTCTGAAAGCAGAAAATAAAGATCTTCGATGAACAGTACGTATTGAGAGAAGTTACAGACGACGTGAAAAGTCTTTATTTGACGATTTAGAGGTTAATGATGAGGCAAAGAGAGTGTTTTTTAGTTCTAACAAGATTCAGACAACTCGTGATCGTTAAATTCAAAGAATCGAAGAGAAACAGCAAGCTGCTATTCAAAAGACGGAAGAAAAGAAACAAAGAAAGCTTAGAAAGCTAGAGAAACAGCGTTTAATAGCTGAAAGAAAGGTGAAACGAGAAAAAAAGAAGACGAAGCGAAAGAAGAAAGCGAAGCGAAAAAAGAAGCTACGAGCGAAGAAATTGAAGCAACGACGTCTAATTCAGAAGCAAAAGCTGAAGGCTAAAGAGCTTCAGAAAGAGCAAAAGAAGAAGTCTAAAGAGATGAAAGTACAGCAATTCACTGATTTTGTTGCTATTGAGAAGATGAAAAGAGAGTCAAGTCAAATCAGGTCTACGCAAGCTGAAAGACAATTCAAAGCTTCTAAGCGATTTGATGATTGATTCTTATAGCTTGAAAGCTTCATATAGATATCGACAACTCTTTATATTAATTGCAATTTGATTTTATGAATGATGATTGAATAATAATAAAAAAAGTATGAGTTGCTAATCGAGTTTAGAGTATGCACGAGATCAAAACGTGCATCGAGTCGAGAATACTTCTATTACTTGAACTAGATACAGAACAATACATCAGATAATGTACAAGATGAAAGACAAGAAACAAAAGAAAAGAATGAGAACATCAATGAAAAGCAGAGCAAAAACAATGTATCATAATTAAACAGCAAGACTTCTGCATACTCTGAAAATGAAAAGAACTTCAGACTATATAATTGAATGAGCATGCAGCTTTCTTAAGAATCAAGAAACATCGCTGAGATTTAATGAGTAAATGAGTGACATGTGCAAGATAAATGCAGACATATTGCAGAAATCTTTCATTTCATCGATTTTCTTTCTATTCTTCAACATAAGTCTGATTGAAAAGTGCAAAGCATTGAGAATTAAGATTGAAGTGCTCAACTTCATAAATGACATTAATATTCTAACATATGATAGATTCATTGAAGAAATTTTCAAAACACTGAGCAAAGCACACAATATCTGCATGAAATAAACTTGCATTCATGACACAACATTTGCATCAGAAAAGTATAAATTTATGCATTTCATCAGAAAGTCAAAAAGATTTGACATAATGACTAGCATACAAATAGAAAGCTCAGTTATTTAAGTTAAAATCAGACGTGTGAGTTCTAAGAGTACAACTAAACATGAAATTGCAATGAGATGTGCATCTTCGTCAAATTGAAGTGAATCACGTCACATGAATGCTAGCACTTAGTTGACTTGAAGTCTTTACATGAGAAGCAATCTTCACAAAAGCAAGACAGATATATTCAGCAGTAGTAAAATCAGAAATTGCATTTAAAGCATCAGTCTGACATCAGCGAGAAAAAAAGAAAAAACTGTCAAACAAAGAATGCAGACTTGAAACATTATAGAATCAGATTTTGCATCACGTTGCAAAAGTGTTCAAAAGAATAAGCATTGAGACTCTGAAAGCAGAAATGTACACAAGCTTGCTGCATGTTCATCTGAACATGCTGCAAGACAAGATCATGTTACGCAGTTGAATTAACAATTGTATGCAGAAAATCAAACAAGAATGCAAACTGATACATGTTCATCTGATGAATGTTAATCACATCATTTCTCATTCTTTCATCATTAAGAAAGTGATGCTTCTGAACAACTCAATTTAAGAAAATGTGAAAATACAGTCAAGATGCAAGTAATTAGCTTTTGCTGCAATGATTTCAACTAATGACAGCATTGCAATAGCATAATATCACAGAAGTCAGTGAAAGCAATAATAAAGAAAATATAGAAAATGCATTGCAGATGTTCACATCATCTTGACACAAAGATTGCATTTGTTCAACAAGATGATAAAGATGCAAAAGAATTTTCAGAAAGTTGAAAGCATTTTCATCATTTACATCAGAATTGAATGCATAAATTTGAATGTTTATCTGCACTTCAGAAACATTTCAGACGCAGATAACATGCAATGCAACTGTAACTGAAATCATCAAATGATGAAACATGTACTCATGCATTGCTCAAACTAATTGCATTTGCGATCAAAAATGTTACAAGACATCAACTTCTTAAACTACTAAATAATCATTGTTATTACAAAAAGTCTTAAAGCAGCTGCAAGAATGATGATGAAAATAAAGCTTTTGAAGCAATTTAAAGTGATTAAGTCATTCATTCTTTAACATGCAATCAACGCGAACTAATTTGATACATAGTCTTATAATAATAGTTTCAACTGCGTGAAGCAGTTGTATAGACAGCGAGTGATTTTCTATCTCAGAGAGTTTTGCTCACTCGATATAAATAGCATAAAGTTTCTCATGAGTCAACTTAATCAATGTCACAAGAATGTATGAATTTATTATTATTATAATTAAACAGCATAAACACTTTCATCAAGAGTTTACTTGAGCATCATGCATTGAATAGAAGCTATAAATTCATTACTGATAACATAGTATCAATTTTATTGTTTCAATGATGTGAAGTCATTATGTAGTCAACGAGCAATTTTCTCTTTCAGAAAGTTTTGTTCATTTAATACACATAGCATAGTTTTTCTCATGAGTTGAGTCTAAATCAATGTCATAAAAGTGTATGAATTTAAATTAAATTAAATTAAATCAAATCAAATAATGTGATATTTTAAATAAATACAGTATAAATATATATTATGATAAAGTTAATTATTAAGAAGTTCTCAATAACTTAAGAAAATCAATTAACTATAGAAAGTTTATTAAGCATTGTTAAGTTAAACATGACATAACTCATGATATATTAAGTTGAAGATGTGACATGATTTAAATAATAACTTAACAAAGTTACAAAGTTAATTTAAATCTGATTTTCAATTTAACTTTTAACTTTAATCTTTATATGTTAATTCATTATGACATTTTTATAATTCTTAATTTCTTAAACAATTAATAAAGATTTATTATTATTGATTCTATTAATTAAATGAATTGATGTATACTTAATAAGCTTTAAATTCTTTAGTAATCTGATTATTTTATATTTTTATAAATTTTATAAATTTCTTAATATTATTCTGTCTTTTGAAGTTATTAATCATTAAATATATTAAACTGATCATGTCAAGTTAAGTACTTAAGTTCAAGTTGAGTACTCAACTTAAAAAGTGTTGAGTTGAATTGAATTTTTTTGAAAAAAGTGTTGAATCAAATTAAAAAGTTGAACTCAAGAACTTGAATTGAATTAAAAAGCTTAACTTGACAACTCAATTCAACAATTTAACTCAACTCAACAAGTAAACTGATTACATTGAGTCAAGTATTCAAGTTTGAGTTGAGTATTTAACTTAAAAAGTGTTGAGTTGAATTTAATTTTTTGAAAAAAGTGTTGAATTGAATTGAGAAGTTGAACTCAAGAACTTGAATTGAGTTGAGAAGCTTGATCTGACAACTCGATTCAAAAACTCGACTTGATTCAACAAGATATTAAATAAATGTAAATAGCTTGATTGAACAGTCTACATGATTTTTCTTCATAACTTTCTATCATGTTTTTTCGTCATGACTTTCTATCAAAGTCAAACAATCTTCATGTTTTCTCATCATGTTTCTCATCATGTTTCTCTTCATGTTTTTCTTCATATTTCTCTATCAAACAATCTTCATGTTTCTCTTCATGTTTCTCTTCATGTTTTTCTTCATGTTTCTTTATCAAACAATCTTCATGTTTCTCTTCATGTTTCTCTCTATATTCTTCTTCATGTTTTTCTTCATGTTTTTCTTTATGTTTCTCGTCATGATTCTCTATCAAACAATCTTCATGTTTCTCTTCATGTTTTTCTTCATGTTTTTCTTTATGTTTCTTATTATGTTTTTCTTCATGACTTTCTATCAAAAAGATAATGCAAAAAGATAATGCAAAAGCAAAAAACTGGAAAAATTTCTATATTTAGCTTTCTTGATATCAAGCTTAAGTTCTTGATGAATCAAGTTGAAAATATGAGCAACTTGACTCAAATCAAGTTGAAAATGAGAGCAATTCAATTCAATATTGATTCAAGTTCAAAACGTTAACTCAAAACTCAACTTGATGATCAGTCTATTGACAAGATATTAGATAAATGTAAATAGTTTGATTAAACAGTTTTCATAATTTTCATTTATGACTTTCTACCATGTTTTCTCATCATGACTCTTTATTATGACTTTCTATCAAATGATTTTTATGTTTTCTCTTCATGACTTTCTATTATGACTTTTCTTCATGACTCTTTATCAAATAGTCTTCATGTTTCTCGTCATAACTCTCTATCAAAAAGATAATGCAAAAGCAAAAAATCGAGAAAATTTCTATATTTAGCTTTCTTGATGTCAAGCTTGAATTCTTGATGAGTTGAATTGAGTTGACTCAATTTCTAGTTGAATTAAGTCACATTAAGTTGAAAATATGAGTAATTCAACTTCAAATCAAGTTGAATTCAAAATGTCAACTCAAAACTCAACTTAATGATTAATTTTTTTTCTTTTTTTTTCTTACTCGATTCAACACTCATTATGAGCCTATGCAAGATTCTATATATTATAGCGAACGCTGTGCTAGCGTAGCGTTCTTTTCGTATTTACTATTGCTTTTTTCTGCACTCTATATTGTAACTGTTCTCAATGCAAGAACTTTATGAGCTTGTTTCTTTTTTACCTTCTCTCGCTTTCATCTGACTTTTTAATGACGTCACAGTCTGAAATTGATTCAGTATGCTTGTCGAGAGTATCATTCAAATGATTGTTGTCATCACGCTCATGATTTCTAGAAGCTTTCTCAAGTTCGTGATGTTCTCTTTGCATTGCATCATCTTTCATTCTATCTTTCATTTAAAACATGTTAATAGAACGTGCTTGATTGACATTCAATCTTTGTTACACTTGCACGTCGTCATAGCAATATTGAATACTCGTTTCTCATGTAGAAATTGATTGAAGTCAATTTTTCTCGTATGTAACTGTGTCAATAATGCGCTGTGAGACTTTGCATAATTTCTGTGCAGTCGCAAATGTCAATGTATCATCTCTGATGTCAGATATCAAAAATGAGCTGCGTTGAATCTTTCTTTTCAGACTATTCTTTATGTTTATCTGATCTGTTTCTGTATGAGCATCAGTCTCGTCATCACTTCAGTGCGCTGATGCTCAGTCAGCAATAAAGACAAATCATGTGCATCATCAGTCATCTTGTTCATTGCTTCATTTTCAAGTACTTCTGCATATCTTGCTACTCAATGTAACTTCAGCGTGACTTCTCAAGATCAAATGCTCTCATGTGCAATCTGAACTCATTGCAGACGTGTCTAATCTTTTATTGATATCATAGCTTTCACTGTTTTCAGAGAAGTCTGACTATCATTGTATTCTTTATATATCTTTTCATGACACTCTTGATTTACTATCATTATGTTTGCAAGATGTTTCGTTCTTGCAACTAATTCTTTCAGCTCATCATGATGAGTGATGACTAAAGTCAATCTTTTCAGTCTTTTATCTAGCTCTCAGTTCATTCTCATTGCAATCGCTGTAACATCATCTCTACTGTTGTTATCATTCAAGTAAACTCTTTGCTTTAATGTGAACATGTTGAGATTATATTGTCTTATTGACATTTTCTTGTTTGCAACTATAACTATCTTCAATGATTTTGATCAGAAGATCACTGTGTAAAGATGACTTTAATTCATCTTTATCTGCTTGAGTGTTTCTTTCATTCACTTTCACTTCAGCTGTAAAGATGTTTTGCGCAGCTTTGATTTTCAATCTTTTTTGAGTATCAAGTCATTGCGAATTCAATGCATTGTTGTCTCGATGATCTCATCTGATTTTCAAGAGTTCATGTTTATTATTGATCTTTGTATCAGCTTTTATAAGTGAATATCTATCAACATCATGTTCATTTTTATCTGTAAAGTCTTTGTTAATGTTGCATGATAAACATCAATGATCTGTTGCAATGCTCTTTCTTGCATTGATTTCAGCTTGACACTCAGACTCTTTCAATGATCTTTTACTCTCTGTGATGTATATCATATGATGACTTCATGACTAAGCAGAGAACATGTTATCGCGAAGTATATTTGCTTACTCATCGTCATTGATGAATCTCAAGTAGATTCAATGATTGTCTGCATGATTTTTTGTCTAATCACTAGTTTTGCTTCAACATGATGCATGTGAATTGCTCATCTCAACTTGAAGTTCAGTTGAACTTTCAAGACTCTGATATTTGATTTCAAGTCAATCTGATGTTTCATCAGCTTTACATTAATTTTCATATTGAATCATTTAGAAGTTTTCATAAAGTGAATCAGCTTATGCTTTGTCATTGAGAATTTGATGTCATGTATTTTTGATCACTGTTCACATCTATCATAAATCTCATTAAGAACTTTGCAGTTGCGTTTTATAAACTCTTTATATGTCAAGATATTGACATCATTCACGAAGTCTATAAAGCTAGTTCTCAGCTTAATGTTGTCACATGCTTCTAACAAGTTTGCATTGTAAAACAGATATAATATTGATGATAGCGAAGAATCTTGTGATATGTTAACATTCACTCTGTATTTCATCGTCATGTAATCATCAATTGTAATCATGATGCGTCGATCTTTCAAAAAGTTCTTTACAAACTTGAGAAGCAGTTTAGAAACTTTTCTCTTCTTCATGTCATGTAAAAGTTTGCTGTGCATCACATTATTAAATGCATTCTTCTCATTTAAACTTAGCAGTGAAACTACTTTTCTTTTTATGTCACTTCACACAGTATGTATCTTTTTCATAATTAGTTGCAAAGTTGTATTCATTAATCTGTGCTTGTGAACTTTCATCTGAATGTTCAACATTGAGTTGCAAGCTTCTATGACATTTTGCAGACGTTCAAATACGATGAATTTCAGTACTTTGCTCAATGTGTTGAATAACACAATTAATTTATATATTTTTGCATTGAAGTAATCTTTCTTGTCTGACTTTCACATCACTATTGTGACTGCACTCTTAAATTGAGTTGACTGTATTCTCTTTTGTAAACATCTTTCAAAGAGAAAGTGTATTTATTCTAATGCATAGTCAACGAGTCTGCGCATTATTCTATTTGTGTATTTCGTGTGTTCTGACATCTTGTCAGATGTTACTTTGTAAGCGACTCTCTTAATCTTACGATGCATCAGCGAAGCATCATTTTCAATCGAGAGTGAGTACTTGAAGTTTATTGTGTTCAGCATGAGAATCTCTGAAAATGATGAAAAGTGAGTTTAAAACATCATCTTCGCCTTATTTTGCGCTGTTATGATGATGTCAAAGCATTCTGACTTGATCAGAAAGAAAATTGTCGCTTGAGTCAATGTGTCTGCAATTGCATTTCTTGCTCATTTTGCAGTTTTGAACAGTTCTCTCGAGAATTGTTCAACGTTCTGCATGATCTTTTAATATTTATTGCGTTTCTATTTTCTGATGATCTTGCTCTTTTTATCACAAGCTTAAATGTACTTTGTTTAATTGTTGATGATTCAACAGCTTTTTCTCATTCATTACATGCTCTTGATGATCTTTGTACACTTTTTCGTTCATTCTGCTTTGATCATTTCGTGTGATCTCACTCAGAAAGTAAAAATCTTGATGATTTTCTTCAATGCATTCAGCAGTTGCTTGATGTACTCATTTATGCATCAACATCTCATCTCATGATTCAACAATGATTTCAACATTTGTTCTTTCAAAGTATTAATGAACTTCTCTTCATTCATTGTCTTTCAGTTGCAACATGATTTTTATGCTGACTCTTTGCAAACTCTGAGATTTATAATTATCTGTATCAACAAATGATCTGAGAAATTTTTCATTTCTTTGTCAATTTCACATCATATTAATTGATTCATAATGTTGTCTGTTGTGAAGATCAAATTTATTGTCATTTGAGATTCTTGATAATTTCTCGTAATTGTGTCTTGAAATAATGCTAGTGATGCATTGATGTTTGTGATCATTTTAATTAACTCATTCAACAATAAATGTTATCTTGAATAGAATGATTCTTCTCATGTGAAGTGATGCAGATTGAAGTCTTCTACAAGAATGCTTTCTTTCAACATGTGCAACGTCTTTTTAATGTTTGAAAGATTTTCTTTTTCATGAATAATCTTATGATTTCTGAATGATAAATTGTATGCTTCATGAATGTGTATAACTCTTTGAGTCATTTATGCATCATCTGTTAATGTTTATAATGTAATTGTATCTACATCTTTGAAGTATTATATTGAATATCAGATGTTGCTGTTGATTCTCTTGTTTATGTAGAAACAAATTCTATCTTCATTATTCTTCAGTGTGAAGTTAACAGTTACTGAGCAGTATGCTCTGAAAATATCATCAAATCATCAGAGTTCTTGAAGAATCAAAATGTCATAGTTCTTTATCTTTTTCTCATGTAGTAATATTATCATCATCTTATTTCTGAACTTGTAAACGTTGTACTGTAGTATTCAAAGCTTTTTTTGCTGAAACATTAAAATTCACATTTCAGACTGTTTAATGTTCTCTTGAGTGTTTGCAAAGCATTTACTTCACTTGTAAAATTCTCAACAAAAGATGACATTAACAATGATGTAATTGACATTAACTTCAATTCATTTGATCTTGACTTCTTGATCAAGTGATTCAATATAGTGTTTTCTGATATGATGATTATGCTGAGCAAACAACTTTTATTCATTGAGCATCTTTGCTTTCTCTTTAAATTGTTGTTCATCAGCAATTTCAAACTGATAAATGTTTCTGTGAATGTTTTTGAAATTACTGTCTTGAGTTTTTTCTGTTCTTGTACAACATGATATAAAAGTCTATGCTTTGTGACTTTCTTTATTCTTTCTTTTTCAGCTTGTTGTTTATGACATTGAGAGTCAAAAACTCTGTATGTATCTTAACATGTTTCATATTTTCATATATTTTGAGTCTGTTTGTGAAAACAGTGCTTTAAGTGATGATTCAGCATGCAGTAAATGCATTTCTGTTTGTTTTTGCATTCATACATTTTGTGATCATATTCTTGATACTTTAGACATTGATGCACTCTGCAGCTCAAGTCATAGAACTGTGTGATCTTTATGTTGATCTTATGATATACTTTCTCATTGATCAGCTTGTTCATCATCTCAGCGCTGACTACATGTATTATCAGCAAGATGTATCTCTTCTGCTCACTCTTTTTTGTGAGTCACTCAATCTTCTCAATCATCATCTTTGAATGTATATCTTTATTGATCTTGATGAGCACTTTCATCTCTTTCTTCTCTATGTTTTTAAACATTTCTTCGATTCTAATCTCATGTATCACTACTTCAAAACTGACTTTGCACAGACATGCATTCAACAATATCTTTTTGATTCAAAAATTGTTTTTCTTCAGTGTTCTTTTGCTGTTCTTTGTCTTGACTTGAAATATCAGCAGTCTTGATTATCTTTTCATTGTCTTTATGTTCTTGCATGTCGACAACATCTTGTCAATGTCAATCTCTCTTGCTCACTTCACTATGTTCTTCATTGTTATCATCATGATTCTCTTTATTTCTTCTTTCTCTTTGATGAAAATCTTTACTTCAAAATTCTCACAATGATTTTGCATTGACAATAATATGTCAATGTTGAACATAAAATAACTTTCAAATGATGTTGTTAACTTCATGCTTACTCTCTTCGCTCAGCTGTCAACGTGTTTTCTCTTCTTCACAAACTTTTTTTCAAGTCTGCTCATTACTTTTTTCAGTCTCTTCAGCAGATTCTTCATGCGCTGATTGACAGTTGATGCAGCAACATGTTGATGCATCAGCTTTTTTATCATCTTTGTCAAACTTCTCATCTTTTCTCAGAGCATCAGTTCGTTGTTTCTACATTCATTGAGCTCATAAAGTACTTGCAGCTTATGTAATTTCTTCTGTATATCTTTTGTCTTGACTGAATTCTTCTGCAAGATAACAATAATCACTTCTCGTTCACTCGTTAACATCACGTCAACGACGCTTCTCATTTGCTTCTGATGATCAGAATGAAACACAAGCATCATGTTGATGATGTGCTCTGTTTTTAAATAGTTTAAGTAATTCGTTTTCGTGATTTTTCGACTTTTTCCCTTACTTCTTTCAGCGCATTGAGATTAAGCTCAATGTTACATTATAAACAATGTTTGCTTTAAATAAAGATTATGCAATGAATTGACTGCTTAATGAAAACTTTAATTTTATCAATGAATTTAATGATCAGTTTAAAATATATAAACTTCTTTATATTTATTTTATTATTAATTAAGTTAATTTGAATGAATAATGAAATTAATATCATATGATTAATGAATTTTTAATGTAATGTTAAAAGAGTTTGAATAACATTAAGATGCTGCGTGATGATGAAGCACTGTGTATTGATTATATGCAGAGTTTTCGCAATCATGCAGACTTTGATAATCTCAATGTGCATGCTACAAGCAATTTGCATGCAGATGAGAAAGTCAAATAGAATGCAGAACTATGAGAAAAATTGCTTATGAAAATCATTCAATTCAGTATCTTGTTGTCGTGATGATAAAAACTGAGACAGAACACTTTTGTGTTTAATCTGTTAAAAGTGATTAACAGAAAAAACTTAAATCATGAACATTCTTTAAATTTACATGCTAACTATGTGTAAATCTTGTTAAGATTGCGTGTCTGTTACTATAACATGAGTAACTCACAAGACTCATTAAGTTTGACATAAGCAAACTTGAAAGTCTCATTAATATTATTTAACAAACGTTCAGACACAGACATTTTATATGTAAGTGATACATTGACAAGAAGACTTTGTTAAGAGAAGAGAAATATAAATGAGTTAGTAAAAAATGATTGAACTATGTTATCTGATTAAAAGTGTAGCATATAAACATTTTTGCAAGATACAATCAATCTGCATGAGAAAAATCTTTACAGATAACACAAAACAGATGAGTTGCACATTTTACAAGCAAAGTGAGCATCTGTGAAGCATGATATACAATAATGATGATTGTCAATCTTAAGAATCTTATTTCTTCACTGAGCTTTGACTCTTGAATGTCTTAATGATAAAATCAATCTCTAGTTAAAAACATCATTTGTATAGTTCAAGAAAACAGTAGTGTGTGTTGATGTGATTAAAGAAGAAATCAACTGCAATATGCATGCATATTGCAGATGAAACATCTGCAACTCATGCTTAAGAAGTAAATTGTTAAAATCTGAGCAGTGAAAAATCTTGTTCATTTTGAACTGTGAATCTGTCATAAGAAAACTCTTTAAGTAATCTTTCAAGTCTAAGAGAAAAATCAACATAAAGATCATGCTTTATGTATGTTGCATGCAACATATACAACATATTTTTAATAGACTCTGAAGTCAATCATGATTAAAAGACTGAGTGATATAACTGAGACTCATCACATGCTATCTGATGCTCAAATGAGAGCGAAATGCAAGCAATTCATGATCTCAACATTAGATTTACTAGTAGATCAGATTCACATGATATGAGACTGCAAAATCAAATATGTAGCATTCATGCTAAGTTTAAATGTCGTTGAAGTGTTTAATTGAGTCTTGCACGTCAGACTTCTGCATACTCTGAAAATGAAAAGAACTTCAGACTATATAGTCAAATAAGCATGCAACTTTCTTGAGAATTGAGAAACATTACTGAGATTCGATGAGCAAACGAGTGACATGTGCAAGATAAACGCAGACATATTGCAAAGATTTTTCATTTTATTGATTTTCTTTCTATTCTTTAACATAAGTCTGATTAAGAAGTGCAAAGCATTGAAAATTAAGATTGAAGTGCTTAACTTCATAAATGACATTAACATTTTAATATACAATAAATTCATTAAAGAAATTTGCAGAACATTGAGCAGAGCACACGATGTCTGCACAAAATGAGTTCATACTCATGATGCAACATTTGCATCAGAAAAGTATGAATTTACGCACTTCATCAGAAAATCAAAAAGATTTGACATGATGACTAGCATATAAATAGAAAGCTCAGTTATTAAATTGAAATCAGACGTATGAGTTCTGAAAGTACAACTGAACATGAAATTGCAATGAGATATGCATCTTCATCAAATCGAAGCAAATTACATCACATAAATGCTAGCATTTAGTTGATTCAAAGTTTTCACATGAAAGACAATCTTCACAAAAGTAAAATAAATATACTCAGCAGTAGTAAGATCAGAAATTGCATTTGAAGCATCAGTTTGACATCAGTGAGAAAAAGAGAAAAAATTGTCAGACAAAGAATGCAAACTTGAAACATTACAGAATCAGACTCTGTGTCATGTTGCAAAAGCATTCAAAAGAGTAAGCATTAAGACTCTGAAAGCAGAAATGTACACAAGCTCGCTGCATGTTCATCTGAACATGCTGCAAGACAAAATCATGTTACGCAGTTGAATTAACAATTGTATGCAGAAAATCAGACAAGCATGCAAACTGATACATGCTCATCTGATGAGTATCAGTTGCATTATTTCTCACTTTCTCATCATTAAGAAAGTGACACTTCTGAATAACTTAATTCAAGAAGATGTGAAAATACAGTTGAGACATAAGTGATTAACTTTCGCTGCAATGATTTCAACTAGTGACAGCATTGCAATAATGCAATATCACAGAAGTCAGTGAAAGCAATGATAAAAAAAATATAGAAAATGCATCGCAGATGTTTACATCATCTCGACACAAAGATTGCATTTGTTTAACAAAATGATAAAGATGCAAAATAATTTTCAGAAAATTGAAAACACTCTCGTCATTCACATCAGAATTGAATGCATAGATCTGAATGCTTATCTGCACTTCAAAAACATTTCAGATGCAGATAGTGCATGATGCAACTGCAATTGAGATCATCAAATGATGAAACATGTATTTATGCATTGCTTGAACTGATTACATCTGCGATCAAGAATGTTATGAGACGTTGACTTCTTGAACTATTGAATAATCATTGCTATCACGAAGAATCTCAGAGCAGTTGCAAGAATGATGATGAAAACGAAGCTTCTGAAGCAATTTAAAGTGACTGAGTCACTCATTCTTTAATGTGCAATCAACGCAAACTAATTTAATACATAGTCTCATAATAATAGTTTTGACTGCGTGAAGCAGTCATATAGACAGTGAGTGATTTTCTATCTCAAAGAGTTTTGTTCACTCAATATAAATAGCATAAAGTTTCTCATGAGTTGACTTAATTGATGTCACAAGAGTGTATGAACTTATTATTATGTAATGTTAAAATCATGTTTAAATGTTTAATTAATAAAGTTTAAAAATGAAATGCTTTTATTTTTTAAAAATAACTATAATTGAACATCAAGAATATAAAAGAAGAAAGATATAAAAACTTTTATTTATATAATGTTCAAAGACTGTGCTAAACTTAAAGAAAACATGTTATGATACAGAAAGAATATTGTAAATTAAAGAAAATATTAAAGATTGAAAAAGAAACTGAGTTAAATTTAAGTCAGATCTGAATCAAATTTAAATCAGATTAAAACTTGTTTTAATTATTATATAAAAAACTTGCTAACATTCACTATGTATTAATTAAAGTTAAATCTTGATGATTTTATTCAATTTTAATACATTCATAATATTAATTCAACTTAATTCAAACTTGATAACAGATTTATATATATATGTTGAAATCATGTCTAGAATTTAACTCATAAAGCATGTGAGTAGAATGTTTGATTAATAAAGATAGCTATAATTAAAATACTAAAAATACAGAAGAAAGCAAAGAGTTTCAAGCCTGTATTTATAGTAGAGCGAAACAAAAAGATGAAGCAAACTTGTATTGAAAGTGCTCAGATAAATGAAATGTTCTAGCAGATTTCAATTCAAAACATTATTGTTTCTTGATCACGTATCAAAATCTCTAGAGTCTATTCAATCTCAACACACTTCATAACATGATAACAATATACAGCGTTTATATATTATTAAAAAATCACATGATTATGACATGTTTTTACAACTAATTAATTGATCAAGTTATTTATTTATCTTATAATAATATTGTTTGATACTAATTGTATTAAACAAATTTTTTCAAAAAATAATTTAACATTTTAGTACTTTAAAAGTTAAAGTATTATTGATTTTAATTGCTTAAAACATGATTATTATCATTTAATGTAAAGGACTTAATCTTTCTATGTCTTTCGTTCGTATTGTTACTGCTAC
>JAABUS010005915.1_pt1 | contig 15473 bp, 19 predicted proteins | sample 5560161 | NCBI WGS metagenome assembly JAABUS01 (sample SAMN10711885, study PRJNA513376) | rock metagenome | isolation source: Antarctica rocks | place: Antarctica: Victoria Land, Trio Nunatak nord | collected 2016-01-04
TACCTTTAAGACTCAGAGCGCACGAGGTACATGTGTGAAATTCTTATGCTAGAAATGAGCCTGAGCCTACCAGAATCGCCCATGTGCCCAAGACGCCGTGATCGCTACCCCGGGGAACTTAAAGAGCGGGCAAGCGCAACTGAATGTTGCTCGGCAACATACACAGAAACGTGCAATGCCAGGTCTTGTTGTTCGTCAGCTTGCAAAGACGAAGTATTTGATGCAGCGTACATGTCTGTCGCTAGCGACATTGAGCTGGGTAATGTGTTAACACAGCATGTCATCCCCAAGACTATCAGCTTCACTTGCGTTGGCTACAAGAACAAGATCCCTGTAGTAAACCGCTCCCATTCGAAGGTGAGGATCCCCAAGATGAGGCTTGTGCTGTCCCGGGCGGAATCTAATACCGAGAACACTGTTGAAGATCTTGAAAAACTCATCAGAGGTTTAGGTCTGCAGAGACCATGGACATAGCAAATAAGGTGACTATGTGGTCTTTGACAAATCGAGGACATCGACCACCAAAAACCCTGCGGTCGAAATCGGCCTTCGACGAGTGAAAGCCTGTGTTTGAAAGTAAGTCGATCATAGAGAGTCTCATCTCATAAACCAGGCATTTTGTTTCTCCTGCTATTAGTATTTCTCTCGATGATTCCAACATTATTCCCTCTGGAATCGGCAACATGGAATCGATCATAGTGTAGAAGTTGAAGGAGCTTACTGCAAACGATTGATAGGCGTGGTAATCCCATGCGATGGCGTTGAAGGACCTCCTTATTACTGCTGGTTCTCCGAAGAGGTCTCACAGTCTTTTTGTGTTACACTTGTCTGCAACCTGATCGCAGCATATGGCCTCGAAGATGCTGCACTGTTTGATACTTCACCTGGGCTCTCAGATATCAGGATCAGAAGCTGTTACTTCTAGACGTTGCGAAGACCGTTCATAGAAGGGTCATCCTAATTTTGTTTGATCGATAACCTATATTTTACTTGCTGTTCTTTTTGCAAGCCGAGTGTTTGAAAGGGCAGAAACACTGCCTGTGCATGCCGGGTTGGGAAACTTATTAGCGATCCGCCAAGTAGTCCTTGTTGCATGGCAGACGAAATGGGAAACATAAAGGGACTCTTGATGAAATTGTGAGTTGGGAATATCATCGGGTTTTAGCTCGCGGGGGTTTGGAAAAGTTGGTCGGAAAAAATTCTTCGCTTATTAGCGTGTGCAGAAAGGTATCGAATCCTTGGCATCGCGCCCCCCCTCAATTTACTATTGAATTCAGACATTCTTGATATCTCGAAACCTTTGAAGCCTATTTTTGTGTTCAAACAGCAAGTAAAAATGAAGCTATTCAAAAGCACTTACTGACCTGTCAAATAGCTATTCGCTTCAAAATAGTTAGACTGACCGCCGGGTCGAGTTTCGGTACCAACCTTCTGACCCGGCCCGAGTACTCGGTATCAACCTTCTGACCCGGTCCGAATACTCGGTTCCAACATTCTGACTCGGCCTGATATCGACCCCGGATCGATACCAGATCCGGATTCCCGATTCGACTCGCCAAGAAATCGAAATTGATGTCAAATGCCAAGATTTACTATTTTTGAATCTATTACGTCATTATATTTGAAAGACTTACGTGAAACAAATGAATCTATTTCTCTTCTCATTGTTTGCATTATCTTGTTGCATTATCAATAAAATATATTGCAAGATGTTTGATTCTGATAAGACATATAAATTATCAAGATCTTCGATCGAGAAAGAATCTAATTTCTTAATCGTTCATTCATTTACTTTCAATAGTCTTCATTCTAATGAATTTGCAAGTTAAGATTCACGAAACATCAATCAGAATTTCGTTGAAAAGAAATGAACTCTTCAAGAAGCGATGAATAGAATTCATCGCGATACTTCTCTTCTAATATTAAGAGAGAATAATCAGTATGTTGAGTGAAGTGCTGATATCAATGCTCAATTTCAACAATGATGACTACAAATATCTGTTGACGAAAGTGTCATCAACAAGACTCAAAGAAAGATAGATAATTCACTTTGAACTAAGAAGATCGAAGTAAATAAACAATTCGACATCTGAAACAAGTTTATTCAAATGATCTTGACGTTGAAAGAATATTCTAAGATTTCATGCAAGAATTGTCTTAAAATTCTAGATCATTCTACGACTATTGATGAATCTAGTACGTTCAATATGATCAAGCATCTCAAGTCAAATGCTTGTCAGAAATGAAAACGACTTAATTCTCTTTCACAGCTTAAAATATCTTTCAATCATGTAAGTTCAATATGATAATGCAAATAGATAATGAAAAGTTGATGTATTTATAGAAGAAAAGTCATATCAACTTATCATCTCAATTCAATTAACAGAATTGAGAAAAGATATTATGTCAGATCTTTGTTGCACTGAATTTGTCTTTTTGAATCATTGAAAACAAGCATTTTTGACAGTTACTACAAATGCTTCGTTCAAAAATTACTCTTGTGCATTGCACTAAATTGTCAAACATGATTTTCTTGAAATATGATGAAATTCAAGCAAAGATAAAGCAAGATTTAAAAGAGTCACGACAGATTTCTATTGCATTGAATGCATGATCTAGTTCTCAAAAAGTCGTTTATCTGAAAGTTTTGATATATTGAATGAATGCTACATTTCAATATCGTGAACATTTCATTGAATTTACATCTTTTCAAGTTGAGCATACTGATCATCATTTAATGCAAGAGCTGTTCAAGATTTTGAATACATACGACATTAAAAACAAGCTTTTTGATGTTGTTATCAATAATGCAAGCAACAATGACACTTTAAAGAAGAAGCTTGAAAGAGCATTCAATTGATGTGACATTTCATGAAATAAAGCACAAAACTCAATATCTTGTATGACTCATATCATCAATCTAATGACTCAAGAGTTTATCAGAGCTATTGAATCAGAAACTTTAAATGACAATTTCGTTGTGTCATTAGACAATGATTAAGTCAAGAATGTAATCACAAGCAATGATCTTTGCACTGTTGTCAAGAAGATATTTATCAAGTTGATAATGCAAAAAGATAATGCATTTATTAATCAGTGAAACAGATTCGCGCTCTTACTATTGTCATCAACAGTTCTTCTCAACGAAAGCTTCACTTTCTAAAGCTTCAAGTCACAAGATCTTGAAAATTGATACAAGACATTTGCATTCGCTGAAACTCTATTTATTTGATGCTTCAACGTGCATATCAACTGCGCAACACAATCAATATATGAGTTGAGAAATTCTTGATAAATGCAAAGATTCAAGCTATTCAATTAAAGAAGAACAAATGATCACTAGTATTGCTTATTGACAATATGTTAAATTCTTTCTATGAATTAACTTTGATTGTGTCTAGAATCATTAATGTTGACATACATTTAGAATTTCAAATGTTTGATGCTCTTTTCAATCATCTCAATGTTATTGAGACGATAGTACGCAATAATGCATGTACTTCACAAGCACTTGTTCTTCGAGCTTGCGAACTAACTTCTAACAAGCTTGCAAAGTACTATTTCAAGATGAAGAGCAAAGATGAACTGATATACAATCTTGCTATGATTTTAAATTCTACTCAAAAGCTGAATTTGTATCAAGATTGAGATGCAAATGAGAATGATTCTCATTTTTATTACGACAAGTACAGAAAAGAGTTCAAGAACTATTTTCATCATCATTATGAAGAAAGAATTACAATTGCAGAAGTCAGAGCGCAAGTGACTAGTGATGTTGATCAGATAATACAATATGATAATGCAATTGATCATTTATTAACAATGCTATAGTCTGTTGTGATGATTACATGAACTCTTCTTTAAAGAACTCAACGTCGCTCTGTATCTGTTAGTGAAGATGATTGATATCTTTGTACTAATGCTATTGTCAAGAAGTTTTCAACATAAAAGTATTGAAGAGACAACGTCTTGAACTATTCAAGATTGACTCAAATGACTAAGAATGTTCTTTCATGTTCAATATTCTCTATAGATATTGAATGAATATTCAATCTTGCAAGAAGAGTTTGTTGATGAGATCAATCACAAATGACTTTAGAATCAGTTGAACAGATAATGCTTCTCAAGTATTATAATCATATCATGAACTTGAATTCTGAAAAGACTATCATCAAAGCATGAAATATTTATTGCAGAGAAAAAGATGAAGATAACGCGATTAATGAATCTGATGATTTTTTCAAGACAGATTTGCAGAATGTTTTATGTTTTATTAATGTTTAAATGTTTAATATCATTTCATTTTATGTTGCTTTTGCATTGTCAATGTATGTAATATGATAATACACTTACAAAATAATGCAAAGAGATAATGCAGTTCGTAGAGTGTATTGCTATGCTAGATAGCTTGATTTGATCAAGTTATCATGAATACTATTTCTATTCATGATTCAACTAAATTTCAAGATTATGCATTAAAGTTGTTACGATTCTAGCTACGCATCTATGTTGATAGCTATGTTGATGACTATGTTGATGACTATGTTTCTGACTATCGTCGATCGCTCGTCACTAGGCTATCAAGTTGTTTCGAAGCCAACCCTATTCAGGATTAGCTTATGTTCTTCTGAGTCATATAGATAGTCGATTCTTCTCTTCTAGATACTTTTTTTCCTTAGCATTTATATACTCGTTACATTACACTCATATGACTCGCTCTATGCTGATCTCTAACAAAAGTCTTTATGAATATCAAATCTCTCTGCTGAATGATTACTCACTTAACATGAATAGCAAGAAGATTGCTATTTGCATATGTAAAGCATGATATTAGTAAATGTTGTAAAACATCAAGAGTAATGCAAATGAGTAATACATTTACTGACAAGAAATTCACATAGAAATGCTTCTGTGATCTTCTGAAGAGCAAGCAAAGTCGAAGCTTGAATTCTGTAGTTTTCATCGCTCATTTTCAAACTAAGTTAATTCATATCAATCTCATTCTGAAGAATTTCTCATACTAGTCTTTCGAATGAGATCTTAGATATTAACAAATTCGCAGCTTTCTGATAATGATGAATTTCTCGAAAAGTGATGATTTCTGACTTTCATTTTCTCTTTGTCTGTTGCAATATATTAGCTGTTGATTGCTTGATGCATTATCTGTTTGCATTATCTTCTCAATTCTATTTATCTTGTCTTCAAGCAAGATCTTGCTTTCAGACATAATCTTATGATCTTGTCTTGATTCTTTCTCAATTCGATTTAATGAATATTTATCATCATGAGTTGACTTTCTCAAATCATCATGCAATGCATCTTCGCTCGACTTTCGTTCTAAATCAAGTCTGTCAGCAATGCGCAACAAGAAATGCATTATCTAAATGCATTATCTGTCTGCTTGCAACACGTCATGAATATGATGTAGATTATTCAATCACGATTTGAAAAGTTGCAATAATTGAGTGAAAATTGCAATAATTGAGTAGAAGATAGCAATAATTGAGTAGAGTGAAAGCAAAGTGAAGTATGATGTTAACAAAAGATGATGACTGAACAAACTGTGTTAATAGTATCACTTTTATGATAAATGTGTTGATTATATCACTATTATGATGAATGTGTTGATTGCATCACTGAGATAATGATTGTGATGATTGCAGTTCTAAGATGATGAATGAATTTCAAAATTCAGCTCTAACTCTAATTTATTTACATCTCACATTTATTCTAACATTAACTTTATCTACACTTCATGTTTATTCTAACTCTAACTTTATTTACGTTTCACATCTATTTTAACTCTAACGTTGTTCAACATCACTATCAGATAAGAAGATTGTTATGCATTATTTATATGCATTATCATTGAGACTAATCAAGATTGCAGAATGTTCAATCTATTTATCAAGTTGCAATTCATTACGAGTAGAAATTGAGTCGTTAAATGAAATGAAGATCAAAAAACTCTTTATATCAAGCAGAATGCAGATCAAGTCATTCTTCATAAGAAATTGACAAAGCTGAGAGTCATCAGCGTATATTAGAAAGTCTCGAAAGAGAAGCAGATGAACATGAAAAGCAATATGCAAGATACGATTACAGATAATCGAGTGAGAAAGAGTCTGCATGATAATGCATTTGAGTAATACATATGTGTTTCAAAAGCTGATTGTATAATAGCTCAATGCTTTGAGATGAATTTAATGAAGAAGATGAGAAAGAAAAAGACTGCAAAGCGAGCGAAGCTTGAAGCAATAGTCATGAAGACGACGTTCAATACTACTTCTACTGTTGATGTATGTACTATGTTTGATGTGAAAGACAAGACTAACGTATGCATTAAACTATTGCACAACAAGATGAACTTAAGAAAAACATGTCAAGATACATGATATTTACTATTGAACTAATTCAGCAACGCATTTTACATCATGAAGAATTGAATGAATTGAAGATGATGAATGATTCAAATGTCATACAAGAATTCAACAAATTCATGAGCGCATTTTTGAATGAAAAAAATGCGATTGATTGAAAGATAGTTAATTCACTAGATTCATCAGATGATGAATCTGATGATATCATCAAGATTGATGATGATGACAAGAAGATGAAATTTAGCAAGAGAAATGATGATGCAGATATGATTGAGAATGAGAATGAGTATGAGAAGAAGTACGAGAAGAAGAAGAAGAATGATGAGATAATAGTGATCTCAGATTAGCAGTAGTAAATGAACAAGCATGAATTTTCTTTCATCAATTGCATTACTCTGTTGCATTATCAAACATTCAGATAAATATTAGTAGTACTTTGCTTCATGTCTTGATGAATCGAGTCGAGAATTTCAAGTTGATACTTGATTTCAATCTTTTGACTTGACTTGAATACTCAGATCAAATCTTCTGACTTGACTTGAATACTCAAGTCAAGAATTCTGACTCAAATCGAGTCTTGATAAGTTGAGTACTTGACTTGAACTTAAGTATTTGACTTGATGCAATCAGTCTAAAAATAGTACATCTTCTACTACTACATTGACGCTCTCTGACTATCATTGAAGAGATTCACTGTCATTTTGATATCGTTTATAATATACAAGAGAATTTATTTATATATCATTTCTCATGCATTAAGTCTCAGTTTCAACTCAAGAGCATTTCTCGAAAGATTTTTTCAGTCATTGAAGACTCTTTTATTGCATATTTAAAGCAACAGTCATTGTTAGAAACTAGGCTAGAAACTATTAATATAGAAGAATGATATTATTATTACTACTCAAGATGATCACGATCAACTTGAGTGACTTAATAAAATCTAAATACAAAACAATATATTAAATAATGTATAAGATGAAAGATAAAGAGTGAAAGAAAAGAATGAAAACTTGACTTTTATATACATAAATCAAGCAGAATCAAGACTAAACAATAGTTTTATTGACTTAAGATTGCAAAAGTACATGTATATGATTAAAACAGAATTACTGAAGTTAAATTAAGATGATGATGATTAAATTAATAATTTAATTCATTGAATTGTAAAACAGATTCAATGAATTTAAGATTTCAACAATTTATAATTAATTTTAATCATTATATAATTAACTTAAGTGAATTGATTGTAAATTAATTAAAATAAGTTCTGATTTATGCTTTAAACTTGAATGATGATTTGACATCATGACAGTAACTTTTCTCTTCAAGATTGAGTTTCTAAAAGATGATGAAGAGAAATAAGATGAAATGAGAAAAAATTAAAGATGAAGATGAAGATTGAAATGAGACAAAAGTTAATGTAAATGCATTTTAATGTGATAATGCACAAATGACTGAAATAAATTTGAGTTACATCTGAATCAGATTTGAGCAAGATATTTAAGTCAGATCTAAATAAAAGAAAGATGAAATACAGTTTAATATAATAATGCACAGATGAAACTTAGACTGATCATTGAGTTGAGTTTCGAGTTGACATTTTGAATTCAACTCAATTCAAAGTTGAATTGCTCACATTTTCAACTCAATTCAATTCGATTTGACTGAGAATTAAGTCAACTCAATTTGACTCATCAAGAATTCAAGCTTGATGTCAAGAAAGCTAAATATAAAATTTTTTCCGACTTTTGCATTATCTTTTTGCATTATCTTTTTGATAGAAAGTCATGAAGGAAAAACATGAAGATCGTTTGATAGAAAGTTCTAAAGAGAAACATAAAGAGAAACATGAAGAGAAACATGAAGAGAAACATGAAGAGAAACATGAAGAAGAACATAAAGAAAAACATGAAGAAAAATATGAAGAGAAACATGAAGAAAAACATAAAGAGAAACATGAAGATTGTTTGATAGAAAGTCATGATGAGAAAACATGAAGATCATTTGACTTTGATAGAGAGTCATGACGGAAAAACATGGTAGAAAGTCATGAAGAAAAATCATGTAGACTGTTCAATCAAGCTATTTACATCTATTTAATATCTTGTTGAATCAAGTCGAGTTTTCAAATCAAGCTTCTTAACTCAATTCAAGTTCTTGAGTTCAACTTCTCAACTTAACTCAACACTTTTTCAAAAAAATTTCAACTTAACTTGATACTTTTTGAGTCGAGTACTCAACTCAAACTTAAGTACTCAACTTAACGTGATCAGTCTAATGAAACTAAAATACATTTGAGTCACATTTAAATTAGATTTAAACAAGATGTTTAAGTCAGATTTAAACAAGATCTAAGTCAGATCTGAGCTGAATTAAAATAATGAAGATTGAATTTAAAGTTCTTGATATTGACATTGAAATATCACACATGATAATACATGTGATTCTTCAATGACAGAATTAATGAGATAATATTCATTAAATGCTTGCTCACAATTATTCAGAAAATAAAAAGACTTTCAAATAAAAAAGTGATCTTCTCAATCAATGTAATACTTAAACAGAGATGAATTATAACATTTATCATGCTTAAAGTTTAATATGCTGTTTACATATCAGAAGATCAGCAATAAAACTCATTTATATGCAATGTTGATTACAAATTTACTGTTTAACTACAGTAAAGTTTAAAGATTATCAAAAGTTTGAATGACATCAAGACATTGCATGATAATGAAGCATTATATGTTGATTGCATGCAGAGTTTTTGCAATCATGCAGACTTTAATAATCTCAATGAGCATGTTACAAGCAATTTGCACGCAGATGAGAAAGTCAAATAGAACGCAGTACTACAAGAAAAATCGCTTATGAAAATCATTTAATTCAGTATCTTGTCATTGCAATGACAAGAACTGAGACAAAACACTTTCATGTTTGATTTGTTAAAGATGATTAGCAGAAAGAACTTAAATCATGAACATTCTTTAAATTTACATGCTAACTACATATAAATCTTGTTAAGACTGCGTGTTTGTTACTACAACATAAGCAATTCACAAGATTTATTAAGTTTAATATAAGCAAACTTGAGAGTTTCATTAATATCATTTAACAGACGTTCAAATACAGACATTTTATACATAAGTGATATGCTGATGAAAAAACTTCGTTAAAAGAAGAGAAACACAAGCAAGTTAATAAATAATGATTGAACTACGCTGTTTGATTAAAAGTGTAGCATATGAACATTTTTGCAAAATATGATTGATCTGCATGAAAGAAATTTCTACAAATAACATGAAATAAATGAGTTGCACATCTTACAAGTGAAGTGAGCGTCTGCAAAGTATGATATACAATGATGATGATTATCAATCTTAAGAATTTCATCTCTTCATTGAACTTTGATTCTTGAATGTCTTGATGATAAAATCAATCTCTAGTTGAAAACATCATCTGTATAGCTTAAAAGAACAGTAATGCATGTTAATATGATTAAAGAAGAAATTGACTGCAATACACATGCATATTGCAGATGAAACATCTGTAATTCATGCTTAAGAAGTAAACTGTTGAAATTTAAATAGTGAAAGATTTTATTCATTTTGAACTGTGAATCTGTTACAAGAAAACTCTTTGAGTAATTTTTCAAGTTTAAGAGAAAAATCAGCATAGAGATTGTGCTCTATGTATGTTGCATGCAACGTATACAACATATTTTCAATAAACAACTCATGAAACTCATTAAGTTCAACATGAGCAAACTTAAGAGTCTCATTAATATTGTTTAACAGACGTTCAAACACAGACATTTTATACATGAGCAATACATTGATGAGAAAACTTCGTTAAAAGAAGAGAAACATAAGTGAGTTAGTAAAGAATGATTGAACTACACTGTCTGATTAGAAGTGTAGCATATGAACATTTTTGCAAAACATAATTGATCTGCATGAGAAAAATCTTTACAAATAATGCAAAATAGATGAGTTGCACATCTTACAAGTGAAGTGAGCATTTGCGAAGCATGATATACAATGACAACAATTGTTAATCTTAAGAATTTCATTTCTTCACTGAGTTCTGACTCTTGAATTCTTGATGATAAAGTTAATCTTTAGTTGAAAACATCATCTGTATAGCTTAAAAGAACAGTAGCACATGTCAATATGATTAAAGAAGAAATCAACTGTGATATGCATGCATATCACTGATGAAACGTCTGCAATTCATGCTTAAAAAGTAAACTGTCAAAATTTAAACAGTGAAAGATTTCATTCATCTTGAACTATGAATTTGTCATAAGAAAACTCTTTGAGTAATCTTTTAAGTTTAAGAGAAAAATCAGCATAAAAGTTGTGCTTTATGTATGTTGCATGCAATGTATACAATATATTTTTAATAAACTTACGCATTTTACTAGAAAATTGAAAAGATTTGACATGATAATTAACATATAAATAGAAAGCTCAGTTATTAAATTGAAATTAAACGTACAAGTTCTAAAAATGCAACTGAACATGAAACTGCAATGAGATGTGCATATTTGATAAATAAAGACGAATCACATTACAAAAATGCTGACACTTAGTTGTCTTAAAGTCTTTACATGAGAAGCTATTTTCACAAAAGCGAAACAAGTATACTCAATAGTAATGAGATCAGAAATTGCATTTGAAGCGTCAGTTTGACATCAGCGTGACAAGAAAAATGAACTGTTGAGCAAAGAATGCAGATTAGAAACACTTCAGAATCAGACTCTGCATCACGTAACAGAGATGTTCAAAAGAGTAAGCATCAAAACTTTAGAAACAAAAACATATATAAGCTCACTACATGTTCATTTGAACATGTTATAAAACAAGATCACGTTACACAATTGTATCAATAATTGAACGTAAGAAATCAGATAAGCATGCAAACTAATACATGTTCATTTAACGAAAGTTATTCACGTCATTTCTCAATTACTCATCATCAAGAAAATAATACTTCTGAATGTCTTCATTCAAGAAAATGCAAAGATACAGTTGAGATGCAGATGATGCATTCTCTTCTTCACAATGATTTCAACAAGCGATAGCATTGCAATAACGCAGTATCACAAAGATCAATGAAATCAACGATGAAAAAAGTACAGAGAACGTGTTGCAAACATTAATGCAATCTCAGCACAAAGATTGCATCTGAGCAATAAGATGATAAAGATGCATGATGATCTTCAGAAAGCAGAAAGCACTTTTGCAATGCACATCAGAATTGAACGCATAGATCTGAACATTTATCTGCACTTTAGAAATGTTTCAGACATAAATAGCTTGCAATGCAACTGCAAATAAAGTCATCAAATGATGAAGCATGTACTCATGCATTGCTTGAACTGATTGCATTTGCAATCAAGAATGCTACAAGATGCTGACTTCTTAAACTATCAAATAATCATCATCATCACGAAGAGTTTCAAAGCAATAGCGAAGATGATGATGAAAATGAAGCTCTTGAAGCAATTTAGAGTGACTAAAACATTTATTCTTTAACATGCAATCAATGTAAACAAATTTGATACATAGTTTCAAAACTCACTGTTTGTTACGAGCGTATCAAGATCAATAAGAATGAACAAGGCTGAAGCTCTAATCAATTCGCAGTGCACGCTAGCGAGTACTCTGCGTAATGATTAGAACTAGTCAATGATCTGATCGAGATCTGACTCAGGTTTGACTCAGATATGACTCAACATCTTTTTTCTTTCTCAACATTCTTTTCTTTCATCAACATCTTGTTCATCTACATTATTTTCTTTTCATGTCACAAACACATTTCTTTCAAGTCTAGTGCAGTCTTTAAACATTACATAAATAGAAGCTTTTGTATCAATCTTCTTCTGTATTCTTAATATTCAGTTATAACTATCTTTAAAGATCAAGCACTATCAATTCTGATCTTCATTGATTGTATCATCTAGACACGATTCTGACATTATATTAAGAATTCGTTAATCACACGATACTGATCTCATTACTCATTCAATCAACTCGTATCGACGAATCAAGTCTAAAGAAATTTGTTTATCTGATGATTCAATCTTGAAAGACAAGAACAACATCAGAGAATTCATAAAATCAACGAGAACATACAATCATTAAATTGCTAGAAGATCTATCGCTTATTCAGTATACATTCATTCAAAATCGATTAATAAAATCTATGATAAAGAATCTTCGTGAATTGCTAGAGAATCAAATCAATCAAGAGAATTACAATAAAGAATCTTCGTGAATTGCTTCAAGATTAATCATTCTCAGAAACATTTTCTTTGTTGAACAAACATACATCTTTCTTTTTTCAATCATCAAGCATCGTCATTCATTCAATCTTCTTTCAAACAATTCTTATTTTCTTCACTATGACATTTAAGAACACATCTGATAAAGATAAAGCTCTCATTAATTTCTTGCAATAAACATGTTCACAAGCTTTCTCTTCTATCGTCGATTCACAACATGCTTCTTCAATCATTGCTTTCAACGAATTAAACGCTGAAATCATCATACATGATGATATAAAAGTATGAAAGAAACGTATCTATGCTCTTAATAAAGAAACAGATCATCTCGTCAAGATGAAACAACGAGACAAGAGCGAAATTCAACAGTTGAAAGCAAAACTACAAGCTTTCAATGCTATCACAGTCAATGTAATCATCATTGCTTTCTCAATTATCATCTACTTCAAATGATCTAAATATCACAAAATACTTGACTCTTCAATGTTCATTGATGAAAAGAACTCTACTTGAGAGAACTGATTTCTTGACATACGAGAGAAGCTAACAATAAACGTTGATATCTTTTCAAATGAACTCTACAAGCTGAGCTACATTCACTCTCGACTAGCAGATGACATCGTCGAAGTCACTCAAGTCAGATGCAATCTCAACTGTAACAATCTTTATCTGACTGTCAATGAACTTCTAGAGAAACTAGCTCAATCGTTTCATGATTCTGATAAGAAAGACAACTATCGTAGAAAATATATTAATCTGATTCAAGAATCAAAGAAATTCAGCAATTTCTTTAATCAGTTTCAACGACTATACATCTATCTGAAGTATCAGAAGAATGTACTAGTCATTGATCTAAAGAATAAAATAAACTCTCGTCTTTGAATCTTTTGAACAGCTCAGATGAAGTCACTCATTAAGCTATCAGATATTCAAAACTATCTGATTCGCTTGAACAATGAACATAAAGCAGTTCGAGAGATCAAGAACAAACTACTCAAACATGATGATTCAAAAATCATCATTTCTAGAGTAATTATTGCTGTTCAGTCTTCGACTTTGAAGTCTGACTGATCAAAGTCGCGCAGCGCAGTTTTGACTAGCATCAAGAATGCGGATGTTCTAGTTGAAATCTGCTTCGTATGTCTGTTTCAAACATGTTTGAATCGATCAGAGTTCAGATCTAACTCTAATCAATTTGATTAAAGCAAGTCATGATGCTATGCCTAGTTTGAATCTAGCGCATCTCTGTTGAATTCTTCAAGTCATCTTCAGCACTTCTTTTCGTTGTTCAGCACTTTCTTCATTCACTTCTTTCATCATTCTTTTAGACAAACACATCTGACATATTACATCACATCTGTATTGAGTCTAGCGCAGTCTCAAGTCATTATTTATAGAAGAGCTTGTACTCTTTCTCTTCTGTATTCTTAATGTCTTGTTATAACTATCTTTAAAGAGCAATACATACATATCAGTCTCAAGTCTCTTTGATTGAATGATCTAGACATGATCTCAACATTACATTAAGAATCTCGTTTATCATACGATACAGATATTCATTACTCGTTCAATATACTTGTTTAGACAGATCGAGTTTAAAGAAATTCGTTTACCTGATGATCAACGTAATCGAAAGACAAAACAACACTAGAAAATCTATAGAATCAACAGCGAAACTGATTGAATTGCTAGACGACTTACAGCTCATTAAGTACGCATCATTCATCTCAATTAATAGAATCAGCGATAAAGAATCTTCATTGATTGCTAGAGAATCAAATCGATCAAGAGAATCAATCAACTTTCAAATCAAACAACAAAAACAACTTTATCTTCTATTGTTGAGCATTGCTCTTCGCTCGATTTCTTTCTTTTAAAACATTCATTCAATTCAATCTCTTCTTTCTCTCTCATCATGTCTCGTCTCTTCAAAGAGTATTTCGAAGCTTCATTCTTCATTGTCAAAGATAACGACTCATTCGCTGAAATCATAACATCTTCTATAACTATGAAAGCTTTGAAGAAACGATGTGAAGAGCTGAAAGCTAGACTACAAGCTAGAGAAATTATCTCGTCATTGTCAATCTACTTTGAGTGTTCTAGATCTTAGAAAATACTTGATTCTTCGTTGTTCACTGATGAAAAGAATTCTATTTGAGAGAACTGATATAAAAAAGTTCAGAACAAGCTGAAAATCAACGTCGATCTCTTTTCAAGTGAATGAGTCAAACTGAGCTATGTACATTTCAGATTATTTGACGATGCAGCTGAGATTACTCAGTCAAGACGCGAACGTGACTGTTTCAATTCATACAAGATCATCAATGAGCTTTTGAAAGAGTTATCTCAGTTGTTCAATGACTCAGATAAAGAAGTCAACTTTCGTAGAAACTACTACAACTTGATTCAAGAACAGAAGAAATTCAGCGAGTTTTATACTCAATTTCAACAACTATTCTTCTATCTAGACTATCAAGAAAAACAGCTGATCGTTGATTTAAAGAATAAAATAAATTCTCGACTTCGATTCGCTTGAGTAACTCAATTGATTCAACTCAGTACTCTGAAAGAAATTCGTTTCTATCTCATTCGATTGAATAACGATCAACGAGCTATTCAAGAGATCAAGAATAGAGAAGCAATGATCAAAGCTCAAACAACTAAACAGATCATCTTCGCTGAAGAATCAGTCAAAGCTACTCGTAGAATCATAGAAATGAAGATGACTGATCAGTCAAAATCACGCGACGCTGTTTTGACTAACGTCAAAGAAAATGACTTACTAATCGAAAACTGCTTTCTTT
>JAABUS010005917.1_pt1 | contig 15472 bp, 19 predicted proteins | sample 5560161 | NCBI WGS metagenome assembly JAABUS01 (sample SAMN10711885, study PRJNA513376) | rock metagenome | isolation source: Antarctica rocks | place: Antarctica: Victoria Land, Trio Nunatak nord | collected 2016-01-04
TTAAAAGCCCTGGCCAACCAAGTGATGGCACAACTGGAGCTGCGCCGAAAAGTAAAAGAACTTAACATGCTTACGTTAGAACTTAAAAAATCCAACGAATACCTCGAACGTTTTGCGTTGATGGCTTCGCATGATATCAAAAGCCCGCTCACCAGCATTATGCTGACCGGTCAACTGCTGAAATCAAAATATCAGGCCAACCTGGATGAAAAGGGAAACCGCATGCTGGATATTGTCAACAGTTCTGCCAACCGGCTGCTGGATTTTTTGAACCAAATGCTGGAATATTCCAAATCCTATAAAACCCTGTCGCAAAAAAAGGATGAGGTTTGTGTGAACGAACTTATTGAGGAAGTGTTGAAATTGGTGGACATTCCCGAATCTTTCTGCATCGAAACACCTCGGGAGCTGCTGTACATCAAAACTTCTGCCATTGCGTTAGAGCAGATCCTGGTCAACCTGCTGAACAATGCTGTCCGGTATAATGATAAGCCGGAAGGATCGATCTGTATAGAGTTTGAAGAAAAGCCCGGTTTTTATCAGTTTAGGATCAGTGATAACGGTATCGGCATCGAAGCAACAAACTTCACCAAAATATTTGAGCCGATGGTAACGCTCAATAGTAAAGACCGCTACAACAAAACTGGATCCGGAATTGGCTTATCCACGGTAAAAAACTTGGTGGAAAGTTTAGGCGGGGAAATCCATGTCGAATCTGTTTTGAACGAAGGGACAACCTTTCAGTTCACGATACAGAAGTAAGTTTCTTTTGGCATACTTCTTTTACCAGCATAAAATTAATAAGTTTATTGTATGAAAGCTGTAAGCGTAATTCCTTTGCCTGAATATCAATTGCAGGTTACTTTTGATGACGGTGTTTGCGGAGTGGTCGATTTAAAAGATTTATTGAAAACAACAGTTTTTAGTGTTTTGAAAGATGAACAGCGTTTTAATCAGGTAAGTTTTGATAAATCAGCGATCTTTTGGAGTGAGGAAATGGAAATTGACTTGCTAAATATTTACATGGAGTTGGGAAATAAAAATTTTAATGATCTTTTCGGAAATTTTAGATATGCCTCAAATTAGTTGTTTTCTGGGTATCATTATTAGGATGTTTTTTAAAGAGCATAATCTGCCTCATTTTCATGCAATTTATGGAGGAAACGAAGCTTTAATCAACATAAACAAGTTAGAAGTTATGGAAGGTTATCTTCCGCCAAGGGTATTAGGTTTGGTTATTGAATGGGCAGCTTTAAATCAACAAGCGTTAACAACAAATTGGGAAAGGGCAAGAAAAGGGGAACCGCTATTGTCTATTGCTCCATTGGTTTGATACTTCAGCATTTCCTGATAGTTCTTTTATCACCCAAAAAAATCCGTTTTGTTACCAGAATGGTTACTGCTTAAAGTGCCTTTTGAAATGAAAAATTCTATAAACAGTAATTACATCGCCTGTTACTTTGTGATGTATTCCGTAAGGAAATTTGTATAAATGTGCAATTCTTATTGTTTTATATCTTCCTGAAAAATGTTTGGTTGGTTTTCAATAAAGCTTAGTGTTTTATAAAGTTCGCCAAAAAAACTATTTGTAAGAGAAAATGAAATTCTATTGTAATAGGATTCAATTTCTTCTAAATCCAAGTACGCCTCAAGCCTGAAAAGTATTTCGTATTTATTCATCGGTTCAAAAACCGTGTTTTTATTTCCTGTAAGGTTTTGTATTCAGCCTGTCCGTTTTCTTCCTGCTTGGTCATGTTGTCTATCATGATTTTGTATTCGTCTGATAGCTCAAAATCAAAATTACCTCTGTTCAGCAGATTTTCATAATCCTCTAAAGAAAGCACAACGGCTGTCTTTTCACCTTTATCATTCACAATAAATTGAGTTTCCATAATTCAAATTTACTTTTTAAATAGATAAATCTGAATTAATCCATACTTCTTTTATCACCAAAAAATCAGCCTTGCCGTAAGAATGATTACTTTTGTAACATTTTATTTTGAAGCATGAATGCTGAAACCATCAAAGCGCTTCCGGGCCGCTACTGCAATTCCTTAAACACCTATTCCCGCTGGCTGACGCGTGAAGTAACGATTGGCGATATGCCGATGGGCGGGACGAACCCGATTCGCATCCAAAGCATGACCACTACCGATACAATGGATACGGCCGGAACGGTGGCGCAAACTATCCGGATGGTCGATGCCGGTTGCGAATACGTGCGCATTACCGCGCCAAGTGTAAAAGAAGCGCAAAACCTGGCCGAAATAAAAAAGCAGCTTCATCAAAAAGGTTATCAAGTTCCGTTGGTAGCTGATATTCACTTCACCCCAAATGCGGCAGAAGTTGCGGCGCGGATTGTAGAAAAGGTACGTATCAACCCCGGAAATTATGCCGATAAAAAACGCTTCGACGAACTTGTTTATACTACAACCGAGTACCAGAACGAGCTGGAACGCATCTACCGGAAGTTTACGCCATTGGTAAACATCTGCAAAGAATACGGTACGGCCATGCGCATCGGCACCAATCATGGTTCGCTTTCGGATCGGATCATGAGTCAGTACGGAGATACACCGCGTGGCATGGTCGAATCTGCGATGGAATTTATCCGCATGTGCGAAAGCCTGAATTATTACAACTTGGTCATCTCCATGAAATCCAGCAACCCGCAGGTGATGGTGCAGGCTTACCGGATGCTGGTGGAAACTATGGTAGCTGAAAGAATGAACTATCCATTGCACTTAGGTGTAACCGAAGCCGGCGACGGCGAAGATGGCCGCATCAAATCTGCGGTTGGTATTGGTACTTTGCTGGAAGACGGTCTGGGCGATACGGTGCGTGTTTCTTTAACCGAAGAACCGGAATGTGAAGCACCAGTTGCGATTGCGTTGGTGGAGCGGTATAAAGAAAGGGCAAGCCTCACCCCAGCCGTCTCCAGGGGAGAGGGAGCAGTTGCATTAGTGACCACGGTTCTTAAGCCCCTCTCCCCTGGAGAGGGGTTTGGGGTGAGGCTTCACAGCCCTTACGAATACAAAAAGCGCCAAACCTACGAAGCCAACGCTTTCATCGGCGGCCACATGGTGCCGCGCGTAGTGCTTAATCTTTCAAAAAAGAATTTAAAAGACACTTCTATTTTGGCCGATGCCGGTTATGTGTATTCGCCTTTGTTGGATAAATATAACATGGCCGAACAGTCGGTAGATTTTGTTTATCTGGCGGATGAATTGCCTTCTTTCGCTTTTCCCGGGAATTTAAAACAACTATACAATTACAAAACCTGGAGTTTTTTAATAGATAAAAAGAACTGTCATCCGGTTTTTTCTTTGGAGGAATATGTTACATCCGTAGAAAAAGACACAGCGCTAAATTTAGTCAGGATCAAAAACAGTGATTTGCAAACAGAAGCTTTTGAACAGCTCAATGCTGATCAAACTTTGGTTTTTGTATTGGAAACAGAAGAAGCTCATGGCATGGCCGATCAGCGCGAATGCTTCTTTTACCTGCAAAAAAATGGTATTGAGGTGCCGGTAATTGTGCGGAGAAGGTATGAGGCTGGAGGTATGGGCCATCAGCCATCAGCCATCAGCCATCAGCTTTCTGCCTCGCACCTCGCACCTCATACCTCAGACCCAACCACTCTCCTCCAGCTTTACGCCGCCACCGATCTTGGTGCTTTATTGGTAGATGGTTTTGGTGATGGTATTTGGATTGATGCGCCCGAAATCCCTTCCAAAACAATCACGTCCACCGCGTTTGGTATTTTGCAGGCCACGCGTTCGCGGATTTCTAAAACTGAATATATTTCCTGTCCAAGCTGCGGCCGCACGCTGTTCGATTTGCAAATTACTACGCAAATGATCCGCAGCCGGACTTCTCATTTAAAAGGATTAAAAATTGGCATTATGGGCTGCATTGTAAACGGTCCCGGCGAAATGGCCGATGCGGATTACGGTTATGTGGGCGCCGGTCCGGATAAAATTACGCTTTACCGCGGCAAAGAAGTGGTGAAGAAAAACGTTTCCGCCGCTTTGGCTTTGGATGAACTGATTGGGATTATTAAGGAAGATGGGAATTGGATTGAGGCGGAAGTGATAAGCTAAAAAACTTCATGCTGTAATAATAATCCTTTGTTTTATATTTTACAAACTTGCTTCCTCAAAAACTTCCTCTAAATCCAAAACAAAACCAGGCAAAATTGGCGTGGTAACTTCATCACCCAAAGTCAAAACTTTAGACGGAATATATTTCCCGGTTTCATCCAAAGTATATTTCAAAAACGATTGCGAATCCGGCCAAACAATCCAATACTCCTGCACGCCTGCTTCCTCATAAATTTCATACTTGTTGCGCAATTCTTTTTTGTTGTTGCCTGGGGAGAGAATTTCTACCACAATATCCGGCGCACCAACACAGCCGCGGTCATCTAATTTTGACAGGTCGCAAATCACACAAATATCAGGTTGTAAAACAGTGGTTACTGATTCATCAGAAGCGTTTTTCCGTGAAAGCCGCACATCAAAAGGAGCGAAATAGACATGACAAGCTTTTCCTTTTAAAAACTTTGAAACCTGGTAAAAAATATTTCCGCTAAGTTTTTGATGCAATCTAATTGGATTTGAAATTTCAAATATCTTACCATTTAACAGTTCAATCCGATCCTCAAAAGTCCAGGTCAGGTAGTCGGCATAGGTGTAAGTTTTATCAAAGTCAAGGTCGCTAAGTTGCATGGCAGGTTATTTGTCAATCAAAAATAACATTAAAATTAAGGTAACCGATGCTTCTTTTATAGGGTAATTTCTTTTAATAAGTCCTGTAATTCTCTATTTGATATATTTTCTTTCTCGTTTTTATCATAAATAGTAAGCAGATAAACAGTTGTTTCAGAAATTTTTACTTGGATAATAACCCTAGCTCCGCCTGATTTACCTTTGCTTTTAGAAGCAATAGCTAAGCGTATTTTAAAACAATTGTTTCCTAAAAACGTACCTTGTTCTGGTTGCTGTTCCAAAATAGAAATTAGGTTTGCAAATTCTGTTTTTAATGAAGCATACTTCTTTGCCAGTTTTTTCAGGTCGCGTTTAAATCTTGGAATAGCAATTACTTCATAACTCATCCAAAAGCTCTTTTGCAGGAGTTCCTTTTAATTTACCTTCCTTGATCAACTGCATTTCTTCTACAGCTTCTTTAATCCCTTCCAGCACTTCGGCCTTATAAGCAGTAAGCTGTTTGGCTTTAACAAAAGATAAATTATTGAGTAGCTCCATTACAAAAGGAGCTTTGCTATCTTGTATGTCAAGCAATACTTTCATGGTTAAATACTTAGTAATAGATAAACTTCAATCACCAAAAATAAAGAAAATTTACACGAATTATTCATCCCAACTTTCGGACTTATCCGACTTCCTGACTTTCCGGCTTTTTTTGGGCGTGCCCCTGCGGGTCGGGCTATCCGCTGCAAGTCCTCGCTGTGCTGCGGGCTTTCCGCTGCTATCCCTCACGCGGCAAAGCGCCTACCTGTCTGTTGCAGCATTATCCCAAAGACAACAATATTTTTAAAACCGCGGCCTGCCAATTGCAGTTTACTTTGAAGCAAATCATTCAATTCCCGTTAATCCCCAAATTATCATGTCAAAAACAGTAGCAGACCAACTCGTAGCCATGCTGGCCGAGGCCGGTGTCAAAAGAATATATGCCGTAACCGGCGACAGCTTAAACAACGTGAACAACGCCGTGCGCACCAGCGGCAAAATCCAGTGGATCCATGTCCGCCATGAAGAAGTCGGTGCCTACGCCGCCGGTGCAGAAGCACAATTAACAGGCGAACTGGCTTGTTGTGCAGGTAGCAGCGGCCCTGGCCATGTACATTTAATCAACGGTTTGTACGATGCACACCGTTCTGCCGCTCCTGTTTTGGCCATTGCTTCCACCATCATGTCGCAGGAGTTTGGCACCGAATATTTCCAGGAAACCAACACCATTAAGTTGTTTGACGATTGCAGCCATTACAACCAGGTTGCCGTCACGCCAATGCAGTTGCCGCGCATGTTGCAGGCCGGGATACAGCATTCTGTGCATCGCAAAGGCGTTTCGGTAATTGGCTTGCCAGGGGATTTAACCGGAAAAGATGCCGAAGAAAGCGAAACCGCAATGCACTTTTACCGCCCCGAACCATTGACCCGCCCATCAGACAAAGAGTTGCAAGAATTGGCTGAGCTGATCAATTCACATCATAAAATCACCATCTTCTGCGGGATTGGCGTTGCCGAAGCACACGATGAAGTGGTAGAACTGGCCGGAAAGATCAAAGCAACTGTCGGTTATTCTTTCCGTGGAAAAATGGCCATCCAGCATGATAACCCTTACGAAGTGGGCATGACGGGTTTGCTCGGCCTGCCTTCTGCTTACCATAGCATGCACGAATCGGATCTGGTGCTTCTTTTAGGCACAGATTTTCCTTACGTCAACTTTATGCCAACCAAAAACAAGATTGTGCAGATCGACTTAAAACCCGAGCGTTTAGGCCGCCGCGCCAAATTAACGCTGGGTTTATGCGGAGGGATCAAACATACTTTGCAAGCTTTGATGCCTCTTTTATCACCTAAAAATGACGACAGCTTCCTAAAAACACAGTTGGAATTTTATGGAAAAGTGAAAGAAAAGATGCAAACTTACGTGGACGATACCGGTGAACAAAATGCCATCCACCCGGAATTTGTTGCGGCAACAGTAGATAAGCTGGCCGATAACGATGCCATTTTCACGATGGACACCGGTATGTGCTGCGTTTGGGGCGCGCGGTACATAAAATCAACCGGTAAAAGAAGCATGATCGGTTCTTTCAACCACGGCTCAATGGCCAATGCCATGCCGCAGGCTATTGGCGCTGCACTCGCTTTTCCGCAACGGCAAGTGATTGCTTTTTGTGGCGATGGCGGGCTTTCCATGTTGCTGGGCGATCTGGCTACCATTGTTCAATATAAATTACCTATTAAACTCATCGTTTTCAACAACAGGTCATTAGGTATGGTGAAATTAGAAATGGAAGTTGCCGGCCTGCCCGACTGGCAAACGGACATGGCCAACCCGGATTTTGCTGCCGTTGCCGCTGCTTTCGGTATCAAAGGCATCACTGTGAACGAACCTGAAAACGTAGCACAAGCCATCCAACAAGCTTTTGCACACGAAGGCTCGGTTTTAGTCAACGTCATGACCGACCCGAATGCTTTGGCCATGCCGCCAAAAGTAGAATTTGCCCAGGTAAAAGGTATGGCATTGTCTATGAGCAAAATGATTTTGGATGGAAATATGGACGAAGTTTTAGATACGGTTAAGGCTAATTATAAGCATATTAAGGATGTGATATAGTTGGATTTCATCAATGTTTGTTGAATGCACTTTCAAGCAATTGGAGGTGCATTTTTCTTTATGTCGTCAATTTCATAATGTACTTTAATTAACTGTATATTTGATATTTAGGATCCTAAACCTGCAACTCCAATTATTAAGTTATGAGTAAAAAAATAAATAATTTATTTTTCTTATTACTATTTATGTGCATTTCATGTTTAAAAGAGCCTACTGAAACAATCACCATAGAAGGGACAGTGCAAGATAAGGTTTCAAAACAACCCTTGCGTGATGTTTATATAATTATTGATGGTATAAAATCAGCTACATCAGGTTTTGGTGGAATAATTGGTAATGGAGAAAGAAAAAATGTTGGGAATGTTATAACAGATGTGAACGGTCATTATAAAGTTAAGCTCAATGTATTTAAAGGAGCAGACAGAGTAAATTTTTATTTAAATCCTGAGCATCCTAAAAAAGGATATGTAGAAAATCAAGAAGACTTCTATCTGTCGGCTATAAGAAGTAATGGCAATTTAGTTAATTTTAAACTTAGTCCCACTGCTAAATTAAAGATTAATTTTAAAAACGTTACACCATTCTCAGATGCTGATTTTTTTTACTTTGGGTGGTATGTTTCCTATGGCGAGGGATGGCCGGAAGGAGTGATACAAGAAGAGAATTGCGGTACTGTAAAACATGATGAAGCGATAACTTGGACCGGAAAAGACGTATGCGGTACTTATACAATTGGAACCTTTGCTGACCAATACACACGTGTTTATTGGTTAGTTAAAAAGAATGGTATACAAAAAGAATATAGGGATTCAGTTTATGTAAAAAGAGGTGCATTAAATCAGTTTTCTCTTAACTATTAATTACTGCTTTAATCTACAATTCAAATCATTATAGGCTTTTTTTTAAAATTGAATTCTTACAAATTTACCTATAAACTAAATTTTAAAAGCAATACTGTTTTTATCAACCAAATTTCTCCTTCAAAAACCCAACGCTAACTTCACAAACATGTTCCAAGGCTTTTGGCAACACATTTTTTAAAATAACGATGCCCGGAATTTAAAAGTATGATGGGTTTGGTACAATAGTAAGTTCGGCATTATAAATGGTTTTTAAATAAACAGATCGCAATGCAACCGCAGTTTTACAAACCTCATTTATCATTAACTGGCATTGTAAGTCATATCATGATTTTCGAAGCACAATTTTCTGCAGATAAAAATTTGGCTTGTCCTTTTCCTCCCACGCCTCAAAACAGCATTCACTTTTATCCGGGCGATGTTACCTGGAATCAAAGAAAAGGAAATCCTGCTTTTGCTACGCAGCCAGACAGTATCATAGTTGGCCCGCAGGTAACCAGAGTAAATATTAAAATGGGTTTGCACCACATTATCGTCTCTGTTGCTTTTCATCCGGGCGGACTTTATCGTTTGCTGAAAATACCAATGTGCGAGCTGTTTGATGAGTCTTTTGATGCCTCTTTGCTATTAGGAAGTGCTTTGAAAGAAGTGAACGAACGGTTGCGGGAAGCAAAAAGTCACCTGGAAATGAAAAATATTGTAGAGGCTTTTTTACTTCGGAAAATTGTTCCTTCGCCTTTGCTGCCTGTTGAACATGCCATGAAAAAGTTAATCAACAGTAACGGTGCGCTCTCCATGGAAGCTGCTGCTTCTTTTTCTTGTTTCAGTTTGCGTCAGTTCGAGCGGAAGTCTAAAGAACTTTTGGGTTATTCGCCTAAATTTTTTTCCAGGTTGATCCGGTTTTCCAGTGCTTATCGCTTAAAAGAAAACCGGCAAGATTTGAGCTGGACTTCCATTGCCAACGCTTCCGGTTACTTCGACCAGATGCACATGATCAAAGATTTTAAAGAATTTACCGGTACAACCCCAAGCTTTATTGCCCGCGAAATAAACAACGCACCTTTTCGGTTGCAGGAAAAGATGCTATTTTAAAGATGTCGTTTTTTTACTATTACTGCTTTTGCCGGTGGGATAACTTTGTTGAAACAAATTATTCACATCATGAAAAAAGTATTGATTTTAATAACAACCATTTTTGCCGGCTCTATGGCCGAAGCACAAAGTAATTCAACTGATAAACAAGCTATCGAAAAACAGGTAGATGCAATGGTGAACAGTTGGAACAAACATGATCACAGCGATATGAAAAACTACACTACAGCAGATTGTAATTGGGTAAACATTGTAGGAATGTGGTGGAAAAATAGAAAAGAAGTGGAATTCTGCACACAGGCATACCATGAGAAGATGTTTAAAAACACCAGCATGGCTAAAAAAAGTGTTTCAGTGCAGTTGATCCATAATGATGTTGCCTTGGTTCATTTTTATAGCCGTATAGGCACTTTTACAACTCCTGATGGACATGTAATACCAGCAGCTGATAACCTGGCCTTGCTGGTTTATGTTAAAAATAATGGAAAATGGTTGCTAAAGTCAGGCGAAAATGTAATGGTTGATGTTAACGCCCAGCCCTTTGACCCGGTTAATCACATGCCGAAATAAGCTACTCCTTCAAAAACCCAACACAAATCCCACAAACTTCTTCCAAAGCTTTCGGCAACACATTCTCCAAATAAGGATGGCCGGAATTAAAAGTATGGTTAGCCCCCGGGAATCAAAACCAGTTCGGCAGCGGACTGGTTTTTTATTAACATTTATTTTTGATCCTTACTTTCCTACAAATTCCTTAAATTTACTTTATGCAAGTACAAGTTGATATAAACTTTGATCAATTAGTGCAGATAGCCAAAAAGCTTCCTGATACACAATGGAACAAGTTAAAAGAGGAAGTTGAAAAAGATATCCCTGTTCAAACATAGCCTGATGCTGATTTTATAAAGTTGCTTTTATCCGGGCCAACATTTAGCGAAGAGCAGTTAACAGAAATTGCTGAAACCCGTAAAGCGATCAACCAATGGAGAACAAAATAATCCTGGCAAAAAAGCAAATTAATAGATGAAATTTTATGTAGATACTTCAGTTTGGGGAGGACATGAAGATGAGGAATTTGAAGAATGGACAATTCCTTTTTTTGAACAAGCAAGATCGGGAAGATTTTCAATTGTACTATCTGATTTAACTTTGCGTGAACTTTTACCTGCACCAGAACGTGTAAGAAACTTAACTAACACAATTCCTGAACAATTTTTAGAGTTAACTTCTTTAACTGGAGAAGCCGAATTGCTTGCAAGTTATTATATTAGTGAAGGTGTACTGACGCCAAAATTTGAAAGCGATGCACAACATATTGCGATGGCAACTATTTTAAAAGTAGACAGCCTTGTAAGCTGGAACTTCAAACACATGGTAAATTTCTTTCGCATCAAACAATACAACTCAATAAATCTTAAATTTGGTTATCAAACTATCGACATCAGAACACCTAAAGAACTAAACTATGGAAACGAAGATTAAAAGCAAGTTTAAAGCTGTTGATTTTATGCGTGAAGTCCGTAATGATTTATCAGCTCTTTATCAATCAGACAAAAAGCGTTATCATGAGGAACTGAAACAATCTATGGATGAATTTTTAAAGACAAGACAAAAGGACAGTAACTAAAATGATATTGCAAAAAATAAACCTTTGCAATAGAATTAGTTTGAACAAGTGACTTTCAATGCATTATATTTTCAAATCAAAGCCTTACTACTTTAAAAACCCAACACAAACTTCGCAAACCTGTTCCAAGCTTGCAGGCAAAGTTGCATCCAAGTATAGATGATTGGAATTAAAAGTATGGTTTGCACCGGGTGCAACAACCAAGTCAGAGTTGGGTTGTTTCCGGTTCAGTTCTAAAGCGTGGCTGATGTTTACAGTCGGATCAGCATCACCATGAACAATCAGCCAGGGTTGTTTGATTTCCACAGCGGCTGCTAAAATATTTAAACGTTTCGGGTTTTGATCGAGGTCATCCAGTAAAGTTGATTTTACCGGTAATTGCTGGTTGGTCCTCGAATTTAAAAAGTACTGCTTGCCGCTCAGTTTCCATTGTGCTTCCGTTTCTTTTGGCCACAAATTATGGAAATCGGCAACGGAAGCCCAGGTGATGAGTTTTTCAACGCGTTCATCTTCCGCCGTTTTGATAATGCCGATGCCGCCGCCCATGCTGTGCCCAATCAGCGATACTGTTTTTACCGGCAAAAAGTTGGAGCCGCTCGTTGCAAAATCAATCACCAATTTTAAATCTTCCAGTTCCAAGGAAAAAGTATTGTCGCTGAAAGCTTCCAGGTCAACAAAATCCAAAGGATGTTCCGGTGTTGTTCCGTTGTGGGAAAAGTTGAATTTTAAAAAGCGGAAGCCCTGTTCTGCAAAATATTGCGCCACCAAATTGTGCGTCCCCCAGTCTTTAAACCCTTTAAAACCATGTGCAAAAATGACCAAAGGCGATTCCCGGTTACGAATATCATAAGTCAAATCCGCCAGCATGTTCCTGCCGGAAGCGCCGGGGATTAAAAAAGTTTTTTGTTGGATGTATTCGTTCATGTGGATGCTGTTTTTATCGGGTAAAAATTGGTGTTCATTTTCATTTTGTTATACTATAAAAGAAAAGCCAGAACGGTTACGAACAGAAAGGCATCGACCCAGGCGCGGTGGGCTGAATGCCGCCCGGAGGCGATGCGAATTGCTTGATTTCGTTGGTTCTTTTTTATCAAGAAAAAAGAACGGGCAAGAGAAAGGGCTAAAGCCCGTTAACTGTCAGGTTATGATTCAAGCAAACCTTTGGTTACTTGTATTTATGTTCTTTTTGCTTGAACAAAAAGAACCAAAAATCCAAGACAAACCCAATCCCTCCGGGCGTTTTGTCGGCCTTACCGCACCAGGGCGGAGACCTACCGCTTCGATCGAACGTGTGCAATTAACTTGTAAGACCTCCACTTACCGCAAGGACAAAAGAGACTAATTCGAAGAAGATTTCTCCTTTGGGTCGAAAGGACAGCGCAAACCATGCTTCTTTTATCGCCTAAAAATCATTATTCAAACTTAATCTTTCCGGTGCCAGTATGCCCACAAAATTAAAACCGCTTGCAAAGGTAACCGTATCCAGGCACCGGTTTTGGTCACCGTTAATTTCCCCAGCATAAACGGTGCAATCTGGATCATGTAAATATGTGCCGGAATAAAAGCAATCAACATTAAAATAATCCCATAAACGGCATATTTTCGGGTAGATTTAAAAATCAGTACTGACCCAAAAAAGACTTCAAAAAAGCCCGCTAATAAATTTAATATTTTTGGAAAAGGAAGATATGGCGGGATCAGCTTCCAGTAACCCGTGGGATGTACAAAATGGTTGCTGCCGGCCACCAGGTATAAGGCGATTAACAAGATCAAACTGGTTTTTTTCAGGGTTGGCATAAACAAGCTTAGTGTTTTCTATTAAAAAACGGAATCAATGGATTGTAAATATAAGTTTCCGCTATAATTTAAATGCATTCTAAATTAAAAGTGTTTGACAAAGTGCTGACACAGCAACTAATCGCGGTGATTACTTTTGTCAGTCTCATAGATAAATGGCCTTGAAGTATTTAAAAGTTATTGCCTTTACACACAAACAAATCGAACTGAAAGAACTGGGGAAACTGGTGATCTGTCAGGAAGATTTGACCATTAAATTGCAAGAAGCTAAAGTCCGCTTTCAAATACCCGAGATTTTTTATTTGGCCACCTGCAACCGGGTGGAGTTTGTTATGGCGACTTCGCAGGTTGTTGACAAAGATTTTACCCGGGAATTTATCAGTTTTATGAACATCGGGCTTTGTTCTCATTTTCTCGAAACTTTTATTTCCGGTGCTTCTATTTACGAAGAAAAGGAAGCTTTAACCCATTTGCTGCGCACTTCCTGCTCTATGGAAAGTTTGGTGGTCGGGGAAAAAGAAATCCTAGCGCAGATTCGTAAAGCTTACGAAAGCTGCCGTGCTGCAAAACTAACCGGCGACTACCTTCGGATGGTGATGAACCGCGTGGTAAAAGCAGCTAAAGAGGTTTATACCGATACCAATATTTCCCGCAACCCGATTTCGGTTGTTTCTTTGGCTTACCGCAAATTGCGCGAACTGGCTTTGACCCCTAATGCCCGGATTTTGATCATTGGTGCCGGCGAAACCAACAAAAACATTTCCAAGTACCTGCAAAAACACAAGTATTCCAACTTTGCTGTTTTTAACCGTACAAAATCCAAAGCTGAAGAATTGGCGGCAGAATTAAATGGAAAAGCGTTTGACTTGGCATACCTGGCCCATTACCAGCAAGGTTTTGATGTGATCATTACCTGTACTTCTTCTGTTGAACCGATTATCACTACAGAGATTTATAAAACTTTACTCAACGGAGAAACGGGCCGTAAAACAATAGTTGACCTGGCTGTTCCCAATGACACTGCTGCTGAAGTGATTGAAAATTTCCCGATCAATTATATTGAAGTGCATACTTTGAACGAGCTTTCTAAAAGCAATTTGCAGGAACGTTATCAGGAACTGGTTCATGCGGAGAAGATCATCGAGCAAAACATTGCCGAATTTATTCCGGTTTTGAAACAACGCCGTATTGAATTGGCGATGCGCGAAGTGCCCGAAAAAATCAAGGAAATACGCAAGCGTGCCGTTGATTGTGTTTTTGCAGAAGAGATACAATTGATGGACGATCAGTCGCGCCAGGTGCTGGAAAAGATGATGAATTATATGGAAAAAAAATTCATTAGTTTGCCGATGATGATGGCCAAAGAAATCATGTCCCACGACAAGTGATTTTTCTGCTTTATTTGTCAATGCTTCTTTTATCGTCAAAAAAATCCATTTTCTAAAGATAAACGCTTATAATTTTTCTTAATAATTTACCTTTGCGCTGTACCCAAAAAGCAAAACCTTGAACAGAAAAATTACCATAGGAACACGGGGGAGCGATTTGGCTTTGTGGCAGGCCAACTTTGTAAAAGACCGTTTGGCCGAAATAAATGTTCTGGCAGATATCAAAATCATCAAAACCCAGGGCGACCGTATTTTAAACCTCAGTTTTGATAAATTGGAAGGCAAGGGTTTTTTCACTAAAGAATTGGAGGAAGAACTGCTGGCCGGAACGATTGACCTGGCCGTGCACTCTCACAAAGATTTGCCAACCGAAAATCCGCCCGGATTGGTGATAGCAGCGGTTTCTGAACGGGAAGACCCATCGGAATATTTACTGATGCTGAAAGATTGTGTAGATTTTAAGCAAAAGTTTTCTGTCAAATTTGGTGCTTTGGTAGGTACTTCATCCAACCGCCGCAAAGCGCAGTTACTGGCTGTCCGACCGGATTTGGAGATTGCAGAATTACGGGGCAATGTGCCCACACGGATCAACAAATTGCGTCACGAAGAATACGACGCCATTATGCTGGCCAAAGCTGGAATTGTGCGGTTGGGTTTGGACATGAGTGAATTTCATGTCGAAGAAATCGGGCCGACGGAGTTTATCCCTGCTCCGGCACAAGGTGTTTTGGCAATCCAGATCCGTGAAATCGACAAAGAACTTTTTGATATTTTGCAAAACCTCAATCACCCCGAAGTAGCCGAAGTTTTATCGGTTGAGCGTAAAGTGCTGCGCTTATTTGGCGGTGGCTGCCATTTGCCTTTGGGTTGTTACTGCCGAAAAGAGGACGGCCAGTTCCAGGTTTTTACTTCCAAAGCGAAGGACGATGAGCAGGTGCCTGACCGTTATTTTACAGAAGCACCAACAACAAAAGGTTTGCCGGAAAAGGTGGTTGCCAAATTCAGCAATGAGCGTAAATTTCCGGCTACTGTTTTTATATCGAGAGATCTATCGGCACAAAGTTATTTTCGTAAAGCGGTAGAAAAAAACGGGACAGCAATAGAAGCGCGTTCTTTGATCCGTACCGTTCCGATCATCACCAAGCTTGATCCCTACATTTTGAAAAATGTGGACTGGATATTTTTCACCAGTAAAAACGGTGTGGAATATTTTTTCAACCTGCGGCCGCAATTACCCAAAAAAGTAAAATTTGGGGTGATGGGCAGCGGTTCCGAAAATGCTTTGCGTTCATTAGGGTTTCGGGCAGATTATACCGGCGAAGGTGTAGACAGTGCAGATG
>JAABUS010005918.1_pt1 | contig 15471 bp, 13 predicted proteins | sample 5560161 | NCBI WGS metagenome assembly JAABUS01 (sample SAMN10711885, study PRJNA513376) | rock metagenome | isolation source: Antarctica rocks | place: Antarctica: Victoria Land, Trio Nunatak nord | collected 2016-01-04
ATGGAATGACTTCGCTCTCAACATGCACCCGGCTCTGGAGGCCCGTCCCACCGACGGGCAGGAACTTCCTGGATTGCGTATCAGTCGGGAGAAAACGTGTTAACTGCGGGAGACGCGGCTCAATCCATGACGCGATGCGGAATGCATGACTCGACGCCGAGGAGTTGGTGATGTCCCGGGCCACTACTGCCGAGCAAACGCCCCCCATTGGCGGCCTGGATGCCCTCCGCGTCGGAGGATCGCTGCTCGTCACGGCCTACCACGCGTCGGTCCTCACGGGCCACAACGAATGGACGACCTTCCGCACGTTGGATATGGGCCAGGTCGGGGTCGCCGTCTTCCTCGGGATCAGCGCGTTGCTGGGGAGCATGAGCCGCAGGCGCCCTGTCTCGTGGCTGGTGCAACGGCTCCGCCGCCTGTTCCCGGTCTACTGGCTCGTCATGATCGCCAGCTTCATCGTCGCATGGGCGACGGGATATAAACCGTTCACTCTGGGGCAGGTCGCGTCACAGATGCTGGGGCTGGGATTGTTGACACATCCCGGGAGCCTGGTCAACTCGGCGACGTGGTTCATCACGCTCCTCCTCGGATGCTACGTCTGCCTCTTCTTCGCCAGGCTCGTGAAGCGCCCACTCCTGGTCCCTCTATTCCTCCTGCTTTTCTCCACCGCCTCTTATGCGGGCCTGACCGATCGTGTCTGGGCCTATGGTCTCGACTGGTCGTGGATGCATAGCATTACATTCTTCGCGTCCTCGGTGCTCGCGACCGCCTGCCCGCCAGGCCGACGGATGCAAGGTTTCCTGGCCGCGGGCACGGTCGTCCTGGTCGGGACCCCGTTCTCGATTGCGTTCTTCTGTACGGGCATCACGCTCGTCTTGATAGGAGCGTCATTGGCGATCCCGGAGGTGCCGCGGCTGATCCAGACGTTGGCGAGTTACACCTACGAATATTATCTGATCCATGGCATCTTCTTGATCGGGACGACCCGGGCGCTGCGGGGTCATTCCGCCATCGCCGTCGCAACCGGCGTCCTGCTCGCTGCCTTGGTGTCGGTCCCATTGCAAAAAATCGTCTGCTATCCCTGGGCCGCGGCGCTCCACGACTTCAAGACACGCTGCCGAAGTTCACGGCGCCACGCCCCCGGCCCGCCCGCCATAAGCTCATTGTCGGAACCGTGAATGCCGCCCGCCACTGGAGACGCCACGAAGGTGCACGTCATGCTCCGCGAGAGCGATCGAAAACCGTGATCCCCGCCGACCGTCGACGTCCCGCCGAGCCCGACCTGCGGGAGGTGGCGAATCGGCTCGCGGCCGAGGAGGAGACGATTCGCCAGGGGGGCGGACCGGAGGCGATCGCGCGCCAGCACGCCAAGGGACGCAAGACGGCCCGAGAGCGGATCGGCGCCCTGGTCGATCCCGACTCTCCCTTCATGGAACTCGGGCTCTGGGCCGGCTACCAGATGTACGAGGAATGGGGGGGGGCCCCCGGGGCGGGGGTGGTCACGGGGATCGGCCGGGTGGCGGGGCGTCGGGTGGCGGTCGTCGCCAACGACGCCACGGTGAAGGCGGGCGCCTTCTTCCCGATGACGATCAAGAAGGTGCTCCGCGCCCAGGCGATCGCCGGGGAGAACCGGCTGCCGCTCCTTTACCTGGTCGACTCCTCGGGGGTCTTCCTGCCGATGCAGGACGAGGTGTTTCCCGACGCCGACGATTTCGGGCGCATCTTCCGCAATAATGCGGTCCTCTCGGCGCGTGGCATCCCGCAGATTGCGGCGATCATGGGCAACTGCGTCGCGGGAGGGGCATACCTGCCGGTCCTCTGCGACACCGTGCTGATGACCGAAGGGTCCGGGCTCTATCTCGCCGGCCCGGCGCTGGTCAAGGCGGCGATCGGCCAGGACGTCACCTCCGAAGAGCTGGGGGGCGCCGCCATGCACGCGTCGATCAGCGGGACGGTCGACTTCCGCGAACCGGACGACGACGCCTGCCTCGCACGGCTCCGCCGACTCGTCGCGATGCTCCCCGCGGACCCGAGGCCGGAGGGCGAGGGACTCCCGATCGACCCCCCTCCGAGGCCGGCCTCGGAGGTCGCCGCGATCGTCCGATCCGACCCGTCGGCGCAATACGACATGCGCGACCTGATCGCCGCGCTGGTGGACGGGGGACGGATCGACGAATACCGGGCGGAGTACGGCAAGACGATCGTCTGCGGCTTCGCCCGGCTGGGCGGGATGCCCCTGGGGATCGTGGCCAACCAGCGGCTCCGGTTCCGGCCGGTCGGCGGCGGCCCGTACCAGTTCGGCGGCGTCATCTATGCCGACAGCGCCGAGAAGGCGGCGCGGTTCGTCCTGGACTGTAATCAGGCCCGGACTCCCTTGCTCTTCGTGCAGGATGTCAACGGCTTCGACGTGGGCCGCGACGCCGAGCGGACGGGGATCATCCGCCGGGGGGCCAAGCTCGTCAACGCCGTCAGCAACAGCGTCGTCCCCAAGCTGACGCTCATCGTCGGCCACTCCTTCGGCGCGGGGCACTACGCGCTCTGCGGCAAGGCGTTCGACCCCCGCTTCCTCTTCGCCTGGCCGGGCGCACGCTACGCCGTGATGGGCGCTCATCAGGCCGCGCGGACCATGCTCGACGTCAACGTCGCCGCCCTCAAGCGCCAGGGGAAGAAGGTCGACGACGCCGAGCTGGAGGCGATGGCCGATGACCTGCGCGCGCGGTACGATCGAGAGACCGACATCCGCTACGCCGCCGCCCGCGGCTGGATCGACGCGATCATCGACCCGGCGCAGACCCGCGACGTCCTCGTCCTGGCCCTCGATGTGGCGATGCGGAATCGCGACGCGACGGGCTTCCCGCTCGGCGTCTTCCAGGTCTAGGGGAGTTCGGCCCGAGGAGCGATCATGGCGACGGGCACCGTGCGACCACATCGACCGCTTCGAGTCGGCAACGGCGCCGGGTTCTGGGGTGATAACCTCGACGCCCCGTTCTCGCTGGCCCGCGACGGCCGCCTTGACGTCCTGACGCTGGAATACCTCGCGGAGCTGACGATGGCCATCCTGAGCCATCTGAGGGCCAAGGATCCGGACGCGGGCTATGTCACCGACTTCCCGGACCTGCTCGACCGGCTGGGGCCAATCGTTCGCGAACAGGAAGGGCTGCGGATCGTGACCAACGCGGGAGGCCTGAACCCGCCGGCCCTCGCCGCTCGGTGCGTGGGGCCGATGGGGAGGGCGGGGCAGGGGGGCGCCGCCGTGGCCGTGGTGACCGGCGACGACCTGCTCGATCGCCTCCCGCAACTGATCGGCGAGGGGGTCGACCTCACACACCTGGAGACGGGCGAGCCGATCACGGCCGTCGCCGACCGCCTGGTCTGCGCCAACGCCTACCTCGGCGCCAGGCCGATCGCCGAGGCGTTGGCGGGAGGGGCTCGGATCGTCTTGACGGGGCGCGTGGCGGACGCCTCGCTGACGCTCGGGCCGGCGCTTGCGCACTTCGGCTGGGCCCGGGACGACTGGCCGAGGTTGGCGGGGGCGAGTGTCGCCGGTCACATCATCGAGTGCGGCGCCCAGGCGACGGGCGGCCTCTGGCATCGTTGGGACCAGCTCGAAGACCCGGCCGGGATCGGCTACCCGATCGCCGCGATCGAAGCCGACGGCTCGTGCCAGATCACCAAGCCCGAGGGCACGGGGGGACTCGTCAGCGTCGGCACGATCACGGAGCAGATTGTCTATGAGATCGATGACCCGACCTGCTATAAGACGCCCGACGTGGACGTGGACCTGACGACCGTCGCGCTCGAGCAGGCGGGCCCGAATCGCGTCGCGGTCCGAGGCGCCACCGGGGTGGCACCCGGCGATCGGCTGAAGGTCTCCGCGGTCTATCGCGACGGCTGGACCGCCAGCGGCATGGTCGCGGTGGTCGGGCGCGATGCCGAAACGAAGGCCAGGTCCGCCGGCCAAGTCGTGCTCGAACGGCTCCGGCGCGCGGGGTTCGAGGTCGCCCGGAGCCTGGTCGAGTGCCTGGGGGCAGGCGACGTGGTCCCTGGCGTCCTCGCGCCTCGCGAGGGGGTGCGTGAGGTGGTCTTGCGCGTCACCGTCCGCGACCCGAGGCGTGAGGCGGTGGAGAGGTTCTGCCGCGAGCTGGCCCCGCTGGTGACCTCCGGCCCTCCGGGGATCGCCGGCTACGCGACCGGCCGGCCCTCGCCGCGGGCCGCGTTCGGGTACTGGCCGACGCTCATCCCGCGCTCGATGGTCGATGCCCACGTCGAGGTCAGGGCGGCACGCGATTGGTCGGGCCGGGGGACCAACTCATGACAGTCTCGGGAACCCCCACGGTCCGGCTCGGCGATCTGGCCCACGCCCGGAGCGGCGACAAGGGCGATCGCGCGAACATCGGCGTCGTCGCCAACGACCCGGCCTGTTATGCTCACCTGGACGTCTATCTGACCGAAGCGGTGGTCGCCCGATACTTCCGGCCGATGGGGATCGGTCCGGTCCGTCGTCACTCGCTGCCGAACATCCACGCCTTCAACTTCGTGATCGACCGCGCCCTCGGGGGCGGGGCGAGCCGATCGCTCCGGCTCGACTCGCAGGGCAAGGCGCTCGGTGCGGCGCTCCTGGAGCTGAGGGTGCCGGACCCGGCCGCGACGGAGGCCGCCTCATGAGCGTTTCCACTGTCCTGCGCGAAGACCACGGGCCGATCGCCGTGCTGACGCTGAATCGACCCGAACGCCGCAACGCCATGTCACTCCGGCTGATCTCCGAGCTGGGCGACATCCTGACCCGGGTGGGCTCCGAGCCCGGTCTCCGTGCGGTGATCCTGACCGGAGCCGGCCCGACGTTCTGTTCCGGCATGGACCTCAAGGAGGCGGTGGCTGTCGGTCCGGACGACGAGGATGAGGAGAAGGCCGTCGCCCACGCCCGTGCCCTCGCGGACCTGATCTGGCAGGTGCATGCGATCCCCAGGCCCACGATCGCCGCGCTGAATGGTGATGCCATCGCGGGGGGGGCGGGGCTCGTAGCCGCCTCGGATTTCGCGATCGCGGCCGAGGGGGCCCGCATCGGCTATCCCGAGGTCCGTCGCGGCATGGTCGCGGCGATCGTGATGCACGACCTGGTCCGCCAGGTGGGAGACCGCCGCGCCCGTGACCTCCTGCTGAGCGGACGCTTGATCGACGCCGGCGAGGCGGAAAGGTGGGGCCTGGTCAACCGCGTCGTCCCCGCCGAACGTCTCCTGGGCGAGGCGTTGGCCCTGGGCCGCTCGCTCATCGAGTCGGGCCCCCGCGCCATCGAGACGACCAAGCGACTGCTCGACGAGGCGAGCGGCCGCCCCACCGACCCTCGCGGCTCGGCCGCCATCACCGCGGCCGTACGGGTCTCGGACGAGGCCCTCGAAGGGATTCTCGCCTTCTTCGAGAAACGCCCCCCGCGCTGGGCCGTGCCCGACCGGGCGCGGCGAGGGGAAGCCCATTCGATCGAGCGGGTCTCGCCCGAGGGGCGGGAGGAGCTTCCGGTCAAATCCGAGGGCGTACCCCATCGACCGCCATTTCTATAAGACCTCCCGGGGAGATTCCGCACGGTTCCACACGGAGGATGCCATGGTCCGGCACGATGACGAGCAAACCCCCTGGGTCGCCGATCAGACGGTCGGCAATGCCTTGAGGCTCACGGCATCGCGATTCCCCGACGGCGACGCCCTGGTCTTCCCGGCGTCGGGACTGCGGTGGTCGTGGGGCGACTTCGATCGGCGGGTGGACCTCGCGGCGTCGGGGCTGATCGCCAGGGGCGTCGGGCGCGGCGAGCACGTCGGCATCTGGTCGATGAACGTCCCGGAGTGGGTCGTCACCCAGTTCGCCGTCGCCAGGGTCGGTGCGGTGCTTGTGAACATCAACCCGGCCTACCGGCTCCACGAGCTGGAAGAGACGCTGGCGGCCGCCGACGTCGCAACCCTGGTCGTCGGCAGCCCGTTCAAGGGGTCGAACTTCGTCGCGATGCTCGAGACCCTCTGCCCCGAGGTGGCCGCGTCCACTTCACCATCCTGGACCGCGACCCGGCTGCCTCGCCTGAGACGCCTGATCGCGCTGGGGGCTCGGCCCGGCCCGGGCTGGTTGACCTGGGACGACCTCGAACACGGGGCCGTCGTCGGGGAGCTGGCCGTCCGCGAGCGGGAGGCGCGGCCCGCCGACGTCTACAACATCCAGTTCACCTCAGGGACGACGGGGCTCCCCAAGGGGGCGATGCTCACCCATCATAACGTCCTCATGAATGCGTTCTACATCGGTCAGCGGTTGCGATACGGGCCCGACGACCGCGTGTGCGTGCCGGTGCCCTTCTACCATTGCTTCGGGTGTGTGCTCGGGACGCTGGTCTGCGCCGTCTACGGCTCGACGATCGTGGTCCCCGCCGCGAGCTTCGACCCGGGGGCCACCCTCGCGGCCGTCGCCGACGAACGCTGCACGTCGTTGTACGGCGTCCCGACGATGTTCGTCGCCGAGGTCAATCATCCCGACCGCGCCCGCTTCGACACGTCGAGCCTGCGCACCGGGATCATGTCGGGGAGCCCTTGCCCGTTGCCGCTGATGCAGGCCGTGATGAAGGCGATGGGGGCCTCGCAGATGACGATCGGCTACGGGTTGACCGAGGCCTCGCCGATCATCACCCTGACGTCGGTCGACGACCCGATCGAGGTCCGCGTCGGCACCGTCGGCCGGCCGATCCCCGGCGTCGAGGTCCGCCTGATCGACCCGCTATCCGGCAAGGAGTCCGCGCCCGGCGAGGCGGGCGAGCTCTGCGTGCGAGGCCACGGCGTGATGGCCGGCTACTACAAGGCCCCCGAGGCGACCGCGCGGGTCATCGACGCCGACGGCTGGCTCTCGACCGGCGACCTCGCCCGCTGCCGCGACGACGGCAACTACCGGATCGTCGGCCGTCGCAAGGAGCTGATCATCCGAGGGGGTGAGAACATCTACCCCCCCGAGGTCGAAGAGTTCCTCCTGGGCCACCCGTCCATCGCCGAAGTGGCCGTCGTCGGCCTCCCCGACCCCAAGTACGGCGAGGTCGTCTCGGCCTGGGTCGTCCCCCGCCCCGGCGTCACGATCACGGCCGAGGAACTCCTCGACTATTGCCGGGGGCAGATCGCCCATTTCAAAATCCCCCACTATATCCAGGTCGTCGACGGGCTCCCCCGGACCGTCACCGGCAAGGTCCGAAAGCACATGATCCGCGACGAGGGGGTCGCCCTCTACAAGCTGGAAACGTTCAATGACGTCCCCACCGCTTGAGCCGTGCAGGAACATTGAAGGAGGGGCGGTCGACCGGGCCCACGACTGTTTCGCGTCGCCCGAAGGCCGACCCGTCGCGGGTGGACGATCATCTCGCAGACCTGGCGACCGGGTGGCTGGGGCAGAGCGCAGCGCGTGCCCCAGCGGCCTGGAAGGCTTCCGATCGAGAAGAGGACCTCTGAATGAACGTCTCTCGGGTGGACTATCACCTCGAAGGACTGGCAGATAAACTGAAATGCGACCCCCCCCGCCGGGGTCGTCATGGCCGCGCCATTTCTGGGGTCGGTCGTATCCCTCTTCGGAGGGTTGGTTTGAGGGACAATCAGAGGGGGCTGTCCGAGTCATGCAGAAGCTCATCCGGGGCATCCACCAGTTTCAGGAGGGGGTCTTCCCATCCCGCCAGGGGCTCTTCGAGCGGTTGGCGCAGGGACAGCAGCCCGAGACGCTGTTCATCACCTGCTCGGATTCGCGCATCGACCCGACCCTGCTGACCCAATGCGAGCCCGGCGAACTCTTCATCCTGCGGAACGCGGGCAACCTGGTGCCGCCGCACGGACCCGTCCAGGGCGGCGAGGCGGCGACGATCGAGTTCGCCGTGGTCGCCCTCGGGGTCAAAGACATCATCGTCTGCGGCCACTCGCACTGCGGCGCCATGAAGGGCCTGCTCGACCGCGAGCAAGTTGCGGGGCTGCCCGCCGTCGCGGCCTGGCTCGTCCACGCCGAGGCCACACGGAGGATCATCGAGGAGAATTACGCCGAGTTCGACGACGAGCGCCGCCTGAACGTCGCGATTCAGGAGAACGTGCTCGTGCAGCTGGAGCACCTGCGGACACACCCGGCCGTCGCCCCTCGGCTCTCCCGGGGCGCCCTGCAACTCCATGGCTGGGTCTACAAGATCGACACCGGTGAGGTGTTCGCCTATGACCCCCAATCCGGGCAGTTCGTCCCGCTCGCCGAGTACAGGCCGACGGCCCGGCCCGCGAGGCTCGGGGCCGCCCACTCGATCTGAGCGATGGTCTCCCGCCCCGGCTGGTCCGGCCCTCCCGTCCGCGGCCCGAGAAGTCCTCAATCGTCAGGATCGGCGTACATGGCGGTTCAAGAACCCCGAGGTTTCTGGCGTGAGGCGGTCGCCATCCACGGTTCGATCACGCCTCTTGTCCTGCCCCACGTCGTCGCCTTCGGCGCGATGTCCGCATTGATCTGCCTCGTCGCCGACGGCATCGAAGCTCGTTTCCGGATCCAAATCGGCCTGGAGGTCGCCCCCTACGAGGTCGCCGGGGCGGCGCTGGGCCTCCTCTTGGTCCTGCGGACGAATGCCGGGTACGACCGCTGGTGGGAGGGCCGGAAGCTCTGGGGTGGCATCGTCAACCAGTCGCGCAACCTGGTCATCACGGCGCTCTCCTATGGGCCGCGCGACCCGGCTTGGCGGGATCAGCTCGTGCGCTGGACAGCGGCCTTCCCCCACGTCGCACGTCACAGCCTCCGGGGCGAACGCCATCTCCCCGAGGTGGCGGCGCTGGTCGGGGCGCCGGCGGCCGCCGCGATCGCGGCGGCCGACCACATGCCGAGCTTCGTCGCCTTCTCGCTCGGCGGCCTGCTGCAAACGGCCTGCGACCGCCAGGGTATGACCGGATTCGCCTTCATCCAGGCGGACCGCGAGCGAGCCCTCCTGATCGACCACATCGGGGCCTGCGAGCGAATTCTGAAGACTCCGCTGCCGGGGGTCTACGCCATCAAGATCCGGCGGTTCATCGCCCTCTTCCTCCTGACGTTGCCCTTCGCGCTACTCCATAAACTTGAAAGCCCCTGGCTGATACCCCTCGTCACGATGCTCGTCGCCTATCCCCTCGTGTCGCTCGACCAGATCGGCGTGGAGCTCCAGAATCCATTCTCCGCCGCCAACCTCAGCCACTTGCCGCTCGACGACATCTCGGCGACGATCGAGCGCAACCTCCTGGCTATCCTCGCGGCCCAGCCGATCGCGTTCGACGGGTTGCTCGCACAACGCAACTTCGTCCCGACTTCCTTGAATCTCGGGCCGTAAGTGGCCTCCACCCCGGTCCGCTCGGGGCATCACGAGCGGTTCAGGGCCGCTCGCTTCCAGGGCGACGGGGTGGAACTCCTAGGACTTTATCGACCCGCCGATTTCGCCCCCGGTGCTCAGGTCGGTCTCGGAATCCTCCAGGTCGATCGGGCAGGCGATCACGCCATCTGGCCGCCGGAGTCCGACGAGGTCGGTCTCATCGCCGGCCTTGAGGAATTCGAAACGGGTCCCGCCGGTGGGACCGTCGGCGATACAGGCGAGGACGTAGGAATCGCCCAGGACCCGCAATCGGCCGGTCCGGGGTGTGACGACGAGGGTGGTGCCCTCATCGATCCCGAAGCCAATCAGGTCGCGGTGCGAGGCGACCACGCCGAGCAGCCTCCGGGCGCGGTTCCGCCTGAGGAAATGCTGGTCCACGACCGCGCCGGGGAGGAAGTCGAACCCGCGTGCGAGGACCGCCTGGTTGCGGCCGTCGGCGATCATCACCCGGGTCATGACCGCCGCCCCCGCCGAGGTGCCGCCAATCACCCCGCCCCGGGCGAGCAAGGCTTTGAGTTGCCGCTCGACCTCGGTGCCGAGGTAGGCGTCCGTCAGCGAGATTTGCATGCCACCGCCGATCCAGACCCCGGTGGCCTCCGCCAGCGGCCGGCAGAATTCGGGGTCGTTGGCCTGGGCCCGCGAGCGTGTATGCAACCGGGTTAACGAGGCCACCCCTTTCGCCCGCCAGAGGGCGAGGCCCCACTGCTCCCCGGGATCATCGGCCCTCACGTGCGCGGTCGGGATGACGACGATCCGAGCCTCGCGGCCTCCGGCGTGTTCGAGGAACGTGTCGAGAATCGTTTCGGGGAGGCGGCCCCCCCCGCAGATGATGAGCTCCCCCCCACCCTTGCGAATCAGGGCCGGCCGGGCCGCCTCGGCCGCACGGCTGAAGAAGATCCACTGCACGCCGAGGGTCGCCAGCCCTGCCAGGCCGACGACCACAGTCGCGTATGCGATCGACCGACACGCAACTCGACCTCCCTGGCGGCCCGGCGTGGCGCGGTCCCACGACACCATCAGTCGTCCTCTCAATAAGCGGGTGAGCGGAGTCCATCGAGGACATCCTCTCGGTACTGTATCGCCCATGCCATCCTCTGACAAGAGTCCGACAAGAAGGAGATCCCCTGCCCCGATCGCGATCGCGTCGTGTTCTCACCATGGCGATCGGCGGGGAAAGCTGCAAGGTTGATCCTGGCCGCGCCAGACTCTTGTGTTACATTCCTGATTGGCGCCGGGGTCGGGAGTGCCCGCCGGACGGTCCTCCGCCGGGTCGAGAGACGACCCGGGACCGCCCCCCTCCCGCGATGGTGAATCGAGGCCTGGCGTAGGTGATGGCCAATCAGAGCGCGATCATACGACCTTGTCGTCCCGACGATGCCGAGACGCTCGTGGACCTGGTACGCGAGCTCGCGGTCTATGAGAAGCTGGAGGCGGCGGCCCGAGCGTCCGCCGATGACTTTCGCACGCACCTGTTCGGGTCCAGGCCGAGCGCGGAGGCGTTCGTGGCCGAGGTCGATGGCCGGGTGGTGGGCTTCGCGCTGATATTCGCCACGTTCTCGACGTTCCGGGGGCGGCCCGGGATGTATCTCGAGGACCTCTTCGTGAGGCCGGACTACCGGGGCAAGGGGGTCGGCAGGGCCTTGCTGACGACCCTGGCCCGGCTGGCGGTCGAGCGCGGTTGCGGGCGGCTCGAATGGTCGGTGCTCGACTGGAACGCCCCATCGATTGGCTTCTATCGGGCGCTGGGGGCGCTACCGATGGACGAGTGGACCGTCTACCGGCTCTGCGACGAGCCGCTGTCCCGCCTCGCCGCCCTGGCGCCTTCGCCCGAGCAGGAGACCCCTCGAGAATGAGCCCCGGCTTCCAGCCCCACATCGAGCGGATGGCCGGCTACGTGCCAGGCGAGCAGCCCCGCGCCGGCGAATTCCTCAAGCTCAACACGAACGAGAATCCGTATCCCCCGTCTCCGCACGTCGCCGAGGCGATCGTGCGCGCCCTGGACGGTCGGCTCCGTCTCTACCCCGACCCCGTCGGCTCGGAGTTCCGGCGGGTGGCGGCCCGGCTGCACGGCGTCGAGCCGGAGATGGTCATGGTGGGCAACGGGTCGGACGACCTGTTGACGATCCTGACGCGTGCCTTCGTCGCGCCCGGCGACACGGTGGTGTATCCGACGCCGAGCTATATCCTCTACCGGACGCTGGTCGAGTTGCAGGATGCCCGCGGCGTCGCGGTCCCGTTCTCGGCCGACTGGCGGCTCGATCCCGACGCTTTCGCCGTCGACGGGGCCCGGCTGGCGTTCCTGGCTAATCCCAACAGCCCTTCGGGGACCGCGCTGGCCCCGGAAGAGGTGGCCGAGCTGGCCCGTCGGCTCTCGTGCCCGCTGGTCGTCGACGAGGCGTACGGCGACTTCGCCGAGACGAATTGCGTCGCGCTGGTCCGCGACCACCCCAACGTGGTCGTCACCCGGAGTTTCAGCAAGGGTTATGGCCTCGCCGGGCTCCGCCTCGGATACCTGATCGCCCGGCCCGAGGTCGTCGCCGGGCTGGTCAAGGTGAAAGACTCGTACAATTGCGACACCCTGAGCCTCGTCGGCGGCATGGCCGCCCTGGAGGATCGGGATTATCTGGCGCTCACCCGCTCGCGCATCCTCGCGACCCGCCGCCGCTTGACCGAAGCCGTCCGCAGCATGAGATATCACGTCCCCGAGAGCCAGGCCAACTTCGTCTGGTGCGTGGGGGGACCACCCGCGGAGGCTGTTTATCAGCTCCTGAAGGATGACAAGAAAATCCTCGTCCGCCTGATGCGCTATCCTGGCCTGCCCGATGGGCTGCGGATCACCGTCGGCACCGACCCGGAGATCGACCGCCTGCTGGTGGCCCTCCGCACGCTCATCTAATGCCCCGGCGCGTGATGGGGGCGCCGTGCCCGATCCATTATGATAATCTTGCGGAGCAGGCGGCCTGAAGGAAGGGGTGGCCGGATTTCCCCCCGGAAATCTCTCGGCGAGGAGCATCGAGCCTTGGACGAGCTGACCGCCCCGAATCGTCGGACCGCCGAGGTCGTTCGCAAGACGCGCGAGACGGATATCCGCCTGGGACTCGACCTGGATGGGACCGGGAGGGCCGAGGTCGCGACGGGGGTCGGGTTCCTCGATCACATGCTCGAGTTGTATGCCCGGCACTCGCTGATGGACCTATCGGTGGCATGTACCGGCGACCTGCACATCGATGCGCACCACACGACCGAGGACGTGGGGATTTGCCTCGGCCAGGCGATCGACCGGGCGCTCGGGGATCGGGCGGGCATCCGGCGGTACGGGCATGCGGTCCTGCCGATGGACGAGACCCTGGTGACCTGCGCGGTCGACCTGGGGGGACGCCCCTACTGGGCCTGGGACGCCCCGATGCCCGCCCCCAAGATCGGCACGTTCGACAGCGAGCTGGTCGCCGACTTCTGGCAGGCGGTGTGCATCCAGGGGCGGATGAATCTGCACGTCCTGCTGCACTACGGGCGGAACGCCCACCACATCAGCGAGGCGATCTTCAAGGGGATGGCACGCACGCTCCGCGCGGCGTCCGAGCGCGACCCGCGCGGCCATGGGGTCCCCTCGACCAAGGGATCCCTCTGAAATCAAGGGCGAGCCTCCCTCCATGAAGAAGCCGCCGAGACATCCGCGCCGCCGCCTGGTCATCAACGTGTTGCTGATGGCCCTGGCGTTCGGCCTGCTCGGCTTCACGATCTGGGACAATCGCGTGCAGATGCGCGCGGTCCTGGGCCGCGATCTTGACCCTCGGCTCTTCGCGCTGGGGTTCGCCATCTACATGACGGGGATGGTCCTGACGTTCTTCCGCTGGTTCCTGCTGGTCCGGGCGCTCGACCTGCCGTTCACGATCCGTGACGCGATCCGCCTCGGGTTCATCGGCAACTTCTTCAACCTGGTGATCCCGGGCGCGGTCGGCGGCGACCTGATCAAGGCCGCCTACCTGAGCCGCGAGCAGGCGAAGAAGACGCAGGCGATCGCCACGATGATCATCGACCGGCTGGTGGGCCTGCTCGGCCTCTTCCTGCTGGCGGGGATCGCCGGGGCCATCGCCTGGCCGGTCGCGACAGTCAAGGTCCGTCGGCTGATCGTCGTCGTCTGGGCCGCCGTCGCGATGGGGCTGCTCGTCCTGGCGGCGATCTTCGGCCAGGCCCTGACTCGCAACTTCCCGGGCCTCTTGCACGGCCACGGCCGGCTGTCGGGGATCCTCACCGAGTTCAAGGTGATGTCCGACGGCTACCGGAAGCGGCTGGGGACCGTCTTCGGGTGCCTGATCTTCTCGTCGGCGATCCACGCCCTCTTCGTGCTGGCCTTTTATACGGTGAGCTGTACCCTGTTCCCGAGACGCCTGCCGACGCTCCCGCAGCACTTCCTGATGGTCCCGCTGACGCTCTTCACGACGGCGGTGCCCCTGCCGTTCGGCGCCCTCGGGCTGAGCGAGGGGGTCAGCGACGGGCTCTTCCGGATGGTCTCGCATCCGGGTGGCGCCCTGGCGATGATGGGATTCCGCGTCCTGATGTACGCCGGGGGACTCGTCAGCGTCTGCTTCTACCTGGCCAACCTCCGCCAGGTCCGGACCCTGGCCGATTCGGCCGTCGAAATCGGGCAAGAGCTGCTCGAAGGCGAGCTCGATCCCCTCGAGTCCCGGCCCGAGGGGACCATCCTGCCCAGGTCCCACGAAGATCAACCGGCGGCACGTCCGTAGGCGGGACGGCCACGGCCACCCGACGAGACAGACAGACGCCCGCTGCGGGTGTCCGATTCCGAGGATCGCATCACACGAAGAAGGACGCCGAATGAGACGGACCCCGTCCGACCCCTTCGCCCGCAAGCCGATCGAGATGTTGCTCGGCGAAATGCAGGGGGATGAGCGACTCCACAGGGTGCTCGGACCGCTCGCCTTGACCTCGCTCGGCGTGGGGGCGACGGTCGGCGGCGGCATCTACGTCCTGACGGGCGAGGTCGCGCGTCAGTACGCCGGGCCTTCGCTGATGCTCTCGTTCCTCCTGGCCGCCGTCGGCTGCGGGTTCGCGGCGCTCTGCTACTCCGAGCTGGCCAGCATGGTCCCGGTCGCCGGGAGTGCCTACACCTATGCCTACGCCACGCTCGGAGAGATGGTCGCCTGGATCATCGGCTGGGACCTCGTCCTCGAGTACGCCATCGGTTCGGCCGCCGTGGCCAACGGCTGGTCCAACTACTTCGTGGAACTCATGCAGAGGGTCTTCGGCTTCGCGATGGACCCCAGGTTGACGACCGCGCCCTGGGATTACGACCTGGCGCGGGGGGCGTTCTACCTGAAGACCGTGACGATGGGCTCGGGAGACGTCGCCCAGGCGTGGCTCAACCTGCCGGCGGCCCTGATCATGGTGTTCATCACCGCCCTGCTGGTGGTCGGGATCAGGGAGAGCGCAGGGTTCAACGCGGCGATGGTCCTGCTCAATATGGGCGTCATCCTCGCCATCATCGGCGTGGGATCGGCCTACGTCGACCCCGCCAACTGGCGGCCGTTCCTGCACGAGGAGAAGGGGTGGAGCGGCGTGGCCGAGGGGGCCGCGCGCATCTTCTTCGCCTACATCGGCTTCGACTCGATCTCGACGCACTCGGAGGAGGCCCGCAACCCGCAGCGCGACCTGGCGATCGGCATCCTCAGCTCGCTCCTGATCTGCACCGTGCTCTACGTCGCCGTGGCGGCGGTCCTGACCGGGATGATCCCCTATCGCCAGATCGACATGAAGGCCCCGCTGGCCGCGGCCTTCCGCGCCAAGGGTCTGACGTTCACCACGGGCCTGATCTCGCTGGGGATCGTGATGGGCCTGACCAGCTCGTTGCTGGTGGGGACGCTCAGCCAGCCGCGCATCCTGCTGGCGATGGCCCGCGACGGGATGCTCCCCGAGCGCTTCTTCGCCGACGTCCACCCGAGGTTCCGGACCCCCTGGAAGTCCACGATCCTGGTCGGCGTGGTCGTCGCGCTCGCCGGCTCCCTGGCCCCGCTCAACTTCCTCGCCGAGCTGGTCAGCGTGGGGACGCTCTTCGCGTTCGTGATCGTCTGCGCCTCGGTCTGGATCCA
>JAABUS010005919.1_pt1 | contig 15466 bp, 12 predicted proteins | sample 5560161 | NCBI WGS metagenome assembly JAABUS01 (sample SAMN10711885, study PRJNA513376) | rock metagenome | isolation source: Antarctica rocks | place: Antarctica: Victoria Land, Trio Nunatak nord | collected 2016-01-04
TCGCGCGCCACGCGGCTGACCTCCGAGGCGAACCCGTTGAGCTGGTCGACCATCGTGTTGATCGTCTCCTTCAGCTCGAGGATCTCCCCCCGCGCGTCGGCGGTGATCTTCTTCGACAGGTCCCCGTTGGCCACGGCCGTCGTCACCGCCGCGATGTTGCGCACCTGGTCGGTGAGGTTGCCGGCCATCCAGTTGACGCTGTCGGTGAGGTCCTTCCACGTCCCCGAGACCCCACTGACCTTCGCCTGGCCGCCCAGCTTGCCGTCGGTGCCCACCTCACGCGCCACCCGCGTCACCTCCGAGGCGAACCCGTTGAGCTGGTCGACCATCGTGTTGATGGTGTCCTTCAGCTCGAGGATCTCGCCTCGTGCATCGGCGGTGATCTTCTTCGAGAGGTCCCCGTTGGCCACGGCCGTCGTCACGGTGGCGATGTTGCGCACCTGGTTCGTCAGGTTGCTCGCCATGAAGTTGACGTTATCGGTGAGGTCCTTCCAGGTGCCCGAGACCCCGGGGACCTGGGCCTGGCCGCCAAGCTTGCCGTCGGTGCCCACCTCGCGCGCCACGCGGGTCACCTCCGAGGCGAACCCGTTGAGCTGGTCGACCATCGTGTTGACGGTCTTGGCCGTGCGGAGGAATTCTCCGGTCAGCGGACGTCCGTCGATCTCGAGGCCCATCGTCTGCGAGAGGTCGCCATTCGCCACGGCGCCGATGACGCGGGCGACCTCGTTGGTGGGCTGGACGAGGTCGATGATCAGGTTGTTCACCGCATCGATGGAGGTCCCCCACGAGCCCGGCGCCCTCCCGAGCGAGGCGCGTTGCACCGTCTTCCCCTCCTTGCCCACGACCGTCGCGATCCGGACGAGTTCGTTGGCCAGGTGCTCGTTGAGCTCGATGACCTCGTTCAGCGCATCGGCGACCTTGCCGGCCAGCCCGGTCTGATCCAGCGGCATCCGGACGGTGAAATCCCCCTTCTTGACGGCCGCGAGGGTGTTCAACAGAAGGCCGCTATCCAGGACCTCGGTGCTCGGCATCGCAGTCGACATCGCGATATCCCTCGAAACGGGCCGAAGGCCCGAAAGGAACGATCCACACCCACATGCGGACGACCTGAGAGGCGGCGACCCGCCGAAATCCAGACTTTATCCTAAAAGTCGCGTGAATCCTCAAACTATACCATGCGGGATCATGTCCATCTCGAACCTTGGAACGCCCCGGGGGCACGCGGCGCGGGGGCTTGGTACGACAGTTGCCAGCTTGGCTCGTAGGAGCGGCTTAGCCCGGCCGCTCGACCGAGCGAAGGAGTCGTCGTTGTCAATCGCCGATAAACTGCCCGACTACGCCCCCATGCTCTCGGCCTATCACGATGCGCACGCGACCGAATTGCGCGAGATGGTGGCGAGCCTGCCGATCCATGAAGGAAACCGCGTGCTGGAGATCGCTTGCGGCGACGGGGTCTATTCGCGCTGGATCGCCGAACGGGTCGGCGAGACCGGCGAGGTGGTGGGGGTCGACATCTTGCCCGCCTATCTCGACGTCGCCCGTCGCGGCGCCAGGCGCGAGGCTTCGGGGAGCCGCATCCGCTTCGTGGCGGCGGACATCGCGCGGCTCCCGTTCTCGGACGACACCTTCGACCTCGTCTGGTGCGCCCAGAGCCTCTACAGCCTCCCCGACCCGGTCGACGCCTTGCGCCGGATGACGCGGGTCGTGCGTGTGGGGGGCGAGGTGGCCGTCCTTGAGAACGACTCGTTCCACCACGTCCTCTTGCCCTGGCCGGTCGAGGTCGAAGTGGCGATCCGACGCGCGGAGTTGCTCGGCTTCGCGGAGGAGTCGGACAGGCCTCGGAAGTACTACGTGGGGCGGCAACTCTGCCAGGTCTACCGCGCCGCGGGGCTGCGCGAGTGCCGGCGACGGACGTGGGCCACCGACCGTCAGGCCCCGCTCGAACGTCGAGAACGGGCCTTCCTCGAAGGATACCTGGACGACCTCAAGGAGCGTGCCAGGCCACACCTCGAGCCCCCCATGCGGGCAGCGTTCGAGCGGCTTGTGGACCCCAATGCGGAGGATTACTTACTCAACCGGCCCGATCTGTCGGTGACGTATGTGGACCACATCGTCCGAGGCGTCAAGCCCGAGGCTTGGACGCCGTCGTGACGGCGTCCGGACGCCCGGCGCGGGTCAGCCTCTAATCTTTCTGCGATCCACGCCCCTTGGTATCCTGACCGCGACCGATGTGCACCAGGTAGTCATCCCGGCTCTGGAACCCCGCGTTGTTGTGACTGTTCTCCGGGACTTCGGATCCGGTCACCTGGTCGGGAGCCTTCGTCGGGTGGCCCGACTTGCTCTCGCTCGGGTCGATGTCGGGCTCTTGGCCCTTGATCGCATCGACGAGCTTGGGCTGCTGGTCCTCGATGATATCGGTGAGTTTGGGATCGCCTCGATCGGCCATGAGGAATCTCCTTTCGCGAGGACGGCCAGGCCCGATGGGGCCAACCCGGCGCATCACGGTGACTGGCTCATACCAGGTGGATGACAGTCGCAATTGCCGTGCCCGAGGTGACGAATCAACGGCGCGCGATCGGTTCAGGCGGGGGGGAGCAGGGCGCGGAGGGTGTCGAGGGTGTCGGCCTCGGCGGCGGGCTTGTCGAGGCGCCAGCGGAGGATGCGGGGGAAGCGGACGGCGATGCCCGACTTGTGGCGGGGCGAGCGTTGCAGCCCCTCGAAGGCCAGCTCGAAGACGAGCTCGGGCTTGACGGTCCGGACGGGGCCGAACTTCTCGACCATGTGGCGGCGGATGAAGGCGTCGACCCGGCCGATCTCCACGTCGGTCAGCCCCGAATACGCCTTGGCGATGGTGACGAGCCGGTCGCCGTCCCAGACGCCGAAGGTGTAGTCGGTGTAGAGGCTGGCACGCTTGCCGCTGCCGCGCTGGGCGGCGATCAAAACGGCGTCGACGGTGAGCGGGACGACCTTCCACTTCCACCAGTCGCCGCGACGCCTGCCGACCCCGTAGGGGGAATCGAGCCGCTTGAGCATCAGCCCCTCGGCCCCTCGTGCGCGACTTTGCAGACGGACCTCGGCCAGGTCCTCCCACGAGTTCGCCTCGATGGTCGGGGAGACGATGAGCCGGCCCGGCCAGTCCACCACGGCGGCCAGCGCCTCCAGCCGGGAGCGTCGCCAGGACAGGTCGCGAGTGCGGACGTCGAGGCCCCCGTCTTCGAGCAGGTCGTAAGCCACCAGGACCACGGGGACCTCGGCGAGGATCGTCTTGCCGACCGTCTTGCGTCCGATCCGCCTCTGCAACTGCGCGAAGGGCAGGGGGCTCCCCTCCTTCCACGGCAGGATCTCGCCGTCGAGGGCGGTCCCATCGGGGAGCAGGTCGCCCAACGCGGCCAGCTCGGGATAGCGCTCGGTGACCAGCTCCTCGCCGCGTGACCAGAGGAAGGTCTGCCCGCCTCGCCGGATGAGCTGCGAGCGGATGCCGTCCCACTTCCATTCGGCCTGCCAGCCCGACGCCTCGCCGAGCGACTCGGGGGCGTCCTCCAGGGCGTGGGCCAGGAAGAAGGGGTAAGGACGGCTGATGTCGGCGTCGGCCGAATCGGTCGCGTGCAGCGACTCGAAGAACGCCGGGGTCGGCTCCCAGTCCCCCATGAGCCGGTGCGCCACGACCGCCGGCTCGACCCCTTGCACCTTGCCCAATGCCCGGGTCACGAGCTGCTGCGAGACGCCGACGCGGAAGGCGCCGCTGATGAGCTTGTTCCAGACGAATCGCTGCGGCCGATCCATCGCCCGCCAGGCGCCCAGTACCGCCTCGCGCTGGGCCTCCTCTCCCGCATTGCGGAGCGTAAGCAGCGTCCCCTCGACCCAGTCGCGCAACGGGATGTCGCTCGACCGCTCGGGCGGGGGGAGCAGCAGCGCGATCGTCTCGGCGACGTCCCCGACGGCGTCATACGACTCCTGGAAGAGCCAGTCGGGCACCCCCGCCTCCTCCGCCGCCCAGACCCGGAGCTTCCCCGACGGCACGGCCTGCCGCGGCTTCCTGCCGATCAGGAAGAAGACCGCCCAGGCTGCGTCGGCCGCCGGCGCCCGCGCGAAGTAGCGCGTCAGCGCCTCGACCTTCTCGCCGGTCCTGGTCGTCTCGTCGAGCGCGGTATAGAGGTCGGCGAAGGCCTTCATTTTAAGCTTCAGTTTCCTTTTCTCGCTCCGCGTCCTCTTCACCCTCCGGGGCGGGTCCTCCCCCCTCCTCGGACGAATCGTCGCGTTCTCCCTGATAGTGCGTGGCGATCGTTCGGGCATCGCGGCCGTGCTCGCGGAGCCAGCGGGCGAGGACGGCGGTGTAGCCGTGCGTCAGCCAGACCGTCTCGGCGCCGGTCGCGTCGATGGCCCCGAGCAGGCCCTGCCAGTCGGCGTGGTCGGAGAGGACGAAGCCGCGATCGACGGAGCGACGGCGCCTGGCCCCTCGGATTTGCATCCAGCCCGACGCGAACCCGCTGGAGGAGGGGCCGAACTTGCGCGCCCAGGGGGTCCCGTGCGCCGAGGGGGGGGCGAGGATCATCGCCCGCGACCAGTCGACGCCCTTGGATTGCGCACCGGCATACGTCGACTCGGGGAGCACCACGCCGGTCTGGCGGTAGGCGCGGTTGAGCTTCTCGACCGCCCCGTGCGTATAGATCGGGCCGATGCCGGGGTCGAGGCCCACCAGCAGCCGCTGCGACTTGCCGAGGGCGTAGGCGAAGAGCAGGCTCGCCTTGCCCGATGCCTGGTTGGCCCGCCACCAGGCGTTGACCTCGTCGGCGACCGCCCCCTGCGCGGGCCATCGGTAGATCGGCAGTCCGAAGGTCGACTCGCTGATAAATTCGTGGCACCGGACCGGCTCGAACGTCGCGCACGTCGCGTCGGGCTCGACCTTGTAATCGCCCGAGACGACGCAGACGCGCCCCCCGTGCTCGATCCGGACTTGCGAGGAGCCGAGGATGTGCCCCGCCGGATGGAGCGAGACGCGGACCCCCCGGAAGGATACCGACTCGCCGTAAGCGACCGCCTCGATCTCTGCCTCCCTCCCCATCCGCGCCCGGAGCACGTGCTCGCCCTCGTTTGAGGTCAAGTACGCCCGGCAGCCCCAGCAGGCGTGATCGGCATGCGCGTGCGTGACCACGGCGCGATCGACCGGCTTCCAGGGATCGACGTGGAAATCCCCGGCGGCACAGTACAGCCCGTCGGACGTCAGCTGGAGCGACGAGGTCGGATCCATCGGGGCATTGTAGCGTTTTCCTCGGACTCGACAGCCCGAAGTTCCTTCCCCTCTCCCCCCGGGAGAGGGTGCCCGGAGGGCGGGTGAGGGGATTCGGATTCGCGAAGGAATCAGCCCGCGGAAGAGGCCCATATGCGGCCCCCGATCATTGCAGGGGGTGCAGGCCCAACTCCCGACGTCGCCGATTGATCTGGAGGAAGGCGCGGGGCTCGTCCTTGAGCAGCTTCGTCAGTTGCGTGGCCGTGCAGCCGAGCATGGCGGCGGCCTCCTTGATGTCCAGGACGTGGGCCTCGATGGCGTCGAGCGCCTCCGCCAGGATCGCGGGGAAGTCGTCGTGGCCGGTGCTCACCGCGATCCGCCCCCCTCGGCAGCGCGCCTGCCAGCGAGGGCTGGGGGCTCGGCCCAGCTCGACCGGCAAACGGACCTCGAGCGCCAGATTCACGCGCAACCGGAAGAGTGCCGCCCGCAGGTTCTCTCCCTGAGTCCGCCGCTCGCTCGCCTCGGCGCCGATGCCCGTAGGCTTGTGCAGGAGGACCACCGCCGTCTCGACCTTGTTCCGGTTCTGCCCCCCCGGGCCTGACCGCCTCGTGCGCTTCGTCTTGCATTGCGCCGCGAGCCGATCGATGTCGAGTCCGGCCGGGTGGTCGGTGGTCTGGTCCATCGCGTCACCGCTCGATCGCAAGGATTTGGGCGCCTCTCGCGTCCCGATCGGCAAGGGAGAGTCATTCCCATTGATCTTCCCGACCGCCCCGATTACAACTGTCTGATGTAACGGGACACCCGACCGAGATTTTACCACGAAACCCGGCGACTTCATGCCCACAACGACGAAGCGTCCCGAGGTCCGGCGCCGGCGAAAGCGATGGCTCCTGGGCGCGATGATCGCCGCGGTGGTCGCCGGGCTCGTGTCGTGGTTCCTGCCGCGTCCGCCCGTCCTGCCGGTCCGCGTGAGGCTCGACGGGTCGGAGGGTCCGGGGTTTCCCTTGGCCTTTTCGCCAGACGGCCTGATCCTAGCCACGGGGCACCTCAGCGGGAACATCCAGCTCTGGGATCAGACGACGGGGAAACTGCGATCCACTTTGATACACCGCGAGGTCATGGACCTGGGGGCCGTCTTCTCCCCCGACTCCCGGAAGATCGCGGTTCGCGGCACGGATCTTCAATTCAAGGTCCGTACAATCACGGTCTTCGAAGTGGAAACCGGTCGCGAGTTGACCCGGATCAGCGTGCCCGGCCCGGTCGTCATCCCCTCCATGTGGTTCGCGCCCGACGGCTCCACCCTGAACCTGATCCGGTGGGACAACCTGTCCGGCGGGGCCACCCCGTTCCATTTCTTCTCCTGGGACACGGCGACGTGGGGCCGACGTGAAGACCGCCCTCTCCCCCTGAAACGACACGACATCGTTGCGGTCTCGAAGGACGGTCGGACTCTAGCCGCCGGGGACTTTCATGCTCCCCAAGTCACGCTCTGGGATGTTGACTCGGGCCGTCAACTCACCTCGCTGACCGTGGGCAAGCGATCCTCGCCCGCCGGGGTGTGGGTGTGGTCCCTGGGATTTTCCCCCGATGGAAGTACGCTGGCCGTCGGGAGGGATGAAGGGGAACTGGAACTCTGGGACCTCCACGCGCGGAGCCTGCGGGCGAGCCTGCGGTGGCATTCGCCGGGCTATGCCCCGCAGGGCGTGGTCTTCGGCCCGGGTCGAGAGCGATTGATCTCGGCGGGGATGGATCGGGGAGTGCAGACCTATCTCGCTCAATTGATGACCGGCGTCGGCAATTTATTCCGCCCTCGGGGAGCAGCGAGGATAGGGCGCGAGCTGAGGCCGGGTGAGATCATCCTGGGAGATGTCGCTTCCCGCCGGCCCCGGGTCAAGCTCGGGGGAGAGACCTGGCCACTCCTCTCCCCCGACGGCAAGACCATGGCGACGAGGAGCCCCGGCGGTTCCATCCTCCTCCGTGATGTCCCTTCGGAATCACATCGGTAGATACGTCTCAGTCGCCGACCGGCAGGAACTTCACGCAGACCGGCTTCGGCACGTCTGCCGAGTGTCCGGTCGGCTTGAGCAGGCCGGTCTCGGGATCGATCCGGAAGACGACGATGGTGTCGGAGTCCTGGTTGGCGGCGAGCAGGAAGGTCCCCGTCGGGTCGATCCCGAAATTGCGGGGGGTCTTGCCGCCGGTCGGCTGGTGGCCGACGGCGCGGAGCTTGCCGGTCTCGGGGTCGATGGCGAAGATGGCGATGCTGTCGGGGCCCCGGTTCGACACGTACAGGAACTTGCCTGAGGGGTGGACCTGCACCTCGGCGGTCGAGTCCTTCGGGGTGACTTGTACCCCCTCGGGGAGCGTCGAGACGGTCTGGATGACCTTCAAGGTCCCGTGCTCGGGGTCGTAGTCGAAGGCGGTTGCCTCGCAGGTGATCTCCTCGCAGGCGTAGGCATGGCGGCCGTCGGGATGGAAGGCGAAGTGGCGCGGGCCGGAGCCGGGCTTGACCTGGCCGGCGGGGGGGTCGTTGGGAGTCAGGGTCCCCTTGGAGGGGTCGAAGCGGTAGACGAAGACCTTGTCGAGGCCCAGGTCGGCCGCGACCGCGAACCGATTCGCGGCGTCGAGGTTGATCGAGTGGGCGTGCGGGCCCCCTTGTCGCTTCGCGAGGGCGACGGGGCCGGAATGCTGGAGGAACGTCGAGGCCTCGGACAGCCGGCCGTCCGCCCCGATCGGCAGGACGGCCACGCTGCCCCCCCCGTAGTTGGCCACCAGCACGTTCTTGCCCTGCCGATCCACGGAGAGGTGGCAGGGGCCGGTCCCTCGCGACGAGTGCCCATTCAGGCGCGTCAGCGTACCGTCCTTGGGGTCGATGGCGAACGCGGCGACGCCCCCCGCCTTCTTGCCTCCGAAGTCGTCGACCTCGCCCACGGCATACAGGAAGCGCCGGCTCGGGTGGATGGCCAGGAAGGACGGGTTGACCGCCTCGGCGGCGAGCTTGCGCGAGGTCAACGCGCCCGATCCTGGGTCCAGCTCCAACAGGTAGATTCCCTTGCCCTCCCCCCCCGTGTAGGTCCCGACGTAGACCCGGTACGTCTTCGCCTTCGAGGCGTCAGGATTCGGGTCGTCTTGTGGGACATCCGACGCCATCACGGCAGAACCGGCGAGCAGGGCGATCCACCACATGAGGAGAGTTCCCATAATCTGGGGAGACGAGACGCCGCGGGCCCGCCCGATTGCGGGAGCGGACCCCAAGATACCCCGATGGAGAGGGCCCGAACACCTTCTACCCCGGACTCGCCGGAAAGGAGACGCCTCCGGTCGGGCTCAGGACCTGGGCGCGAGGTCTCGCTTACGGAAGACCACGAGGTGGTCTCCTTCGGCGTAGAAGTCGTCGAGCACGCAAGTCTGCTCGTAGCCTTGCTTGAGATAGAAGCGCCGGGTCGGCTCGTAGTGGGGGAGCGACGAGGTCTCGATTAGGAAGAGCCGGCCGTCCCGACATTGGATGTCGTCCTCGGCGACGCGGAGCAGCTCGGCGCCGATGCCTCGGGACTGGGCCTCCTTCGCGACGGCGATCCAGTAGAGGTACCAGGTGCGATCGGTCATCGCGGCCGGGGCATAGTAGGCGAAGCCGACCGGCCGACCGTCGCGCTCCGAGGTGACGGCCCGGTGGCCGTTGGCGTGCTCGCGGTCGTGATAATCGTCGAGGACCTCACTGAGCGCGACGATCTCGATCGGTTTAAAAACGCCGGTCCCCCGCGCGATCTCGAGCAGCGCGGGGGTGTCGTCGGGCACGGCCGGTCGAATCATGGAGCATCCCCTCCCGGAATGGGCCCCGCGCCGGAAGAGGGAGTCGAGGCGCGTGACATATTTGCAGGGGACCGGGGGTCGCGCCAAGTTGATTGTCCCACCGGACAAGGCTGTGGGTGCGCCAACGGATTCTGGCACTCCCGGGGTGTGGACGGTTTTTGGCGTACTGGCGGACGCCGCCGCGAAGCTTGGAAGCCCTGAAGGACTGGGAAGGTGCAGTCCCGCCATTTCAAGGAGTGCCAGAATCCGTTGGCGCACCCCAAGGCTGTTCCCGTCTCGAAGCTGGTCCCCTCACCCGCCCTCCGGGCACCCTCTCCCGGCGGGAGGGGGGAATTTCGGAGAACGGCCCTGCACCCTTGTCAAGTTGAGGAATGACCGCTACTTTGAGTCCGGGCGTCGCCGGCCAGAATCCCGAGTGATTCGACCGTCCGGTCGGCCTCCGATCGCCGGGGCGATTCTCCGGGAGGAGGGGTCACCAATGGCCCGGCCGCGTTGGCAGGCATGGGGGAAGCTCGCGATCAAGACCGCGCTGGGCCTCTTGGTGCTCTGGGCGGTGGGGCGGCACGTCGTGCGGACCTGGCACGACCTGCACCAGAAGGGAGGGTCGCTCCGGGTCGATTTGCCCTGGATCGCCCTCTCCGTGGGTCTCTACCTCATCGGCCTCTGCGGCTTCGGCGCGTACTTCGGGCGGGTCATGGGCGCGAGCGCCACGCCCATGGGGCAGGCCGCGGCGATCCGAGCGTACCTGATCAGCCACCTGGGCAAGTACGTCCCCGGCAAGGCGATGGTGGTCGTGATGCGGGTCGGCCTGGCGACGCCCTACGGGGCGAGGCCGGCGACGGCCGCGTTCGCCACGCTGTACGAGACGCTGGTGATGATGGCCGCCGGGGGCCTGATCGCCGCCGCCGGATTCGCGACGCGATCGGTCGCCCCGCTCGAGCTTCCCGTCGGCGGGGGAGGCGTGGTCCCCGTCCCGCTGTCCCTCCTGAGCCTGGCCCTGGGCGTGGCCTTCTTGTTCGTGGTCGATCCTTCGGTATTTCCGAGGCTGTCGGGCCTGGCGAGCATGCCGTTCCCGGGCGTCGGACCCGATGCGCTGCCGGACGTCACGCGGAGGCTGCTGGGCGAGGGGCTGCTCTGGTCGCTGGCGGGCTGGACCCTCCTGGGCCTGAGCCACGTCGCGGTGATCCGGGCTTTCGTCCCTTCAGGGGTGGCGCCGGCGCTCTGGCCGATGGTCGTCGGCAGCGTGGCGCTGGCCACGGTGGCCGGGTTCGTGGTCGCGGTCTTGCCGGCGGGCCTCGGCGTGCGCGAGGGGGTGCTCATGGCGACCCTCGCCCCCGCCGTCGGGGCCGAGGTCGCCGTCGTCGCGGCGCTGGCCTTGCGGCTGGCCTGGGTGCTCGGCGAGGTGCTCGCCGCCGCCGTCCTGACCGTCGCCCGCCCCCCCTTGCCCATGCCCCTGCCGTTGAGGCCGATCGAACCATGACAAGCATCGTCATCCCGCTCTTCAACGAGGGCGAGAGCCTGCGGACCCTGCACCTCGAGCTCGACCGGATCTTCGCCGACGGCGCCCACGGGCCGGTCGAGTTCCTCTTCATCGACGACGGCAGCCGCGACGATTCGTGGTCAGTCGTCAAGAAACTGGCCGAGGGTGACCCGAGGGTCCGGGGGATACGGTTCCGCCGCAACTTCGGCAAGGCCGCGGCACTGACGGCCGGGTTCGAGGCCGCTCGCGGGGAGATCGTCTTCACCCTCGACGGCGACTTGCAGGACGACCCCGCCGAGATCCCTCGCTTCCTCGAACGGCTCGACCTGGGCCTCGACGTCGTCAGCGGCTGGAAGCAGACGAGGCACGACCCCTGGCACAAGGTCGGCCCCAGCCGTGTCTTCAACTGGATGGTCAGCCGGCTGACCGGCTGCGAGCTGCACGACCACAACTGCGGCTTCAAGGCCTACCGCCGCGAGGTCCTCGACGAGGTCGACATCTACGGCGAGCTCCACCGGTTCGTGCCCGTCCTGGCACACGCCCGGGGATTCCGCGTCGGGGAACTCGTGGTCAACCACCGCGCCCGCCGCTTCGGGGCGTCGAAGTACGGCGTCACTCGCCTTATCAAAGGGCTGCTCGACTTGCTGACGGTCCGCTTCCTGACCCGGTTCGGCCAGCGTCCGCTCCACGTCATGGGGGCGCTCGGCCTGGCCCTCTTGATGCTGGGCAGCCTCGGCCTGGTTTACATGGCCGTCCTCTGGCTCAATCCGGCGGAGCGTCCGATCGGGACCCGACCGCTCCTGCACTATTCGGTGGCGATGCTGGTGGTGGGGACGCAACTGGTCAGCCTCGGCATCCTGGCCGAGCTGGTCACGTCGTACAACATCCGCGCCGAGGACACGTACAGCGTCGCCGAGAGGCTCGCGTCGAGGAACGACAACGAAGTGAAGGACACGGAACTCGCGGATTTCTAGTAGAGAGAAAAATGGCCCGTCGGGCCCCGAGCCCGACGTCTGCTCGATCCCTCCCGATGAGACGCCCCGATGGATCAACCCGAGAGTGTGCCGGGGCGGACCCAGGCCCGACAATACGTGGCGCTGATCGTCATCGGCGTGGCGACGGCGCAAGCCCTCGGGGTCACCCTGAAGGCGCCCACGCTGATATCGGCCAACGACATCTCGCGCTGGTGCACCGTCTGGAGCCTGCTCGAGCGCGGGACCTACGCGATCGACGACTGCCCCTGGCAATCGCAGACGCAGGACAAGGTCTACAAGGTCGACCCGTTCGCCCGGGACGTCGGCGGGGAGGCGCCCGTCAAGCACTTCTACTCGAGCAAGCCGCCGCTCCTGCCGACGCTGATCGCCGGGGGGCTGTATCCCATCCGGGCCGCCCTGGGGGTCCCGCTCGACCGCGTCGTCACGAGCCCGCGCATCCCCCGGTATGTCGCCAAAGAGGACCCGACGGGGGCGGGGAAGAAGGCGTACGCGCTCGAGACGCCCAAGGAGCCGGTGAAGTGGCCCGTCTATGTCCTGTACTTCAAGCCCGTCGTCGTGCTCCTGAACGTCGTGCCGATGGCGGCCTTCCTGATCTTATATGCGCGGTTCCTCGACCGGCATGCGCCCGACGACTGGGCCTGGTTCCTCAGCCTCTTCGCGGCCGCCTGGGGGTCGTACCTCCTCGCCTTCGAGCAGACGCTGAACAACCACACGATCGCGGCCGCCTGCGCCTTCTTCGCGCTGTATCCGTTCGTACGGATCTGGGACGAGGGGGCCCGGGGGGGCGGCCTGTTCGCCTCGGCGGGGTTCTTCGCCGCCCTCTGCGCCTGCAATGAGCTCCCCGCCGCGCTGTTCGGCATCCTGCTGTTCGTGACGCTCGCGGCCCGGTTCCCGAAGCCGACGCTCATGTGGTTCGTCCCGTCGGCCGCACTGCCCTGCGCGGCCTTCCTGACGACGCAGTACCTCGCCTTCGGCAAGTTCCGGCCCGTTTATGAGGAATTCGGGACGGAGTCGTACCTGTACGAGGGGAGCTTCTGGAGCGCCCCGCTGGAGATGGATTGGTTCAACGTCAATCCCGAGCCGTGGCCCGTCTACCTGTTTCACATGACGCTCGGGCATCACGGCGTCTTCTCGCTGAGCCCCATCTTCCTCTTCTCGGCCTACGGGGCCCTTCGCCTGCTCCGAGGCCGCGAGGGCCGGCTGCGGGCATTGGCCGCGCTCACCACATCCCTGACGCTGGCCCTGCTGGCCTTCTACGCCTGGAACCCCAAGGCGCGCAACTACGGCGGCTCGACGCAGGGCCTCCGCTGGCTCTTCTGGATGATCCCGTCCTGGCTCCTCCTGCTCCCCGCCGGCCTGGAGGCGGGCGCGCGTTCACGCCGATTCCGATGGCTCTCGATGGCGGCGCTGATGGTGTCGGTCGTCTCGGCCGGCTACGCGATGCGGAGCCCCTGGAGCCACCCCTGGGTGCTCGACGCGATGGAGCACCTGGGCCTGTACGAGCTAAAGCGTTAGCCTGGATCATCTTCGGATAGGCGAACCTGGCGTCCAGCCCGGAGCGGGCAACACGAACGGACGGACCCGGAGGCACTGGCATCGGGGCATTACGCGAGGTTTTTCCATGAGCGAATACCAGTATTACGAATTCCGAGCGATCGACCGCCCCCTCGGCCAGAAGGAGATGGATGAACTGCGGGCCCTGTCCACGCGGGCCGAGATCACCCCGATGAGCTTCACCAACACGTACCAGTGGGGCGACTTCAAGGGCGACCCCGCCACCCTGATGGACCGCTACTTCGATGCCTTCCTCTACGTCGCCAACTGGGGCACGCACCGGCTGATGTTCCGCATCCCTCGGCGCTTCCTCGACGCCGAGGCGGCCTCGGCGTACTGCGACGGCGAAGCCCTCTCGCTCACGGCCAAGAAGGAGCACATCGTCCTCGAATTCTCGTCCGAGGACGAGGAGGGCGACGAGTGGACCGAGGGGGAACATTGGATGTCTTCACTGATCTCGCTCCGCGCCGAGCTGATGCGCGGCGACTCCCGGGCCCTCTACCTGGGATGGCTCGCCTCGCTCCCTTCGCAAGGCCGGGATGAGGACCCCGACGACGACCAGCTCGAGCCCCCCGTCCCTCCCGGCCTGGCGAAGCTCTCGGCGCCACTGCGGGCGCTGGCGGAATTCCTGCGGGTGGACGACGAGTTGATCGAGGTCGCCGCGGCAGGCAGCACCGGCGAGCCACCCCCTGAGCCCTCGCGCTCCGAGTTGGCCCGATGGGTCAAAGGGCTGCCCGCCGCCGACAAGGATGCCTACCTGATGCGCTTCTTCGCCGAGGAGGGAGACCTCCTGCTCCGCGCCGAGTTGTCGAAGCGGTTCCGCGAGGCGACCGCACCGAAGGGAGCGCGGCCTCTCCCCGACGCCGAGCGTCGGACGGTCGCGCAACTGCTCGCCGCCCACGACGCCCTGCTCGAAGCGAAGACTCGCAAGGCGGCCGAGCGCGCGGCCAAAGAGCGGGCGGTCCGCGATCGCGAGCAGGCCGCGGCCCGCGCCAAGGACCTCGACGACCTGGCCCGCCGCGAGCCCGCGGCCTGGCGCGAGGTCGAAGCGCTGATCGCCACGAAGCGCCCCAAGGATTACGATCGCGCCGTCGAACTCCTCGTGGATCTACGCGACCTGGCCGGCCGGTCAGGCCGCACCGCAGAGGCCGAGGCGAGGATCCTGGGACTTCGCCAGCGCCATAGCAACAAGCCCAGCCTCCTCAAGCGGTTCGATACCAAGAGGCTCGGAAAGTGGGAGGTGTCCCAGGATCATTGAAAAGACATGCCCCTCACGGCCCGGCACTTACGCCCGCGATGCCGACGCGATCCGTTGCGGCGGAAGGCCCTCGACTTCTGGTAGAATACCCCGCAGAGACATGTGGCCCGGGCCATGGCGTGCCCCACCTTTTCTGATGCGGAGTGACGAGCTTGACGGCGACAAACGAAGGCGGCCCGAACCAGGGATCGCCCCCGATTCCTTGCGACTTCTGCGGGCGGACGACCGCCGATGCCGGCCCGATGATCGAAGGCAAGGCGCTGGTCGACGCCGGCATCCGCCCGGAGATCACCCACATCTGCGCCGATTGCGTCGGGACGTGCGACGCCATCTTCGCCAAGCACGAGCGAAAGAACGCCCCCCCCATCCGGGTGCCGACGCCCAGGGAGCTGGTCGCACACCTCGATGAATATATCATCGGGCAGGAGCGCGTGAAGAAGACCCTCTCGGTCGCCGTGGTCAACCACTACAAGCGGGTCCTGGGGGGCGAGATCGACGACCCGGAACTGAAGGATGTCGAGGTCGCCAAGAGCAACGTCCTGCTGATCGGCCCGACCGGCTGCGGCAAGACGGCGCTGGCGCAGACCCTCGCCAGGCGCCTGCACGTCCCGTTCGCCATCGGCGACGCCACGACGCTGACGGAGGCCGGCTACGTCGGCGAGGACGTCGAGAACCTGATCCTCAAGCTCGTCATGGCGGCCGACTACGACATCGCCCTCGCCGAGCGGGGCATCATCTACATCGACGAGATCGACAAGATCGGCAAGACCAGCCAGAACGTCTCCATCACCCGCGACGTCTCGGGCGAGGGGGTGCAGCAGGCCCTCCTGAAGCTCCTGGAGGGGACGGTCGCCAACGTGCCCCCCGCGGGAGGGCGGAAGCATCCCGAGCAGCAGTACCTCCGGGTGGACACGAGGGAAATCCTCTTCATCTGCGGCGGGACCTTCGTGGGGCTGGAGGAGATCATCGCCAAGCGGCTGGGCCACAAGCAGATCGGCTTCAATCGCGACCGGAACCACTCGCCCGAGCGGGAGCGCGAGCGCGACGAGATCGTCGCCGAGGTCACCCCCGAGGACCTGGAGCGGTTCGGGATGATCCCGGAACTGATCGGGCGGCTGCCGGTGATCGCCACCCTGAACCAG
>JAABUS010005920.1_pt1 | contig 15463 bp, 14 predicted proteins | sample 5560161 | NCBI WGS metagenome assembly JAABUS01 (sample SAMN10711885, study PRJNA513376) | rock metagenome | isolation source: Antarctica rocks | place: Antarctica: Victoria Land, Trio Nunatak nord | collected 2016-01-04
TTTCATTAAATAACTTTCAATAAATCTTGGATTGATGTCAGCACATATTTTTTCAAAAGACATTTGTGCCCACCCCTTGTCTTTCAAGTACACCTCTATAAGGTGTAAATCCTTTTCCAAATTATTGGAAATTTGTTGATTAGCTTCTTGTTTATTAATGATTTCATTTATAGATATTTTAACTTGATTGCAAAAAGTTCCTGTTGCTGCAATTAAGTTTCTATCACTTCTATTAGAATCGTATTCTCCTATAACAATTCCTAACATATCTGAAGGCAAATGTATTATGAAGCCTCTTGGTTTGACCAGAAAGACTTTTTCCGTGCCTAATCGACCTGCAAATAAACCAGTCTCAAAGATTACGTTGTCTCTTACTGTGTTCTCATTTACACCACGTATATTAGATATGTCATCTGAAGAAAAAATAAAAATTGCAAATTGAAATTGTGAAAGTGATTTGATTAAATTTGTGATAACAGGAACAGAAAGCTTAAAGATATCTTGAGTCCATACAGTAGCTTCAGCGAAATGTTCAAGATTATGTTGTACTGCATTTGCTATTTCAAGTCCTTCTGTTGAAGAGCCAATAAAAATTCTTGGTTTAAGCATCAATGTTTTTTGTTAGTTTACTATGCTGGTCTAATTTAAAAGTGCCATGCCCTAAGGATTCAACCCAAATTAGTTGTTTTTATATTAACTGTGATTCGCAAATACTATCATTATTACATCAAGTTTTATCTGTCTTTTCCAATATTAAAATCTCACTAATCTCTTCGTAATTTACTGGTAATTGTACTGTTGCAATTTCCCAAATTATTTCATAATCAATACCAAAATATTCATGTGAAATACGGTTTCTCAAGCGATACATTTCTTCCCATGGAACATACGGGTATTTATCCTTGATTCCTTTTGGTAAATTCTTTGAAGCTTCGCCAATAATTTCAAAATTGCGAATAACTGCATCTACAGTTTTATAATCCCGTTTAAAATTATGAAAATCTAATTCAGTAATATATTCCTGAACTCTTTCCATTGAGAGGACAATGTCTTCCAAGAATAATATTGGGTCTCTTTCGCTTGGTTTCAAATGTAGATGATTTGACTAAGTATTGAACTTTTGATCCGATCTTTTAAAGCATATTTTGTAACTAAATCTATTGGAAGGCCTAAAGATTGTTCTAAAAATTTTTCCAACGTAAAAAATGACCAGCCTACAGGTTTTGAAAACGCCACAATTAAATCTAAATCACTTGTATCTGTTTGTTGATTATTAGCATAAGAACCAAAATAGCCAATTTCGCTGACGTGAAATTGGTCAACCAGGATCGGTTTAATTTCTTTTAATTTGTTTTCTATATCGGTTCGTAATAACATATGTGCAAGATAAGAACTTTTAAAAGTATATTTTTGAGGGATATTTTTTTACCAGCAAAAAATTTTACAAATTTCTCAATACAATTTTACCCTCATAAAAACAGCATCCCAATTTACCTCGTATAATTCGGCGCTTCTTTAGTAATCGTAATATCATGCGGGTGCGATTCGCGGATCCCGGCAGAAGTAATTTGTACAAATTTAGCTTTCTGCAAGGCTTCGATATTGGCAGCGCCACAATAACCCATACTGGCGCGCAAACCACCTACATACTGGTACATGACTTCGGCCAAACTGCCTTTTACAGGCACACGGCCAACAATGCCTTCGGGCACTAATTTTTTAATGTCATCTTCCACATCCTGGAAATAACGGTCTTTCGAGCCTTGTTCCATCGCTTCGATAGAACCCATGCCGCGGTAAGATTTAAAGCGGCGGCCTTCATAAATGATAATTTCGCCCGGCGATTCTTCCACACCGGCAAACAACGAACCGGCCATGATCGAACTTGCACCGGCAGCAATCGCTTTCGGGATATCGCCGGTATGTTTGATCCCCCCATCCGCAATCACCGGAACACCCCAGCCTTCCAAAGCTTTGGCACACTCATAAACCGCGTACAATTGAGGAACGCCAACGCCGGCAATAATGCGCGTGGTGCAAATAGAACCCGGGCCGATACCTACTTTTACCGCATCTGCCCCGGCATTGGCCAAATCCCTGGCTCCTTCAGCAGTTGCCACGTTTCCTACAATTACCTGCAGATCGGGATATTTTGCTTTTACCTCTTTCAACCGGTCAATCACACCTTTGGAATGGCCGTGCGCCGTATCAATCGTGATCACATCCACACCGGCTTTTACTAGCGCGTCCACACGTTCCATGGTATCGGCCGTAACACCAACGGCAGCGCCAACACGCAAACGGCCGTGTTCGTCTTTGCAGGCAGCGGGGAAGTTTTTGAATTTCTGGATGTCTTTAAAAGTGATCAAACCGGTCAGGCGGCCGTTAGCATCTACCACTGGCAGTTTCTCAATCTTGTAATTCTGGAGGATTGCTTCTGCCTGCGTCAGGTCTGTCCCAAGCGGTGCCGTGATCAGGTTTTCTTTTGTCATCACCTCACGGACGGGTTTGTCCATGTCTTTTTGAAAACGAAGGTCGCGGTTGGTGATAATGCCTGTTAATTTATGGTCGGCATCCACAACCGGAATACCGCCGATCCTGAACTCCTTCATAATTTTTACGGCATCTGCAATCACCGCATCAACTTTTAACGTTACCGGGTCCTGGATCATGCCGCTTTCCGAACGCTTTACTTTCCGCACTTCATCAGATTGCAATTGGACACTCATGTTTTTGTGCAGCATACCAATTCCGCCGGCCTGCGCAATAGCAATTGCCATAGCCGCTTCGGTAACAGTGTCCATCGCGGCAGAAATCAGGGGGACGTTTAGTTTTATTTTTCGGGTTAAAAAGGTTTGTGTATTTACTTCGCGGGGCAAAACTTCGGAGTATGCCGGAACCAGCAGCACATCATCATAAGTTAAACCTTGGGCAACAAATTTGGCAGGGTCGAATTGCATGGCAAACAATTTTTTGGGTTAATTATTTGCCGGGCAAAGCTACTGTTTTTAGCAACATATTTTTGATTGGTATTGATTTTACTTCATTTCTAGAAAGTTTTACTTGAGATGTGGTTTTGTAAAAGACCATAAAGCATTGAAGTGTTCCATCCTCCGGATTACAATTTTAGGGTGATAAAAACAGTATGCCAAACAAAAGATTTTTTTATTTGGCAAGAATTGGATTTGAAAGGTTTTATAGCCGCTATTGGTCCATTTTGACTTTATCAGATTACAATTAAATGTTTGGGCAAGGTCTATATCGGATGTATTGGCGCAGATATTGCAAAACAGGTAATGGATTTGTTAAGTTCCGGTTGATCGTTTTTCCGCTTTAAAGAAGTAAAAAAGGCTTTCAAACCTTTAGGAAAAAATAAATAATAATTTAAACCTGAAAGCAATTTTTTAATTCAATATTTGTTTCAAGTGAAATAAATATGCTATTTTATTTATAAACCTCGTAAAGCCATGTCCATGTTTAATACTCCAGTTTTAAATTTTGAAGATGAAAGCCTTCAAAATTACTTCTTCAGCAGCAACCAGTCGATGTGGATCACTGATCCTGGTTTTCAATCCATCCTGGAGCTGAATGATACTGCAATGAGGATTTTTGGTTACAGTAGAGTGGAAATTTCTCTACAAAATGTAGAAAGCATTATTCCCCAAAATGAGCAGCAGAAACTGATTAACCTGTTGGCACTTACCGAAACGGCAAAACAACCAGTTAAAAAAGAAATTAGTTTCAAAAGCAGTTCCGGCAAAACGCTTTATATTGATACTGTTCTTGCTTGTATTTTATTTAACGGGCAGCCAGCATTGCTTTTTACCATGACCGATATGACGGAAAAGAAAGTGTACCGCAATATGCTGGAACAAGCCATCGATCAGGAAATGAACCTGAAAACAAGGATTCAGCAACTTAAAAACATCGCGCAGATGAACTTTCAACAGGCAAGGAAACCGTTGGCCAATATCCTGGGCCTGGTGAACGTGATCGACCAATCTGCAGTATCAGACAAAACTTTATTGGAAGCCATAGAATTTTTGCGGGCATGCGGCAACGAACTCGATGAATTGATCCGTAGGTCTGATCCGAAATCTTATTAAATTGATAAACCCGATTTTGCTTTTTTTCTTGCAGGCCAGCTACGGATAAATGAAAGATTATAAAAAGTATTACCAGCTACCGGCTTCGCCAGCAGAGGTTTACTTAGCTTTGACCAACCCGATAAGTATCGAAATATGGACAGGCGAACCGGCAGTAATGTCGGCCGTGCCCGGTTCTGATTTTTCTTTGTGGGAAGGCAGCATTGAAGGAAAAAACCTGGAGTTTGAGGAAGGCAAAAAGATCGTGCAGCAATGGTATTTCGGCGAGCAGGAAGCAGCTTCTATCGTAACGGTCAAACTACATCCTAACAAGAACGGTACCTCCGCAGAATTAAAACACACCAACATTCCGGATGAAGATTTTGACGATATTGCTGAGGGCTGGGACACTGCTTATTTTGGTTCTTTGCAAGAATTTTTCTCAGGATTTTAGAGCCTGTTTTAAATTTGTCCAATCTATTTTCCATGCTTCTTTTATCACCTAAAAAATGTCAGGCATTTGGTCTTGGTTTATTTAAGCCGGTGCAGGCACCAATTTTTATTGGGTAAAAGAAGCATCGGTATTTTTCCATGTATAAATTTAAACAGGCCAAACTTTTAGCAGTGTTTTTCGTCTTATCGCCATGCTGTTTTTAACCAATAAAAATTAGGATGACGAAACCCGTACAAGCTTTTTTGTCTTGTTTTTTCTTCATCACCTTATCAGAAAAACTTTTCCCCCAAGCTCAAAACCCCCTTCCCGTAAAACTTGCCCTTTCAGATACATTGCGCCGCCAGCAGGACAGCTTGGCTAAACAAAAAGATATTCTGGACTTGATCCGCCAGCTTTTTCATAAAAAAGGGTCGGCACCGGCTGCTACAGTCCCCAAGCAATTTATTTTTTCGGTGGTGCCTTCCGCCGGCTACACGCTTTCTACCGGTTTTGCTGCAAATTTAACAGGCAATGTGGCGTTTTTTGCAGAACCCAAAGAACATGAAAACCTGTCTTCCATCAATTCCAATTTGTCTTATAACCAGCGCAGCCAGCTTACTTTTCGTGTTGGTTCCAATGTTTGGACAAAAGACAACAAGTACAACCTGGTAGGTGATTGGCGGTTGTACAAATTCCCTGAAAATACTTATGGCTTAGGCAGTTCCACTTCTTCGGATGCATTAAACCCGATCAGATATAACTTTGTGCGTTTTTATGAAACGGTTTTAAAGGAACTGAAAAAGAACTTTTATGGTGGTTTGGGTTACAATCTGGATTACCATTATAACATTGTCCAAAACGGTCTGTCCAATCAACCTGTTACCGGTTATCAGATTTATGGCCAAACCACCAGTTCTGTTTCTTCAGGTGTTACTTTCAATTTGCTTTATGATAACCGCAAAAGTTCCATCAACCCCCGAAACGGAACCTATGCCAACCTGATTTACCGGCTCAACTTGAAATTGCTGGGCAGTGATGATAACTGGCAGTCTTTATCTTTTGATTTTCGGAAATATATTCCGCTTGCCAAGAGCGGCAAGAGCATCCTGGCCTTTTGGACACTGGATGTTTTCACTTTAAACGGTCATCCGCCTTATTTTGATTTGCCAAGCACAGGCTGGGATATGGGCGGGAACACCGGCAGAGGTTACGTGCAAGGCCGTTTTCGGGGAACAAATATGCTTTATGCAGAAGCTGCTTATCGCGTTGATTTTACAAAAAACGGCTTGCTTGGCGGTGTTTTGTTTCTCAACGGCGAAACTTTTACGGATTATCCCGCCAATCGTTTTCAGAAAATACAGCCCGGATATGGCCCTGGTCTGCGCATCAAATTCAACAAGCGTTCCGATACCAATATTTGTATTGATTACGGCATCGGGCAAAATGGTTCTCATGGTTTGTTTGTGAATTTGGGCGAGGTTTTTTAAAACTATCATGCTTCTTTTATCACCTAAAAATTTACCTGTTGTATTTTAGGTTGAATTATTATCTGTCAACAAACATTTTCTATTCTTAAAATTTTATTTTTGCCCTTCGGCCGCTTTTTAACGAAGAAATTTTCGGTGCCATCTGCCGGATAAAATACTGTTATGTTTAATCCTACCCTCGTCAATCGTTTCCAGGAAATAGAAACACCGTTTTATTACTACGACCTGCAACTGCTAAAAGCTACCTTAAAGGCTTGCAGCGATGCTGCTTTTATGCACCATTTTCAGGTGCATTATGCCATGAAGGCCAACTTCAACCCACGGGTGCTGGATACGGTCAAAAGTTTTGGTTTCGGGGCGGATTGCGTGAGCGGAAATGAAGTGAAAGCAGCGGTGGCACATGGTTTTAAAAAAGAAAAAATCGTTTTTGCAGGTGTTGGGAAGTCCGACAAGGAGATCAATTTAGCGTTGAACCAGGATATTTTTTGCTTTAATGCAGAATCGGTGCAAGAACTGCAGGTCATCCATGAACTGGCCGCTGCCAAAAACAAAACAGCCAATGTGGCCATCCGCATCAACCCGAACGTAGATGCACATACGCATCATTTTATCACCACGGGGCTGGAAGAAAACAAATTTGGCATCAATACCTGGGAATTGCCCGCCGTTGCCGAAAAGCTGCGCGAATGTAAAAATTTAACTTTTTTGGGCATCCATTTTCACGTTGGTTCGCAGATCAATGACCTCAGCGTTTTCCGGAATTTATGTTTGAAGGTGAACGAAATGCAGTCATGGTTTCAAGAACAGGGTTTTACGGTAAAGATTTTAAACGTTGGCGGCGGTTTGGGTGTAGATTATTTTTTCCCTGATAAAAACAGCGTCTGCGATTTTGAAAGCTACTTCCAAATATTCAAAGACCATTTGCATGTTTCGGCCGGGCAGGAAGTGCATTTTGAACTCGGCCGTGCTTTGGTTGCACAATGCGCTTCATTGATTTCCAGGGTTTTATACGTTAAAAATGGTATCAAGAAAAACTTTTTGATCCTGGATGCCGGCATGACGGAACTCATCCGCCCAATGCTGTACCAGGCATACCATGAGATTGAAAACTTGAGCAGTCAGCAGTCAGTGGTCAGCAACCAGCGGTTGACCATGGACTATGAACCATCAGCAATCAGCAATTCACAACCTACAGCTTACAACTCACAACTTACCACTAACTACGACGTTGTTGGGCCAATTTGCGAAAGCACAGATTGTTTCAGAACTGATGTTGGGCTTCCTGAATCCAATAGGGGAGATCTGATCGCGATCCGGAGTACCGGTGCTTATGGTGAAGTAATGGCTTCGGCATACAATCTCCGCGACCGCGTTCAATCCGTTTATTCCGAAGCATGATACTGTTTTTATCTATAGAAAATGATAGCTTGAGGATTTGTTGTTTGAAACTGTTAATGGTTTATAAATAGATCTCATTACCTTTAAAAACAAATAAAAAGGAAGCGGCAACATTAAGATTAAGTCTTTTACTTAGAGCCTATTTAAAATTTGTCCAGCTTGTTTTTCATGCTTCTTTTATGCCATAAAACCTTTAAATTTCCTGTGCTTTTGGCTACAAAGCCTATTGTTTGTTTTCCTTTGTCCAGAGACTTTTAGGCCGTGGCAATTTCAGCCCAACTATAATTGCCATTTTGTCCGTGGCAGGATCAAATTGGTATCGGCAGATAAAAAAGTATTATAGAACAAGGTGCTAAAATTGCTACGGCCTTCAGGGCGTGGGTTGTATAAATCCAGAGTTGTGGCTTCAGCCAAAATATACAATAAAATGAAATTTAAACAGGCTCTGAATGCTGCATGTGAATCAATTGTTACAGAAATTATTGTTAGTGCTATTGTAAATCTGATTATATTCGCCAGTAAAACTTCAACTACATGATACAGACCACCTATTTAAAAACCAAAAAAGTTTGTAAAGTAAAATTTACTTTTAACGGTGCCCTGGCCGAGAAAGTGGAATTGTTCGGCTTGAACAACGACTGGCAAAATCCGGTAGAAATGATCAAAAAAAAGGATGGTTCCTTTTCAGCAGAAGTTTCGTTACCGATCTACTCCAAACAGGAGTTCAAGTATTTAGTAAACGGTACAGAATGGGTAACCGAACCGGAAACTGAAGAAAGTTGGAATGAATTCGGCACAATCAACAGCGTGATCAACCTTTAAATTTTGCAGGGTTTGGTTTTTTGAATGAACAATCCGCAGTGGTTTTAATTTACTGCCTGGAACCTATTCGTTTCGACCGTTTTCCAGTTGATCATTTTGTTGTAATCAGCAACGGACTGCTCTTTTAAAAACGCTTTCATGCCTGCATCCGCGTCCGCAAGTGTTTTCCAGAAAATCATCATCAGCCGTTCCCCGTTTTCTGCCTTTCCGATCCGCCTGGTAATGTACCCGGTTTGCCTGCTGATAAAATCTGCTTCTACTTCCATATCCCTTTTCTCGAAAGTATCGCGCTGCACCTGGCTATTTTCTTTAAAAGTAGCCAGGTCAATCACATAAGGTTTCACATCTTTTAAAGAACTGCTATGGTCATCCCTGACAAAAAAACGTTTGCGTTCTATAGTTGCCGTATCAATGATTTTTTGTGCTTTTTTCCATAACGGGCTTTTGCTGAACAAGTGCTGGTCTGCATCTGCATGGGCTAAATTGTCCCATGCCAAAACCACCAGCCAGTTGTTCCCTTTCTGGTCGATCCCGCTTTCTTTACTGATGTAGCCGGGCTGTTTCTGGGTGTACATCAATTGTACAATAGAATCCAACTGAGTGTATTCTGCCCGCGGCACACCTTTTTTCAACTTATAAGTAATGATTTCAACAACGTAATTGGCATAATTGATTGGCTGCCTTTTTTTAGCCTTTTTGCTGAGATGGTTTCCGGGGGTTTGGTTACATCCTGCAAAGAAAAAAGCAAGAGCGGCTATGATAAAATATATATATTTTTTTTTCATGTAACAAGATTGACGGTTCAAAGCTAATACTATTTTTACCCGGTATATTCATCAAAACCTGAAGCCATGGTTAATTGAAAATGAGATGACAGTTGAACGTTTGCCAGCTTAGCGGTTCCGGGAATTCTGCCCGACAAGGACCAAAAGCAAAGTATAGGTCACGGTTTTTGCAAATGTCTTTACTTTGTTGATGAACAAAAGCTGTTGGCCAGTTCTTACTAATTTAGCAGCATTTGAAACAAAATGCTTCTTTTACCCCTATAAAATCATGTTGTACCTGATTGCTGCCGTTATTGTCCTGATCCTGATTGGATATTTTATTTTTTCTCAACCTAAAAAGAAACCCTCCGTCGGCCCGCAACAGGAAGCCGGTTACAAAGCCCTGTTGGAGCAGCATGTAGCTTATTACCAAAAACTAAACCCGGAAGAAAAGCAGCGTTTTGTGTTGCAGGCAGAATCGTTTTTGCAGGATACGCGGATCGAAGGCGTCGGGCTGGAATTGGAAAACTTAGACCGCGTATTGATCGCGGCAAGTGCCATCGTCCCGATTTTTGGGTTCAAAGACTGGCATTATCCAAACCTCACGAGCGTCATCCTTTACCCGGATACTTTCAACAATGATTTTCAATTTGAAGGCGGCAACCGGGAAATAGCAGGCATGGTGGGCAGCGGCTTTATGAACGGGCAAATGCTGTTGTCAAAAGCGGCCTTGCGGAAAGGTTTTTCTGCTTCCGCAGGCGAAGAAAACACGGCCATACATGAATTCGTGCATTTGCTGGACAAGGAAGACGGCGCTACCGATGGCCTTCCGGAGCAACTGATACCGCATGAATATACCGCACCCTGGGTGAAAATGATCCATGAAGAAATCAAAAAAATCGAAGCCGGAAAATCAGATATAAACCCTTATGCCATCACCAATGAAGCCGAATTTTTTGCAGTTGTTTCTGAATATTTTTTTGAAAAGCCCGAAAAGTTCAGCCAAAAACACCCGGAACTGTATGAAATGCTGTGTGTTATTTTTATACAAAAACCAGTTTGAGTTTTGATACAGGCTGATTTAAAATTGAATCGATCAAGGATTTTAAAAATTCGGATGACCCGCCAATCATGAAATTTACCCGATAAAAACAGTATGTCAGTTGCAGGTTTTATCTTGATAAAAGCAATTGCTGTGCCTGCAATAAATCTCCAAAAAACCACGTACTTTGTACCTGCATGTCTTTATTTATTGCCTCGTTAAATTCCGGAAGCAACGGTAACTGCTATTACATCGGCAACGGGCAGGAAGCGGTTTTGGTAGATGCCGGGATATCCTGCCTGGAAACCGAAAAGCGGATGGAGCGGTTGGGTCTGTCGCTTAAAAAAGTAAAAGCGGTCTTTGTTTCTCATGAACATGGTGACCATATCCGCGGCCTGGAAGTTTTGTCCCGGAAATACAAGTTGCCGGTTTTTATCACCCCCAAAACACAATTAAACGGACGTTTGGAACTGGAAAACACAATTGCTTTTTGTGCTTTTGAACCTATCCAAATCGGCAAATTGCTGATAACGGCTTTCCCAAAACAGCATGATGCTGCCGATCCGCATAGTTTTATCATCTCCAGCAACAAAGTAACAGTTGGGGTTTTTACAGATATTGGGGCTGTTTGCAAAAACGTGATCCATTATTTTAAACAATGCCATGCTGTTTTTATGGAGGCAAATTATGAGGAGGAAATGCTGATGAAAGGCCGTTATCCTTATCATTTAAAAAACAGGATCCGCAGCGGTAAAGGGCATCTGTCCAACGCGCAGGCTTTTTGGGTTTTCACCACACACCGGCCGCCATTTATGAGCCATTTGCTGTTGGCGCATTTATCGAAGGACAATAACTGCCCGGATTTGGTGGCCAAAATGTTTGGGCAACAGGCAGCGGGAACAGAAATTGCAGTGGCTTCGCGTGATGCCGAATCGGCAGTTTATTTTGTAGATGGATTGTTTGATAATGATCTTTTGGGGAAGCAAAGGAACGCGGCAGCCAAACCTATGCAGTTGTCTTTGTTTTAGGTGAGGATTGATTTTTGCGGGAGATTAAGGGTCTGTTTAATTTTGATACAAGATCCTTCGGTATGCTCAGGATGGATGCAAATGCTTCTTTTACCCTATAAAAATTGGTGTTTGCATCAATTTAAATAAACCAAAGCCAAATGCCTGCCATTTTTTAGGTGATAAAAGAAGCATGGAAAATGTATTGGACAAATTTAAAAACAGGCTCTTAGTTCTACCTAAAAAATGTATGATAAAAGAAGCATTACAATAAAATATTTCATTCAAAATAATCAACACAAAAAAACTTGATGTTGATTTAAGAATACTTTAATTTTAGATAATAATATTTGTTGAAAGATTCGAAGTTGTTAAAACTTATGTCGGGCAGAGTTAAACCAGTAGGCGGATTTTCCGGATTGAACAGCTTATTGAAGAGCTGTAGACTCGGCACATATTGTAGAAATGGGTTTCAACCCGTTTAACTAATAAAGTTTAAAAAATTTCTCCTTAACAAACAATCAAAAGCTTATTTTTATCCAAAAACAATATTATGGAAAGTGTATCGCCTAATCTTTATGTTCACGACTTACATGCAACCATCGCCTTTTACAAAATCTTAGGGTTTGAAGTTGCAACCCTTGTTCCCGACAATGATGATCCATTATTTGCCCTGATGGTAAATGGAAGTGCTACTTTTATGTTTCAAACTTTTGCTAGCATTGAAAACACACTACCTATAGTATCCAGACAAAACGGTGGTTCGCTGTTGCTTTATATCAAGCTGAAAAACGTTCGTCAGTTTTATGAAAAAATTAAAGATAAGGTAACGGTGTTGCAAGGTTTGGAAACTACCTTTTATGGTGCTACCGAGTTTTCTATCCAAGACAACAACAACTTTATGCTCACTTTTGCAGAAGATGAATAATTATGAAAAAAAATATTGACTTGGATTTGACATCTGATGAAAAGCAACTTTTAAAAGTTAAAGGGGTTACGCAAAAAAGCATTCCAAATTATGCTATTGACGAGATAATAACTTTGCTAAGTGCTTCATCCGATAGGGCGAAAGTGTTTCGGGCTTTGATTGAATTTCAAGACATACCATCAATTGGAATTAAGTTTGCTAAAGATCTAATGCTTTTAGGTTATTACAATTTGGATTCCCTTAAACCTAAGTTAGGGCCTGAATTGCTTGATAATTATGAAAAGCTGATTGGATGTTGGACTGATCCTTGTGTTGAAGACCAGTTTTGGCTTGTTGTACATCATGCTAACAATCCCAACAACAATAAGCAATGGTGGGATTTTACACCAGAAAGAAAAGCATTTCGAAAACAGTATGGTTATCCAATAAACCGACCTGTCAAAGCTTGGTATGATAATGCTAAAAGTGCGGCTTATTTCAAATCAAAAGAACTTGGAACCATCAGTGATTGATACAATTTTTGAATGTTGTAATAGTTTGTCCTCAGATATTATTATAAATATTTTTCATAGCATGAATACTGATATTCTACCTAAAATTATACGATAAAAGAAGCACTGCAACAAATTCCTAAAGTGAAAAATTCGTTCGTCCATATGCAACTTCTAACCGAAATCAAAAACTATTTATCCCTATCCTTATACCGCAATTTCTTTAGGTAAATAAGCCTGGCCAATAACATCCAGATAATGTTTCAACGCACTTTCAAATTCGGGTAACCGAATGCCTTTTTCACTTTGCAAAACCATGTTTTTGGGTCCGGGTGTTTTCTGCTCCAATTGCGCTGATGCCATGCCCTTTATTAATGAAGGGTCAAAACCGGCCATTTCAGCTATTTTACGGGCAAGGTCAGCGGGGTTGGTTTGTCCGTAATTGCTGACATGAAAGATACCGCACTCATTATCCAGCAGCATATTCAGGCTTAGATGAACCAGGTCAGGAATGTAGGTAAGCGAAATAAACAGGTCATTCGCAACGGTAACCGAACGTCCTTCTTTTAAATAGTTCAGCGTAGCCGAAACAAAGTTGTCAGCGTTCCAGCAACTGAAGCAAGTGCCGATGCGGATAATTAAAGATTCAGGATTGCAAGCCAGTACATTGGCTTCTGATTTTGCTTTGCTTTTCCCATATACATTCAATGGATTTACTGCATCACTTTCGGTATAAGGAGATGATTTTTGGCCGTCAAAAACAAAACCGGATGAAAAAGTAAGTAATTGAACAGCGTTCTTTTTACAAATTGCCGCTAAAAGTGTTGGTGCTTCGCAATTCTGTTTAAAGCATTCTTCCGGATGTTGTTCTGCCTTGTTTACCGCTCTATATTCTTCTGCGTTGATAATCGCCCAGGGTTTTAATTCGGCAATAAGCTGTTCAATGCTATCGCTGCCGCTGGTATTCACCTTATCCTGGCCAACCATCACACAGCGGATATTTCTTTCTTCGCAAATCCTTTTAAAACCTTCGCCAATCATTCCTGACTTTCCAATAACCAGAACAGGCGGAGAAATAGGTTCTGGTCGCAGGTTTTGGGTGGTAAAAGCGTTCGGGTCCGGGTATGCAATTCTTTTTTCCTGTTTCCACCAACCTGCTGCTTCCAGCACCGGATGATCATAAACCTGCTCTTTTGCAAGCCACTGTATCATCCTTGCTATGGCTGTTGGCCGCGGTTGCCCGGAATTTAAATTAAAAACGCCTGGTTCATAGATCCCCCAAGGTTTGGTAACCAAACTGTTCCAGCCGTAGGTGCCAAACATCGCCCAGGCAGTTAAGGCACGTATATCAACGCCTTCTGTTTTTAACTGGTTAACTGCTTCCCACATTTCGTAAAACCATCTCATTTGTTCTTCGCGGGTACAATGCAAATGGCATTCTGTAACAGCTATTGGCAAATGAAACCTTTCCCAGGCTTCCTTTATCAATACCAGCGGGCCTGTTTGATTTGGATAAGGGACGCGGACTACTTCCACATCTGCGTATTGATGCCTGCCGTTGCCGCCATGGACATGCTCCGGATACTTTTGCAGGTTTTCATCCAGGTAACGTTCCGAAGTGATGTAATAATTAAAGCCGGCGATATACGGTTTGCAATTGTTTTCGAGGAAGTAGTTGAGCTCATGTTGTTTAATCCCTACATGTAACAAAAATCCCCACATCCATTTATCGGATGTTAAAGTTCCGGTAATCAGGTCATAAGAAAGCCAGCGGCGTTCATTTTCAAAATTTGCCTGATACTGCAACAAAGGCGTACTGTACACTTTTCCCAAATCCTCAGTTTGTATCAGTTTGGCAGCCGGATTAATTTCCCGAATTGCCTGCATGGCCATCACCGTGGCTTTGCATTCGCTCAAAAGTATCTTGTAAAAACAGTATTCGTTGTTTTCATGCGGATACCAGTGGCCGTATAAACCGCAAAACCTGGCCGTAGTCAAAGGTTCGTTAACCGGCGTATAATATTCCAGCCAGGGAAATTTTTCTGCAACCAATCTTGCATAATCTGCAACCCCTTTTTCAAAACTGCCGTCAAAAAAATTAACATGTAAAGGGCCGCTGCCATGATGCACCAAACCTGCTATCGGTTCTACCTTTAATTCTTTTAACCGGAACAGGTTTTTTTCTGTAAAAGTCCAATCAATTTGGGTATCTTTTTGTGGCTTGTGTTTTTCCCATAAAACCGGATAGCGAAGCATTTTGATACCTAAAGAGGCAATTAAATCTATATCGGCTTCCCGGTTATAATGTCCTGAATATTCCGACTGGTCAAGGTATTCATCTCCAACCCGGTTAATAGTACCTTCGATCCCGCCCCAGATTTCTATTGGTCTTTGTGTAAACATATCCCTTTTTTTGGTTGCATACTGAAATTGATACACTGTTTAATTAACTTTTTAATTAACTTTTGGTTTTTTAAAAAGGCCTTTGTGGAAAAAAGCCAGGAGATTTTGTATATGGATTGGATGACCGCTTCTTCGAGACAGAATAAAAGCAATTAATATTAAAGCATTTTTTAGCTTTGAAAAAGCAACAGGAAAAAGAATTCATGAAAAAACTGAAGCAGTTGATTACCCATATCAAAACGCTTAATGCCAATCCTTCAAATGAGCTGAACGATGAAATATTGCAACTGATTTGTTATGCGCCAAAAATGCCTTTACGCTTGCAGCAAGAGCAGCTTTTAAATGAAGCAACCAAGTTTAGTTTTAAAGTTAAGGATGAATATTTTGCAAAGAAAGAATTGAGTTTTTTTGGTTTTAAATGGGGAAACGGAAAGCATAAAGTATTAATTACCCATGGATGGGGATCAAAGGCAGCGGACTTTGCCGAAATTATTACGGCTCTGAAAGAAATTGATAATCTTGAAATAATTGCTTTTGATGCACCTGGCAACGGAAGTTCAGAAGGCGAATTGTCCAATCTTTTGTTGTTTGTAAAAGCTGTTG
>JAABUS010005921.1_pt1 | contig 15462 bp, 15 predicted proteins | sample 5560161 | NCBI WGS metagenome assembly JAABUS01 (sample SAMN10711885, study PRJNA513376) | rock metagenome | isolation source: Antarctica rocks | place: Antarctica: Victoria Land, Trio Nunatak nord | collected 2016-01-04
CGCTCACCCGGCCTGCTGGTGGGAGACGCCGGAGAGCAGCCACTCCGTCGTACGCCGAGGCGACGACGCCAGCTGCGCAGCGACCGCGGTACGCCGGGGCAGCCGCACGTGACGCCGGCCGGTGCGCACGGCCTCGACGACCGCCTGCGCCACCACCTCGGGCTGCACGTCGGCGAGCAGCCCCAGCCGGTAGAGCCGGGCGAAGCTGTCGCCCGTCGGCGCATACTCCCTCAACCGCGCCATCATCGCCGTCGCGATCGGTCCGAGCTCGGCGGTCGTCGTGCCGACCGGCCGGCCACGCAGGTCGGCGCGCAGTCCGGCCGTGAACTGCGTCAGGCCGGCCTTCGACGAGCCGTACACCGCCACTCCGGGGAACGCCGAGAAGGCAGCCAATGACGACACGTTGACGATGTGCCCCCGCCCGCGGGCCAGCATGCCCGGCAATGCCTGACGACACAGCTCGACGGGAGTCAGCAGGTTGACCTGGTACGCAGCCTCGACCGCGGCGGCGCTCTGCTCGACGAAGTCCCCCGCGTTCTCGACCCCGGCGTTGTTGACCAGCACGTCGATCGGTCCCGTTGCCGCCTCGACCCCGGCCACCAGACCGTTCACCTGTGCCACGTCGGCGAGGTCTGCCCGGCACACCACGCCGCCAACCTGGCCCGCCAGCTGGTCCAGCGCAGCGACGTCGCGGCCGACCAGGACGACGCTCGCGCCCGCCGTCGCGAACTCCGCCGCCAGCGCCGACCCGATGCCCCCAGACGCACCGGTGACGAGGACACGGCTTCCCTCCAGCTTCATTCGCCGAGTGTTGCAGAGCACTCCAACCGCTGCAGCCGGAGCGAGCGTCGGCGCCTTCGGGGCGGCCGGCTCTACCCGGTACCCGGCTCGTGCGACTTCACGGCCGCCCGGTCGACCAGCTTCGATGTCGAGTCCGACGGCGCGATGACCAAAGTTGGGTCGTCGGGCGAAGCGATCGGCACGGGCATCGGAGCGCCGCTGACACCGGCCTGCACGAGGTCGTGCATCCGCTGCGAGCTCCGGCGGTAGAAACGCACCTGCGTCCATCGGCCGAAGAGCTGGAACCCCAGCCGGATCACCGGGTTCGTGATCGCTGCCCGCCGCGAGAAGCCGGAGATGACGAACTCCACGTCGCCCGTGTCGAGCTGCTTGACCACCTCGTAGGTGAGCCGGCCCTCCTCGAGGTGTCCCTGCAAGGTGTCGTAGCACCAGCCCCACACTCGGCGGCCGCGCAGCGCGTCAGGTGGCGTCTCGTCGATCAGGGCAGCAACCCTGACGCCCATGTAGAACCGCAGCCCGTAGAAGCGCCCCTCCAGCAGCATGTCGCGCCCCAACAGCTCGGAGTCGCAGCGAAACAGCCCGCGCAGGATGCCCGGCTCGGCGAACTCGTAGTCACGGAGGAGCTGGACCGCGATCTCCCAGGCTCCGCCGGCGGTCGGCGGCCCTGGCATCTCCCGGCCCACCGTCGTGCACAGTGAGTCGAGGTGCCACCCGGTTGCCGCCGAGGGTTCCTCACCCGGGGCGAGCCGGTAGTTGACGTCGCGCGAGCTCAGCTGGGCGAACGTGTCGCGCAGCCGCGCGCTGTGCCGTGACGGTCGCTCGGCCATCGTTGTGCTCAGCCGCAGCCGGGAGATCGCCGCGTTGTCGGCGTACGCCGGCGCAACGTCATTCGTACTCGTGGATCGAGTCACCCATGGACCACAGGGTCGGCGCCCACAGCCCCACGAAGATGGCGCGGCGCTCGGCGTTGCCGCGCTCGTCCTGGTCGACTGTCTTGGCGCGCAGCCACAGACCGATGCACAAGGCGACCGAGCCCATGGACGCGGCATGCAGCTGGATGCTGCGGAATCCGACTCGGCGCAGCGGCTTACCCAGCGACATCGTGCACCTCTTGAGCGTGTGCGGAGCCTGCCCGCGGTCGCGGTCAGGACGTCGTCATGGTCTCATGGCACCGTGGCGCGTCAGACCTTCCCGTCCCCCAGCAGCATCAGCGGCGCCCGCGCGCTCGGAGCCGTGGCCCGCTGGCCGCTCGGCATGGCCATCACGTCGTGGCGGTACATGTGGATGACGACGCCGTTGCACCGCGGCGAGGAGCAGGGCGGCGCGGACGACCTGCCCGACCCGGTGCCGGAGCAGTACGTCGACGCCAAGCTCAAGCCGTTGACCGACGGCGTCGGCCCGCTGCTGCACCGGCGCTTCAGCGTCCTGATCCGTGGGAGTGACCGCGCGCCCGACGACGTGATGGATGAGATCATGGACAACCTCAACGTCGCTGTCCCGTCGGAGGTGGCGTTCTTCCGCAAGACCAAGGGTTCCGACGGTCCGGTGCGGGCCGGCGACGAGTACGTCGTCCGGATGCCCGGCCCGTGGGACGGACCGGTGCGGGTCATCCACCAGGACGCGACCTCGTTCCGCTTCGCAACGCTGGCCGGGCACCTCGAGGCCGGTCAGATCGAGTTCCGGATCTCTCGTGCGGATGCCCTGCTGAAGTTCGAGATCGAGACGTGGGCGCGTGCCGGCGACCGGTTGTCCCACCTGCTGTACTCCGTGCTCCGCGTCTCCAAGGAGGTGCAGCTCAACATGTGGCTGCACTTCTGCCTGAGCGCGGCCGCCCTCGCCGGCGGCAGGCCCCACGGAGGCGTCACGATCCGGACCCACATGGTCGACGAGTCGTACGTGAGCTGAGTCTTGGCGCGCGCCACGCCGCCCGCCTAATCGGTCTAGACCTGACTGCACGCCGATGTCTAGGCTGAAGCGATGGCCGAGCGCAGCACGGACCCTGCCGGCACGGCCGAACCCTTGCGCGGCGCTGCCCTACCCGACCGCGCCCGCATCGTCGTCATCGGTGGTGGCGTGGGTGGCTCCAGCATCGTCTACCACCTCGCCCAGCTCGGCGAGACCGACGTACTGCTGCTCGACCGCGACGAGCTGACCAGCGGCTCCACGTTCCACTCCGCGGGACTGGTCGGTCAGCTGCGAGCCGACCCGACCCTCACCCGGATGAACATGTACTCCGTCGACCTCTACGGCCGACTGCAGCAGACGGAACAACCACCGGGCTGGACAAAGAGCGGCAGCATCAAGCTGGCGTCGTCCCCGCAGCGGCTGGAGGAGATCCGTCGCCAGCTCAGCTGGGCCGAGACGTACGGGCTGCCGTTGCACGAGATCTCACCCGCCGAGGCACGCGACCGGTTCCCGCTGATGACGACCGACGGCGTCACCGGCGCCTGCTTCCTCGCCTCCGACGGGCACGTCGACCCGAGCCAGCTCTGCATGGCGATGGCGACGCTCGCCCGTCAGGCGGGCGTCGCGATCCGCACGCACACCCGAGTCACCGCCGTCGACACCAGCGACGCCGGCCACGGTGCGCGTCGCGTCACCAGGGTTCGTACCGACAAGGGCGACGTGGAGTGCGAGGTGGTGGTGGACGCCGGCGGGATGTACGCCGCCGAGATCGCCCGGATGGTCGGCGTCCGGGTGCCGATCGTGCCGATGTCACACCAGTACGTCGTCACGGAGCCGCTGCTCCCCTCCGCCGGACTCGACGGGCGCGCTCTGCCGCTGCCATCGCTGCGCGATCCCGACCTGTTGGTCTACTGGCGCCAAGAGGTCGACGGCCTCGTGATGGGCGGCTACGAACGCAACCCGGCGCCGTGGGCGACCACGTCGTCGGCGTACGACGCGATCCCTGCCGACTTCAACGGCCGGCTGCTGCCCGAGGCGTGGGAGCGTCTCGAGGAGATCGCCGACAACGCCACCCGGCGCGTGCCCGCGATGGCCGACGTGGGGCTGCGGCAGGTCGTCAACGGTCCGGAGGCGTTCACGCCCGACAACGAGTTCTGCCTCGGCGAGACATCGGTGGCGGGGTTCTTCGTGGCCGCCGGGTTCTGCGCGCACGGCATCGCCGGCGCGGGCGGCATCGGCAAGGTCATGGCGGAGTGGGTCGTCGCCGGTGAGCCCGAGCTCGACCTGTCGCACATGGACATCGGCCGGTTCGGCCCGGCGTACGCCTCGCCGGCGTACACCCTGGCGCTGACGCTGGAGAACTACCGGACGTACTACGACATCAGCTACCCCGGCCTGGAGCGACAGGCCGGTCGGCCGCTGCGTACGTCGCCGGTGTACGGCTGGCACCAGGCGCGCGGCGCGGTGTTCGGCGAGAAGGCCGGGTGGGAGCGGGTCAACTACTACGCGTCGAATGCCCACGCCGATCTCGAGGGGCTGCGGCCGCACGGATGGGCCAGCCGCGACTGGTCGTCGGCGACCGTGGTCGAGCACCGGGCGACCCGCAGCATGGCCGGGCTCTTCGACGAGACGTCGTTCGCGAAGCTCGAGGTGACAGGGCCGGATGCGGCGGTGTTCCTGGAGCGCGTCTGCGACAACCGAGTGGCGCGAGGCGTGGGCGACGTGACGTACGCGCAGATGCTCAACTCGCGTGGCGGCATCGAGGCCGACGTCACCGTGACGCGGCTGGACGATCGCCGGTTCTGGGTGGTCACCGGAACCGCGCACGGCACGCGTGACCTGGCCTGGCTGCGCAAACAGGCGAGGCTCGGCGAGTTCGAGGTGACGGCCACCGACGTGACCGGTGGCTTCGTCTGCTTCGCCCTCTGGGGGCCGAACGCGCGCAGCATCCTCGCGTCGCTGACGCCTGCTGACATATCCGACGAGGCGTTCGGTTTCATGACGTCGCAGCAGACCACCGTCGGCGAGGTGCCCGTGCGGGCGCTGCGGGTGACGTTCATCGGTGAGCACGGCTGGGAGCTGTACGCCGGCAGCGAGTACGGCACCGCGTTGTGGTCGCGGCTACTGGCGGCCGGCGAGCAGCACGGACTGGTGCCGTGCGGCTATCGCGCCATCGAGAGCCTGCGGCTCGAGATGGGCTACCGCGTGTGGGGCAGCGACGTGACGCCGGAGACGAACCCCTACGAGGCCGGGCTCGGCTTCTGCGTCAAGCTCGACAAGCCGGGCGGCTTTGTGGGCGATGCCGCGCTACGACAGGCCAAGGCGGCCGGCCTGGGGCGCAGGCTCAGCCTGCTGGTGCTCGACGACGCACGCGCGGTGGCGCTGGGGTCGGAACCGGTGCGGATCGGCGGCGACGTGGTCGGGCGCGTCACGTCGGGTGGACTCGGCTATTCCTGCGGCAGATCCCTGGCGTACGCCTATCTGCCGACCGAGCACACCTCCCCCGGCGCCCGTGTCGAGATCAACCTGTTCGGCACGCAGGTGCCGGCAACCGTGACCGACGTGCGCTCCCTGCTCTCCTGACCACCCGCCGCCCTTCCCGATTCGTCCGATCGAAAGGCGCTATTTTCAGCCGGAGCGAGTCGGACGAATCGGGGGTACGACGGGGCTGGCCGAGCGCAGCGCACCCGTGTCACCGGCCACGGTTCGCACGGAGACCCGGATCCTGTCGGGGCGGAAGAGGTCCCTTGCATACTCGATCGGCTGGCCAGACGCGGTGCGCGCGGTCCGCTCGATCAGCAGCAGCGCAGACCCCTCGTCGACGGCCAACAAACCCGCGACCTCGGCCGTCGCGATGAACGGCTCGAGGTACTCCGTCGCCGTCTGCGGCGCCAGCCCGTAGTCGCGGCGCATCCGCGTGTAGAGGGAGCCGCTCAGCCGTTTGTCCAGCAGACCCGGAAACAGCCCGACCGGCAGGTAGGACCGCTCCAACGCCAGCGGTTGGTGCCGGGCCGACCGCACCCGCACGACCTCGTACACCTCGCCGTCCTTCGGCAGCTCCAACGCCTTGGCCACGGCCCGAGACGCCGGTACGACGCCGGCGCTCACCACCCGCGCGCTGGCTCGGACGTGACCTTGGCGCAGCTGCTCTGTGAAGCCGGCGAGGCCGGTGATGTCGCAGTCGATCCTGGGCCGTCGGATGAACGTCCCGCCCTGTCGGCCGGGGATGCGCTCCAGCACCCCCCGGGACTCCAGCGAGCCCAGTGACTGCCGCAGGGTCATCCGGCTCACGCCGACGGCCGCCGCCAGGTCCTTCTCCTTGGGGAGCTTGTCACCTTCGGCCAGTAGCCGGTCCTCGATGAGCGACATCAGCCACTGCTCGATCTGCAGGTGTGCCGGCGTCCCGACGACCGCCGAGACGTCAGGCGCCGACGCCAGCACGTCGTCCTGTGGTCCGTTCACATCGACGAGTCCTGTCCGTGTCTGCCTTCGAGTCTCAGGACTCGTCGAACACCTCCACGACCGTCGAGTCGATCGTGTTCCGAGGCCCGGTGAACCAGTTCTTGGCTGACGCGCTCCACCAGATCTGCAGCAGCACCAGCGCGCCGATGGTCAGGATTGGTGCGTAGTTGACCCACCTCCACTGGAAGTCGTCGCTGAAGGGGACACCCTGAGGCGCGAAGGGCAGGATGAAGTAGATCGACACGATCGCGATCTCAGCGACTGCCACCAGGTTCATCCACTTGTAGTTGTTGCCCAACGTCCACGTGCCGGGCCGAAACGAGTCACCGGCCTTCCAGCGCAACCAGATCGGGATCGCGAAGGCGAGGTACAGACCGATGACGGCCACCGAGACGACCGCGTAGAAGGCCACCGGCACCACTGCCCCCGCCCGCTCCACCTCGACCAGCGCCGGGAGCGTGATGACTGTTGCGACGACCGCGCTGAGCATGACGGCGTTGGCCGGCACCCGGCTGGCCGTCAGCTTCGACCACAGACCTGAGCCCGGGATCGCACCGTCGCGGCTGAACGCGAACGTCATCCGCGAGCAGCTGGTCATGCACGCCACGGTGCAGAAGAACTGACCGGCGCTCGAGATGAACAGGACCGTCCCAGCCCAGCTGCTCGACAGCGCTTGGTCGAAGTTGAGGTTGGAGTAGCCGCCGCCGGCAGTCAGCTCGGCCGGGTCCTGTACGGCGAAGACGAACGCCAGCAGCAGGATCCAGCCGCCGATCGCGGAGTAGGCGATCGACTGCCACAACCCGCGCGCCGCCGCCTTGGAGGCTGTCTGCGTCTCCTCGGACAGGTGCGCGGAGGCGTCGAACCCGGTGATCGTGTACTGGGTCAGGAGCAGCCCCAGCGGGAGCACGAAGAACCAGTACTTGCCATCACTGAAACCGGATGCGTTGATCCTTTCCGTGAGCACGAACGAGACGCTCTGGTGGTTGTCGGGGATGAGGATGAGGATGAGGATCACCGCGGCCGCGCCGGCGACATGCCACCAGACCGAGACGTTGTTGATCACCGCCAAGAAATGGCTGCTGAAGATGTTGAGGACGGCCGCGATCGCGAGGATCCCGAGGAACAGCCAGAACACCCGAGCCAACGAGTAGCCGTCGGCCCACGAGGTGCTGAACTCGCTGATGGTGAGATCCAAGAAGGTGGCGCAGCCGTAGGCCACTGACGCAGTGACCGCGAGAAGCCCGATCAGGTTGAGCCATCCCGTGAAGAACCCCGCCTTGGGGCCACCGAGCTTCGACGCCCACCAGTAGATGCCGCCCGACGTCGGGTACGCCGACACCAGCTCCGACATGGTGAAGCCGATGAGCAGGATGAAGATCGAGACGATCGGCCATCCCCAGGTGATGGCGATCGGGCCGCCGTTGACCCACGCCTGGCCGAACGTGGTGAAACAGCCGGCCAGGATGGAGATGATCGAGAAGGAGATGGCGAAGTTGGAGAAGGCGGACCACGTTCGGTTCAGGTCCTGCTTGTATCCGAGCTCTGCGAGGTGTCGCTCGTCTTCGCTCATGTCTGTCTGGGACATCGAATCCTCCGGGAGTCCGTGGTGCATGTGCATTGTCAGGGTCACGGGTGCGCAGGTACTGCAGCGGTCGGTGTCGGTCCGTGATCGTTAGTCAGGTGCGGCGGCGGCGGTGAGCCAGGTCTCGAACGCCGGGTCGTCGAACTCGTCGACGGCTCGGTCGTACTTCTCCATCCCCCACTCCCAGAAGTCGAAGTCGAGCTCGCTCGTCGCGTCCTGGATGGAGGCCCACAAGGTCCAGCCGTACTTCGACATCAGTCCGAGCAGGCGGGCGCGCGCGACGAGGCTCGGCCGCTCATGGCCGAAGTAGCACTCGACGAGCTCGTCGAGCTGGTCCGGCGCGAGGTTGGACTCGCTCCAGATGTTGCCGAGCTCGAAGCACGGGTCGTTGTTGCCGGCGTACTCGAAGTCGATGATCCAGAGCCGGGCCCCGTCGTCGATGAAGTTGGCGGCCAGCAGGTCGTTGTTGCAGGGCACGGTCGCCACCTCGACGGCCGCCAGCGCTCGCCGCATCGCGGTGACCTGCGGCTCGAACTCAAGGTAGCGCCGCGGCAGCCGATAACCGTTGTCCTGAACGGTTCTCAGATATGCGCGTTGTACGTCGAACATGTCGAACTCGCTGACGAACCTCGGCCCTGCGTGCAGCAACCGGCATACCTGAGCGATCCGCGACAGCTGGGTGCTGTCACGCACATCCTCCGGCGTGAGCGTCATTCCATCGATGTAGCTGACCACCAGCACGTGGTCGTCGGACCGGTACTCGATCACCCGCGGTGAGGCACCCGACGCGGCCGCCGCGCAGCTGTTCTGGTACTCCGCCTCGCGGTCGATGGCGAGCATCGAGGAGCTGTCGTCGAAGATACGAACCACGATGTCGCGCTCAGACGTGCGCACCCGGACGTTGACGTTGGTGAGGCCGCCCTCGAGCCGGGTGATCTCGCGAGGTTCGGAGCCGATCGAGGTCAGCCGGTCAAGCAGCCCGTCGAGATTGTCGGGCAGCACGGCTGTCGCCATCAGCTGCCTCCTCCGCGGTGTCAGGCCCCTGCGTGCTGATGCTAGTGCCAACTTCTTGGTCAGGTCTAGACTCATTCCGCTGCCCCAAGCCCGACCGGAAGTGAGCCTCTCGATGCCCCAGCCGCAGTTCCCCTTCTCGGTCGACGAACTGCGGCGCAACGTCGTCAGCGGCGACATCGACACCGTCGTCGTCGCGTTCACCGACATGCAGGGACGCCTTCAGGGCAAGAGAATCCACGCACAGTTCTTCATCGACACGGTTCTCGAGCACGGTACCGAGGGTTGCAACTACCTGCTCGCGGTCGACGTAGACATGAACACCGTCGACGGCTACGCCATCAGCTCGTGGAACACCGGGTACGGCGACATGGAGTTCGAGCTCGACCTGTCCACCCTCCGGCTCACCCCTTGGCTGCCAGGGACCGCGATGGTGCAGTGCGACCTCGCCTGGCTCGACGAGGACCACTCCCCTGTGCTGCAGTCACCGCGCACGATCCTCAAGACGCAGGCCGACCGGGCGGCCGAGCGCGGGTTGACGGCGTACGCCGGCACCGAGCTCGAGTTCAACATCTACGACAACACATATGAGGAGGCCTGGGACCGGCACTACCGCGGTCTCACCCCCGGCAACCAGTACAACGTCGACTACTCGCTGCTGGGCACGAGCAGGGTCGAGCCGCTGCTGCGCGACATCCGTAACCAGATGTACGCGGCCGGCTTCACCGTCGAGTCGGCGAAGGGCGAGTGCAACCTGGGTCAGCACGAGATCGCGTTCAAGTACGAGGACGTGCTTCGTACCGCAGACCAGCACTCCGTCTACAAGAACGCGGCGAAGGAGATCGCCTCCTTGCACGGCAAGGCGATCACGTTCATGGCCAAGTACGACGAGCGGGAGGGCAACTCCTGCCACGTGCACATGAGCCTGCGTGGGCAGGACGGCGGCATCGTGTTCGACACCGGAGACGGTCCGACGCAGCTGTTCGAGCAGTTCGTCGCGGGAGTGCAGGCGACGATGTACGACTTCACGCTGCTCTACGCCCCGAACATCAACTCCTACAAGCGTTTTGCGGAGGGCTCCTTTGCGCCGACCGCGATCGCGTGGGGTCGTGACAACCGCACCTGCTCGTTGCGCGTGGTGGGACACGGAGCGGGACTACGTGTCGAGAACCGGTTGCCGGGTGGCGACATGAACCCCTACCTCGGGTTAGCCGGCATGCTCGCCGGTGGGCTGCACGGCATCGAGAACGAGCTGGAACTCGAGGCTCCGCTGGAGGGTAACGCCTACGAGTCGGACAAGCGGCACGTGCCGCACACGCTGCAGGAGGCCCGTGACGCCTTCGCCGCGTCCGACGTGGCACGATCGGCGTTGGGCGATGCGGTGGTCGACCACTATCTCAACGCCGCCGACGTCGAGCTGACGGCGTTTAACGCCGCAGTGACCGACTGGGAGCGTTTCCGCGGCTTCGAACGGATGTGACCGACGCGTGTCCACCACCCACCTCGTCATCAACCCTGCCACCGAGGAGCACGTCACTGAGGTCCCTTCGGCCACCCTCGAGGAGACCGACCAGGCCATCGTCTCGGCGCGCGGTGCCTTCGAGGAGTGGCGGCGCATCGACCCGGCCGACCGCGGGCGCCTGCTGCGCCGTTTCTCCGACGCTGTCGACGGTGCCGTCGAGGAGCTGGCCGCGCTGGAGGTCCGCAACTCGGGCCACACGATCGGCAACGCCCGTTGGGAGGCGGGCAACGTCCGCGACGTCCTCGGCTACTACGCCGCCGCGCCCGAGCGCCTGTTCGGCCGCCAGATCCCGGTGTCCGGCGGGCTCAACGTCTCCTTCAAGGAGCCGCTCGGCGTCGTCGGTGTGATCGTGCCGTGGAACTTCCCGATGCCCATCGCCGGTTGGGGGTTCGCGCCGGCACTGGCCGCCGGAAACTGCGTCGTGCTGAAGCCGGCAGAGCTCACGCCGCTGACAGCCATCCGGATCGGCGAGCTGGCGCTCGAGGCCGGCATCCCGGAGGGGGTGTTCACGGTCATCCCCGGCCGCGGAACCGTCGTCGGTCAGCGCTTCGTCACCCACCCCGACGTACGCAAGGTCTGCTTCACCGGCTCCACCGCCGTCGGCAAGCAGATCATGTCCGGGGCGGCCGACCAGGTGAAGCGGGTGACGCTGGAGCTCGGCGGCAAGAGCGCGAACATCGTGTTCGCCGACTCCGACCTCGAGCAGGCGGCGGCCACGGCGCCGTACGGCGTCTTCGACAACGCCGGCCAGGACTGCTGCGCACGCAGCAGAATCCTCGTCGAGCGATCCGTCTACGACCGTTTCCTCGCGCTGCTCGAACCCGCCGTGCAGGGCGTCAAGGTCACGTCGCCTGGCGACGCGGATGCCGAGATGGGTCCGCTGATCAGCGCCGAGCAGCGCGAGACGGTGCGCTCGTACGTCGAGGGCGACGCCGTCGATGTAGCGTTCCGCGGCGATGCGCCCGCGGGGGCGGGCTTTTGGTATCCACCGACGGTGGTGCTGCCGGCGTCCGAGCACGACCGTGTCTGGCGTGAGGAAGTGTTCGGACCGGTCGTCGCGGTGCTGCCGTTCGACGACGAGGCCGACGCCATCACCAAGGCCAACAACACCGTGTACGGCTTGTCGGGGTCGATCTGGACGCGCGACGTCGGCCGCGCTCTGCGTGTCTCACGCGGCGTCGAGGCCGGCAACCTGAGCGTCAACTCGCACTCATCGGTGCGGTACTCGACGCCGTTCGGCGGCTTCAAGCAGTCCGGCATCGGCCGCGAGCTCGGGCCCGACGCACTCGACTCGTTCACCGACGTCAAGAACGTCTTCATCGCCGACAGCTGACCCGACGAGTCAACCCCACCATCGAGAGGACCCGCACGCATGTCTGGACCAGGGCGGCTGGAAGGCCGCACAGCTGTCGTCACCGGCGGCTGCAGCGGTATCGGGTTGGCGACCGTCCGCCGCTTCGCCGCAGAGGGAGCGCACGTTGTCATCGGCGACGTGGACGACCGCCGTGGTCCAGGCATCGCGCAAGACGTCGACGGCGCGTACGTGCACTGCGACGTGACGAACGCCGTGGAGGTCGACGGACTCTTCGCGTCAGCACAGGACAGATATGGCAGCGTCGACGTCGCCTTCAACAACGCCGGCATCTCCCCGCCCGACGACGCCTCGATCCTCGACACCGGCATCGACGCGTGGCGGCGGGTGCAGGAGGTCAACCTGACCAGCGTCTACCTGTGCTGCAAGGCGGTGCTGCCGTATATGCGCGAGCAGCAGCGGGGCTCGATCATCAACACCGCGTCGTTCGTCGCCGTCATGGGGGCGGCCACGTCACAGATCTCCTACAGCGCGAGCAAGGGCGGGGTGCTGGCGATGAGCCGTGAGCTGGGGGTGCAGTTCGCCCGTGAAGGCATCCGCGTCAATGCGTTGTGCCCGGGTCCGGTCAACACCCCGTTGCTGCGCGAGCTGTTCGCGGCTGATCCCGAGCGGGCGGCCCGGCGTCTGGTGCACATCCCGCTCGGCCGGTTCGCCGAGCCCGACGAGATCGCGTCAGCTGTGCTTTTCCTGGCCAGCGACGACTCCAGCTTCATCACGGCGTCACAGTTCCTGGTCGACGGCGGCATCTCCGGCGCGTACGTAACGCCGCTGTGAGGCCGGTCCGATGAGTCGACCGGTCATCGGCATCACGTCGTACGTCGAACCGGCCAGCTGGGCGGCCTGGCGTGACGTACCGGCAGCGCTGGTGCCGCACAGCTACGTGCGGCAGGTGCACGAGGCCGGCGGGCTAGCCGTCGTCGTACCGCCGCTGCCCGCTGACGCCGACGAGACTGACGCGCGTGAGGTGCTCGCCAGGCTCGACGGGCTGATCCTTGCCGGCGGGGTCGACGTCGAGCCCTCGCGCTACGACCGGCTGCCGCACCCGACGATCCAGCCCGCCCGGCCGGACCGCGACACGTCGGAGCTGCTGATCGCCCGGGTGACAGCCGCCGACGACGTCGCTGTGCTGGGGGTCTGCCGTGGCATGCAGATCATGGCGGTTGCGGCAGGCGGGACGCTGGAGCAGCACCTGCCGGATCGGCTCGGCCACACCGGGCACTCGCCAGGGCCGGGGCGCTACGGAGAGCACCCGGTGGAGCTGGCTCCGGGAAGCCGGGTGCATGCCATCTTGGGCGACCGAGCGACGGTCCCCACGTACCACCACCAAGGCGTCGAGTCGGCGCCCGGCTACGAGTCGGTCGGCTGGTCGACCGACGGAGTGCTTGAGGCGTTCGAGGACCCTGGGGCCCGGTTCCGGATCGCGGTGCAGTGGCACCCGGAGGCAGGGTCCGATCCGCGGCTGTTCCAAGCGCTGGTGGCCGCCTGCCGGCAGTGAACCTGCCAGCTCTTCAGCAGGCTTTCCTCACGCGCCGTGCGAGACTCGCAGTCATGTGGTGGCAACTGCTGCTGGGCGTCGTGGGTGGCCTGCTGCTCATCTGGGTGGCGCTGCTCGTCGCACTCTGGGTCGCACGACCCGAGGCCACGTCGGCGCGCGAGCAGCTGCGCCTCCTCCCCGACGTACTCCGGCTGGTGGCGCGGCTCGCCCGCGACTCCTCGTTGCCGCGCGGCGTTCGGTGGCGGTTGTGGGGACTGCTGGGCTACTTGGCGCTACCCATCGACGTGGTGCCTGACTTCATCCCGGTGATCGGGTACGCCGACGACGCGGTCATTGTTGCTTTCGTGCTGCGCAGTGTTGCCCGCCGGGCAGGTCGGGAGGCGATCGCACGGCACTGGCCTGGCACGCCCGATGGTTTGGCCAGCCTCGAACGCCTCACCGGCGTGGCCAGCATCGGCTGACCCCGGCCTCGCGGAGTCTCCCCGTCCGCCGCTAGTGCAACCCACGCCTCCGCTGTCACAAGTTGTCCACAGATGATGGTCGGAGGTCTAGCCGGTCCTGGCGAGATGACCTAGTTTGAGGGATGTCGTCGCACCATCGAGGGGATGCCAGATGCGCCGAGCCGTCGCCGCGGCAATCGCCGCCGGGCTGTGGTTGACCTCCGCAGCCTGCACCGCAGAGCCTGCGGCGAACCCACCCTCGACCGCTCCGACTGCCACCGATCCGTCGACGACCACGACCAGCGGTACGCCGACCACCTCCGGTCCAGCGACCACCTCCCCCGGCGAGGTCAAGGCTCCGGTGATGCCGGCCCTGGCACGCGAGAACAGCCGCGCCGGCGCCAAAGCCTTCGTGCGGTACTACATCGCGACCTTGAACTACTCCATCCACGCGCGTTCGGGCGACCTTCTGCGCGGCGCATCAACCCCAGGTTGCCGGGCGTGCAATTCTGTCGCTTCGCTTGCCAGCGGGCTGGAAAAGAAGGGTGGTTACCAAGAGGGCGGCGACTGGACCCCCACGAATATCTACTTCATCCCAGCCCAGAAGCCATCCGAACCCATCGTCGACGTAACCATCAGCGTTTCTCATGGCGAGCTTCGCCTCACTAAAGATGACCCGGTGCAGCAGATTCCAAGAGAAACGATTCATAATGAGTTCCACTTGAGACGTCTCGGCAATGCATGGCGTATGACCAAGTTGGTGACCTCGTGAAACGGATTGCAAGTCTATTGCTGCTCGTTAGCAATTTTGGTCTCATCACGGACGAAGCTGCAGCCCGACCCGAGACGTCTTTCCAGGGATGCCACTACGTGAACTCGCACGATGGCTCAGTGTCCGGCGGCGGCATTCGAATAGGCATCGAACGCGCAGCGGAATGTGAAAATGCGGATCCATCCGTGTCAGTAGTGTCTTCTCACAATCAAGCAATGGTGACCTATTTGTGGTTGCCTCGATGCGCAAGCGCCACTCCCGATGCGGTGAACGCGTCGGAGATTGATTGCATTTCGGCGCACGTCTGTGGTCCCGGCTCGCTGCGCATGACTCTCTGGGCTAAGTCTTTGACAAACGTCAACGGCAACCCGGTGAGCGACGGATGGTCGTACGTGCAATCGCAGTGTCGGAATCCATCCGATGTGGGGCCGGTGGTGCAGCGGCGAGTGCTGACGACGCAGGACGTCATCTCAGCAATCAGACGGGTCGGAGTCCCGACGTCGTCGGTGGAGGGGCCGCAGTACACGTTGGTGAATCTCGACACCACTTTCTACACCGCGCCGCAGCACGTCGAGCGCACGCTCACCCTCATCGGCTACACCGTCGACGTCCAGATCAGTCCGAGCAGCTACCGGTGGGACTGGGGAGACGGCACCAGTGCCACCACGTCGACACCTGGGCGGCCCTACCCGGCCACCGACGTCACCCACACCTACACGCGTTCGACTGATGACGGTGCGGGGGTGTCGCTGCGCGTCGACGTCACTTACACCGCGAGATACCGGGTCGACGGAGGCGGCTGGCAGATCATCCCTGACGTGCTGACGATCCCCGGCACACCGCGTGCACTGCCCGTGAAGCAGGCGACTGCCGTCCTCGTCTCCGACGACTGAGACGCCCCGGAGTCGAAGCGCGGCTGTGGGTACTACTGGGCTACTTGGCGCTACCCATCGACTTGGTGCCTGACTTCATCGGCTCTTCTTACTTGAGGTGGGGGTGGGTGAGTCCGCCGCCGATGAGGAGCATGCGTAGTCGGTAGTTGTCGCGGTTGCGGAACCCGCGGGCGATGCGGCGGTGGAGTTCGATCAGGCCGTTGACGG
>JAABUS010005923.1_pt1 | contig 15458 bp, 12 predicted proteins | sample 5560161 | NCBI WGS metagenome assembly JAABUS01 (sample SAMN10711885, study PRJNA513376) | rock metagenome | isolation source: Antarctica rocks | place: Antarctica: Victoria Land, Trio Nunatak nord | collected 2016-01-04
GCCCGCGCGCTGGACGCCCGGATGGACGCGATCGGGGTCGGACGCACTGCGGTCTCGGCGGACGACGCGCTTGCCCATCCGCCACGCGGGGTATCCGTAGCCGTGGTGACCATTCCGGGTTTTGCTCTAGGCATTGATCCAACCACCTGGGGAAGATGGATACATTCACTCTGCCTTGATGCAGTTCCAAGTCCATCCTGCGATTGAGAACGGCGCGCCGACATGCAGCAGTGTCTGGTCGACCCACACCTCCACACGAGCCAGAGGAGGTTGCCGGCCAGCAGGGTTTCGCTGATGGATAACCCTCCTGGAGATGTGGTGGGAATGTGGTACTGCCGCAGAGGGAAACCAGACCAATCCGGGACGCCGCCTGCTTGTCTGGCAATTCGGGATCAAGAGCGAAGCGTTGAAGGGTTGCGAGCACAGGGATAGTCGTTCGTCAGGATTCCATGGAACACCCGATGACGTGATCCGAAGTCACGCAGAGCAGGATTCTCAGGATTCTATTGGTGCCATCAAGCAGCAGTGGCCCATAGAGCCGTTCTCGGGGATAACAATGGGAGTCCCCTGCCGTGCCCAATGGTGCTCGATAGCGTGAGCTCCAGCCAGGTTGCATTCATTCCATGGACAGGATTGGCAGTTGCGTATTGGAAGGATGCAGCTTGCCCTTGCTTCTGGCAATCGATCCCTTATCCCGGAGGGATTTTACAAAAGTTGGGGTGAGTGTGGAGTTGGACCCACGAACCGAGAGGTTGGTTGATCGGGGTTCATGGAGGAAGGCTGATCGTATGCCTTGTTCAACCTGCAGAAAACCAGCCGCACCTTCGGTGGCTTGCTGGCTTCCTCCGGCCAGTTGACAGGTTGGCTCAATCACACGTCAGTAAAGGTGAACGTCCGGGACCGACCAGAAAGTTCCCCCCTCAACGCGAAATGTCTGGAGGTGTTTTGAAGTCAAGATCGTTGAGCGATCGCTCGGCTTCCTTCGATGCCTTCAATACGATCGCTAGCGGGTCAGAAACCGAGTGGACATCGATCTCACGATCGCTGGCCTGCCGTCGTGACACTAACTGTGCGTGAGCGTTGATCACGGTCAACTCGTTTCGCAATTCATGAATTGCCAGTTGTTGTGATGCAGACGACCGCACGTCTTCAATATGAACTTCTCATTCCGGTTTTGACATATTCATCCTGGGCGTGAGCGAGGAGCGTTGGCACAATCCTCCTCATGCACAAGGCATGCCTCACTGTCTCGGAAGCGAGAGTGACCACTGTCATTCCCCCTCTGCCACCGATCTGGCGACCCCCACATTCAGCAACAACCTGATTTTGGAGAGCAACCCGTCGATGTCGAAGGGCTTGAGAACGACATGAACGCCCATCTCTCCGAGGAACGATCGATACTCGCCTGCTTCCCTGACTGCGCATATGCAAAGGAGAAGGTGAATGGATTGCGTTTTCGGATCGCTCTAAAGCATCTTCACGAACATCCAGTCATCGTGGAGCCAACATGCGACACAATCGAGAATGACCAGATCCGGAGCGACAGTGGCGACATCGCAGCTATCCGGCCCAAGGAATCGACGTAACGAGACCCGATAGCCTTCAAGATGAAGGATCTCCTGCATCACCGACAAAATATCAACGGAATTGTCGATGACCAGGACGTGATGGTGGCCAAGAGAAGTCATGGCAAGTTTACCTCTCTGGCTCGAGCTGCGCGGAATCACTTCAGGGTACTCACACGGAAGTTACGACTGACGAAGATCAAACACTCCTAGAAAGTATTCGGCTCACGAGACAGGAAGCCAATGGCGTGTTGAGAAATTCGCCTTATGCATGTTTGAATTTTCCAAGAATAAGGATTAACGACGATCCGCTTTACACCATTTCAACCGACGTGACTAGTAGCGGAATGATCGATCGTGAAGAAACGGTTTTGCTTCGAGTCCGATATGGCTTCAAAACTTGGAAGGTTTACCCATTATGAACGCATGCAAGACACTTTTCCCAAGGCGACAGCCTGATCACTGTCGTCCTTGCCTGCGCACATCGCCGCCGACTGGCTCGTATTGCGTCTAATTGGAATCCGGTTTCGGTTCTGTCTCGCGGAACGAAATGACGATCGCCTGATCCTCCGTGCTTGACAGAACCATGATCCCTTCGACGAGGTACTGCACAATGCCCTGAGGGAGATTCATTCCACAGACGACGTGGAATTCTTCACCTCGAGCAGCGCGTCGTATCGGAGCGTTCTCTACAAGAGGCAAACCTTCCTCATCCAGCAGCTCGATTTCGATCCCACCATGCTCAAATATTCGGAGATACGCCTCGTTCTTGAGCAGGATCGACCCATCCTTGTCAACAACCGCCACGGCAATATTTATGCCGTCAAGGATCCGATGCAGCTTGAGTCGTGCCGTACCTCCCTGACTGGCAAAGATTTGCAACTCGCCCGTACGGGCCTGCAGGTCGTCATTGGTCGTGTTAAGTTCTTCGACTGTCGATTGCAACTCTTCATTGAGCGTTTCCAGCTCTTCGTTGCTCGCTTGCAACTCCTCGTTCAGCGTCTCGACTTCTTCCGTCGCCGCCTGAATCTCTTCGGAGGCAACCAGGAGTTCCTCATTGTCCGCACGAAGTTTCGTAATCGTGACGGTCATCTCCTGATTCGCGGCCAATACCTCTTCGTTGGCCTTTCCCAGCCGACCAAACATCTCGTTGGCCCGGGTCTGCAGCGATTTGAGCTGTTCTCGCTCGGTCACATCGATTGCGGTGACTAACGTGAGCGCTTCGCTCTGATCCTCGCTCAGCTGGATAGCCCTGCAGGTGATTTCCAGCGTCTGCTGCATCTCGTTATCGAGATGGGAAGCCGAAAGCAGGATCTTGGATTCCGTGCCACGTGAACTTGCAGCATCGATAGACTTGCGGACTGCCTGAGAATCGAAGCGCTGAATGAGATGAATCAGATCGTGCTCCAACGCCGTCGAATGGATACCGAACAGGTGCCGGGCCTCACTGTTGATGTACTGGATATCGTAGTTCTGGTCTACCATGACGATCCCGAAAGGAACGCCCAGCAGCAGGACGCTCTCGGAGTGCCGCACGGACTTGGCTCGTGAGAATTCGCGATCATTCTTGGCGAATCTGATCGGAGAATTCAAACCGGCTGCCGACGGAACCGTCAATGCCGACGTAGCCACTGGCGTAACCTCCCGAATCCGGGAAGGAGGAATCAGCGCACGATTTCCCATCCTGCTGAACACCTTGAGCCGCGGCTGATCCAGCGTGAAGAACTCTGCCAACGGGCTCACCGTCTCGGATTTGCCGACAACGAGATAGCCTCCCGTCCGCAGCGAAAACGCGAAAAGCTGAAGCGCCCGACGCTGAAGTGACGATGTGAAATAAATCAGTACATTTCGGCATAGGATGAGATCGATGCGCGGGAATGGCGCACGCTGACCCAGATCATGCTCGCCGAATACAACCATGCCGCGGAGCGATTTATTAACTTCGTAGTCATCGCCATATTTCGTGAAGTGGCGTTCGAGCAAAGACGGGTCAAGATTCACCAACAACCGAGCAGGGTAAATTCCCCGTCGAGCAAATGAAACCGCGTCAGCGTCAAGGTCTGTCGCGAAAATTCGGATGTTCAGGCGGAGTTGTCCTTCTTCGACGATATCGGCAACCATCATCGCCAGAGAATACGCTTCCTCTCCAGTCGCGCATCCTGCTGACCAGATCCTGAGATCACTCTCGCGTGCCTCTGCTTCGCGGATCAACTCGGAAAGCACATGCTCCTTCAGGTAGGTGAAGACCTCGGGATCCCGGAAAAACTCCGTGACCTTGATCAGAAAGCTGGTAACGAGTTGTTGCCGCTCTTTGGGATTGGTTTGAACGTAGCGAATGTAGTCGATAATCGACCCTTGACCCGTCACCGCCATCCGACGCTGAAGCCGGCGTTCGATCGTGGCCTGCTTGTAACTCGTGAAATCAATCCCGCTCTGGTCTCGCAGCTCATCGAGGAACGCCCGGAGTTGAGAATTTTCGGTAATCGGGGGAACAACAAACGTTCCTTCCACCAGCTCGGTAAGCAGTTCGCCGATATGCTCCCGGTTCGCAACGATGTCCACAACAGAGGCGGCCAGGGACAATGGCATACCTGGATATGCTGCAGTCTCCGGATTCTGAATGATTACTGTGCCACCTGCATATTTGACTTCGCGGGCACCGGCTGCTCCGTCCGAACCGGTACCCGAGAGCACAACCGCGATCAGGTTTTCCTGAAAGATCTCGGAGGCCGAGGTGAACAAAAGATCGATCGAGGGTTGCGGCCCATGCACGTCATCGCTCAGTTCGACCTCGTGATCGGTGATCATCACGTTTCGATTGGGCGGCACGACATAGATGACACCGGGCTCCAGCGCCTGGCGACCCAAGATCGTGTGCACTGGTAGTGGGCCGCGTCGGGCAAGAATGTCGGCAAGCGCTGAAACGCGATTTGGACTCAAGTGCTGAGCAATAACGATCGGAGCAGAGAATGTGGGAGGAAGCGTCGATACGAGCACGGAAAGGCTTTCGATGCCTCCGGCGGAGGCTCCGATGACGACCAGATGTGAGAATTGTCGCTCAGACGTTTCCACCGTTTTTCCTTCGTGGCTATTTTCAGGAAGATCCCACGTGCCGCCGTGGCGAAGGCTTTTAACGGCCAACCAATGGGTCATACTGCGGGAACCTCACCGAAGTATGACACTTCTATGCTTGCAAGATTCAGGACGTCAATCGCATTCCCAGGTCAGGAGCGAGCGCTTCTCCCACCAAGCGATCACCGGCGAGTTCTTAGCTGGGAAGCGGTTTCAGTTGAGACCTGAGGGATTGATCCAGTGGCTGGCGACAAGCTGCGATTCGCTGTTTGCACGATCTCACCCATCCTCGAACTGGACCGTTCCACCGTACGGCCTGAACACCAGACGGAATATACAAACAAAACATGATGTTCAACCATATGTCAGGAAAAGATGAAGTGTAAAACCATAATGGATTCAACTGAATCGCGTTACCTGCAGGCTATGACGAGAACAGCACCCGCAGCTTACGCATGTTGATCGTCGGGCTGCTCATAAAAATATGCGGTGATGCTGCCTTCGGCTGCTTCATCAGAAACCATGGAACCCACAGCGAATCCGACAACAGGACGCATCACCAGATGCCGAAGCAATCTTCCAATTTCGAAAGCCGGCAAGACATAGTCGGGTTCGAGCACGCGCAACACACTCGTTGGCATGCTGTCTACGATTGCATCCTGAGGGTCTTGAACGATCGTGACGCCACCATGCTCCTTGATCATCGAGAGCCCCGAGGTGCCGTCTGAAAGGGCTCCTGACAAAACCACCCCGACCACTTGGGGACCATATGCTCGAGCTGCGGACCTGAAGAGCGGATCGATTGCAGGTCGACTATGATTTTCACGGGGTCCATGAGTCAATTGAATATGGCTACCTTCAATCAACATGTGGTGGTCTGGTGGCGCAACGTAGATGTGACCAGGCAGAAGGGGTTCCCCTTGGATCGCATGCGTGGCTTCCATGACTCCCGCACGAGTCAGGACGTTCGGGAGGAGACTCTTTCCTGCGCCCGTATGCAGGACCACGAGAATCGAGGCGTCGCATTGAGCCGGTAGTTCGGCAACCAGCTCCCGCAGGGCCTGTACACCACCTGCGGAGGCTCCAACCACCACGATAGTCCGCGAATCTCGTTCCATTTCTCACTCCTGCGAGTCGCCAACCGCCAAGTCGACGAGACGCATTTATCCAATCCATCGCTGTGGATCTGCACAGCGGACAGGATATCCCAGTAACGACCCCGATCAGAGTTCGTCGTCGTTTCGTTGCCGTCCCAATTCAGCCAGCCGAGTGACACCCGCGAGCTGCGTCCGGGTAAAAGAGGTCTGCGCCGTGAGAATGATCTGTTGCGTGTGAGCGATAAGTTGCTCGGAACGAAGGAGCGGGGTAAGGAGATCCGAGGTCGTTCCATTCCTGAGCGTGGCAGATCGAACGTGTTCCATCTGCAATGGTTCAGGTGACGGAACCTCCACGTCGATAAAGTTTGCCAATTCCAGTAGATCAGCACGCGGGGTAAGCTCGTTGTCTGCCCCAGTCCATCCGGAGCGAGCCAATAGCACTCCCATCGGTATGTCCAGCGCCCGAGCAATCTGCTCGAGCCGAGCTCTCCGAGGCAGCGTTACATGATCGTGTTCGAGACGAGAAATCTCTGCTTGGCGAACTCCGGAACCGACGAGCTCTGCAAGCCCCTCCTGAGTGAGCCCAAGTTCTTTTCGGCGCCGACGGATAACTTGCCCAAGAGTTTTCGAGAAAGGCATTACCGTGTCTCCCGTCCTTGCAGATCTGCGAGCGCGAGCACTTCGGCCACGCTCCGGACATCCAACTCCAGTATATCCCCGATCAAGAATGCACGATTTAAATTGGTGGATACAGGGCCCGTATCTACACATATATGACCACCGCATGATGCCAATCCTACCTTATAAATAAGGCTAAAGTACGGTTTTTACCTGAATATATACAGTTCGCGGTCATCACCCTTGAGTCTCATCACGCAAAACCTCATTCGTCAGTGTTGCCATGTCCAAAGCGCTTGGACTTTGCGTGTGCGTCGAACGATTCGTTGCTCCCGATGGTTGTACGGTCAGGCTATTGTCGGCGTACATTCGAGCGGTCGTCATCTGCAAGCCTGTTGAATTAGAACTTCCAATACATGACAGATCGTCTATCCGCTTCGCTTCATGGAACATACCGCCCGTGTTCCGGCACGGCGATCTCGTCGAAGTTTTCCACAAGGTTCGTCAGTCCTCGGGCCAGATCGTCACCCGACATCGGCGTTCCATGACCCGTCGCCGCGATAGTGGGATGCAACGCTGCAAGCGCTCGGACTGATGCCTCCGCCGCGATCCAGTCTGGAGTGAAATAAGATGGCGGCCCATGCACCTCCTCCTTCTGAGTCGCGACCTTGTAAAGCGATTCTTGTTGCACGGTCACAAACGCGTCGCCAGCAATCAGGAGACGACCTTCATCCTGAAACAATGATACCTGTCCATCGGCGTGACCTGGTGTATGTATCCACCGCCAGCCGTTCATGCCGGGAATGCCATAATCCTCAGGCAATGCCTCCACTCGATCACCGAGATCGATCGCTTTCTCGGGATAGGCAAAAGATAAAAGCGCCATTGCTCCCTTGCCCACCGTCGGATCTGGTTTGGGGTAATCTTTTTTCCCGGTCAGATGCGCCAGTTCAATCTCATGCGCATACACGGGGACGTGCCATTTATCGAGCAATTCGGCGAGAGAGCCAACATGATCGAAGTGTCCATGGGTAAGGATGATCGCTTGCGGGAGATTGCCTTTCCCGAACCTGTCGCTGGCAGCTTCGACAATCGCGTCGGCGCTACCGGGAAGCCCGGCGTCGATCAAAACCCATGCATCGGCGGTGCCTAGAAAATAGAGGTTGACGAACAGGTTCTTCATCCGCAAGATATCGGGCGTTACGTCATACAGGGATGTGGCAATAGCCATCTGGTACTCCATTTATTCAGGTCACGACAGGTCACGCCATCATGCAAGAATCATGATGCGTATGAGGTCGCCCTACCGGAGTGTCGCTTGCACAGAGAGTGCCACGCACTTCACGCTGAACCAGATGGCCAACATGGTTTCCTCGCAGACGATTGTCGTCCGCACGGTCCGTTTTCATCGAACACTAAAGTCAACCTTTTGATTCGTCAGATAAAGAGATGCCGGAACTGTGGACCTAGTACCATGCGGGGCCTTTACAACAAATCGCGAAATCGTGTTCTGCCCAATTAACGTTGGCCTGTTTCGCACGTCTCCAAGACCGATGACTTAACCTCCTGGCCGATTCCAGTCGATGCACCGACACCCTGAGACCGTTCGATCTACACCGAACTGGCGCCGAATCGATATCGGCATCTTCCGCAAATCCGACTTCGCACTTTTCTCCAGTTCCCTTTTATCTCTGCTCCCCGCCCGGGACGTGGTTCGCCAGAGTTCAATTGCGCGAGCTCATGGAGCCGTTGGGAACGAGCCTACCCTGACGCTTATGTGCTTTTAAAAGTGACGTGAGACTCGAAGATCCAACGTGATTGCGTTCGACGTATAATCCTCAACAGCCATCCAGTGATGGTCGGGTGGCGTGAAAACCATCCCGTGGTGTGGGTTTTGTTTTCTCGAAGCGTCACGTTTCTGCGCGAGCGAGATCTCGGTACACGACAATCGACATCGAAGCGGAATCCAACCCGTCCGTCTTCCGTCCACTGCCAAGCAGTGCTCGACGAACCGTGTATCCATCCTGGTCGTCCCAAACGCCGCGTACCTAAAATCTTCCCTCGCACAGACAAGATTGTCTGGGCTGCTTTCCACCCCCATTTTGGAAAGGCATCGCAAGGGATTTCTTCATGGTTCATCTCTATCAACTACATACAAAAAGGCAGCGCAAGTGTCGAATGAGCATCGAGGTGCCGCTGACGTTCCGGATCCCTTCACCACCGCTGTGGCAATTCGAGATTCTCCACAAGCTGCCAGCCGGTGAAACTGCCTCATCTGGGCATGAGGTCTTTCCAGCTTCCATGATCGCGTCACATGAAGCAGGCGCTATACGCGTCATTGAGGGCTAAATCATGAGCGGTATTCCCAGACTCGTTCGCTCGACATCCGCCAGCGCTGTCGCCTTGACTGTTCGTGCGGTACGAGATCCACTGGCTCCCTACCGAGCCGTCAAGAACATCTACGCTGCTCCGGATGGCACTCCTGAAGTCTTCGAAGAGATGACGCTCCAGGAACATCTTGTTGAAGTCCGAAATCGCCTCATGCGGATCGTAATCGTAATTCTTCCCCTGTTCATCTTCGGCTTCCTCTTTGCCAGCAAGGTCCTCGTTGAAATCAAGGACAAGGCAAACGCCACCCAGGGCCTGGACGTCCGAAGTCCAACCGATCCACTCACGCTTACATTCAAGATCGCCATGTACATCGCCCTATCCATTGGCATGCCCGTCATCGTGTATCAGATTGTGGCGTTTCTCTCACCGGGACTGACTCGCAAAGAGAAACGGATCCTGTACACGTCGCTTCCCTTCGTCTCGATTCTGTTCATCTCGGGTGCTGCCTACGGCTATTTTGTGGCTGCTCCGCGGGCACTGTATTTCTTGTCGACATGGAACAGCGGTGCCTTCAACTGGCAACCAGACGGTCCCGAGACAATCTCATTCTTTCTCACACTCATGCTGGGGCTCGGAATCTCCTTCCAGCTCCCGGTCATCATGTTTATCCTCGCGAAAATCGGCATTGTCACCCCTCGCCTCATGCGGAAATGGAGAAAGTACTCGATTCTCCTGATCGCAGTCGCGGCAGCAGTGATCACCCCAAGCACGGATCCCATCAACATGATGGTTGTGGCAATTCCGCTCTATGTGCTCTACGAGGTCGGAATTGTTATCTCGTCGGTATTTGCGAAGACATCGTTGCGAGACTTCGGCGAGCAACGATTCGGAGCGTCATAGAACACCTTTCCTGGACTGCCTTCGGACTCCTGCTCCGGACATGACAGAAGCCCGAGCGAATTCGCTCGGGCTTCTGTCATGTCCGCCGCGTCTACGAGGATTGGGTTTGGCCACGTCCGGTTTCTTGTTGAAGCTGATCGATCATCTCGGATGCCTGGGCTTTGGTCAGGTTGGGATCCAGATCGGCTTCCGATTTTCCGGCCTGCTGCATCAACGTCCCGAGATAGGAGGCCTGGGGTCCCGTCATGGGTTCGTCCCCTGTTGTCCACTCGGAAGGGTCTTTCACCGGGTTCTGCGTTTGGTCGTCTGGTGTTGAATTTGCCACGGTATTCTCCTGGATCATTACGTTCAGAGGCCAACATACACGGGCCCGATCAAAAGAACGCATGTTCGTTGCCATCCTATCCCGCTCGTTCAGCTTGCCATTCAGGAACAGTCCCCCTTGACCCAGAATCGGCTTGTCACAGTATGGGAAGGTGAATATGCCTTTCGATCGGCGAATTTTTTGGCCGTACGTACAACTTGTCACAGGCTACTCTCGTTGCCGACAATCATTTCGGTGCTTTCTGGTCACGGCGTGAGGCGATGGATGGATTTCCTCACAGGCTGAAACCGAGACCAGCAGATAGTTACCGGCTACACCAAACGCTGCATGGCCGCATATTGCGCGTGCAAACGGACCGCGATCCCGTTCGTCCATAGTGTCGAACGTCTGGGCAACCGTGTCCTGATTTGGGATCGGCGGGGAGGGAACGCATGAACATCATCCGTATGCATCGCAGCCGCAAGCTGAGAATGCTCGTTCCGGCGATCGGGCTTTTGCTCTTGCCGGCATTCACGCCATTGACGGCCTCTGCCGACACCGATCTCAATCTTGGAGGTCAAGCCGTCATTGCTCATGCAAATGGGGACCAGGTTCGTTTACGATCTACTCCTTCATATGATGGCGATACTGTCTCCATGTTCGCAGAAGGAACAACCGTCGATGTGATCGACGGTCCCATCGACGCAGCAGATGGCACCGCTTGGTATCATGTCTCCGTGCAGGGCGCTGATGGCTATATCGCTGCCGAATGGTTGGCTTCGAGTGCCGTCCTCTACCAGGAGATAACAGGCACGGCCTGGACCAATGACTCCGTGAACATCCGGTCTGGTCCTAGCGTTGCGGATTCCTCCCTCTCCTACCTCGGTGCCGGAACCGAAGTGTCACTTACTGGCCAGACCATGGATAACTGGATCTCGGTTGACGTCAATGGTGTCTCGGGTTGGATCTACAGCGAGTTCCTTGGCCAGGATGCTCAAGCCGCCGCACCTGCTCCTGCTGAGACCGCACCTGCCGCGCCTGCCGGGAGCCCGAAGCCGACAGGTGAAAACAACGGAGCGGTCGGCGAATGGCACACAAACGACTCGGTCAATCTGAGATCGGGACCAAGCACGAGTGACGGAGTCATCACTACCTTGCCGGCGTCTGCAGCGGTTTCGCTCACAGGTGCAGTCAGCAACGGCTTTGTCGAGGGCGCGACCGACTCGGGAACCGGCTGGATTTCGCAGCAGTATTTGTCAGAAGGCACTGCCGTCGGAGCAACGCCCGCTGCCGTCACTCCGGCAGTTGCCCCGGGCGAGGCCGAAATCCCTGCACCAGTCGCTTCGAGCGGCAATGGGCAGGCACTCGTCGACTACGCCATGCAATTCCTCGGTCAGGCATACGTGTGGGCAGGGAACCAGCCTGGCGGGTTCGATTGCTCCGGATTGACGCAATATGTGGTGCAGAACGTTCTCGGCTATGACATTGGCCACGGAACAGCTGGGCAGACTGCATTTGGGACACCAGTCGCATATGGATTGTGGCAGGCTGGCGACCTCATCTTCTTCCAAGACACGGGAGACGCCGGCATCTCACATGTGAGTATCTATATAGGCAACGGGCAGATGATTCACGCTGAAAACCCTTCCACTGGCGTGACTATTTCAGATGTCTACAGTGACTACTACACCTCGCATTACTATGGCGCCTTTCGGCTGGTCTAGTTTAGAAGGTCGGCGACGCGGAAATGGATGGGCGGTTGCACCGCCCATCCATTTCCGCGTCGCCGACCTTCCGTTGCCTCGGGTGAGCTCAGGATGTAGTCTGTTCATGTCTTCGAGGGCCACCGGCGCCACCGGCTCCTCCAACCCAGCAACGACAGGTTATTTCATGCTTGCAGAACAACGTGCCATCCTGATTCAGCAATACCGTACAGGTCCGTCAGAGCTTGAGGCCGCATTGTTCGAAACTCCGGATGCTGCTCGAAATTGGCGGCCTCGTTCAGGTGAATGGACAATCCACGAAATCATCTGTCATTGCGCGGATTCCGAAACGAGTGGATATCTTCGCATCCGAATGCTCGCTGCCGAACCGTCTCCACTGATCGTTGGATACGACCAGGATCACTGGGCCACGATGTTCGACTACGCGTCGCTCCCTTTGGAACCTTCACTCCTGATTGTTCGCGCCGTGCGTGATTCAACCTCGACGTTGCTTGATCGCCTTCCGGAAGAGGTCTGGTCCAAGGCAGGTCGACACTCCGAGTCTGGCTTCTACGATGCCACCACCTGGTTGAGTATCTATAGTGTGCACCTCGCCGAGCATGCCGAGCAGATTCGGGAGAATCACAAGCGTTGGATCGACCAGAACCAGATCGAGCTCACTGACCCTCGATAGAGTATTTCCCTGTGCCCTCAACTCGAAAGGAGCTTCACGTGCGTGCCCTGCTGAGCGTATATGACAAAACCGGACTGGTCGAATTCGCCAGTGAGCTGCAAGCGTTGGGCTATGAGCTCGTATCCACCGGCGGGACGGCAACGGCGCTGCGGACGGCCAATTTGCCGGTGATACAGGTTGCCGAAGTCACTGGCTCTCCTGAAATCTTCGATGGTCGAGTAAAGACGCTCCATCCGAAGATTCATGGTGGGCTGCTGGCTCGACGTGATAACCCGGACCACATCCAACAACTGGAGCACCACGAGATTACGCCGATCGATATCCTCGTCTCCAACCTATATCCGTTCGAGCAGACGGTTACGGATCCCACTGCGACCGATGACGATGTCATCGAGAACATCGACATCGGTGGGCCCGCAATGGTCCGAGCTGCAGCAAAGAACTTCGCATCGGTCATTGTGATCACGGACCCTGCGGATTATGGTTCAGCGTTGACCACCATTCGAAGCGCGACCGCTTCCTTGATCTGGCGCCGCTCGTTGGCCTCAAAAGCCTTTGCACACGTCTCGACCTACGATTCGCTCGTATCAGAGTATCTCCGCGAACGTGATAGCGGCTTTCCGTCGGAATTGTCGATTGGGTTGCGCCGCGCCAGAAGCCCGCGATATGGAGAAAACCCTCAACAGGAAGCAGCTGCATACCGGCGACTCCTCGCCGGTCAGACCGAATTGGGGCTGCTCGACGCCGAACTGTTGAGCGGTGATGAACTCTCTTTCAATAACTATCTCGATGCGGATACTGCGTGGCAAATAGTCCAGCAGTTTTCAGATCCTGCGGTAGCGATCGTCAAGCACATGGTTCCCTGCGGTCTGGCCGAGCGTCCTCACCTGGTTGATGCCTATGCTGCAGCGCTCGCAGGCGATCCAATCTCCGCGTTTGGCGGGATTGTGGCCCTTAATCGGCAGGTAGATGAAGAAACCGCGACCCAATTGCGGAGGATCAAGCTCGATATCATCATTGCTCCCGACTTCCAGGCATCGGCGATCACCATTCTTCTGAAGAAGAAGGGCACACGGATTCTCAAGCTTCAAAACCGTGATACAAACGCCCCACATTCGAGCGCATTCGACGTACGACCGATCAGCGGAGGCATGCTCGTTCAAAATCCGGACAACGTTGAGGATGATCCTCGGGCATGGAGAGTAGTTACCGAGAAGGCACCAACCTCCGAACAACTCTCAGATCTTGACTTCGCGTGGCGAGCGTCTCGGATTGTCAAGTCCAATGCAATCGTCTTGGCGAAAGACAATGCCATTGTCGGTCTCGGAGCAGGTCAGCCCAATCGACTCGAGAGCGTTGCGATAGCCGCTCGCAAGGCTGGCGCACGCGCTCAAGGGGCTTCAATGGCCAGTGACGCCTTCTTCCCATTTGCCGATGGGATCGAGCAGGCGATCCAGGCTGGAATCACAGCTGTCGTTCAACCGGGGGGTTCAATGAGGGACAATGAGGTTATAGCGACGGCAAATGCGGCAGGGATCGCCATGGTTTTCACTGGAACCCGACACTTCCGTCATTAAACAGTCGATCGCTATATTTTTACTATATTTTTAATGGAAGAGACCCTCCGTACGATTGCACGGAGGGTACGGAGGGTCTGGTTGTTTTCAGCATTCACTACGCCTTACATATCCGGAGCAGCAAGTTGGCTGAATTCAATGCGTTTGATCCACAGGTTAACATCCCGGATCTCATCCATCGTCGGCAGATTCTCGGGACCGTCCCATACTCTGTGCGCGAAAGCATGTCCACGTTCGGCCACGATATCATCGATAAATTTTTCGCCCGCCCGATACTGTTCCATCTTCACATCGAGTCCAGTGAGGCGGGCAAACATCTGATCGATCTGGGATCGATGGCTTTGGCGTTCTTGGAATCGTTTTGAAATCAACTCGTAGTTTGGTAATAATCCAACCCCGACAGCATTCATGATGTGATTTGAATAGCCTTCGATGACACACATCATGGCCTGCATCTCACTGAACAGGGATCGTTGCTCGGAATTCATGAAAGCTTCAATCCAGCTGCCAGTTTCGCTCGTTTCCTTGGACCGCATTCGACCCGCAATGGACTTCAATCCTTGAAGCCCCTGCTTTAGCTGCTCAGCATCCTGTCGGAGGAACCCCATATATCGATCGAGCATTGTGTTGAAGTGATCGCGGACCCAAGGATGTGCCTCAAACTCGAATGCGTGAGTAGTTTCATGAAGGGCAAGCCACATGCGAAAATCTTCCTTGGGAAGACCGAGCTTTGCTTCAATACCTCGAATATTGGGCTCGACGTAATAGAGTTTCCCTGTAGACACTGGCTCTCGACCGAGAAGCGCGAGATCATACTGCCCGAGAACCCTGCGCGCCATGTAGCCCAACAGCAATCCCACTTCATAGCTCAGAACGCCCTGATTAACGCCATTCCAGAGTCGGGCCGCGGTGTTTTTCTTTCCCCGCGAAAGGTTCAACGCTTCTATCGGCTCGAACATGCGCTCAAAGCCGACAAGATTGGCGTTGATCCAATCGACCCGGTCGAATGCAAATGTTCGCCGCTCCGGATCAGGCAACTGCGTACCCGTATATTTCGACACGATGGGAATGCAACACTCGACTAATCCGCTGTAATAGGTGTCGAGCCGTAAACGTTCCGAAGCTGTAAGCGTATCGCCCTTGTTCATTCGGGTAGCGATCTCGCGAGAGCGATCCCAGTTCACCATGCCTTCTGGTCGATCTTTTTGGACGAATGACTGCACGCGCTTTCCAGCCCAAACTCCAGCGACGACGGAGGCGCCAGCAAGGGTGCCTACGCTCGCAGCACGGAGAGCAGTATTCTGCGGTTTCATACGATCTGACTGTGACATTGTTGGTGATCCTTCAAAACGTCATCTGCACCGGACGCTTGGTCCGCAACGAAAAGCGTACACCATCCCTCGACAGGCAACAGTTAGGCATATGACTACCTGCGCACCGCTAAATGCCGAATTTTGCGATGAGGACTATTGCGCAAGCTGCGTGATGCGGCGGGGCGGTTTGGGGAGGCGTTCGCGAGTGCGGAGGCGTTCGCGGCGTTCTTCCCGCGGGTGACGCCGACGACGCGGCTGGCGGTGGCGCGCGACATGGAGGCGGT
>JAABUS010005924.1_pt1 | contig 15458 bp, 15 predicted proteins | sample 5560161 | NCBI WGS metagenome assembly JAABUS01 (sample SAMN10711885, study PRJNA513376) | rock metagenome | isolation source: Antarctica rocks | place: Antarctica: Victoria Land, Trio Nunatak nord | collected 2016-01-04
GATGCATGATGGGATGGCGGGCACGGATTTGCTCCTTCATCGGAAAGCTTGAGTAACTTCCCGAATGATTTAGCAGTCCGTGCCCCATTTGCACATGGGCGCGCCTCTCCCTACTGGCGCGGCCTCTTAGTGACCGCTTTATCTGGGAACTCTTGTACCCTGATAATCTCTCGCCGAGCGTTGATATGTCCGATACCGGCTATACATTTTGGGCCATGTTAGCCTTCCGTCGATTGGGAGATACGAGGGTAGTGACCGTGGCAACCTACCATCCGAAGCAAAAACCTGCGCAGAGATTATGAGCGATCTCCGCGCAGGCTAGCTCTACTCAAACGGCTCCGTTCTCTCAGACGCTGCGGGCTTGATCCGCGTGCTTGCCTTCAGCGAACTCTTCGACGATCTTGGCGCAGAAGGCGTCGAGGTCGTCCGGGTTGCGGCTGGTCACGAGTCCCTGGTCGGTTACCACTTCCTCGTCCACCCAGTTGCCTCCAGCGTTGCGGATGTCGGTCTGGAGGGTTGGGAAGGAGGTCAGGGTGCGGCCCTTGACTACGTCGGCTTCGACCAGTGTCCACGGGCCGTGACAGATCACACCCACCGGCTTGGCCTGCTCGAAGAAGCCTCGCACGAAGGCAACAGCGTCAGCATCGCCGCGCAGGTTGTCCGCGCCCACGGTGCCGCCAGGAACGACGAGCCCGTCGTAGTCATCGGACGACACATCCGCCACGGCCTTCTCTACTTCGAACGTCTCGCCCGGGTTGATGTCGCTGTTCATCGTCTGGGCCTCGCCGGTCTGGAGCCCGATCACGTCTACGCTCGCGCCGGCTTCCTCGACAGCCTGCCGGGGCTGCACGAATTCGGTCTGCTCGGAACCGACCGGGGCGATGAGTATGGCGATCTTCTTGCCCTGCAACTCGTTTGCCACGATGTCTCCTTTCTCGATCGTCTCACCTTAGCTGCTCGCGTGTACCGTGCCTGAGACGCGAAAACGCTGTTCTACAGTGCGAACGATACCCGCGAATTCACCGACACTCTTACCCAGTGGCGGGAACGATTGAACATCGGGGCCAGCCTCGGAAAGTAAATTGGTCGGAAAGGCGTATCGTGGTTCGGTTGTCAGTCTTCCGTGCCGGTGCCGGCTTTCTGATCCACGATGGTCTGTCGTTCCGGGACGATCCAGAGCATCACCCGTTCGCTCTTGATGGCGTCGGGATCGTAATCCTGTCCGTGGTACTTCTGGGACAACTGGTCTATGTGGTCGCGGGCCTCCTGTCCCGTGACCGTTTCCACCACCCGCCCGCGCACTTCGGCGTAGTGGTAGGGGTCTTGCTCGTCGCGGATGGTGAGCGTCACCCTTGAGTCGCGCTCGATATCCTTATACTTCTGGCGGTGTACCTCGGTGTTCACGACCAGGCGCTCGCCGTCAGTGTGGACCCAGATGATCTGGGTCTGGAAGTTGCCGCTCGGGAGCATGGTGGTGATGGAGCCGTAGTTGGTTCCCTTGGCGAGCTCCACCGTATCCGGGTGCAATTCGGGACCATTCTTCGTGTCAGCCATGCTGCGTATACCTCCTTAGTTTCGATTTCCGTGGTCTCGTCCTGCCAGCGATGAACCCTGAGCAGGGCTCCGATGCGGGTAGTCGAGACGGCGCGTTCGGCCCAGAGCCCAAGCCTGATCCGCCAACGCGATCACGCACACGCCCTCGCTGGGGCCGCTGCCCTCGGATGCGGGCTGCGTCACCACGCCGGAGATGTCCTGTCCATCCGGTATGTCAACCAGGGCGAGCAAGTTTCTCCTCCCTGGCTTCTAACCAGAGACCTCGGAGAGTTCGGCGTACTCTTCGTCCGATAGCACCAGAGATGCAGCTGCGACGTTCTCCTCCAGGTGGGCTACGGATGAGGTTCCGGGGATCGGCAGCATCACGCGCGAACGGCGAAGCAGCCAGGCGAGCGCCACCTGTCCTGGGGTGGCGTCGTGGCGCGTGGAGATCTCGTCCACCGGCCCGCCTTCCCGCGCCAGGGGACCGGCCGCCAGCGGGAACCAGGGGATGAAGGCTATTCCGGCCTCCTCGCAGGCTTCGAGGACGGCCTCCGAGCCGCGGTCTGTGAGATTGTAGCGGTTCTGCACGGATGAGATCGGCACGATCTCCTGCGCCTGCCGCAACTCCTCGACGCCGACCTCGGAGAGCCCGACGTGCCGGACCTTGCCCTCTTCCCGCAGCTCGGACATCGTTCCGAGAGACTCTTCGAGTGGAACGTCCTGGTCTATGCGGTGTAGCTGGTAGAGGTCGATCCTGTCCAGCTTCAAGCGCCTGAGGCTGCCCTCGATGGCCTCGCGGATGTGCTCTGGGCGGCCGTCCGGCCTCCAGTCGTTCGGACCAGGGCGAGTCAGGCCGACCTTGGTGGCGATCACCAGGTCGTCAGGGTAAGGGTGGAGCGTCTCGCCGATCAGGCGTTCGGATACGTCGGGGCCGTAGGAATCGGCGGTGTCGATCAGGTTGATGCCAAGTTCTACGGCCCGACGGAGGACCGCCTTCGCCTCGCTGGGGTCGGCTGGTTCGCCCCAGATCCCATCTCCCGTGATGCGCATGGCCCCGAAGCCCAGGCGGTTCACCTTGAACTCTCCGCCAAGGTCGAAAGTTCCCGCTGCGGCTGCGCTCTCTGCCGTGTTCCGTTCCGTCATATCTCGTCTCCTCGATTTGTTCGCTGGTGTTCAGCCATCGCGGTCGTGGGTGCTACCGGGTCTGGCTCCGGTCGAGATAGGTGTATGCCAGGCCCGTGGCGTACACGGTGTGGTGGAGCAGGTCGGTGGCGACCGCCTTCCCGCCGTACTTGAAGACAGGCGCGGAGACGCCAAGCGCCGGGAGGACGGCCTGCTCCGAGCCCCAGACCAGCCCGAGGTGCGCCGCCGTGGCCACGGGGCCGGAGAGCCCGGCCGATGCGAGGAGCCCTCGCACGGCTCCCCAGCCCGTACCGTAGCCCCAGTGGACCAGGTTGGAGAATTGGGCTTCGGACCCTTCGTCCTCCGGCTCGACGTCAAGCACCGCCTCTGCGGCCTCCGCCGGGGTCTGGCTCTGGCTGGCGCCGCGCCCGCTGAGCTTCATCTCCAGGGTGCTCGACACCGTCATGGCGGCAGTCCCGGACAGGCCCGCGAATAGGCCCTTGCCAACGTCTGCTGCCACGTCTCCGATTGTAGTGCTCATGGGGCTCACCTTTCCTATTACCTTCGTGTCTGTCATTGAATGAGTTTGTCCGGGGTGATGGGGAGGTCGCGGACCCGGATGCCGGTGGCGTTGTATACGGCGTTGGCGACTGCGGCTGCGGAACCGACTATGCCGATCTCACCTATACCTTTGGATCCCATCGGGTTGACGTATGGGTCGTCCTCGTCGATCCAGGATATGTCCATCTCACCGATATCAGCGTTGGTTGGGATGTGGTATTCGGCGAAGTCTTGGTTGATTACGTGCCCGAACCTTCCGTCCACCAGGCTCTCCTCGTGCAGCGCCATCGAGAGGCCCATCGTCATGCCGCCCATGAACTGGGAGCGGGCGGTCTTGGCGTTGATGATCTTGCCCGCCGCGAACACGCCAGTCATGCGTGGGACGCGCACCTCGCACGTATCCACGTCCACGCGCGCTTCGACGAAGAACGCCCCGAAGGCGTGCATCGCATAGTTTTCGGTCTCCGGGTTGTTTGGAGTACGGGCCTGTACCTCGTCCCCCTCTGACGGGTTATCGCCGTGCCGCTCGCGGAACACGCGGGCCGCCTCGAAGATGGCAGAACCCCAGGCAGTGATGCCAGATGAACCTCCAGCTACGGAGGCGAAGGGGAAGGCTGTATCCCCAATTCGGAGTTCGATGTTATCTACGCCGACCCCGATGGCATCGGCGGATATCTGGGTGAGGGCCGTCCATGCGCCGGTGCCGACGTCCGCGGCCCCGAACTCCACCGCGTACTTATCGTCACCCTCGTAGCGGATCGTCGCCCGCGAACCCGGCAGCCTGAAGACTGGATAGGTTGCGGACGCCACGCCGTTCCCGACGAGCCAGCGCCCTTCCTGGTGGGAGCGTGGGGCCGGGGTGCGATCCCGCCACCCGAACCGCTCCGCCCCTTCGCGGAGGCAGGCGACCAGATTGCGGCTGGAGTATGGAAGTCCAGTCTCCGCGTCGATCTCCGGTTCGTTGCGGATGCGGAACTCGATCGGATCGAGGCCGCACTTCTCAGCCATCTCGTCCATCGCGGATTCGAGCGCGAACATGCCTGGCGCTTCGCCCGGCGCGCGCATCCAGGAAGGCACTGGCACGTCGAGCGCGGCGAGCCTGTGCGTGGTGCGGCGGTTGTCCGTGGCGTACATGGAGCGGGTCACGGCGGCCGTCTGCTCTGCGAACTCTTTGATCTTCGAGGTCTGCTCGATAACGTCGTGGGTAACCGCCGTGAGACGGCCCTCGCTGTCGGCGCCCAGTCGAATCTTCTGTATCGTCGGGGTGCGGTACCCGACGCCCGTGAACATCTGCTGGCGCGTCACCGCGAACTTCACGGGGCGGCCTTCGACCATCTGCGCCGCCAGCGCCGCGAGGATGGTGTTGGCGTGGGGCAGCCCCTTCGAGCCGAACCCTCCCCCGACGTATGGTGCCACGACCCGCGCCCTGTTCCTGTCGATGCCGAATATCTTTGCGACGGTTCTCTGGACCGGATGCGCGCCCTGCGTGGATTCGTACAGCGTGAGATCCCCAGCTTTCCACACGGCGACCGTCGTATGCGGCTCCATGGGATTGTTGTGCTCCATCGGCGTCGTATACCGCCCGTCGAGCGTCACCGCCGCCGAGGAGAAAGCCTCTTCCACGTCGCCTTCCTCCGTGTCGGTTGGAAAGCCAGCGTTCAATTGCTCCGGCGTGTACAGGTCGCCGTCTTCCCGAAGCTCCGCCTCGTGCGGCTCCTCGGCGTAGGAAACCTCGACGAGGCCCGCAGCGTGCCTGGCCGCCTCGAACGTCTCGGCGAGGACGGCCCCGACGTACTGGTTGCGGAAGGCAACCTCGCCGGACTGAAGGATCGCGAGTTCCCTATCTCCCGTATCCGCCAATTGCGGCGCGTTCTCGTGGGTGACGACCACGACGACGCCAGGGAGGGCTTCGGCGGCGCTTGCGTCTATTCCCGTGACCTGGCCGCGGACGATCTCACTCCGCAGTGGGAACAGGTAGAGCGGGTTGTCCACGCGGTGTTCGTAGGCATAGGGGGCAGTCCCCGTTACTTTCCGTGGGCCGTCTATCCGGTCGAGGGAAGCGCCGATGGCCCCGCCGGTCGTGCGCGTGGTAGTGCTCATCGTCCCTCCTCCGAAAGGTCGAGCAGCGTGCGGGTGATGACGTTGCGGGCCAGCGGAACTTTGAAGGCGTTGTCACGCAGCGGCTGTGCGTCCTCGAGCTCGATGTCCGCGGCGGCGCGGAAGTTGGCCTCGCTCGCCGGTTCGCCCCGCAATGCTTCCTCGGCCTTCGTGGCGCGCCAGGGCTTGTGGGCGACCCCGCCGAGCGCGATGCGCACGTCGCCTACTATGCCGTCTTCGATATCGAGCGCGGCGGCGACCGAGACGAGGGCGAAGGCGTATGATGCCCGCTCGCGCACCTTGCGATACTTCGAGTTGGAGAAGAACTCGACCGGTGGCAGGTCTACGGAGGTGATGAGTTCGCCGTGCTGTAATGTCGTGTCACGCTGGGGTTCGTCGCCTGGGAGGCGGTGCAATTCCTCTATGGGAATGCGACGTTCGCCTTCAGGCCCCTGTACGTTGATGAAGGCGTCGAGCGCCGCCATCGCGACTGCCATATCCGAGGGATGGGTGGCGACGCAGTGTTCCGAGGCGCCGAGGATGGCGTGGTTCTTGTTGTGGCCTTCGATGGCGGAGCAGCCGGATCCCGGCTCGCGTTTGTTGCAGGGCGTGGTGACGTCCTGCCAGTAGACACAGCGCGTGTGCTGGAGTAGGTTGCCGCCGGTCGTGGCGAGGTTGCGGAGTTGGCCTGATGCGCCAGCGAGAAGAGCCTGGGAGAGCGCGGGGTAGCGGCTCCGGATCTTATGGTCAGCGGCGAGCACGCTGTTCGGGACAGCAGCACCGATTCGTAGCCCGCCATCGTCCAGACCCTCGACGCGATCCGAGGTCAGACGCCGCACGTCCACGAGCATATCCGGCGTCATTACCTCCAGCTTCATCAGATCGACGAGGTTGGTGCCGCCAGCGAGAAACGCCGCGTTCGGCGCTTCGGCGAGCGTGGCGACCGCGCCGTCCACGTCCTGGGCGCGCACGTACTTGTATGGTCTCATCGCCCCGAGACCTCCCTGATGGCCGGGACGATGTTCGCGTATGCGCCGCAGCGGCAGAGGTTGCCGCTCATGCGCTCCCGGATCTCATCGTCGTCGAGCACTATCTCCTCGACGTTCAAATCTCCGGTGACGTGGCTCGGCCAGCCAGCCGTGACCTCTTCGAGCATCCCGATTGCCGAGACGATCTGACCCGGCGTGCAGTATCCGCACTGAAAACCGTCGTGCTCGATGAAAGAGCGCTGCATGGGATGAAGTTCGCCGTTCTCGGCGAGTCCTTCGGCGGTGACGATCTCAGCCCCCTCGTGGGCGACGGCAAGCGCGAGGCAACTGTTCGCCCGCCGTCCGTCGAGCATGACGGTGCAAGCTCCGCACTGGCCGTGGTCGCAGCCCTTCTTCGGGCTGATTATTCCGAGGTGCTCGCGCAGCGCGTCGAGGAGCGTCGTCCGGGTGTCCACGGTCAGGCTGTGTTCGGCGCCGTCTACGTGGAGTGTGATCTCAGCTTCCATCTTCCTCTCTTTTCCAGAGCCTTCACTTTCGCCAACCTGTCGTGCAGCCATGCCCGACAGCCTGCTTGTACCCTCACGCGCTCCTGTTCCAACAGACCCATGACTTCCGGGACACCGCTAGGCGGCGTTGCCAGACCGGTGGGCGCCGGGCTCATCGATCTGGCAACGCCGCCCTCGGCGGGTTCTTGCGGATGGGCTGAAGACCGTTCCTCAGCGCCGTTATCTGGCGTGCCGAGAGCATCCCTCGACTCTTCGATGCCTGGGGCCTCCACGTCTTCCTCGGAGCCTTCGGCGGGTTCTTGAGGATGCACCGCTCTTCTGCCTTCGCTCATGGATATCACCTTCCGGTTGGATGTTTCGCCGTCCGTGGCTATTCGTAGACGGCGCGGTAGCTTCCGCTGACGATCTTACCGTCATGGACGATCAGGTGGTCCTGCTCCATCGACTCGCCATCGAAGTACGCCTCCAGGCAGAGCCTGACGTCTTCGGCATAACGCCGCTGTCCTTCGAGCGTGGTCCCTGAGATATGCGGGGTCAAGGCGTGGTAGGGCATGGTTCGCCAGGGATGGTCTTCTGGAGCTGGCTGCGGGTCCCACACGTCCCCTGCGTAGCCGCCGAGTTGCCCGCTCTCGAGCGCCTCGACCACGGCGTCGGTCTCCATGATCGCGCTGCGCGCTATGTTCACGATGTACGAGCCCCGCTTCATCTTCGAGATGTTCTCGCGGTCGAAGAGGCCCCGCGTCTCGGGCGTCAGGGGGGAGGCGATGACAATGACATCGCACCTCTCCAGCATCTCTCCAAGCCTCGCGTACTTGAAGCCGAGGGTGCTCTCCTCCGTCGTCTCCAGGCGGGTCCGCTTGTAGTAGAGTGTCTCAACGTCGAAAGGCTTGAGGCGCAGCGAGATGAGCTGCCCGATGCGGCCAGCTCCATAGATGCCGACGGTTTTGTGCTCCAGGTCGTGGGAGCGCGCGGCGATCTCGCCGATGGACCAGCCCCCGTCCACAACGTCCCTGTATGCCGGGATGAAGTTGCGGACGAGCGCCAGGATCTGCATGACCGCGTGCTCCGCGACGCTGACGGTGTTGGAGTCTGTCTGCTCGGCGACCGTTATGTTCCGCTCGGCCGCCGCGCCGAGGTCCACGTGGTCCGAGCCAACGCCCGCTGTGAGGATCAACTTCAACTCCGGGGCGCCGTCGAGCATCTCCGCGTCAACGTAGACTGGCCAGAACGGCGTGGTGATGAGCACCTCCGCGTCTTGCAGATGCCCGCGAAGCTCATCCCCCTCGCGGTCGGTGATGGAGATTAGCTCGTGTCCCCGCTCCTCGACGAAGTCCCGCAGGCCGAGCGCGTTCTCCGCGCACCCGAGGAGTTCAGGGTCGTGCGCCGCGTCTCCGCCCGGATAAAGTACGGCTACTATCTTCATCGGCGGCGCCTACTGGCCGGTCAGGCTGTCGCGGACCTTATCCACCAGTCCCTTGTCCTGTTCGCCCGCCTGTGGCTCCGCGCCGATCTGCTGGAGGATGGCGAGCTGGTCGGAAGAGCCCCAGCGCTCGGCGAGGCGGCCGTCCTCGAAGCGCCCGATCTGGACCCCGCGGGCCGTTATCTTCCGTCCGGTCGGGGCCACGCCGATGAAGTCGCCCTGGTGCGTGCCTGTGATGGTGTAAGCCAGCGCCACGTCGTCTTCGGTGGCGGTCATGTGCTCGGGCGTGACCTCGAGATCGGGGAAGGCGGTGCGCATCGTCTGGAACATGTCCTTGAAGCCCTGCGGGCCTGGTCCCTGCTCTGGAGCGGGGTCATGGTCCACCACGTCGGGGGACACGACCTCGTCGAAGACGTCGAAGTTGCCGCTGTTCACGCCCTCGGCGAACTTCTCCTGGGCCGCGATGTTGGTGTCTTTTGGCATGAAATTTCCTCCTGTTCGTGCTTTGTGTACCTTGCTCGTTTAGCCGGGCAGTTTGGCCGCGATGAGGTCCACGTGTTCTATGGTGGGCTCCTCGATGATCTCGCCCACGGTCTCCATCAGCGCTTCGGCCACGGGGCCGGAGAGATGCGTCTGGCGGCCCGAGTCGTCCGGGAAAGTGTCGACAATGCCGAACGTGCTGGGCCCGAGCCGGATCGCGTACCACGTGATCGTGTCCGGCTCCTCGTTCACGAGCGCAAGCCCGCTTTGCAGGAACTGCTCGACGTCAGCCTCCTTGCCAGGCAACGCCTCCATGCGAACTAGAAGCCCTACGTTTACGTCAGCCATTTCGGTCTCCTTCCGATAGCTTCTTGCGCGCTCTCCCGTGAACCACACGAGAAAAGCCGTACATTAAAATGTTCCTACCCGGTGTTCGCCAGGATCATGCGCGTAGTCTCCCGAGGCACGTCCCACTACGGCAAGTGCCCGCAGCCGTCGAACCAGTGCAACCGCGCCTCCGGGAAGAGCCTCATTGCTTTCTCGGATTGACCAGGGAAACACACCCGGTCCTGGCGGCCCACCCGATCACGACTGGCTTCTGCAAGGAACCCCTGGGCGCCCCTTTCTGGGCTGGCCCGTAGACGAGTTGATGCAGAGCCCCTTCCAGGGAAGTCGAGGCGGCGAAGGAGCGCACCTCGTCCAGCGTAACCTTCTTTGCGCGGGCCAGCACGACCAGCCCTGGCAACTGAGACACTCGCAAGAGGCGAGTGCCTGACTATTCACTTACCCGAATGCGTCCGAGCGTAACGTCTTGTGACCTGCTTTGAAGCAAAAATGGTCCGAAGGGTGCAGGCTATCTGGGTGCGTCGCCGGGAATCGGCGTCTGGTTCTCTGGAGGGGCGTCCGGCGAATCGTTGTCGTCCGGTCTGGCTTACCGGAGGATCACTTTATCCCGCGCCGTTGCCGCGAGCCCCTGACGGAAACAGTCCTTTCAGGGCATCCCGGTAGGATGGGCGAACGGGCTGCGGGGGCTTTTCGGTTTCGTGTACGCTGGAATGCTCACGGAGATTCACCACAAGGAGGCCCGTGTCGCCGGGACTTTCGAGCACGTTCTGGACGCTGGCTTCGATCCACTGCCACGCCCCTGAGGTGTCCAGCATACGTACCTCGACGCTCATAGAAGATCCCGGTCTCTCGATGATCGAGGAGATTCCATCGTTGAGCGTCGTGAGATCTTCCTCATGGATCAGCCCGAACATGTCCCTCCAGAACAGATCCCGCGCCTCGTAGCCAAGGAAGGGCTCGCCGGAGCGGCTCAGGGAGCGCAGGCCGTGGCGGGCGAGAAAGAAGACCTTGACGTTGGTGCGGGGCAGCCGCCAGAAATCATGCCAGTTCCCCAAGGAAGTTCCCTGACTCTGAGAAAGACGTGATCGGCTTTTCCTTTGGGATTCCACCGGACTCTTCTTTGAGTGTCCATTGGCCTCTACTTCGAGCACCTCGAATTTCCTGTCGAGTTCTCCGGAACCTTGGGAAACGTTCAGGGCTTCGTAGATGCGGAGAAATTCGTCTAGCTCTTTCCTGTATTGCGCCAGAGAGTGCGCCCAGAACTCCAGGTATACTTCTCCGGCCTCGGTCAGCCCGAACCTCCAGCGGGAGAGCAGGACCTCGTCCCCAACGTGCTCGGAGACGACGAGACCCTCTTGATCCATGGTGTGCAGCGCCCGGTACATCATCCCGGAACGGGACAGCTCGAAACCAAGCTCCTCGACCCTGCTCTTGAGTTGACCGCCGTAGACGTTGCCTTCGAGCATGGAGACGAGCAGCAATGGGACCAGCCAGTCCTCGGAGGCGGTAGTCATCCCTGGCTCCCCCGCACTGGCTCCATCTCCGTTGTCCTGGTGGCGAATGTTTGCGTGGTGCACTTCCAGGGGTGCCGCCAACGAGCGTCCTCCGTTTCCGGTGTCCACGATGCTCCTTCCAGGACTTCCCCGGTTTCCAGTAGGATCACTTATAGCGTGAACCGGGCCGTGAAGATAGCGTTTTGCGCGCAACTGCGGGTAAAATGTCCCAAAGTATGTAGTCAGTATGTAGTCTTCTCAGTCGCGGGAAGGCCGATAGGCTGGCCGCCGCGTCACGTCAGCCACCATGCGGTAGATTATCGCGGAACGGTTTAGCGTCCCATCGTGTCGTTCGGCGCCACCCATCTTCGCTCCCCTGCCGTCTCCGTAATTCCTGCCGACGCCAGGCAAAAGTGCGACATAGATCAGGGAGGGCGAACACCGGAGGAGGGCTATCCTGTGACTGGCGATTTCCCCAACGCGTCTTTATGGTTGCTGAGAACACCCTATACTTCGCACGGGACTTTCAGGATGGGTTGGATCTCCCCAGCGGCCCCGGATTGTATAGAAGTATGTAGTATGGAATACATCGGAATGTGTAAAATGTGATGGGCTGTGAAGCTGGATAGCGGTCACAAAATGGGAGAAGTCGGCAGATTGCATCGAAGAAGGTCAAGAATCGTGAGAATCTTGCAACCACTACCCCCTCACAATCAATGACGGAGAACCAACCGACAAGGGTGCTGCTTGCCGACGATCACACCATGTTCCGAGAGGGGCTGGCCCGGCTGCTCGCCACCTACGGGGGCCTGGAGGTTGTCGGAGAGACGGCCAACGACGAGGAGGCCGTCTCCCTGGCCCAGCGGACCAAGCCCGACGTGGTGATAATGCAGGTGCAGATGCCTTTCGAGGGGGCGCAGGAATCGCTGAGGCGGATGCGCGAGATCTCCCCTGAGCCGAAGGTCGTCATAGTGACCATGTTCGAGGACCCTCAGATGATGCGGGGCCTCCTTAGGCTGGGGGCGAGCGCCTACGTGCTGAAGAGCACATCCTCCAGGCATCTCATCGGCGCGGTGCGGGCGGCGGTGTTCGACCCGCTCTCAAAGAATGTGGTCGTTGGGATGCCTCTGGATGCGCTTGAGGAGTCGGATGAGGGCTCGGGGGGCGTACTCTCGGCCCGCCAGTTGGAGATCCTGCTCCTGGTCGCCAGAGGTCTCTCCAATCACCAGATAGCTACTAATCTGCACATAGCCGAGGGCACGGTGAAACGACACCTCGCCAACGTGTACAAGAAGATGGAGGTCGGTTCGCGGAGCGAGGCTACCAGAAAGGCCCTGCGGGAGGACTGGATCACCATAATGGACGTTACCGAAGAGGACGAAGAGTAGTCAGGAAACCGGGTTATGCTACACCGAATTTCCTCCATCATTGCTTCCGGGAATCAGCTTCCCCACCTTCCCCACCTTCTCCACGATCCCGAGCAGGTTCTCTATGCTGATGTTCTCTATCTCCCAGACCTCGCCTTCGAGGCTGATCCTGGCGTGCATGCTGTTGCTGTAGAGGATCTCGATCCAGCACAGAGTCCCCGTGAGCAGATCCATGTGCGCCCCGTCAGTATCGTTCCGCACCAGCAGGTGCGGCCGGAAGCTCTCCGCCTCCCCGTCCAGGGACTCCGGAGCCCCGAGCAGCACTTCGAAGTCCGAGTGTCTCTGGTGGATGGCTAGCGCCAACGCCTCGCGGTACATGAGTGGTGAAACCATGATCAGTATTCGCACGAGCGCATTCTCCTTCTCTGAGGAACGGCCCACATAACCTCGTGCGCATGAAAGTCGCTCGACAATTAGTGTCTTGAGGTGACTGTACACCCTGACCACCGCAAGGGAAGCAAATTGTAGTGGAATGTATCAAACTATGTGCGCCACATTCGGTCAGCCCAAGGCAAATGGCAAAACCTTGCATATTTCTATGCACCACCCCTACAGGCTTCGGTGTATTTTTCACTGGAGAGTGCCGGATCCCCTTGCCAACTACCACAGGTAGACTAAAGTCCAGCCAACCGGGACGAAACGTCTCGGAACGATTGGAATGGGGCCGACGAACCTCCGAACTCCTTTCCCTTTCTCATATCACCCTACTTTCGGATAGTCGGCTCCGCTCTCACCTTTTGCCAGTCGGCGCAAAGAGGGTGAACTAGTTGCCTTCCAACACGTCCGATGCGGAGATCCAGCCTTCAGCCATAGCCTTTCTCGCCGCCTCGCCCCGGGAGCCGACCCCGAGCTTCTTGTACACGTCTGCCAGGTGACGTTTGACGGTGGTCTCCGCCACATGAAGCTCTTCGGCCACCTCGATATTCTTCATGCCGCTGGCTGCCAGGCGCAGGACCTGGAGTTGGCGGCGCGAGAGATAGCATGCGGAGCCTCCCTTTTGCCCTCTCTCCAGCGCTTCGCGGGGCACGGATACGATCACGTTGTCCTGCTGCTGGCCGCGGGCGACAGTCCGCACCGTGTCCAGGAGGCTTTGCATGGAGGCGTTCTTTACCAGGTATGCGCTCGCGCCGAGCGCGAGTAGTTCGCGTACCGTGCCCCCATCGGCGAGCACGGTGACAATGATGACCTTCGGGCGGGGTGAGATCTCGAACAGGCGTCTCAGCGCCGCCTGCGCCCCCATGACAGGCATCTCGACGTCCAAGATCACCACTTCGGGCCTGGTCCGCGATGCGAGCGCCACGGCCTCCCGGCCATTCTCCACCTGCCCGACGATCTCGATATCCTCATCTAACGAGAGCATCTCCGCCATCCCCTCGCGTACCAGGGTGTGGTCGTCGGCTAGAAGCACCCTTATAGGCCGGTGTTCCACGGGATGAACGCCTATGAGCCCTTCTCCCGCATCAGGGGGAGGTGCACCTCGGCCCTCGCGCCTCCCCCTGGCTCGGGGACAATCTCCAGGGTGCCTTTCAGGAGCTCCGCGCGCTCCCTCATGGACTGGAGGCCCGTACCCTCGGTGGGGGGATCCTCGCCGGGATCGAAACCAATCCCATGGTCCCTTACGATCGCCCTGACCTCCCTGGGCACGATCTTGACCTCCACCGATAACCGGCCGCTGCCTGAGTGGGCTATGGCGTTGCGCACTCCCTCCCGCAGCATCATGTAGAGCTGGTCGCGCACGTACTCGGGGAGATGCTCCTCCTGACCCTCCAGGGAGACCTCCCACTCGACGCCGGACGGGACGCTGATCCTCATCAGGTTCTCCAGGGCTATCCTGAGACCATCCGAGGTCTCCCTGCCACGCAGCTCCGAGGCGAACTCCCGCATCAGCTCCAGCGCTTCGTTGGCGGTATCGTGGGCCAGCGTCAATCTCTCCCCGGCTCTTCGGGGGTCGCGGTCGAGAAGGGCTCGGTAGAGGTCCAGGCTCTGGCTCACGACGGTCATCTGGTGGCCGAGGCGGTCGTGCAACTCGCGGGAGAAGCGGCGACGCTCCTCGTACTGGGTCTCCTTGACCTTGGTGAGCAGGTAGTCCACGTAGGAGGCCATGACCATCCGCGAGATCCGGTCCATCACGATCTCCTGCACCGACAACGCTATTTTCGCTATCTCATCCGGGTGAGTGCCAGGGGTCAGCCTCCCAACCACGGCCACAACCGCAGCCTTGCACAGCGCGACCCCGGCCCGGAAGGACTCGTCGGGATGCGGGTTCAGTGGCTCCTCGGAAGCTTCGATGTTACGGTAGATCTCCTCCTCGACGGCGAGCAGTGACTTCTCCTCGCCCCGGAGGACCCTTGCCGCTCGATTCATCACGCTGCGAGCGTTGGACTCCAGTTGCTCGCGGCTGATCCCGTCCCCGACCACCAGGAGGCTGCCGATCTCCCGCAGTTGGCCCTCGTAGTCCTCGAAGATCTCATCGAAATGCTCCTCAAGCGTCCGCGCCGCCTCCGTGAGCCCCGTGGAGGGGTTCTCTTCGCTCATCGCTGTCCCACTAACCATTATTGCAAGCTCCATATCCTAGTATTCGCCATTGCCCACTCCGTAGAACTCCGAGTTCGCCCGTCTCTGGCCCTCGATCCTAGTCTACGGCAGGAGAGTATTGATCAACAACTCCGGGTTCACACCTCATTATGTTGCAGGATAACGAAACCGGGCCTCTGGCCCCTGCACCCCACGGACCAAAAGCCTGCACCTTTGTACCCAATTTGTTCTTCTAGGAGCGAAAACGGGTTTGCAAGGGACCGAAGAAGTATATGTTCTTATGTACACCCGGCATATAGTGCGGGTGGTTGATGCAGTGCAAGCCCTCAAGCAAGGGAGAGCAAGAATGACGGAGTATGAACAGCGCAGTGACAGGTTCACGGCGAACGAAGCATATGGTGGGTATACGGTAAACGACACCAACGGGGAGAAGATCGGCAAGGTAGACGATCTCTTCCTGGACGAGAACGACCAGCCGGAATACTTCGGCGTGAAGATGGGCTTCCTCGGCACGAGCTCCACCCTCATCCCGGCGGACATCGCCACGATAGACGATGCGCGGGGCTTCATTGAAGTCTCGACGGACAAGGAGTCTGTCAAGAACGGCCCGGCCTTCAACGACGACCGGGAGATCACGCCCGAGTACGAGCAGCAGGTCCACAGCTACTACGGGCTGGAGTACGCGAACGGGTCCACCGAGCGCGGCTCCTACGCCGACTACTACGGCGATGAGGACACGAACGGGCACAGCGGCGCCGGGACGACTGGCTCCGAGACCGCCGGCACTGTGGGCTCCGGCATGAGCATGGGCGACACCGATAGCGGCGAGTTTCGCGAGCACGACCGTAACCAGGAGGGCGTGAGCCAGCCAGGCAGCGATCTCGAGGACGAGGACGAGCTGCGGGTGCAGCGTTCGGAGGAAGAGCTCCGCGCCGGAACCCGCGAGC
>JAABUS010005926.1_pt1 | contig 15454 bp, 16 predicted proteins | sample 5560161 | NCBI WGS metagenome assembly JAABUS01 (sample SAMN10711885, study PRJNA513376) | rock metagenome | isolation source: Antarctica rocks | place: Antarctica: Victoria Land, Trio Nunatak nord | collected 2016-01-04
GTTGTGTTAGGTTCGTGGTTTTTGAATTTCTCCATCGCTTCGACGGTCTGCCAGACATTAGTTTCACGTTTTCTCGTACCACGGCAAAGACTGTTGAAATTGGAAAAACATACATGCGCAAACGCCTGCCAAGCTTCGTCAAACTGGGAACCAAGCGCGTCCATTGCGTGCGAGTCTTCGACGAGCCTCCGAGAAGCAGCAGTATGTGCAATATGACCGATGTTGCGTTCCTGAAAAACGCGGTGGTAGACCATAGCAAATCGCAAGATACGTCGTAGGTCTGGCTCGTACAGATCGCACTTGATAGCTAGCTCAGTGAACGAAATTTCCCCGTTTAATGGTACTTTTGAGGGGATATTGTATTTGTAAATGGTTTGCAGACTGGTCCCATTCAACTACCGAAGTAAACCGTTAACAGATCCCCCAAGGCCATTGTCCACAGGGTGAACCAACCACCGGGCGAAGGCACATTGAAGGGCCTTGCAGAAGATCATGCAACTCAAGACTCGCTTCCATGACGGTAGTGCGAGCCTTTTGGATCTCGTCGGAGTCCAATTTGAAGTCGACTGGACCATCTTCATCAAAAGACGGAAAGGGGAGCCGACGCTCTCGCAGATAGCCATCAACTTTGGCTGTATTTGCTTGAACAAGAGCCGCAAGCTCAGTGATCCTGCTGGAAGACATGTCTAGTAATTGTTTTACTATTTGGGAAAAGTTGACGGCAAGTGATGATAACGTATCAAGCCTTTGGTGAAGAGAATTCAAGGTACGCGAGGCTTCGGACTGCTGGGCTCGTGCATTCGCATTCAGCCCTCACACTGGATAGGATGAAAAGACTTGATGGTGGGTCGCACAGTTTCTTGCTGAGACTTACCCTACCATGAGTGAGGCAGTTGAAAAGTGCGCATTGCTTCCTGCTGTCACTTGTGTCGATCTGCCATTCAAAAGGCTAGTTCGAAGCAGAGACGGTTATGAGGCAAAGCAACAATTTTAGAGTCATGAAAGCCTTCGTTACCATGGTCACTGCAGGCGAGACACAATCCGGAAGGCCTTATCTAGCGCTCCTCGAAGATTCACATCCTTGTTTAGTGGGACAGCCAATCGCCATCTTGTGTAACCCTAAATCTTTCTTTAATTGGACTTCGTCGTAAAGTCTGATGCATGGGAAGCTGGTATTACGAAGTCTCAGTGTTATGCCTACACCACGAGGGCTACGTTGAAGGACACCGCATGTTCAACGGGCAATCGCTACCCCCCCAAAGAAGTTCGCAAGGGTACTTCTGCAACATGTCCTTCAACATGGGATGATCCTTCCACACGCTCCCAAGAACATTGAAATCCTATTGCCTCAAATTTTTAACTTTGTCCTCCTATTTGTTCATCATCATTTTGTCGATTCTCTATGCCCACGTTTTCCTGAGCTTCATCATGTTCTCAAAGTGGCTTCAGTCAAATCGATATATAGTGATCCCCCAGAATGTGACTGGCGATGACACGCTTGAAAAGCATGGAGAGTCCTCGATCTCTTTGTGTACGCTACACAATAATTTGCTGGAGTTTACGCGCTTGATATCCCTAAGTCTACTGTTTGGTTTGGCCGGTTTTGCAATTGGTATGAAGGTTTTCCGACATCAGAACGACTTTCCAATGCCCGTCGATACTGTCCCTCAAGGTTTGATACTTGTTAGCATGTCTCAAACTACACTAATGGACTCTTTTCAGTGCCCATCGGTTGGTCTCGAGAGACCTTTCGTTACAATGATAGCTTTACGCGCCCAGTTCCAAACTCGGACGGATCGGAGCCGATATGGGACTCTCTAATACCCAGTAGGCCAAACTTTGATGATTCCGTAATGTAAAGAGACCTAATGAAGGACAACAGACGGACTTGGTTACATAAAACATCCAACCCTAGCGCCGAATCTCTCAGTCATCAGTGCCTTCCATCAGCTCCATTGCCTGGCAAGTTTGATACAGTTATCTATGGACCGCCGGGCTTATTTCCATTAGTATACACTTCGGCGGGCTTATTACTCAACCTCCAAGCCTGGGGAGCTGGAAGAGTTCGATTTTCGGCTCGATCGTAGAGCGCATACGAGCCATTGCTTCGAATACCTGCGACAAAGTCTCATGTGTTCTGCGGACCCAAGCATCGAGCCGGCAGGCACTCGCGTCGAAGGGTTCTTGGGTTGGGGTTTTCAAAGGCAATGTCGGAATTTTGTGGAGCTTAAGGGCTGGGCGGAAAATTCAAGGGCTTTTGACGCTCACGGTTTTTTGGCTGCAGGTGTGGTGCACGATCGCCATTCTCAGAACTGATGGAGATCGTTTTGTAGACGTGATCTTAGGTCTGCAACAAACCGCTTGTGTGGCCTCCACTTGAAATGTGAATGTCAGAAAAGCGTTCTGTATTCTTGCTCTGAGTTTTGGCCGCCTCCAACAGCCTTGGTGCGTCAGAATAAAAGAAATCCAGCGAGAGTGTTGTGGGATTTCTAGATTACTCGTATTCTCCTACTATGAGTCGTTGAGTGATTTAGTTTATATTAGGTTCGATTCCTAACAGCGCTGGTACAATGGTGTTGTGGTTATCTTTTCTCTTTGCTATGGTCTGCTTGGACATGCAGGATGCATATTTGGCCTGGGCCTTTGAAAGTCGAGGTGATCAGGGATTAAGCCCCGGGGCTGTCCGTATTCTATCCGAGCACGGTTTGTTGTCCACTTTTTAGTTTCAATCAGATCGCCATGCCGCATGCAATGTAGGTACTCCCCCTAGCTTGTATTGGATTAATATGGCAAGTGTCCCGCATCCTTCGATGGCTAAGTGCCGTCTTTATTTTGAGTATCCTGTCACTTCGCTTACTCCGTCCACTGTCCTACCAATATCATTCTAGTGCTATTAAGTTTGGGGGGGATCAACACATCCATTGTTCACATAGTTTCACTCCCTTAACTTTGCATTCCGAGCTACAAGCCCAAAAGCATTGCGTTCAGCCTTCGCCATCCGTGGACTTCGGGTGAATTTGTTAGTAAAGGATGTCTTGCTCGAGCAAAGCTGCTGAAGGTTACGTTCCTCTTCTCGGTTCGGAATCCAGCGGTGACGATCTCGATAACGGAAATTCATCTACCTCCTGCCACAAAAAGCATCGAAAACATTCATTTGTTGTCGTTGGTATAGCCGTGGCTTGCCTCGCTTTAGGCTTCGTTGTTGGACTTATGATAAGACACAGTTTTCGCATGTCGGTCTCCTCTCTTATATCGTGTGAGAATCCGGTTGTCCGGCATGAATGGCGGAGTCTTAGTAAGAAGGAGAAGGGTGCATACTTGCAGGCGGTTCTATGTCTGAGGACAATCCCCTCAAGGTTGGGACTTAATCAAACCCTTTATGACGACTTTTCATATCTTCATACTCGGACTGCCGAAGACGGTATTTACTTCTTCTGGGTATCACGCTGCTCTCAGTATATATTGATTTCGTAAATAGCACATTATACCGCAGCATTCCTGAGCTGGCATCGATGGTTCCTGCACATTTATGAGAGTGCTCTAAAAGAGCAATGTGGCTACAACGGGCATCTCACGTACGATTCCTTCAAACACAGACCACAAATGATCAAACGTTTCTGACATTCCGATCACAGATACTGGGACTGGTCACTCGACTGGGAAAACATCACCCTTGCCCCTGTCTGGGATAGCGAGTTCGGATTTGGCGGCAACGGTAATACAAGCGACAACCTTGGATTTCGCGGCTTCTGCGTCACCGACGGCCCGTTTGCAAGACTTGAGCTTCTTTTCATCGGGCCAATGGATCTACCGCACTGCCTATCGCGGGGCTTCTTGGACGGTGCGAACCTGACCAGATATGCACAAAGAATTCGACCTGAGGCCTTGGAAGAGCTGCTCAGGGTGCCGAGCTATGAAGAGTTTAGCCAGGCCTTGGAATCGGGCCCACATCTGTCACTACCTTTCAGTATACATGGTGACTTCTCGGTCCCTACAGCACCACAAGGTATGTGGGCAGGTTTGGCCTTTGACCAATATACTGACTTCTGACTTTCCAGACCCCGTTTTCTTCCTCCATCATACACAGTTGGACAGGCTTTGGTGGAACTGGCAGGAAGCTGATCCAGCGAAAAGGCTGCAGGACTACACAGGCAGAACAATTTCGAACTTCACCGAGAAGGCCGCTAAACTAGCAGACTCGTTATCATATGGTGATTTAGGACCAACGGTAAAGGTTTCAGAGATCATGAATACTAGAACGGGACCGCTCTGTTATGTATATTAATGGACTGAAGCAGGTCAAGTTCCAAGCTTTACTGAACATATAAGTAACTCATTCAAAGTAGAAGGGCTACTTTCCGCATCTCTGGAAGTACTACGATCTATAACTTTCAATAGGACCCTTCAAATCGATAAATCTCATGCGTTATCTAATCACGTAATTAGGTGGTAAATTAGGTGATTAGGCATTTTGGTCGACCCCTCGACTTGCAAGACCACTTTGGCACGATTAGCTATGGGCGCATGCCTAATTACCTAAATGGCACTGCTGGGACCTGCTACCGCTGCTACCAATGCTGCCACTGTTGGCACTGGTTACCCTATTTACTAGTCATGTCATCAATAACATGTAGATCATGTGATCTCAGCCCTATATGCTCGGGCGCAATGAATTTATTACCTAAATAGTTATCTAACCAACTATTTAAACGAATTGTTGAATATGTAAGGTGTTTGGTAGGGAATCATGGAGGGAACCATGAAGGGTGTTCGGTAGGAAACCACGAAGGGAAACATGAAGGATGTTCTAAAGCGACTCCAACCGCTTCGCAACGTCTAGGTGACGATGTGGATGAACCGAGAATATCTGTTCGACGAGGCAGTCACAGCAAGTCGCGCAGAAGTAGCGAAGTGTTTCCAAAGGAGGGAACCATGGAGGGAGCCATGGAGGGTGTTTGGTAGGAAACCATGAAGGGAACCATGGAGGGTGTTTGGTAGTGTAGGAACTACGGAGGGAGGAAGAAGGTGAAAACTTTGAACCCCATAGTGTCAGCCCTATAGGGCTCGAAGCGGAGATTACTAACCACAGGGTAACAGTACTGTTCTCTGTTTCATTAATTGAAGAAAAGAATCTTCGAGAATGAGAGCATCACTGATCGCTTTGAAGAGCGTATCTTGCAAGCCTAGAATGACGAGTTAAAGAGGCTCTGCACAGACACAGTTGAGGTGTACAGCTCTACATCGTGCTTTCAAAAGCTGGACTCTCGTGCTGCAAGTGTGGAAGCTCCTTTGGATTTACTTTTCGGAGTCTTCGGATTGAACGAGGGGCCAAATTCCGTTGCAAGCCATCAAACGCTCTTTGTCTTGAGGTTCGAACATACAACGTAACGAGATGGCACGCCTCTATGAATGTGTCACTTCATACTGCACATAAATCAAGTTGCGAGCAAGTCGGCTGTACCAACTACAGCTGTTCCACCAATACCCGTGCTGGTAGTTCGAACATACTGAGCAGCCTGAGGGTCGGAATTATACTGTTGGGGCGGTGCTTGTTGTGGTTCTGCAACATCGTAGGCGACGAAGGCTGGTATATGAGCAGTTCAAGAAATGCTTGACCAATGTGTGGGTACGAGACACGTTGGGATGTCTGGAAAGGCTTGGCTAAACGCGGGTTGAATGATAGTGTAATGTCAGGTTTCTATCGGGGGTGGAACTAATCCGAGGCACACTCTGTGCCTTCGCTCTCTTCCTACTTCCTTATGAGACCTCACTGCTCCTCCCCTTTTCGCCTCTACCCTTTCTAGCGGCTTAATTGCTCGCCCTCGTATTGCAACGTCACGAGTTTGAACGACAGACTTGAATTCGCTCGTTGATAATTGATTATGTATCATGAGCCGTGTCTCATAACGGGGATTGATATGGGACGTATCGCTATGCTGGCATTCTGTATCTTAAGGTAATTGGCTCTCATCTTCGCTGAGAGATATCCGGTCCGCCTGCGTCTCTCAGAAGCCGTTCAATCTGTGCATCTCGCCCATCCCGCGCGATGTCAAGAGCCGTTTCTCCAAAGGAATCTTGTGCATAAGGGTTCGCCCCATGATGAAGCAACAGCTTGACGACCTCATAATTTCCTCGATAGACCGCCGATTGTAATGCCGTCCACCCGATACGACCTCCTTGTGCATCTATGTCTGCACCGAGGGTCGATTTGAGGATGCTACGCACAACATGTACCAGGCCGAACGAAGCAGCGTAGTACAACGGCTCTGTATGCTGGACTTCCCATTCGTCGTTGGGATTCAGCGCACGAAGCCAGAAGCCGTAAGCTCCTCCCCGCTCCTTCTCGCTGCTATCGAATAAATTGTGCATGAGCCGCTCGACAGTTGGGGGCAGGTGATCACCCAGCCTCTCGACGTGTGTGGGCCAGTGAAACGCTGTGTATTCGAGCAAAGGCCAGCTCTTGCGTTTCTGTTGCAGGATAGCTGTACTGCAGAACCCACTTGAGAAGGCTGGGAAGCTCATGTACTGTAGACACTTCCTGGCTATGAACTCCCGCGCCTCATACGCATGTATATGGAAGAATTCATCGCGATTCAGGGACGCTAGATATGTCCTGACCGAAAAATGCGCCAACGCAGCCTCCTGAGTATCATGATTGACTGATATTAGGCCCGCACATATCTCATGAATGGCCTCGGGCTTTGGAAGAAGTCGATGATCATCGTCAAGCTCTTCGCAGTCGTCTTCGAAGACAATGGCTTCGCACAATTCTGAGAGTGTGAGTGGTCGACGGGCGTAGCTGAGCCATAAGAGAGCGTTTCGGGCGAAATTTCGATCGTGGTCTTTGATTTGATTCAGCATAGCGCTGTAAGTGTCCTCGATTGTCTTGGGCCGTTGTCTAAGAGCAATTTCAACCTTGGCCGGCGTTCGGGATGTGGCTAAGAGGTCAAGCTGGCATTGAACCCACCGGAACCTGATGAGATCAGCTGAGTCTGACAATTAAAAAAGTGATTCGATATCATACATTCCATGAGCTTGGTATACCAAGGTAGTGCGAATGTTTGTTCTGAGGGCACTGCTCAGTTTGAGGTGGTTGAAACGATGCTGTAAACTTGAATCAATCACTTTTTCCATGTCTGCGCTTATCTCGTCCGGCCGCATGGCAATGACCGTTGAAGAGAGGGAACTTTTTAGTCTACTGTCAAGTGTTTCTTCTATACTGCTCAAGAAAACGAATAAATTTTCTGAGTGCTTAGAAATCTTTGAAATAGATCCAATGATGTTCTTACTAGAGCCGCTCTCGTTGACCGCATCAATGAAGATGTAGACTCGGTTGAAAAACGCTAGATAGCTCTTGAGGAGTCCCTCCAAATCTCCCAATGTTAAGTTTGCAAATTTAGCTTCAATGGACTCGAGATCGTACAGCAATGACGGCTGTTTCCGAGCAAGTTGCGCAATGATAGAGCCAAGTATGTTTAGCGGTTCTTGGGAGGCAGCGTCGTTGAAAGTGCAGTAGAAGTAGGCAACACCAATTTTACTGCTCTGAACAGCTAGAGACGTAGTGTACTCGATTGCAGAAGAGACAATTATCGTTTTCCCAGCACCAGACTAGCCGCATAACCAGATGGCGGATCCTTGGGGGCCATTGTACCAGGTCCGAAATCGATGGCCACGAAGAAGCCATAGTCCAGTATCTGGTAGGCGCGAATTGCAAGCCTCGCGATGAGCTTGAGTCGGATCGACTGGAGCCAGACGCCTGAGCAGAGCACTATGCGACCCCTCGAGCTTCTCCTCGTCTAGACGTGCAATCAAGTCCTTAATTCCCTGATAGATGTTGCGAGAGGACTCGAAATTGTCACCTAGCATGACGATGACAATATAAGTCTTGGCTCTCTCGATTCTCGCAATATGCTCAGCAATTTCAACCTTGCTCGCTGTCCCTAGCTTCTCCTGTAGATGTACGAGAAAGGCTTTAGTATCTTCGAGAATATCATTGAACTGTGGAGATCGAAAGATGTTTGCGTTGTCTTCTGGCTCCTGAAGGACCGACTGCAATGGAGCTGGCCCATCTTGACTTGGCTGGACTAGATACTGAATGTGCTCCAAGACGCCCTTCCAGGCCAGAAGCTCACCACATAAACGATTCATGTCCGCCTTGGCCCCGTTGACATCTCTCGCATACTTCTGGATCTGCATAACAGTACCCGCAATCGTGACAATCGATGCAGTTAGAGAGAGAGGATCCATGTACACCACGGTTTGTACGTTGTAGAACCAGATACGCTTGACAAACAAAATTGAGCAACCCAAATCTCAGCGAAGAATTCACAAGCTCAGGAGGTGGGGTATGTTTTACGTATGGACATAGTGACAGGGGTTTACACCCAGAAGGCTTCCGGGGCGCCTATCAGCTGAACCCTAAGGTCCTAATCGAGATGACCAGGCACAGTCATCCTCGACAACCCTCGAGACAAATCCGCGCCCGATGAGCGGTTCCGCAAGCGCCTTGCATTATCGTGCACACGGTTCTTGACTGTGTACAACATTTCACCCAAATTCAACTTCATACAAATACAATCATTGAGCATTCGTCGGCATTTCGGGAAGTCGGCCGGCAGAATTGATGTTGCTAAAACGACTCCCAGCAACATTCGTGAGCTAATTTCTGGCTCGAGGCTAGCTTCGAGTCACATTAGCATCTTTGAGCGAATCTTGCTTGAAATATTTTGCCTTCAACGAAATTTTGCGGCCGGCATAGCTACCATTCTACCCACTCACCACCCTACTCACCACTTGCCTCAGTTCTCAGACGTGCCAACGTCGCTAAGCCCCTTCGGATTAGCGCCCTGCTGACTTCGCCGCATACGGGCGGCACGTCTGAGTGCAAACCCCTGTAAGATAGGTTGATCTGCGTTAATTTGGTGACAGCCCGCACAACTTGCCTCGTTAACTTTTGCAAGTCACAACATTCTTGTTTGCGACGCGATCATCAATGCACAACATGTAAATCATAATGTATGTGAACTTGCGATAGTACTTTCACATATGCTCTATCTGATGCGTCTAATTTAAGTATCAATAAAATTCTGTGAGATCAATAAGTTGCATCGTTGCATCATCAAGTCAACTGCGTGCGATAATTCAAGTGATCAAACAGCGCGATCAAGAATATGCTAGCTTCGATTTTTTGCTCTCGTCATCAGATATTTCATGATCATATCATCGACTGAACTTAGTTGAACTTGTATCGTGTTGTGTGATGAAGATTTGATTTGAACGTTCTTTTTGATGATCAAAAAAGCGCGTTAAGTCATTTCAATAGAGTGTTTAATAAAGAGTTCAATAGAGAATTTGATAAAGCATTTGATAGAAAATTTGATAGAAAACTTGATAGAAAGCTCAATAGAAAGCTTGATAGAAAATTTGATAGAAAGTTTGATAAAGTGTTTGATCGAAAGTTTGATAGAAAATTCAGTAGAAAATTCAATAGAAAATTCGATAGAGAATTTGATAAAGCATTTGATAGAAAATTTGATAGAAACTTTGATATTGAATCATGAAGAATACTTTCTATTGAGCTAATTAGCATTTGCTATGAAGCATGTATGAAGCATACTATGAAGTAGATCATGAAGCGAATGACGCTTATTTAAACATGTTGCATAAAGCATGTTTTAAAGCGAGTAGAATGATGAGTAAATGATCGAGTCGATAGTTGAGTTGATAGCTGAACATGTAGATAGACGAGTAGATAGAATGGTGAGTAGAATGATGAGTAGAATGATGAGCATGTAGAATAATGAGTAGAGTAGATAGACGAGTCGATAGAAATCGTAGAATACATAAACAGAGCGAACAAAATGTAATTAATTCAATAATACGCTCATACTTTATCGCATCAAATAAGACGATCGGCAAAGTTCGATATTATTTCAGATTTAATGTCAATGAACCTATCTTACAAGGGTTTGCACTCAGACGTGTCGCCCGTATGCTGCGAAGTCAGCAGAGCGCTAACCCGAAGGGGCTTAGTGATGCTGGCACGTCTGAGAACTGAGGTAACTCATCACTGTACATGCTCATCATCTTACTCATCATTCTACATGCTTATCTACCTGCATGTTTCGCTATTAACTCAGCTATCTACTCGTTCGTCTACTCATCGGTCTGCTCGCTTCAAAACATGCTTCAAAACATGCTTCAAAACCTGCTTCATGCGATGTGCCATATGTTCAAAAAGTCTTTTAGTAATCTCTTTTTCTCTTAACTCATTAAGTTCAAGTCAACTTGTTAAGTTGATTGAGTTAACTACGAGACTCAAGGTAGAACGAGCAAGAATGGGACAAATACTGGTATGAGGGAAAGTAGATCTCAAGCCTATATAGGGTGCAAAGCGAACCAGACCTGTCTATGAATAGAGAGATATATAGCCTATGAGATTCAGCCCACAATTTATTTTATGATTCATATGATGAGTTAATATACATTCTAGCGCCAGAGATACTGTCGAAGATAGATCTCTTTACGCGCAGCAAGTCTTCTCAATCATCGATCGGCTGTAGAGTATCTACAAGAACGGCGACGCAAGTATATTACATAATGATTGGTCAATTTAGAGGCACACATCAGAGTGCTTGGCTAGGTGACGATGAATATGGCGGTGGCAATATCTGCAACTGCTTGGATTCGCCTTACTCATGTCCCTGCGCAATACCTTCTATAAATACCTCCTTACCATGTTCATGCGATAGATGGTAGACATCATCGTAGAACTTCATCGCTGTCTGACTTGTAGCTCGCGGCCCCCATTTCCACTTCAAGTCCGTCGGACGTTTTTTCCCGCGATGCTCACTTGAATTCGACTCTTCATCAGGGCTTGATGATTCGTCGAAGGCGTCATGGCAAAGAGGGCAGAGAGGTATAGCGTTTTCGATTTGGTTCACGAAGGTGATACTGAGGCGACCTTGAGCTTGGAGCTCTTTGAACAACTGCGAATCGTTAGTCATAGCCATCGCTATTTCCATCGTATTTGCGAAGTTCCTACCACGGTCTCGCGCAGATCAATAACACGGACGATATGCGTCTTGAGCGCACTGCAATGCCAGCATTGGTCGCCATCATTGTAAAGCACGGCTTGATCTTTGACGCTCTTTGCAAAGCCGCCACTTAAGGCAGAGACTGCTGAGACTGCAACTGACCTTTGGCTGCGCTTTCGTTTTCCTAGTGAAGAAGTTGACTTTGATGGCTGGCTATGAGGCAATGAATCTGCTAGGCCTAATGGTTCGTCAGGCAATGAAGAAGAGAACATTACTGCGACAATAGCACTGATGCTGCATAGAATTCAGAGACCATGTGTCACCTGTGATAAGAATAATGCGGCAGGAACGTGAGAGACAGAAAGAGCGAGAAAATATGTGTTATGCTGAATCAATCTCTATGATTGAAAGGGTGAGGACAAAGTACTTGTTATAAGAAGGTGCTGTCGAATAATTAGCGTGTGCAGAAAGCTATCTAATTCTTGGCATTGCATTTGTCGCGTCCCCCACCAAATTTGTATAGACCTTTCGACATTTCAACCTCTCAACACCTATTATCGCGTTGAATCATATTCAACAGACGGCTCAAATAGGTGAATATGAAGCTATTCAAACACTACTAATCAAAATCTATAGTATCAGCTTCAAGATCTCTTTCCAAGGCTCTAATATCAGTTTCAAAGATATAATCTTCGACGCTATGCTTGAAATGCTGTCTCGAAAACCTATCACACCTGCTTCTTTCGACAGCGTAATGAAGAAATTCATCAAAAGTACCTTCAAAATGAGGTCATATCTTCTCGAAATGTCGTCTGATTCACGTCTTCAAAACACTAAAACTGAGCTCGATGAGATTGAAATTTGACGAATAGAGAGGCAGATAACGCATCTCACATTCGTGTGAGATGATGAGTTCTTCTATTCGACGATTGCAATGAATACTCGCGTTATTCATGATGATTACACTTTTCGAGGCCGGAAAGAAACTGCATAGAGGTAGCAATTCATCTGCTAATCATCGAAAGAAAGTCTCGTCGTTGAATCAGCCTTCACGAATACCTGTACAGAATAGATAGTCATCTATCGTGTAAGTTGAAAGAACACTTCAGCAATGCTCTCTCTTTCTAGAGACTTGATAGCGAGCTGATTCATCAATTGATGCGTAGACTTGATGACGTCACTTCGTAGTCTCGTTGAACAGAGTCTCATCGACGAAGACAAGCTGTTCAGTCGTCAGCTGCAACAGATTGACAATTCAGTTTAATCGCAGCTCATCGTTCTGTCTGATGCTCACACGCTGTCTCTTTTTATTGCTTCAGTGTCTCTTCTTCAGAATTCTGAATATCGTGAACCTATGAACATATATACTTCACTTCTCTCATAGAAATTACATCATCTCTTTCTGCATGATTCATGACTGTTGCTTCAGATATGTTACAATGTAATTAGAAAGTCTTCAGCGACTGAAAAGATCTTTTGAAGAGCATCTTTGAGTCGAAATTGAGATCTGAACGAAAAGTCGTACATGAAGAGATTCTTCTGTATTCTATATAGATCTGCCGTCGAGTTAGAGTTGAATTGAGTTGAGAGAAGTTAACTCAACTCAAGTCTGAATTCGAGTTGAAATTGAATTGATTTCTCTCAACCCGAGCTCAATTCAGAATCAAATTGAGTTGCTCGAACTCGATTTTTGTTACTAAATATAGTATACTATGTACTAAAAATAGTATACTTTTCCTCTTTTTTTCCAATTTTTTTTTTTGCAATCAATTTTGCAATCAATTTGGTAGGAAATTTGATAGAAAGGTTGGTGGGAAATATGATAGGAAATATAGTGAGGAATATGATGGAAATATGGTGGGAAATATGGTAGAGAGTGTAGTAGAGAATATGGTAGGGAATATAATGAGAAACATAGTAGGGAATATGATGGGAATATGGTAGGGAATATGGTAGGGAACATGGTAGGGAATATGGTGGGGAACATAGTGAGGAATATGGTGGGAAATATGGTAGGAAACATAGTAGAAAGTTTGGTAGAAAGTTTGATAGAGAGTTTGATCACTTTGATAGAGAATATAATGGGGAACATAGTAGGGAATATGATGGGAATATGGTAGGGAATATGGTAGGGAACATGGTAGGGAATATGATGAGGAATATAGTGAGAAATATGGTGGGAAATATGGTAGGGAACATGGTAGAGAGTTTGGTAGGAAGTTTGATAGAGAGTTTGATCACTTTGATAGAGAATTTGGTAGGGAATTTGGTAGAAAGTAGGCCTGCAATCGAGTTCGAGTCAACTCGTCGAGTTGACTGGGTTGGGTCGAGGGTCTGACTCAACCCGATTGGGTTGGGTTGACCCCTCTCAACCCAACTCAACACTGAAACCCAACCTGGGTTGGGTTGGGCAACTCGAACTCGACGGCAGGCCTAATTCTATAAACAGTGGTAAAATGACAATGAACTTCTTCAGCGATGACGTCAGATCGCCAGTGTAATAACAGAAGACGAAGTATCTTTGAGCGAAGCGTCGAGGCAAGTTGATCAGTCATAGCTGCGTGAAAGATTAGTGATCGAAAGAGTTGAATAGCTTCATTCTTATCTATTCTATTGAAGAAAGGTAACACGGAAAAAGATGGAAAATAGGTGGAAAATAGGTGAAAGGTACTGACGATGTCTGAACTTGAGTGTAAATTTGATGAGAGACGCGACAAATGCAATGTCAAGAATTAGATAGCTTTCTGCACACGCTAAAATCTCTTGGCATTGAGCATTTCTTTTGCCAAGCGCCAAGTCTGAGCCTGAGTCTGTGCTTCTTGACGTTGAGTAACTTAGGCTGCAGATCACTCATCAGAGTATAACTTCAAGATGTATAGTCTCAGAATTCATACCAGCCAACGAAAATTCATCATCTGTAGAGAGAAGGCAGATATGAAAGATTTTGCGTGAGAAGAAGATCATGTTAGATAGATCTTGAGGTATAATGAATCTAGAGAACTTTGAAGATAGTTTATATTGATTTGATGTTAGATGCGCAAGCAGAAAGCGTTCGATCAGCTCTGCTCAACGTCGTCAAGTCTTGAAACGTTCGAGATCTATACTTCTCTTATCAAGAAGACGAAGAAACTTCCTTTCAGTCATTGAACAGTTCGATACAAGTGTCGAAAGACTCTTTCAGTATATTCTACTACATTTGTGATGAAATAGAGTTCAAAGAAATTCTTCAGCTCAAGCTCATTCACTTTCGGTTCATTATCTCTGTTTAATCTCATATGAATTCGCTTCAGAATCGAGACACATGAAGTCACAAGAGCATTTTATCGAGGTTTGAGTCAAACATGACTAAAGGCTAGCAGCGATCTCTTGCTCTTCGACTGACTTACCTCTTTCTTCTCTATTGACAAGCGAGCCAGAGTTCGAAATTGGCTGACCAAGTATACTGCAGCTCAGAATCAACTTCACGCTGCCTCTGCTTTCATCAAGTACACGGTCGAGATCGAGCAGCAGAAAGCAGTAATAGAAATCACATGACAGATACTGCGAGAAGTCACGAAACTTCAACTATGACAGCTTGCCTACTCTTCTCTGAAGAAGTTTAAAAGCGCAAACAACTTCGACTACATCTTCAAGCGCATGTTGATCAAGCAGAGTATAACACGAGCACGACAGGTAAGTCATTCTGTCTGTAATTCTTTTCGCCTGCTCTTGCGTAACGACTGACGAGCATCTTGTGAAAGCAAACCAACTACACCTTCATCTTCAACCGCTGGCAGCGTCTATCACAAGATCTTCTACCTTCAGACATCAGTTCTTCTACAAGTATGATTGCTCGAGTCGACGTCATCAGCAGAGATCTCACTCGCAATTTTATAATGGTTTTTTCTGTTCTTAGATAAAGTTCGATAAGATCATTATAGTTTCACATTTTGCTTCAGATGTCATGATTCTTTGATAGATCATCTTGCTCAGATTTGCTTCATTTTTGAGACTGTTCGCTGATACTTGTGCTGTCTCTAGCAAGCTCATGCTCACAGAAAGCTTGACAACGACACTATTCGCTGTAGTGCAAGATATCATGAAGTAAAGAGACAATCTTCGCATGAAATTAAGCATCTCATCGTGCGTATTCTTCGTGTTGAGATATCTCGCATTTTCAGCTTTAGCTATGCAAGGTCTTCAGTGAGATCACCTAATAGCAGCAACTCTTCCTAGTCAACAATCAATCGTTTGTACTTCAACTTCAACTTCAACTTCAACTTCAACTTCTACCTCTTATTCCCGACCGTCATCGGGGTCGGTGACGCTCCCACCGGCCCCGGCGGCGATCGCCTTGGCGCGTCGATCCGTCACCGACCCCCCCGGTCACTCCGTCACCCGCCCCGAATTCCTACTAGACGTGCTCGAGCTCGATACTT
>JAABUS010005927.1_pt1 | contig 15453 bp, 18 predicted proteins | sample 5560161 | NCBI WGS metagenome assembly JAABUS01 (sample SAMN10711885, study PRJNA513376) | rock metagenome | isolation source: Antarctica rocks | place: Antarctica: Victoria Land, Trio Nunatak nord | collected 2016-01-04
TTCCGCGGAAGCGTTCAAAGAGCCCGCCGAGCACCGCTCACGCCCCGCAACTGACCCACCGCGCCACCACCGACCTCATCGCGACCCGATTCACGCCACCGACCGGCCCGATCGGTGGATCCGGGCTAAGCGAGCCATGCCGAGGCGCGGCTACGCGGCCGGCTCGAAGGCGTCGGGCAGCGGAGTGCCCGTTGCCTGGGACTCCACCTCGACGATGTCCCTTCTCATCGGCGCCAGCAGGGCCAACAGCTCCTCCTGCTCGGCCGACGGGACGTCGAGGTGCTGCAGGGTTGCCACGAGCACCTCGACCTGCGCGTCGAACTCCGCGGCGGTGACGCCCATGTTCGCGTGCGCAAGACGCATGTCGCGGCCGGTGTAGGTGTATGGCCCGCCGGCCGCCGCGCAGATCTGGTCGACGAGCATCCGCTCGAGCCGCGCGGCGTCGATCCTGACGTACTTGGCCCGGATGCGCTCGTCCGCCACGGACCGAGCGCAGAATTCCGACACTACCGCGGCGATCCCATCGTTGCCGCCGAGACGCTCGTAGAGCGATGCAGTCATGTGAGCTGCCCTCCTCGATCGACCAGCTGAATGCTGGACCGGGATGCGCACCACCCGGGGCAGGCATCGCCCTCGCCCACCCAGTGCGGCGCCTGTTGCTCGAAACAACGACGCGGCGTCACAGAACGTGAGATGACGGGCCGACGGAAGCTCGGGATCCGGTCGCGCGGCGAACTCGGCGACGCGCTCGCCTCGGGTGAACCGCACCACTCGCCCTCACCCCCTGGGAGGAGCGCGGTCAGGCGAGGAACTCGACGCGTACGTCCAGGGCGCGGTAGGTGTCGAGCGCCCGCCGGTCGCGCGTAGCCAGCGGCAGTCCATGCTCTGCTGCCGTCCCTCCTACCAGTGCGTCGTAGACCGAGACCCCCGCAACTCCTTCGGACGCGAGCTGGTCGAGCAGGGACGCGGCGGCCTGGGCGCTCAGGAACCTCGAGTGCGGAAAGCTGGTGGCCAGCAGGCGAGCGACGGTCGCCGGTGTGCGGCGCGCCGGAGGCGGAAGCCGCGTAAGCACCGAGAATGCTTCGAAGGCGGCATGGCCGGCGAGTCCGAGCCGGCGGCCTCCCAGTGCCTCGAAGGTCTCATCGTGATGCCGGTGATCCGCGACGGTGAACGCGACGGCGACGCTCGTGTCGACGAGCAGCTGCGGGCCTCCCCTACCTCTGGTCGCCATCGCGAAGCGACCGCACCGTCTCGTCGTCGATGAGGGTTCCTGAGGGCGGAATCACGAACCGCCCACGCCGCTCTTCCAGCGACTCGATCGCGACCGGCTCGATACGGATTCCGGCCCCGTCAGCGACGACCTCGACAACACCCGGCCGGAGACCGAGACGCTCCCGCAGAGGCTTGGGGATGACCAAGCGTCCTGCCTTGTCAATGGTAGCTTTGATGCCTAAAGACTACCATTGCCCTATGCCCAAACCGAGCCGGCTCCAGGTGCGGCGAGAGCTCTCAGCGTTACTGAGCCGACCACCACACCGTCGGACGCGATTATCTGGCCGGTGACCCAGTCGACTTCGTCGCTGATGAGCCAGGCGACAAGCCGAGCGGTGTCCTCGGGACGACCCCACCGGCCTGCGGGAACCGCTGCGGCGACGCGCTCCCGGTCCGCCTGCGTCGCGTACAAGCGCTTGGGCCAGGAGCAGCGAGGCGCGAGCGTTGACCGCGAAGCTTTGGTCGATTTCCCGCCGTGGGCACGGTATTCTTACGGTATGACCACCAAGATCGCCGTGAGCTTGCCCGACGAGCTGGTGGTCGGGGCACGGAAGGCCGTGGCCGAGGGCAGGGCGCCGTCGGTCTCCGCGTTCATCGCCGGAGCGCTCGAGGAGCAGAGCCGCTATGGCGGGCTAGCCGACCTGCTGGCCGAGATGGCCGCCGAGGCCGGCCCTCCCACCGAGCGCGACCGCGATTGGGCTCGTCGAGCGCTCGGCCTGGACTGATCGGCGTGCCGGGTGCCACCCTCGACACGGCCGCCCTCATCGCCATCGAGCGAGGCGACCGGCGCCTGCAGGCCCTGATCGACGAAGCGAGTGCCGCCGGCGCCGACATCGCCGTGCCGGCGGGTGTCGTCGCGCAAGCCTGGCGCGGCTCGCCGGGTCAGGCGCGACTGGCCCGATTCCTCGCTCTCACCACCGTCACGACGGTGCCGCTCGACGAACCCGTGGCCAGAGCTTCCGGCGCCCTCTGCGGGCGATCCGGCACCTCCGACGTGGTCGATGCCTCCATTGTGATCTGCGCCCGCGCCCGGGGCCACACCGTGGTGACCGGAGCCCCGGACGACTTGTCCACGCTGGATCCGGCGCTGCGCCTCGTCCACATTTAGGAATACCACCCCACCGGAAAGGGAGCCCGACATGCCCATCGAGCCGCAGGAGCTGCAGACATGGATCGGAACCGAGGCGCTTGATTCCTCCGGAGAGAAGCTCGGAAAGATCGAGGACGTCTACTACCTCGACGCCGACGCGGTCCTCGTGGGCATCAGAAGCGGGCTGGCGGGGCGCAAGCACGGCGTGGCCGTGCTCGACGGCGCGTCCGTCACTCGCGACAGCGTGCAGCTCGCCTGCGGCCCCGATGCGGTCGTCAAGACCGACGGCGGACCCCCGACGGGCGAGCAGCTGAGTCGGCTGGGCAGCCAGGACGATCGTCTACGAGACCTCGCCCCGGACCGGCTCGAGAGCTTCAATGCTCGCGAGGAGAGGCTAAAGGCCGACGCTGAAGCTCGGGCCAGGGCCGACGGGCTCGACGAGGAGGCGCGTCTGCGGGCACAGGACGAGGAGGACGCCGTGGCACGAGCGCGCGAAGCAGAGGCGCAAGCCGAAAAGGCTCGCCGCGAACGCGAGGACATCGAAGCCGAGGCTCGAGCCGCGCGACGCGAAGGCGGCTAGAGGGCCGCCGCGTGAGGCGGGCCGTCAGGGGTGGCCTGCGTCGTTTCGGCCCGGGCCCGTACCTCCTCGGCATGCGTCGCGACGAGGGGTCGTGGGGAAGCGGCTTTCCGTTCGACGTGCCGGCGGTGGCGGCAATCGACGATCTGCGGCTCGATGCACCGATAACGCTGTTGGCCGGTGACAACGGAAGCGGCAAGTCGACACTGGTCGAAGCGATCGCCGAGGCCATGGGCTACGCCGATGAAGGCGGTGAGCTCGAGCGATCGGGTGAGCTGCCCGCCGTTCCGCGATCCATCATGGAAGGCCGCCTCGTGCCCGTGCTGTCCTCGACTAAGCCTCGTACCGGGTACTTCCTGCGGGCCGAGAGCTTCTTCAACGTCGCTCACTTCGTCGACTCCGGCGCGACCTTCGCGCCGGACCTCTCGATTTACGGTGACGTCCCGCTGCACCGGCAGTCCCACGGGGAGTCGTTCCTCGCGCTGGCCGCCAACCGCTTCGGCGGCGAAGGCCTCTACATCCTCGACGAGCCCGAAGCGGCCCTGTCGGTCACCGGCGCGCTCGCCCTGGTGGCCATCGTCGTCCGCGCAGCTCGCGCCGGGGCGCAGTTCGTCATCGCGACGCACTCACCGATTCTCCTCGCCTGCCCAGACGCCACCATCTACGAGCTCGGCGGCGCCGGGTTGGCGCGGTGCGCCTACGACGACCTCGACGCCGTCCGCGTGACGCGCTCGTTTCTCGAAGCGCCGGATCGCTTCCTCCGCGCGGCACTCGCCGACGACGACTATGAGTGACGCAGGACAGGAGGGGACCAGATGGGGGTTTTCTCGACTCGGTCGGCGGTGACTTCGGCGGTGGCGGGGGCGGCGGGGATGGCGGAGGTGGCGGAGGCGGAAGCTGACGCGGGTGGGACGGCCTACGACAGACGCGGCTCCTACACCAGGACCACCGTGAGCTGACTGATCACGCGCTCCATGAGCCCGAAGTCCTCGGCGTCCTGCGTGAATACGGGGATCCCGTGTGCCATTGCGGTGGCAGCGATCGCCGCGTCGAACTGGCGCACGCGTCGGCCCGCCGCGCGCACTGCGGATGCGATCGCTGCATAGGCGTCAGCGCAGCGATCATCGAATGGCATTGGATCGAACCGACGCGCCAGCGCGAGCGTTGACTGGCGTTGCCGACGCGCGGCGGTATCGCTCGCGAGCTCCACGCCGGCCGCCAGCTCGGCGATCGTGATGGCCGAGACCGCGCCGAGGGTCGGTGCTTCGCGTGGGGCCCGCGGTCGCTCGAAGGCTACGAAGAACGAGGTGTCCAGCAGGCCGCGGGGGTGCGTCACGTCGTCACCCGACGTCGTCGGTGGTTCCGTCGAGCACCGCGTCGAGATCGTCCTGAAGCTGTCGATCGGCCGCGGCACCATCGGCCAGAGCCTGCAGGACAAGGTCGCCAGGTACCCACCTCGCGCGCTCTACGTGAGGCACGACGTCGGCGATCGGCCGCCCGTTGCTGGTCAAGACGACGCGCTCGCCGGCCTCCACCGCCGCCACGACGTCCGTCGTGCGGTTACGAAGCTCGCGGATAGACACCGACCGCATAGTGCGACACTGTAGCAATTTGTTCTTCTGCAGCGGCATCGGTGAGTCGGTCAGGTCGCGACGCCGGCAGCTCGCCGCCGCGAGCTCACACCCGCGAGGGCGTCGATCGCTGCGCTCAGCCGACCGGTGAGCTGCGCCGGGGTCTCTCCCGCCCGCGGGTAGAGCGGCGTGGAGAAGGTCACCGTCGTCGTGCCGCGGCGGTCGAGGCCGCGGCCCTTGGGCATGATCAACGCACTTCCGCCGACGTGGATCGGAATCAGGGGGGCGCGGGTGGTGATGCACAGCTCGGCGACGCCTAGCCGGAAGCCCTCGGGTCCCGCGCCGCGGGTGCCCTGCGGGTAGAGGAGCACGTTGTGGTCGTCGCGCAGGAAGGAGGCGGCGAGAGCCAGCCCCCGCCTCTCGCCGGCTGCGCGGTCGAAGGGGAAGGTGTTGATCCACAGCGCTGAGGAGATGGCGTGGAGGCGGTCGCGATAGAAGCGATCGCTGGCCGCCCCGACGACCGTGCGCGACCGCCACGCGCGGGGCAGCGCGAGCAGGACCAGCGGAGTGTCGAGGTCTGACTCGTGGTTGGGCGCCAGGACGGCCGGCTGCGGGGTGTGCATCAAGCCCTCTGCGCCGATCACCCGCGGGCGGGCCAGCACCCGGGCCGCCGGGAAGAGCAGCGCATGTTGAAGGGCTTCGCGGGCCAGCGACGGTGCCGGCTTGCGCAGCCACGCCTGGTCGCCGGCCTCCCCCGCCTTCCATGGATCGCGACCGGCCCTCCGGGTCGTCCACCGTGCCGGCGAGCGGCTCCCCCCGCCGCCCGAGGCCGTGCCGGCGAGCCGCTCGAGCATCCGGCCCCCGCGCGCGAACTCCATCAGGGCTGCCTCCGGCCGCGCGGATCATCGGCGCGACGCGGTCTGTGCGTGGCGGCGTCCAGTCCGCACGCAGGGGGCACTACTCCACCTCGCAGTAGAACAGCGGTGGGGCGTGGAAGTGCGTGACCGACGGCTCGCGGCCCACGACCTGCTCGGCCATCTCCAGCGCGTCGCGCAGGGTGTCGGCTCGCCGGAAGCCCATCCGGCGACACGCGCCCGGGTCGCCGCCGACGAAGATCACGTCTCCCAGATGGTCGAGCGCGTGGGCGCCCCAGTACCACATGTAGAACGGGTGCACGCCGTGATAGGCGTAGGAGGTTCGGTAAAGGTGGCGGTACCACTCGTCCTCGGCGTAGGCGCGCTCGAAACGCTCGACCTCCGCCGGATCGGTCGTCTCGGTCAGCACCTCCTCGAAGAAGTCGATGTAGGAGGGGTGATGGACGGGATGGAACTCCCGCGCTACCGGGTGGGTGAAGATCATCACGCCCCCCTCGCGCACGAGCGGGCGCCCCTTGTAGAGGTTGAAGTAGTACCCGAGGGCCAGGCACATGACCAGGATCGGATTCATGATCGAGTTGACGTTGTAGGGGCAGATGTAGGGCAGCCCGGCGGTGACCACGTCGGCCTGGCCCTGCACCCGGACGGCCTGCTGGGCCGCGCAGCGGTCGAGGGTGACTTCGTGGACCGGGTCCACCGCTCCGGCGGTCACCCCGGTCACCGCGTAGGGCGACACCGTCTTCTGGAATATCGTGTGTCGCAGCTTGGGGCCCATCGCCTCGGTCGAGCGCCGCAGCCCGGCGAACAGCATCTGCTCGCGCGCGGTCCACCGTCCCTCCGGCTTGGCCAGGAAGCCCAGCGGGTCGGCGAACATGTCGTTGTTGAGCGTGGTCTCGACGTGGAAGATCGGCACCGCTTCCTCGACGATCGCTCCCTGGCGGACGCTGGAGTGGTGCAGCTCGCTCGCGGTGGGATCCATGAACGAGCGCGAGTGGCGCATGGTGTGGACGTTGTGGTGGGCGCGCAGCGACCGGTAGGTCCCGAGGCCGATGGGAACGGACTTGTGGCCCCCGTCCATCGTGACCATGTTGACGTTCACGTAGACGAGCAGGTCGGACTCGGCGGCCCGCCGGTTGAGCTCCACCGCCTCCCCCTCCGCCGTGGCGCCGAGCACGGCGATCCCGTTCGGGTCCTCGGCGTCGTGGTTGTAGAGCCGATCGGGAAAGAACTCGTCGAACACCCGCCGGCCGACGATGCGTGCCATCTCTGCGGGCGTCAGGCGCCGGTGCACCGCGAGCGCCGCGATCAGGTGGATGTCGTCGACGCCGGCGCGGTAGGCGCGCTCGATCACCTGCTCGATCACCAGCTGGCGGATGTCGGGCGTGCGCATCGGCGGCAGCGGGAGCGAGATGTCGTCGAAGGCGATGGTCAGCCGCATGCCCGCTACCAGCAGCGCGTCGAGCGGGTCCATTCCGAGCGGGTGGTCGAGCGCGGCGGAGATCGCCGCATCCACGTCGGCGAGGCCCTTGAGCGGCGGCGGGGCGTAGATGATTCGCGATCCCACCGGAAGTCGCTCCAGCCGGAATTGCTCACCCGCGTGAAACAGCGTGGGCGGCGAGCTCTCGGTGACCTCGACGATGCAGGCCTCACGCTCCGCGCCGGGCGCGCGGCGGTTGCGCTCGATCATCGGCACGCGGTCGGGGCGCCTGGGAGAGGGCGCGATGCTCATGCGCCGGCCGTGAGGTCGAAGACGGTCTTCACCCGGCCGGCCCGCGCGGCGCGCGGAGCCTCCTCCAGCGCGCGCCGGTAGGAGCGAAGCGGCCAGCCGCGGTCGATGAGCCTCCCGGGCGAGAGCCTGCGAGCGAGGGCGATCGCCCCCGGGAAGTCGGCCTCGGGACCGTAGGCGCCGCGCAGCTCGAGCTCGCGCAGCCAGGCGACCGACAGGTCGACCTTCACCTCGCCCGGCATTCCGACGAGCACCACCCGGCCGCGCGGGCGCGTCGCCGTCACCGCCGCCTCGATCGAGGCCCCGCTGCCGACGCAGTCCAGCACCCGGTCAAAGCCCCCGAGCAGCATCTCGCGCCCTCCATGGCCGACCAGCCGGCGCGCGCCCGTCAGCCGCGCCCCCTCCCCGTGCAGACGCTCGGGCGAGCAGACGTGATCGGCGCCCAGCCGGCGAGCCGCCGCCTTCTGGGCGGCGTGCTTGGCCACGCAGAGCACGGTGGTCTGCGGCGCGCGCTCGCGCAGGGCGGCGATGGTGAGCAGGCCGATCGTCCCCGCGCCGATCACGGCCACGGCCTCCCCGGACTGTGCGTCGGCCATGGTCGCGGCGTGCAGCGCGCAGGCCAGCGGCTCGACGAGCACGGCATCCTCGTCGGCGAGATCGTCGGGCACGGCGTGGAGCTGGCTCTCGTGGGCGACCAGGCCCTCGCTCCAGCCCCCGCCGGCGTCCCGGCAGTAGCCCGTCTGCAAGCCGGCCGAGACGGTCCCGTCGATGGTGTGGCGACACAGGGCGCTCAGGCCCTCGGCGCACTCCGGGCAGTCGGGCTCCAGGCCGCGCGCCGCGCATCCGAGCGCCGGCTCGACCACCACGCGCTGCCCCCGCCGCGGGCCGGCGGCGACCTCGCCGACCACCTCATGACCGGGGACGAACGGGCCGGAGGTCAGCGAGCCGAGATAGAGCGATGTCTGGCCGCCCAGCAGCGCCTGGTCGGAGCCGCAGATACCGGCCAGGCGCGGGCGCACGGCCAGCCAGTCGGGTGCCGGCGGCAGCGGCGGGCGGACCTCCTCGAGTGCGAGCGCGCCGGCGCCCGTGCCCCCGGACGGCGCGCCCAGGCGGGTGGCGACGAAGCGCGGCAGCGACGGCGTGTAGCGAAGAGCGAGCATCAGGCCTCCATGGGGAGCGGCGGTCCTGGGGGCGGAAGCATCGGCGTGTGGCGCAGGGCGCGCATCAGGCGGCCTCAACCGGTGCGGGCGGGCGGGTGCGGGCGCCGGGCTCCGTAGCCCATTCCTCCACCTGCCAGCCGCGCCGCCTCGCCTCGCGGCTGAGCCGGAAGTCGGGGTTGACCGGGTGGGGATGGCCGACGAGCTCGAGGAGCGGGAGGTCGGAGACGCTGTCGGCATAGGCGTGGCAGTCGGCCAGCTCGAAGCCGTGCTCGGCGGCCATCCGGGCGGCCAGGGAGGCGCGCCCGTCGGCGGTCAGCGGGGGCTCGGCCAGCTCGCTGGTGAACCGGCCGACGCGCTCGACCAGGCGCGCGGCAACCAAATCGTCTCCGAGATGGCGCAGCGGTGCGACGAGGAAGTCCAGCGCGCCGGTGAGCAACACGACGCGGTCGCCGCGGCGGCGATGCGCTCGGATGCGCCGCACCGCCTCGTGCTGGATGCGGGGCAGGATGAAGTCAGACAGTGCACCGCTCGCCTGCTCGCGCAGCGCCGCGGCCGGCAGGTCGCGGTAGAGGCGGTAGAAGCGGCGGTTGAAGTCGGCGCGCGAGCGGCGGTCCGTTCGCAGCCAGCCCGGCACCTTGGCGGCCAGCCCGGCGCGCCAGAGCAGCCGATCGAGCTCGGGCATGTCGCGGGTGCGAAGCCACGCGTAGAAGTGGGCGACGTTGGCCTCGATCACCACGCCCTCGACGTCGAAGAAGGCCAGCGCCGGCGGGCCCGGCTCACCGGCCTCCAGGGCGGCGTGCTCTCGGCGCGCCGGCGGCCGGTCGACCCTGGGCGGCGGCGCCAGCGCGCGCAGCGCGGGCAGATGCACGTCGCGGAAATATGTCGGCCAGTCGATCGTCTCCACGTCGAAGCCGAAGCGATCGCGGTCGTCGGGGTGCAGGCTCGCCGCAAGCTCGCGCGTGCCGCGGTCGTCGAACATGCAGTCGAGCTCGACGTAGGGCCCGTAGATCTCGGCCAGCCGCCGGAGCAAGTCCAGGCGGCGCTGGTCGCGATGCAGGCGCAGCTCGAGCCGGTCGGCCCGCGGAAGCGGCACGCCGTCGATGATGTCGCGCCCGGCCTGGAGCACCCGCCCGGCGCGATCGAGCAGGCCGATCGCCCGAGCGTGCGAGGTGAAGCGCCAGTCGGGCACGTCGACCGGGAGGCCGTCCTCGCCGGCGAGCGGGTGCTCGCGGAAGTACTCGGTGACCAGCTCCGCCACCTGCTCGACGGTCGCGGGATTGCTCGAGCCGCTGACCATCTGCAGGGTGCGCGGGCTTTCCTCTGGCTCGTGGGCCGCGGCGGCCAGGCAGAGGTTTGCGACGAAGTCGACGGGAACGATGTCCAGGCGCGACGCCGGGTTGGCCGGGAAGCGCGGGATGAGACCGGCGGCGTAGGCCAGGATGATCGGGTCGGCGACCTTGAGGGCCTCCAGCCACCCGGGATGGGGACGGCGCAGCGCCGACTCGATGATCGACGGCCGCACGATCGTGAGCGCTCGGGGGCGCTCGCGCAGGAGGAGGCGCTCGCCCAGCGCCTTGGAGAGCGCGTAGCCGTCCGCCCACCCGAGGGCGCGCGAGCGCTCGCGCCCACGCTCGACGAGCTGGTCGCTCACCCATTTGCGCCGCAGGGCCTCCGCGCGCACGCCGACGGCGGGGCCGCCCGCCGGCCCGACCTCGCGCTGGGCCTCGGCGACAACGCGCCGCTGGTGATCGGGCAGGCGCGACTCGGCGTCGAGGTCGCGGCGCCACGCGCGCGCCGCCGCGAGCTCTGCCTCGAAGTCGAGCTCGGGCTCGGCCGGAGCCAAGCCCGACGGTCGCTCGAGCACGAGGCCGGTGCGCCGGCCGGCCGCGTACGCGGAAGAGACATGGACGACGTGGGGGTCGCTGCCGTGCGCCCGCAGCGCTCGCAACAACCGCACCGGGCCGAGGACGTTGAGCTCGAGGATCTCGTCGAGCGGCTGCTCGAAGGAGACCGAGGCGGCGCAGTGGATGACGACATCGATGCCGGCGAGGTCGTCGCCGCCTTCGCGGGCGAGGGAGTCCGTGCGCACGTCGCCGGGGAGCCCTCGGTCTCCGAAGCCCCCGTCCCCCAGCCCCTGGTCCCCGCCGTCCCGGCCGAGGCCCTCGGCGGCCACGTCGCCGGCGAGGGCGGTGAGTGGTGCGTCGGGGATGACGTCCTCCAGTCCGGCGAAGGCCGCGCCGGGCAGGATGTCCTCCTCCAGGCGACGCCGCGCGGCAGCGTCGTCGGCGGCGCGTAGGAGCACGACGATCCTCTCGAGCTCGGGGAGCTCGGCGAGGCAGAAGGCGAGCACGGCCTTCCCCACGAAGCCCGACGCGCCCGTGAGGAGCAGCGCCTTGCCGGCGAGGCGCTCGCTGATTGTTGCGCTGGGCTCCTCGATCATCACAGGGGCTCAGGCTCCCTCGCTGAGGCCGCGCAGCACGGTATCACCGTCTCTACTAACGTGTCAGTACAGATGCCGATCGAACAGGCCTCGCTCGGTTCCTCCCGTGTGCGGATCCTCTCGGTGGCGCGCAGCGAGTTCGCCGCCCGCGGCTTCGCCGCCGCTCGACTTCAGGACGTCGCCGAGCAGGTCGGGCTCAGCCACCCGACGCTGCTCTACCACTTCGGGTCCAAGGAAGGCCTCTACGTGGCGGTGATCGAGGCGGCGGTCGGCGACTGGGCGCAGACGACCCGCCAAGCCATCTCAACCGGCCTCCGCGGCTTCGAGCAGGTCGCCGCCCTCATCGACGCGGCCTTCGAGTTCTTCGCCACCCACCAGGAGTTCGTCATGATCGTCCGGCGCGAGGCGATCGAGGGCGGAGAGCGCCTCGAGGGGGCGATGGCCGATCACCTGCGTTCGTTCCTCGAGTCCGCCGTCGCCTTTCTCGAGCGCGAGGTGAGCGCCGGCCGGCTGTGCCCGCACGATCCCGCCGAGCTGATGCAGCTCTGCTACGGCGCGGTGATGACCTACTTCTCCGATTCCACCTTCCGGGGACGGCTCCTCGACGAGGATCCCCTCAGCCCGCGGGCGCGCGACCGCTATCGCGACGCGCTGGCGGCGACCCTGCGGGCGGCCCTGGAGCCCGCCGGATTCCCAGCGCCGCGTTGAGCGATCCCGAGCGAAACGGCTCGGGATCGATGGCTGCCCGGGCGTAGCCCGCGCCCCGAATCGCCGCGGCGATCGCCGACTGCTCCTCGGGGTCGAGCGCGCGGGGAAGGTCGTCGGCGGGCAGCTCGAGCTTCCCGAGGTCTCCGTGGTGGCGCACGCGCAGGATCGGGAACCCGAGCGCCCGCACCGCCCGCTCGGCGCGGTCGATGCGCTCGAGCGTGGCCGGATCGACGGGCGTTCCGTAGGGCACGCGGGAGGCCAGGCAGGGGGTTGCGGGCTTCTCCGCGCTGGGGAGCTCGAGCCGGCGGGCCAGCGCGCGCACCTGCTCCTTGCCGACGCTCGCCTCGAGGAGCGGGTGGCGTACCCCGTGCTCGGCCGCGGCGCGCAGCCCAGGCCGCCAGTCCCCTGCGTCGTCGGCGTTTGCGCCGGAGAGGACGGTCGCGTAGCCGCGCCGGGAAGCCTGGGCGGCGAGCGCGTCGTAGAGCTCTGACTTGCAGTGATAGCAGCGGTCGGGCGCGTTTCGCCGGTAGCCCTCGCGGGAGAGCTCGCTCGTCGTGACGGTCTCGTGGGTGATGCCGACGGCGCCGGCCACCCTGCGGGCTCCCTCGAGCTCGCCGGCCGCCACCGCCGGAGACACCGCCGTGACGGCGAGCGCGCGCGGGCCCAGAGCTCGCGCGGCGATCGCCGCCACCACGGAGGAGTCCACGCCGCCGGAGAAGGCCACGACCGCGCTGTCCAGCTGGGCAATGTCGTGCTCGAGCCGCGCGAGGAGGGCGTCGGTCTCGTACCTCATGATGTCCGCGCTCGAGTCCGCGCGAGGGTGGGCTCCGGTCTGGTCACTCATGACGCTGCGTGCTCGTGGTGGGCCGCGGCCAGCGCGCGGGCCCAGACGGTCTTGACGGGCGCGCCGGCGCGGCGCGCCGCCTGCTCGCAGTCGGCGTGCTCGGGTGCGAGGTTGACCACGCGGCCGTCGAGGCGCCCGACCTTGACCCTCACGGGCTCGCCGTCGACGTCGACCGTGCGCCACTCGCGCTCGAGCTCCCAGCGCTCCAGGTGCGCAATGCGGACCCCGAGGCTGCTGGTCTCGCGCAGGACGGCCTCGGCCACTGCCGCCTCATCGCCGGGGCGTGCGAGCGCGGACAGGACGAACCCCGGCCGGCCGTGCTTCATGTGCGCCGGCGTGGTCCACACGTCCACGGCGCCGGCCGCGAAGCAGGCGCCGGCGGCGTCGGGCAGCAGCTCGGGAAGCAGGTCGTCCAGGTTGGCCTCGACCAGCGAGACCGGCGCGGCGGCGGCCTCGGCCGGCCTCCCCTCCCCCACGATCGCCCGGACCACGTTTGGCAATGAGTCCAGGTCGCGGGCCCCGGCGCCGTAGCCGACGGCCCCGAGCGTCATGGCAGGCAACGGCCCGTAGCCTTCGGCCAGCGCGGCCACCAGGGCGGCCCCTGTGGGCGTGACCAGCTCGGCGTCGACGTCGACTCCGTAGAGCGGAGCACCGACCAGCAGCTCGAGCGCGGCCGGCGCGGGCAGCGGCAGGCGGCCGTGGGCGGCGTCGACCATTCCGCGGGGGGCGGGAAGCGGCGAGCAGGTCACCCGCTCGACGCCGAGCTCCTCCAGGGCGAGGGCGACGCCGCACACCTCCCCGAGCGCGTCGATCGCGCCGACCTCGTGGAACTCGACCTCTTCGGGATCGAGACCGTGGATGGCGCCCTCGGCGCGGGCCATCCGGCGGAAGGCCTCCTGCGCGCGTGCCCGGGCACGCTCGGGCAAGCGGGCCTCGTCGAGCTGGGAGCGAATGCCCGCCCAGCGGCGGTGCGGCTGGCCGGCGGGCGCCCGAATCGCCGCCGTGGCGGCCCCGATGCCGTGGCGTCGGGTTCGGCCGACGGCGAGCTCGAGCCCGTCGACGCCCAACCCGCCGAGGCCCTCGCGGATGGCGCCGGCGTCGGCTCCAGCGTCGAGCAGGGCGGCGAGCAGCATGTCGCCGGCGATCCCGCCGACGCAGTCGAGATGGAGGAGGCGGCTCAGCCCAGCGCTCCGGCCGCCGACCGAGCGATCCGCGCGGCGATCGTGCCGGCGCCCAGGCCGTCGTCGATGTTGACGACCGCGACCCCGGCGGCGCAGCTGCACAGCATCGAGAGCAGCGCGGTGACGCCACCGAGGGCGGCGCCGTAGCCGGTGCTGGTCGGAACGGCGATCACCGGGGCGGCGACGAGCCCGCCGACGACCGAGGCCAGAGCGGCGTCCTGTCCCGCCACCACGACGACGCAGTCGGCGTGCTCGAGATCGTCCACGGCGACGGCGAGGCGGTGCAGCCCGGCCACGCCCACGTCCTGGTGGACGGCGACGCCGGTACCGAGAAGCTCCGCGCGCACCCGCGTCTCGGTGACCACCGGCCCGTCGGCCGTCCCGCCCGAGACGATCGCCACCGCTCCCCGCGCGGCCGGCACTCCGCGCGCCACCCAGGCCAACCGCGCCCGCTCGTCCTCCAGTGCGTCGGGCGCCGCGCGCCGGACCGCCGCCCGGGCGGGCGCGTCCGCTCGGGTGACCAGCACGCTGCCGGCGCCGTCGGCGAGCATCGCGGCGACGATCGCCTCGATCTCCGCCGGCTCCTTGCCCTCCCCCAGGACGGCCTCGGGAGCCCCCTGACGCAGCTCGCGGTGGTTGTCGATGCGGGCGAACCCGAGGTCGCGGTAGGGCAGATGGGCCAAGTGGTCGAGCGCCGCGGCGGGATCGACGCCGCCGCGCCGGACGTCCTCGAGCAGAGAGAGCAGATCGCCGCGCAGCCCGTCAGCGGTTGACTCGGCCCCCACCGCGGGCTCGCCGACCGGGTTCACGGCTCCCCGCGGGACATGGCGTGCATCACAGGGCGCAGGTTATCCGCGTCGTGTCCCGCCACGACCCGAGGGCCGAGCCGCCGATCGCGTCCTCCCTACGGTTCGGAGGCGGCCTCCTGGAAGCCGAAGCGCTGGTGAGTCGCTTGAGCGGGGCCGGCGCCCACCAGTTCGCATCCCCGAAGAGGCGCATGAGCGCGGGGACGAGCAGGGCGCGAACGGGGGTCATGCGCCGGCGGTGGCGGTGGCGCTCGTCACGTCGGCTGCGTTGAGCGCCGTGTCCCTGCCCGTGCTCTCGACGGTGCTGACCGGCCCGAGCGCCGAGGCCGTGCCGCCGTCGCAGCCTTCCTGGACGAAGGCGGTGAAGCGGCCGAGGACGCCAAGGACCGCATCCGCTCTGATGCGCTCGAGGTGTCGATCGGGGGCTTCGCCCCGAGCTTCAGCGAGGTCAACGACCAGACTCGCAGCGATCTGACCAAGGCGGAGCTGATCGCCTTCCCGGTGCTTGCGATCCTGCTGCTGCTCGTCTTCAGGGGCGTCGTGGCGGCGGCGATACCGCTGCTCATCGGCGTCGTGTCCATCCTCGGCACGTTCCTCGTGCAGGAAGTACAGCGGCGGTCCATGACCGGGGGTCCCGGGCGAGGCAGCCACCTCGCCCGGGACACCTTCGTCCTGACGACCGGCAAGCTGGCGGAGGGTCCTACGACGGGGCCCGCTGGCCCAGCACGGCGCGGACCTGGCGGGCGATCTCGAGGTCCTCGCGCGCGGTGACGACGAAGGTCCGCACCGGTGCGGAGCCGGAGCCGATCTCGGCGTCGCCCGCGGCATCCTCGTTTCGCTCCGTGTGGAGAGAGACCCCCGTGTAGGAAAGCCCCCGAGCGGCTGCGGCGCGGATCTCGGGCGAGCGCTCCCCCACCCGGCCGGTGAAGACGAGCACGTCGAGCCCCTCCATCGCCGCGACCATCGCGCCCATCCCGGCGCGCAGGCGGTGCACGTAGACGTCGCGCGCAAGAACCGCGTCGGGATCGCCGTCCTTGGAACGATCGAGGACCTCGCGCATGTCGGCGGTCCCGGCAAGGCCCAGCAGCCCCGACTTTCGCTCGAGGGCGTCGGCGACCTCCTCCACCGCCAACCCGCCGCGCTCGAGCAGCCACATGAGCAGCCCCGGATCGACCGAGCCCGAGCGGGTGCCCATGACCAGGC
>JAABUS010005928.1_pt1 | contig 15453 bp, 13 predicted proteins | sample 5560161 | NCBI WGS metagenome assembly JAABUS01 (sample SAMN10711885, study PRJNA513376) | rock metagenome | isolation source: Antarctica rocks | place: Antarctica: Victoria Land, Trio Nunatak nord | collected 2016-01-04
AGCACTCGGCCGCCGACCTGACCCGCATCCAGCGCAGCCTCAACGGTCGTCCCCGCAGGACCCTCGGCTACATGACACCATCAGAGGCCTACGCACAGGTCGTTGCGCCCACCACCTGAACCCGCCCCTTGAATCGCAGGGTCGGCGTAGGGCCCCGATGGCTGAAGGTAGGGGAGCGATGGGGGCATCCAAAGGAGCCGCCAGGCGCCGTTGCTCACGACGTCGTCGATCAGCCATTGCAGACGGGGGTGGCCCGGGTCGAGGCGGTCGAAGTTGTCGATGGCATCGAAATCGAGGAAACCGGCCTTTTCCAGGTCCGCCGCTAGCTCCGGTGAAGCGTCGGGCGGGACGCTGGCGAGGGCCTTACCCAACTGGTAGCCGCCCTGGAAGTTCGGCAGGTACGGCGTCGACTTCCAGTACTCGATCGGATCGCCGACGTGGAGGCTCCGGGCCGCTCGTGCGATGGCGACGTAACGGAGAACGTCCTCGGGCTGAAGGGCCACGCCTCCGTCGCAAGGGGCCCCGAGCATTCCCGACCGATTGGGAGTTGCGGCCAGTCGTTCCGTGCGAACCATGACCCGCCGGAGCGATGCCTCCACCCGCGCTCGGGCATCGCGAGCCGACGCTCCTGCGTCACGGCCGATCTGCAGCATGGCCCTGCGCAAGTCGCCGAGCGCTTGGCTGAACTCGGTCTCCCGGGCCTTGTCATGCTCCATGAGGAACGAGGCCGTGGTGACCAGGTCCCGATGGTGGTCGTCCTCGGAGTCGAGGTCAGTCGTCATCATCTTGTACGGCGTCGCCGACAGGAGTAGCACACGAGCCTGCTGGTCCGCCTCGGTGTCGACGTAGTTGAACAGCTCGCGCGCCAGGTTGGCCCCGCCGTTCGCTGAGGACTCAGCCTCCTCGTTGGGCGGTGCCTCCAGCAGGTGCCGGAACCGTTGAAACTCGTCGAGCACGATGAGGTCGGGTTCCAGGGAGGCAAGGCAGGCGCGCGCCAGGAGGTGGCGTACGCACCCGACGAACTCGTTGCGCTCGCGGCGCACCCGCCAGTGGTTCTGCTTGAACTGGAACCTCTCCTGAAGGGTGAGGTAGGTGTCCAATACGGAGTCCAGGCCGTCGACCCGCCGCCGGGCGTCCTCTGCTTTCAGCTCGGCCCGTAGTCGTTGCACGATGCTCGCTGGCACCGCGGATCGGTGCTTGTTCCGTATCTCCTTGGCGGTGCTGGTGAACCGGTCGAGGTTTTGGACGCCGCCCTGGAACACGCGATACGAGGCCGCGGACCGCCACGGAAGGTCGGTCCACACGAGGGTCAGCATCATGCGGATCACGGCGCGCTCGGTGCTCTTGCCTGACCCGCCGCGCAGGTCGAACGAGGTGCCCGGGGTGAACGAGATCAGGTTGACCCTCGGGCCCGAATTAGAACGCCGTGAGGACGATCGGACTCTGTCGAGGTCCCCGGCGCTGGTGGGGAGCATGGTTATCCGCTCGACCAGTTCGAGGTCGTTCTCGACACCGATCCGGAGGCGGTTCAGGTTCTGGCGGGCGATCTGACCGTTCGAGCAGACGTAGACGATGTCGATGCGGTCGACCTTGTCCTGGAGGTGCTCGACGGCTTGGGCGATCACGCCGCGCGTCACGAGTGTCTTGCCCAGTCCGACCTCGTCCGCGACCAGGAATCGGTGGGCTGGGTCCTGCTCGTCGTACATCCGGGAGAAGACGTATTCGGCGGTTCGGCGTTGGAAGTCCTTCAATCCCTGGAGGGTCTCCTCGGCGGAGAAGCGGATCATGACCGGGCCGCCGACCGTGCGTTCCAAACCGCTGACCAGAGGTCGTCGAATCCAGCAGGAAGGACGCCGCTGCGTTGATCCTCGAGGTCGCGCAACAGCGCGTCGATGTGATCGAGCCGGTCGGGATACCGATCGACCGCTCGGACGAGCACTTCGACCAGCGGCATGTCGTCCCAGCTGTGGCCGGTCAGCCCGGCGAGCCATGAGCCTCCACCCGAGGCGTCACCGGTCCCGTCGGCAGCCGAGTCGTCGGCCAGTAAGAGGAGCATGTAGCGCAGAAGGCGGTCCGGATCTCGGAGCATGGCGGCGAGGATCCGGCTTCGGCGGTCTGCCGGCGCGCCGATGAGCGGGACCTTGATGAGGCTGCTGGCACTCATGCGCTCGGCGCCGAGCCGGCCCTTGATGGTGACGACGAAGAAGGCCGACAGGCCCTCCAGCGAGACCAGGAAGTCGACGTCTATGCACTCGCCGGTCGAGACCACTCGGGAGGACTGTCCCTCGTCGAGGGTCACTGGACGGACGTCGATGGTGGCTTCGACGTCGTCCTCCAGCGGCGGGACCGCCTCGACGGTCTGGAGGCGCAAGCCGTAGTCGTCCCCAAGTTCTCGGACCGTGGCCGAGTAGGTCAGTTCGGCCACGTGTCGGCAGTGGCGGTCGAGGGAGCGGGTGAGTCGATCAGCGTCGGTGTCGGCGGCCTCGTCCTCGATGGTTGCGGTATCGCAGTCGACCAGCAGCGAACCGAACGTCGAGGTGCCTCTGCCTCCGATGGCCAGCAGTGCCTCCACACCGCAGCTCTGGGGGCCGTCCATCTCGACGACGACCTCGACGTTGCCTCCGAAGGCGGCCGACGTTGCGTTGGCGGACCCGGTGAGGATGCGTGCTCCCTGGCCGGTGTCGGACACGAAGAGCTTGGCGTGGAGGCTGCCGTGCAGCGGGGCCGCCCCGCCTCCATCCCGGTTGACCAGCCCGTCGGTGGTCGTCGCAACGTCCACCTCCGGGGCGATGTCGGCCGCCGGGTTCAGGACCGCTACGCGGACGACTTGGACCAGCAGGGCCGGGTCGAGCTTGACCACGGTCTCCTGCCTGGTGACAAGGGCAGTGATCTCGGTCCGAGCGACCAATCGTCGGAGGAGCGTTTCGTCGACGAACGGAGAGACGATCGCCATCCGATCGACAGGATCGGCAAAGGGATCGACAGCTCCCGGCCAGCCGAACACTCCGAACCGCAGCGAGGTGAACGGATCCGGCGCCTCGAAGTGGGCACGTTCGACGTCGCCTGCGATCGACGCGAGGGCCGCGCGGCGGTCAGCAGTGAGGGCCGACGTGGCCAAGGCCGGGAGGTCACGAAGGAAGGCGGCGAGCGGTTCACCGTTGGCCGCGGCGGCGCTGGCGGGCAGTACCGGTCCCGATTCCACGAGGTAGGGCTCGGTGTCGACGCGCAGCAGCGTGTCCCAAGAGGTGTCGAAGGTGAGGTTGCGGGTGGCGCACAGCACCCGAAGCACGGCGGAGGCCCCGTCGTTTGCCAGGTAGCGGACCACCCAGACCTTGGGATGGAACAGGAAGCCCTTGCGCGGCGCCTGCACGGCGATTACCGCATCCTCGAGCCAGGCGAAGACGTGTCGATGCTTGTGAGGGACGCCGATTTGGCCGGCCTGGCAGAAGAAGGTCATCTGATCCGCGCTGCGGCGAATGGCCTCCAGGAGTCCGACCGGCTCCAAGGGCTCAGCGTCCGCGCCGGCGCTCGTTGCGTCGATGTCGGCGGCGTCGTAGAGGGCGAAGGCGACCGGAGCGGTGAGGAGTGCTTCCAGGTCGAGCGTGAAGGAGGTGCCGATCGCGTGGTCGAGCGTGTAGCCCGCTGGAGGCCGCAGCGCGTCGTAGAGGCCGGCTCGGTCGTCGGGCTGGAGCATCAAGCGACCCCGCTCAGCATGTCGCCAACGATCGCTGACACCTGGTTCCACCGAAACGTCATGCGGTCCATTCCCTGCGGACCCGACGAGGTCTCTCGGGCTTGCCGGCTCGATAGTCGAGCGCGAGGTCCCTTGATCGCCGCTTCGCGATTGCGCAACAGTTGGGTCACCTGGGGGCTCTTGAGCACCTCTGAAGGGTCATCGGTGGCGGTGGTGAGCCATTCATCGACGAAAGAACGGATCCGGAGCGCCCGTGGATTGACCCGGGCGACGGTCCTCCAGAACTCCTCCCGCTCGGTCTGCCAGTCGGCAAGCTCGGTGCGCTCGGCCTCCATGGCGGCGATCCATTCGTCGAGGATCTCGGCTGGTCTCCCGTCGAAGCCTTTCTCCCCATCCCTGACGTACTGCCGGTCGAGATGAGCGTTGTAAACGAGGCCGGCGCCCCAACTGACCAGAGAGAACAGGCGGGCGTGGCGCAGATCGCGAGCCAACTCTGGTGGTGCCCCCATGGCGACCGGCCCGGTCCACGGCGCGTCGCCCAGGTCGCCACCAACGCCGTCACGAACGAGCAGCGCAAGGTAGGTGCCATCGGCGGCGCTGAGGACCCGGCTGCGGAGGAAGTCCGCTTCCTTCGGGAGAAGGGTGAGGCCGACATCCTCGAGCATCGTTGGCGGCGGATCGATCTCCTCGATCCCCGGGTGCCATGCCGTCGACGACCCTGCGCCCGCTCGGCGGCGCTGCTCCATCGACGCGACGTAGTCGCGTCGAGTGCCCTGGAAGAGCCGGATGCCCCAGGTCTGGAGCCCACCCCAGTAGATCTGGCTGGGAAGCTGCACGGTGTCGCGCCCCGACCGGATGCCGATCACGCCGGTCTCTCCCGCTGCGCCACGAGTCATGGCTTCGATCAGGTCGCGTTCCCGCTCCCGAGCGACGGCCAGCCCATCACTCGGCGACACGCGGTCCATGTCCAGTTGTTGGTAGATCCACGGGACGAACAGGAAGTAGCGGGCACGGGTTTGCACCGTGCTGATGCCCGGGAACAACAGGTCCGAGTAGGCGTCGCGGACTGCACCGAACCCGAGTGGGTCGATGGTGCCCGGATGGTCGAGCGCGGCCAACGCTTCCCGGACGCGATCAGCGTCGGCGTCCCGATGGTCCAGCCAACTGAAGCTTGCGGGCGCCATAGCACCCCTCCCCGGGTCTCCCGGCCAGCCGCCGTGCTCTGGTACCGACGGCTCAGCAAGGCGGGCGACCCTAGATCCTCAATCGCCACGAATGACTCGGCCCGCCGGCTATGACGCCCAGGCCAGAATGGCGGGGCCATGGGAGACGAGTTGGGCTATGTGAACCCGGAGCAGCGCGCTCGACGGGACATCGACGCGCAGCTCGTGGCGTGCGGGTGGGTGGCGCAGGACTACAAGCACGCGGCGGTGGCTGCCGCCCAGGGGGTGGCGGTGCGGGAGGTGCCGACGGCGGCCGGACCGGCCGACTACGTGCTGTTCGTCGACTCGCAGGCGGTGGGCGTCATCGAGGCCAAGAAGGTTGGCACCACCCTCACCGGTGTCGAGTGGCAAACGCAGAAGTACCAGACGTCGTTTCCCGGCGAGCTCCCGGCCCTACTGGTGAAGGGAGCGCTGCCATTCGGCTACGAGTCGACTGGCGCCGAGACCCGATTCACCTGCGGGCTCGACCCCGACCCCACATCGCGTCGGACCTTCACGTTCCACCGCCCTGAGACGCTGGCCCGCTGGCACGAGGACCACATCACCTTCGCCGGGCGCGGCACCCTGCGGGGCGGCATCGTCGACCTGCCCGAGCTGGACCCGGCGGGGTTGTGGCCGGCGCAGGCCGAGGCGATCGTCAGCCTGGAGGCGTCGCTCAAGCAGAACCGGCCTCGGGCGCTGATCCAGATGGCCACTGGGTCGGGCAAGACCTTCACCGCCGCCAACATCTCCTACCGGCTGCTCCGCCACGCCGGCGCCAAGCGCGTCCTGTTCCTGGTGGACCGGGGCAACCTCGGCAAGCAGACGATCAAGGAGTTCCAGGGCTTCGCCACGCCCGACGACGGCCGCAAGTTCACCGAGCTGTACACCGCCCGCCGACTCGACTCGTCGGACCTGGACATGGCCGACGAGGCCGCCACCAAGGTGCACGTCTCCACCATTCAGCGGATCTACTCGATCCTGCGGGGCGAGTCGATCGACGACGAGCTCGACGAGCGCTCGGCGTACGACCTGTCGCCGGAGCGACCGGTGGAGGTGGTCTACAACCCGGCGGTGCCGATCGAGTCCTACGACGTGATCATCGTCGACGAGTGCCACCGCTCCATCTATGGGGTGTGGCGCCAGGTGCTGGAGTACTTCGACGCCTTCCTGATCGGGCTCACCGCCACGCCGGGCAAGCAGACGTTCGGCTTCTTCGAACAGAACCTGGTCATGGAGTACGGCCACGAGCAGGCGGTGGCCGATCGGGTCAACGTCGACTTTGACGTGTTTCGTATCCGCACCGAGATCAGCGAGTCGGGCGGCACCGTCGAGGCCGGCATGGTCACCGAGTTCCGTGACCGCGAGACCCGGGCCCAGCGCTACGACCAGATCGACGAGGACCTCGACTACACGGCCAAGGAGCTCAACGCCGGGGTGGTGGCCCGAGACCAGATCCGCACCATCGTGCGGACCGTGCGCGACTCGATGCCCACCATGTTCCCCGACCGCATCGTGCGGCCCGACGGCCGACTCGAGCACATTCCGAAGACCCTGTTCTTCGCCAAGGACGACAGCCACGCCGACGACATCGTGCAGATCGTGCGCGAGGAGTTCGGCCTGTCGAACCTGGGTGCGGTCAAGATCACCTACAAGGCCGGCGAGTCGGGCCAGAAGCCCGACGAGCTGCTGGCCCAGTTCCGCACCGGCTACGAGACCCGCATCGCCGTCACCGTCGACATGATCGCCACCGGCACCGACGTGAAGCCCATCGAGTGCGTGGTGTTCATGCGCATGGTCAAGAGCCGAAACTTCTTCGAGCAGATGAAGGGCCGAGGCGTGCGGGTGATCGGCCAGGACGACCTGCGGATCGTGACCCCCGACGCCACCGCCAAGGACCACTTCGTGCTGGTCGACGCAGTGGGCGTCACCGAGACCACCCTCAACGACACCGTGCCGCTGGAACGCAAGTACGGCGTGAGCCTCGACAAGCTCCTCAACCAGGTGGGCCTCGGCGTGACCGACGAAGCGGTGGTGTCGTCGGTGGCGTCACGCCTGGCTCGGCTCGACCAACGCATCGGCCAACCCGACCGCGACGAGATCGAGGCCATCGCCGGCGCCAGCCTGGCCGCCATCGCCCACGGGATCGTCGACGCCCTCGACCCCGACCGCCAGCTCGCTGCCGCCCAGATCGCCACCGGGCAGAGCGATCCCGACGCCGACGCGGTGGCCGACGCCCGCAAGCAGTTGGTGCAGGCCGCGCTGCAGCCGATCGCCGGCAGTTCCGACCTACGCGAGAAGCTGGTGGAGATCCGCCGCAGCTACGAGCAGGTGATCGACGCCGCCAGCAAGGACAAGGTGATCTCCGGCGAGTTCTCCTCCGACGCCACCGACCGGGCCCGCAGCACTATCGCCTCGTTCCGGGCGTTCCTCGATGAGCATCGTGACGAGATCACCGCCCTGCAGATCCTCTACGCGCAGCCCTATGGCGGCGGCCTCACCTACGACGACATCCGCGAGCTGGCCACCACCATCGGCCGCCCGCCCCGGAGCTGGACGCCCGACGCCCTGTGGGCCGCGTACGAAGCCCTCGACGCCAGCAAGGTCCGCGGCTCTGGCCACCGGATCAACACTGACCTGGTCAGCCTGGTCCGCTACGCCCTCGGCACCGCAGACGAACTCGTCGCCTATCCCGACCTGGTGATCGAACGCTTCGAGGCCTGGCTGGCCCAACAGTCGACGGCCGGTCGGTCCTTCGCCCCCGACCAGCTGGCCTACCTCCGCCTGGTAGCGGAGCACCTTGCCGCCAGCCTCACCATCGCCCCGCGGGATCTCACCGGAGCTCCCTTCAGCGAGCACGGCGGCCTTGGCCGGGCGAGGACCCTCTTCGGCGAAGACCTGAACGGCCTGCTCCACGAACTGACTCAGGCCTTGGCAGCTTGACCAGCAGACCGGGCGAGCTGCCCAAGGGCTGGGCCTGGTCGACCATCGGAGAGATCCTCGTCGGTTCTGTCTTCACCGATGGCGATTGGGTCGAGAGCAAGGATCAAGATCACGACGGCCCCGTGCGACTGGTTCAGCTCGCCGACGTAGGCGAAGGAGAGTTTCGGGATCGGTCGGATCGTTGGCTGAATGAGCTCACGGCGGAGCGCCTCAACTGCACGTACCTGCGGAAGGGCGACGTGCTGTTCGCCCGGATGCCAGACCCCATCGGCCGGGCCTGCTTGGTGCCGGACCTGAAGTACGCGGCGGTGACCGTCGTCGACGTTTGCGTCATTCGGCCCGATGGCGAGGCGATTCTCCCGGCCTGGCTGATGTGGGCTGTCAACTCGCCCGAGTTCAGGGATTGCGTGGTCGCCCTCGAGAGCGGGACGACCCGAAAGCGGATCTCGCGGAAGAACCTCGCCACCGTCGCGATCCCGGTACCTCCACGGGCAGAGCAGGAGCGGATCGTCGCCGCCGTCGAGGAACACCTCTCCCGCCTCGGCTCCGCCGAGGCAGCGATGGCACGAGCCGCTACTCGGAGCGCCACCCTCCACACCCACGTGGCCCGTGAAGCGGCCTCCGGCTGGCCCACTGTTCGACTGGGTGAGGTGTCAGAGGTCTTTGTCGGCTCGACGCCAGCACGATCAGACCAAACCCTCTGGAATGGGTCGGTCCCATGGGTGTCGAGTGGTGAGGTCAGCTTCTGCCGCATACGAACGACGAGGGAGTCGATCTCGTCGAGGGCAGTGAGGCCTGACCGCATTCATCCCCCGGGGACAGTCCTCCTGGGCATGATCGGTGAGGGGAAGACCCGGGGGCAGGCGGCCATACTCGAGGTCTCGGCGAGCCACAACCAGAACTCTGCTGCCATCCGGCCAGACCGTTCACAGCTGAGTCCGGAGTGGCTGTTTCACCATTTTCGTGCGAGCTACGAGGCGAACCGACGGGTCGGTTCCGGGAACAACCAGCCCGCCTTGAACAAGAAGCGGGTCGCCGAGCTGGAGGTTCCACTGCCACCACTGGCAGAACAAGAACGGCTGACGGCGCGACTCGATGCAGCTGAGGCAGACGGCCGCCGTCTCAGATCTGAAGTCGACCGAGCGGCCGCGCATGCGGCGGCCCTCCGCCGCTCGATCCTGGGAGCCGCGTTCTCGGGGCGGCTGGTGGCACAGGATCCGGCGGACGAGCCGGCGGAGGTGCTGCTGGCACGGATTGCGGGGAGCGGTCCTCAGCCGGCACCAAGAGCAGGGCCACGGCGAAGTCGTTGACCAAAGTGAAGGAGGGCCCGTCGTGAGCTGTGATCCGAAGGCGATGGCGCAGAAGTTGTGGGACTACTGCGATGTACTGCGCGACGACGGGTTGTCCTACGGGGACTACATCGAGCAGCTCACGTACCTGCTGTTCCTGAAGATGGCCGACGAGCAGTACGCGCTGCTCGGTGAGGAGCGGGTGGTGCCCGAGGGTCTCGACTGGCCGTCGCTGCTGCAGCTGTCGGGGCCGGACCTGGAGCGGCACTACAACGAGATCCTCACCAGCCTCGGCGCCGGCGAGGACATGTTGGCGGTGGTGTTCCGCAAGGCCCGCAACAAGATTCAGAGCCCGGCCAAGCTGGAGCAGCTCATCCGTGACTTCATCGACGAGCACGAGTGGCTGAGCCTCGACGCCGACCTCAAGGGCGACGCCTACGAGGCTCTCATCGAGAAGACGGCGCGGGAGGGCGCCAGGGGAGCGGGCCAGTACTTCACGCCCCGGGCGGTGATCTCGGCGATGGTCCAGGTGATGGCACCGAAGCCGTCGGACCGGATCTGTGACCCGGCCTGTGGGACCGGCGGGTTCTTCCTCGGGGCGTACCAGTCGATCGTTGAGCGGTTCTCCCCGCTCGACCCTGACCAGCGTGAGCACCTGCGCTCTGGCGCGTTCACCGGCTGGGAGATCGCCGAGCTGCCGGCCCGGCTGTGCGCCATGAACATGCTCCTGCACGGCATCGAGAGCCCCGACTCCGACTCGCCGGTTCACGTCGACGACGCCCTGCGTGACGACCCCGGGGTCCGGTTCGACATGGTGCTGTCGAACCCGCCGTTCGGCCGCTCGTCGTCGGACAGCTACGAGCGGGAGACCTTCTGGACCACCACCCGCAACAAGCAGCTCAACTTCGTGCAGCACATCGTCGGCCTGCTCAAGGTTGGCGGCACCGCTGCGGTGGTGGTGCCCGACAACGTGCTGTTCGAGGCAGGGGCCGGCGAGACCATCCGTCGGCGGCTGCTGCACGACTGCGAGGTCCACACCATCCTCCGACTGCCGACCGGCATCTTCTACGCCCAGGGCGTGAAGGCCAACGTGATCTTCTTCGAGCGCCGGGAGGGCGCCGACCGCGCCTGGACCCGCGACGTGTGGGTGTACGACCTGCGCACCAACCAGCACTTCACCCTCAAGCAGAACCCGATCCGCCGAGCCGACCTCGACGACTTCGTGGCCTGCTACCAGCCCGGCCGTCGCCACCTGCGGGTCGAATCCGAGCGGTTCAAGAAGTTCACCTACGACCAGCTGATCGAGCGCGACAAGGTCAGCCTCGACGTGTTCTGGCTCCGCGACGAGAGCCTGGACGACACCGACAACCTCCCCGCCCCCGGCGTCATTGCCGCCGAGATCGTCGAAGACCTCGAAGCCGCCCTCGAAGAGTTCCGAGCCCTCGCCGACTCCCTCCAATCCGTCGGCGTCACCGTCGAAGGCGAAGCGGCCGAACCGACATGACCAGCGCGATCGAAACCAGCGAATCGGGCCGCCTCAAGGGCGGCTGGCTGGCAGAGGCCGACCAAGGCACCTCATGGGACTCCGTCACCCCGGTCGTGCGACCGCCCGGGTGAAGCGATGGGGGGGACTTCGAAAGGGATGTCGTATTTCTCTCGTAGGTTCGTGCCCATGGCCTATCCAGGCACCGTCCTTCGTCTGCTCCTCGCAGCGCCCGGCGATGTCCCGCCGGCGGATCGCAAGGTGATCCTCGACACCGTCAACACCTGGAACGTCCGAGAGGGTGAGCCGCACGGCGTGGCGATCGTCGTGATGCACTGGTCCGACCACACTGCTGCGCAGTACGGCATCCGCCCCCAGGAGTCGATCAACCGACAGCTCGTTGACCGCTGTGACGTTCTCCTCGCCCTCTTCTGGCACCGCCTTGGTTCCCCCACCGGCGAGGCCGCGTCGGGCACGGTGGAAGAACTCGAACACGCCGTCGCTGCGGGCAAGTACGTCGCCCTCTTGAAGTGCCAGCGGCCGGCCGCGCCTACCGATATCGACACCGAACAGCTCGAAGAGCTGCGACGGTTCCTCGACCACAACCGCATGAGTGCCCTGGTCAAGGACTACTCGGATGAGGCCACTCTTGCCCGTGAGGTCGAGAGCGTCCTCCTCTTCGCTGCTGGCCGAGCCTCGATGGCGACCACTGCGCCCTCGTCGGTCGGGAGTGGCGCAGCGGTGTGGGCTGGAGCGGAGACCGAGACCCATCAGAAGACGGACTCGAAGGGACGCCTCAAGCAGGATCTCAAGCATTACCTGGTCCTCAACAACGGCGGGGGGCGCCCGGCCCATCACGTCACGTTCGAGCTGACGCCGGCCGCGGGCCAGGACGGCGACATCCCAATGCTCATCGACGGAGAGGCGACCATCCCGGTGCTGGCGCCAGGGTCGCCGATGAGGTTTCCGGCACTTGTTCACATGGGCTCGTCTAGCCTCGTCGACTGCACGGTTCGCTGGCGTGAGGGCCCCGATACCGACGGCGCGGAGCACGAACAGGTCAGCACCGTCAGGTTCTGATCTGATCTGATCTGAGCACTGCGCGGCGCTGGTCCACCATTGGCCATCATCAGCCGCGGAGCTGGGGCTGGTTCGACCGCGAGGGAGTAATGGGCGACGACAGCCACGACCGTTTCGACGAGATGGAGAGGGGGGTCGCCCCCCGACGCACGGGGAAAGGGTCCCGGTGGCTGGTGGGGGAACACGGCAGCTGAATCGGAGCCTGTTCGTGGCCCTGGCCGTCCAGTTCCAGATCTACTGCCGGGATCTCCACGACGACATCGCTACAACCCCCGCTCGTCCTCAGCCAACGTGGCGCTCAACACCACCCCAGCTTGCTGCATTCAAGAAGGTCCCCCCCGCCGGAGTGACCGGCGACCATCAGGGCCACGAGCGGTACTATGCCGGTACTAGAACTCGGCGGAACGGTCGGATCGGGCCGAACTGGGCCGGACGAAACCGCAGGTCACGGACCTACTCGGACTAGCCGAACGGCTTCTGCACACCTACGACATCTTCGAGGGCACCGAGCAGATCCAGCAGCTCGTGATCTCACGAGCCATCAGCGGCCTGCGCATCGAATAGCCGAGCTGATCGAGGTCGTCGGTCTCACCGATGCCGCCCACACCGGGCCGCTCCTGCGCAAGGATGTCCCCATCGTGGCCGACCTCGCCAACTCACTCTGGGCTCCGCTCGGGCCGCGGCGCGACGCCGCCGACATCGCACCCGGCCCGCTCGATCACGCACGAGCGGCCCCCGTCGAGCACCGGCGTTGACCGACGCAGCGGTCGTGGTCGGCGGGGTCTCCGGCATCGGCGCCGCCGTCGTGGAGCGCCAGCGGGCCGCCGACGTGGAGGTGGTCGTGTGGGACCTCGCCGAGGGCGCAGACGTCGTCTGCGACGTGGCCGACGCGGATCAGGTGGATGCGGCCATGACAGAGACGCTCGACCGGGTTGGAGCACCGACGGTTGTCACGATCACCGCCGGCATCGGCCACGGCGGCTTGCTTGCTGACGTCTCGACCGACGAGTGGGACCGCCTGTTCGGGGTCAACGCCCGCGGCGTGTGGCTGGCCATGCGGGCCTTGGCGGCACCGATGGTGGCCGGGAAGGGCGGGTCCATCGTCGTGGTCAGCAGCGTGAGCGGGCGCTTGGCCGATCAAGGCATGGGGCTCTACTGCGCATCGAAGGCCGCCCTGGACATGATCGTGCGGGTCGCCGCCCTCGAGTGGGCTCCGAGCGTGCGGGTGAACGCGGTGGGGCCGGGAGTCACCGACACCGCGATGCTGGGTCGCGCTCCACGCGACGGGGCCTGGTTGACCAAGGTGGCACAGCGATCGGCCCTCGGGCGGCTGGGTCGTCCCGACGACATCGCGGAGGCGATCCTCGGGCTGCACCGCATGGGATGGGTCACGGGCCAGGTGCTGGAGTGCGACGGCGGCCTGGGCCTGGCCAGCCCGATCACGGGGTTCTGACGGAAGGACTTCCGATGCCGGTGGTGCACCACACGGCCATCTGCACGCGGGACGTGGAGGCAAGCCTCCACTTCTGGCGCGACGGGATGGGGTTCTCGGTGATGATGGACGAACGATTCGTCGGCGACTGGCCGACGTTGCTGCGCGGTCCGCAGACCTCGCTCCGCTCGATCTTCCTCGGCGATCCGGCCGCTCCTGAGGCGGGCATCGTCGAGCTGGTCGACCTCGGTCCCGTCGAGGATCGGGGTGGCGAGCCCCCGCCCCTCGGTACGGGGTTCCTGCTCGTGTCGGTGATGGCCGACGTGGAGGTCACCTTGGCCCGGCTGTCCTCTCTGGGGCTCGGGGGCACACCTCGCCGGATCGAGACGTTCGGCGTGGCCATGAGCACTGTCGTCGACCCCAACGGGGTCGTCGTCGAGCTCATCGAGGCCACGGCCGTCCATCGTCCGCCCCGAGGGCAGGGCCGATGATCCCCAAGCAGACGGTCGCGGTGCTCGGCGCGGGCGCGGGCGGCATCGCCATGGGGATCCGCCTCAAGCGGGCGGGCTACGACTTCACGATCTACGAGAGGTCCGACGGCGTGGGCGGGACCTGGCGGGACAACACGTATCCCGGAGCGGCGTGCGACGTGCCATCGCATCTGTACTCGTACTCGTTCGAGCTCAACCCCTGGTGGTCGCGCACCTACGCCACCCAGCCCGAGATCCTCACCTACCTCGAGCGCTGCACGGACCAGTACGGCGTGCGGCCCCACGTCCGTACCGGCACCGCCATCGACGAGGCCCGGTGGGACGACGACGAGCGACGATGGGTCCTCACCGCCGACTCCGGCGAGCAGTTCACCGCCGATGTCCTGGTGAGCGGGCTCGGCATGCTGAACGTGCCCGTCATCCCCGACATCCCCGGTGCCGAGCGGTTCAAGGGCCGCTCGTTCCACTCCTCGCGATGGGACCACAGCAAGTCGCTGGCCGGCGAACGGGTGGCCTCGATCGGCACGGGGGCCAGCGCAGTGCAGTACGTCCCCGCCATCGCCCCGGACGTCGAGCACCTCACCGTGTTCCAACGCAGCCCCATCTGGATCACCCCCCGAAACGACACGCCCTACACCAGCGAGCAACAGCGCCGCTTCGCCCGGGTGCCACTGGCAGCACGCCGCCACCGCGCCCAGATCTGGCTCACCTACCAGCGGGCGAACTTCGAGGCGACCTCCGAGCTCACCGTGCTGCAGACCGAGTTCGCCCGCTCGTACCTCGAACGCAAGATCGAGGATCCGGACCTGCGAGCGAAGCTCACGCCCGACTATCCCGTCGGGTGCAAGCGCCCGCTGATGTCACGGGAGTGGTTCCCGGCCCTCACCCGCGACAACGTCCGCCTGGTCACCGAGCCGATCGTCGAGATCACCGAGTTCGGTCTGCGCACCGCCGACAACGAGCACCACGAGGTCGACACGATCGTGTACGGCACCGGGTTCAAGGCGAACGAGTTCCTCTCGACCGTGGACATCTATGGGTCCGGCGGGCGCCGGCTGCACGACGACTGGGCTGGGGGAGCCGAGGCCTTTCTCGGCCTCTCGGTGGCCGGATACCCAAACCTGTTCCTGCTCTACGGACCGAACACCAACGGAGTGAACTCGATCATCTTCTTCCACGAAGCGCAGAGCCACTACGTGCTCCAGGCGCTCCGGACGATGCGCCGGCTCGGAGCACGGTCGGCCGACATCCGGCGCACGGTCATGGATCGATACAACCGGCGCCTACAGGTGGACATGAAGCGCACGGTCTGGGTGGCCGGGTGCCGCAACTACTTCAGCGCGCCGTCCGGCAAGGTCGTCACCCAGCTGCCCTTCAGCGGCGGCCGCTACTGGGCTCGGACCCGGATCTTCCCCGCGTGGAAGTACCGGCTGCGCCGCTGACCCCCAGCCCCGGGGCGCGTCGCCGGCCGGGATCGGCAACCATGCCGGGGTGCCGAACTTCGACGCCGACCTCGCCTCCGCCGACGACGAGACGCTGCGGGCCGCCCTCGAGCACGCCGAGATCCCGGCGCTGATGCCCGCCCTGGCCGGGGCGCTTAGCGATCTGTCGCTCGTCCCCGACCACCTGCGGCCCGACCTGTCGGTGATGCTGGACCCGACGGCTGGGCTCTCCTACCAGCAGCTGGCCGAGGCCCGGGCCCTGGCGCTGAGGGCCCTCCAAAGGCTGCGCGACACCGACGTCCCAGCGGCGCCGGCGTCAGAGGTCGACCAGCTCAAGGTGCTGCTCGAGTACACCTCCGGGGGCGCCGAGATCGACGAGTACCTCGAGCTGCTCCGG
>JAABUS010005929.1_pt1 | contig 15448 bp, 16 predicted proteins | sample 5560161 | NCBI WGS metagenome assembly JAABUS01 (sample SAMN10711885, study PRJNA513376) | rock metagenome | isolation source: Antarctica rocks | place: Antarctica: Victoria Land, Trio Nunatak nord | collected 2016-01-04
ATCGTTACGATTAGCTGTAATTCAATCCGTTTATCTTTAATTTCTATACAAAAAAACAATGATGTGAAGCGCTCTTCAAGTCCAACTTCAATTGTACCTTTTTTGTACCCGTTGTACCCTGTTGATTATCAGGGAGAAAAAAAGAAATATTTTTTAGAAATAAAAAAGCCTCCATAAAGGAGGCTGTATTAGGAAAAGATTTTCTTAATATTCATGATTGTGAAATGATCTCCAGTCCAAGCCTTCTTCGCTGCAATTAAACTTTTCTACTTTATAAAAAGGGTTACAGCCCGTATTACAAGAAAAGCCATCTCATCTTACCTTTTCATCCCATTCATACATTCGGTTAGACGGTCTCCAAAAATGTTTTTTAATATTCCTTTATCTTCTTAATCATTTGTTCCAGTGTTTGAATAACTATTTCTTTATCCCTCGTTTCAGCAGCATACGACTTACTGCGCATACTATCATAGGATATGTTATCCTGATAAGGAGTGGATAAATGCGGAACGATTGTTTTAAACACTGTATTAAGGCTTCGAGCCATAATAATCTTTAAATCATCAGCAGAACGTAATACAAGTGCCATTTGATCTACAGATAAAATACACAACAACTTTTGCGGTTCATTTTTTTGAGAAGTGGGTTCTGAACCTTTTTGTTCAGCACTTCTGTTTATAGGCACAATGGTCAAATGCAACTTCTTTTCGAGGTAGAATATTTCTTGTGTAAACCAGCTACCTAATTCCGTTTTCAGGTCACCATATTGGGGATTTAAAATAACACCCGGTTTACGATGCATCTGGTTAAATTTTTTATAGTGAAATAGTAACCTATCCAATTTATCCCCAATATTTTCATAAGCATTGATCTTTTCAGCCAATCTCTTAGTAAAATAGCTCATATAAGATTTGCTGTTGAAGTTTAAGTAGATCAGCAGTTCATCTAAATTACTGAACACACCAATTTCACTTTCAGGATCGTCCAATACTTCAAGTTCCTTGAGCAGCTCTTTTTGGTACAATACTTCCCGAAAGGTAATTGGAAACTCATCTTTGAGGCAATCTATAAAGGAATACAAGCTATTTAAAACAATATTTGCAACTTGCTTATCCATTGCCTGGCTTAACAGTTTGATTTTCAGTTTGTCTGCTCTATGTTTAAACTCTTTCTTTGTAACTGCGCGGTATGTTGCCGGCACACGCTCTTTCAGGTTTAAATATGTAAAAAAGCGTACTTCAATGAAGGAAAGTAATTCATCAAGACTGTTGACCAATGCTTTATAAAGCTCTTTGAGGGCAGCCCTATCTGAATTTTGTGCTTTTCGGTACTCCAGCACCTGATCCAAAAGGATAATGAGCGAGGAATGGAACTGATTGACAAATAATGCAATCTGTTTTTCTTTGGTCAGCCCAAAGATTTGGTTTTTTAATAAGGATAGAAGTTTCTCCTTTTCATTTGCTATCTTAGAAATAACAAAATGAATTTCATCGTCTGGAAGTTCATCCAGATTAGTTTTCGCAGGATTAAGTGAAACAGTTATCAAAGAATCCAGCCACTCCAATATGTATCTTCCGCACATTGCCTTCAATTTGGGTTGAATGAATATTCATCACATCCAAATTTCCCAATTTAAGGGTAGACAAAGAATAAGCTGTCTCTACTAAATTTATACGTAAAATTGCGTATTTTATGTATTTTTCCAGTAAGTAGCATTGAAAATCAGTTCATTAATTCCAATTAATATAAGAAAATGCTTCTTAAGCAGTCTGAGTCCATGACCTTTGTTTTAGACCAAAATGTCAATTCTTCCATTCAAAACACATAATAGTAAAATATTAATTTAATGTATTTAAGGAAGATTAGTGTATTTAGTGTCGGAGTTTATTAATCATTTCAACTTTATTAGAAACACCCATTTTTTCAAAAATATTTTGAATGTGCTTTGTGACAGTCCTGTCTGATATAAATAAAGTTTTTGCTATTGTTTTATAGGTACCCCCTTTAACAATCAGGTTTACTATTTCTATTTCCCGATTGGTAAGATTGAATAACTTACAATTTTGTTCAAACTTAGATGAAATCTTTACACCTTCAGATATTGTGGTATCCAAATTATTCAGGTTCCTAAGATTAGTTATTGATAAGGTTAGAATTGCTTTTTTCTGCTTGCTAAGGTTTTTCAGTACAGTTTCAATCTTTTGATTTAATTCTTCAAAGGAAAATGGCTTTGGAATAAAATCAATAGCACCTAAGCGCAAACCTTTAAGCTTGTCAGTTGGAGTGGATTTGGCGGTTAAAAATATTATCGGAATATGGTTATACTCGTTCTGCTCAGAGATAACTTTAGCAAAAGCAAATCCATCCATTTTATCCATCATAATATCCGAAAGAATTAAATCAGGTATAACAGGTAAATTAGGTAATTTCTTCAATGCTTCCACGCCATTTAAAGAACAAAAGATGTTGTATTTGTCACTTAGCTTCTTAGAAAGAAAGTGAAGCATAGCTGTATTATCTTCTATTAGTAAAAGTGAATGTCTGTTAGGAAGATAGGGTGTATCTGTTACATCAAATTTTTTGATATTAGGGATGCGTAACTTAGATTCTAAAGCGTTAGCAACCGGAACATTATTTTCTGGCAAAACATGCTTATTTAAAACTATACTTACCAGGGTTCCGGGAGTTTCAGTAGGATTACTCTCGATATAAATTTGTCCACCCAAGCTATCTACCACCTTTTTTAAAATTGGTAACCCAAGTCCCATCCCTTGCAAGTCCGTTTTTTTATGATTGATTTGATAATAAGGCTCAAATATCTTCTTTTGTAAATCCAGCGGTATGCCAATGCCTGCATCTTTAACTGAAAATTGTATCTTATCACCTATCGTTTTTAAGATTATTTCAATTTTCCCTTCGTTGTTAGAAAATTTGATTGCATTTTCTATCACATTATTTACTATTCGGTCAATCGCATTCGGATCTGCTTTTATGAAAACATTATCTTCAATGTGCTTATTGCATGAAATAATCTGTTTTTCACAATAGTATTCAAACAATACTAAACTGCTTTTAATGATTTCACTAAAATTTGATATTTGGTTATGATTGTATACATCAATTCCTTTTGTAAATCTTTCAATATCAAATAAGCTGGTTACATCTTTTGTGAGCTTATCTACCCCACCTTTAATTATATCTAATTCTTCAACAGAACCATATTTATGGATATATTCCTCTAAATAATTATTTACCAAGGTCAGTGGAGTTTTGGTCTCATGAACCAGATTAATAAAAGTATTTGTTTTTTGCTCATTTATTTTTTCCAATTCTCCTGTTCTTTTATCTACTTCCTTTTGCAAATTTGAATTCCAATTTATAAGCCTTAGTTCCGAATCTATTAATCTTTGATGTTCCACTCTCGTTTGCTTTATATGCCTTCGCACCTGTAGGGATAGTAAAAGCAAAAAACCTGTATTGGTTATAGATGCTTCTATTGCCTGGCTTAAATTGAAATAAGTAATAATTGGCAATCCAACCCAAGGCGTTATACTTAAAATCAATACTATTATTTCTTCATTAGATTCTTTACTCCTGAAGGCTTTTCCATATTTATATTTAATTGCCTTTGAAAGAGAATAAACAACCCATAAAGCATATAATACAGGGAGTATAAGCACGTTTTGAGCGGTTGTTAGATTATTAGATAAAGCAAATACAACAACAAAAATTATATATGGAATAATTAAGAAAAAATAAACGCCTTTAAAAGCATGGAATTTCATTTTTTCTAAGCCAAAGGCTTTATAAATGTAATAAGGAAAATAACAGGGTGTTATAAATCCGGTTGCATATGCAATAGCATTTTGTATAAAAAATGAACCCGGTAAATTAGGATCAGGTAATAAACCACCAGTAATATTATAGGTTATTAGCAGAAAGATTAAAACAATGTTTAAGAAAGCCGTTCTATCGTCCGGTCTGGCTAACTTATATATTATCAGGTAGAAAAAGACGGCTATTTCTATGCTCACAAAAATAAATGTGACAATGTGCATTTGAGTTCCAAATACCAACATCAGATTTATTTTCAATTCAACTCTCTTTTTAGAAAAAATAACTTATAGCTTAAATCGAGTTCATGATATATTTGAAAACCGAACTTCTCGTACCAGGGTAAATTTTTTAACATAGAGGTCTCCAGATAGATTGGCCTTTTCTTATGTTCGCTATCCTCTATAATTTCACCCAGCAGAATACTTCCAATGCCTTTATTATAATATTCAGGGTCAACACCAATAAACCATAAATAATACTTTAGCTCCTTTGACTGTATTTTGTTTATCATTGACTCCCTTGCAATCGCCTTTTTAATATTCTTTAAACCGACTGAGGAAAGAATCAATTTAACATCCAGTAATATAGATTTGAGAGTAGTCTTTTTCTTATCGGGATAAATTACCAATGCACATGCTTTTTTATCATTCGATAAAAACACATCACCAAACAAATAACAGACCTCGAAGGAATAATCCATCAACAAACTAACCCGCTGTACCCTTTTTTGATCCTGCTTTACGATGTAGTTGACACTTTGGTTAGTGTCAAATGAGTTGGTAAGTATATCTACTATCAAATTCTTATCACTGTATTTTGCTTTTATCATAGCGCACTTTTTAGATGGTTTGGAATTGCCACAACATTATAGCCTACAGCCCATGCTAAGTTTTGAATCATCTTTCTATAAGTAGTTTCCCCGAAGGCAATCATTTGGACTAAATCTTTAGGATCGCTGTTCACTAAAATAATATCGGCTGTTTCTACTGCAACATCGGTTCCAGAACCTACAGCTATGCCTAGTGCTAAAGCTGGTGCATCATTCACGCCATCACCGGTCATGGCAACAATTTCGCCTTTGCTTTGGAACTCTTTTACTTTTATTTGTTTTTCGTGTGGCAGCACATTTACCAGATAGCGATCCATGCCTAATTTGTTTGCTAAGGCAGCAGCAATCTTTTCATTGTCGCCAGTTAGCTAAAAAGGATTTAATGCCCATACGCTTCAACTCAGTTACAGCTTCTGCGGATGTTTCCCTTATGCTATTTACGAGGGTAATAATTCCGGCAGGCGTATTATCAATCAAAACAAAGTTTATGGTTTCTACATTTTGGTCAACCGTATCAGGAATGGTAGGCAATGAGACAGAATTTTGTTTAAAATAACTTGAACCGGCAACTACTATACTCTTACCATTTACAATGCCTGTAACGCCTACACTATATATATATATATGTATATGTATAATTGGTTTATAATGAAATTTTTGTTAAGGAAATGTAGGTTTAGTTTGGAAGTAGCGCATATCCTGCCCTTATCTTTAAGTACTATAGGGATAATATTGTCATTACCATCTAAACCGACTGAAAAAAATAGGTTATACGTTATAACGATAGCTCAAGGGATATTAAAAATTTTGGATTGAAAAGTAGTATTAGGGTTGTTAAAACCACTTAATTTGTAAAAGCTGCAAAAAGCTAATATTGAGTAAGTGGCTTGAAAAGCTATTTTAGCCTATCATTTTTGATCCATTGCTTTCATTAATATGTTTGTCGCTACCAATCTTTATTAGTACTTCTGCCTTGAAACTCTCAAAATCAAAGCCTTGTTTTTCGTTCATCTTGCTGTGTCTTAAAGTTAAAAATTATTATTAATCCCTTAATTGACAGTTTAATTGACACTCTCTTTTTTTGCCGTTTCCCTTCGGGTCGGGCTTTACACTGCAATCTTCTTTGAAGGATTTCCGCTTCAATCCCTAACGGTACTACTTTAGATGCCGGAAAGATTAAGAGTTATAAAAGTAGGCAAGCAACGCGCCAAACCGGTGCAGTACTTCCTTCTGAACAACTGCACTGCCCTTCGGGTGCTACGCAGTTTGTCACATTGCTTGCTTTATTGAGCATTTCACTTCACTCCATCCGCTACATTGCATTCCGCTTCTTCCGTTCAGTCAAATGCAGACTTATAAAATTTCGTTTAGCTGCTATTAAGCATTCTGAAACAATAAACAAGTACAAAAGACTTTGGATAATTAAGACACTTGTAAGTTTTGATATTGGTGCTTAAATTTATATCAGAAAAATTTAAGTGCTTTTTTTATGCCTATAAATTGTCTATATGAATTCTATCTCAACACCAAAAGCATTGAAAGATTGAGTTTTTTAGGTGATAAAAGAAGCATAGAAAATAAATTGAATAAAATTTAAACAGCCTCTTGGTGCTAAAAATGTTTTTTATTTTTTTTGCTTTAGGGGAACCATCCTTAAATGCAGTATATTACTGATGCATTTTTGTAGTATTATTGGCATAAAAAAAGGAAGCTTCCATTAAAGGAAGCTTCTCTAACTAAACCAACACTTGCAAACACTAATTAATTCTTTCTGCATTAAAGCCTGCTACTTTCAAGGCCGATACAATAGCTTTTTCATCTATGTTATCCGATGCAACGGTTAATATCTTTTCGGGAGTTTTAATATCCACCTCCCAATTATCTTCACCTGCAGTTTCATTTAGTTTGGGCGTAACTTTTGCCAGGCAGCCGTCGCATTTAATATTTGTTTTAAATTTTAAAGTTTTCATTGAAGCTAATATTTAAGTTTTTAATTTGGTTTGAACTATTTTTTAAACAATATATTCCAAAGGGTTTATAGCCCAAGTGTTTTCATAACTAACAATTTTGTAACACAAAGTTACCCACCCTGCCAGGGCTGATTGTTATACAATTATGTTATTGTTTTATATAATTTTCAACCAATTTCAATGGTCACATCCTTACTTAAAGGATAGCTTTGACACAGCAACACCACACCTTGCACCACCTCATTTTCTGTTAAAGCATAATTCCTGATCATGTTAATTTTACCGGCTGTTAACAAGGCTGCACAACTGCCACAGGTTCCTGATTTGCAGGAATGCCGAAGTGGAATGCCATTATCCAGGGCAGCAGTTAATATAGTTTTACCTGGCGGCACCTCAATCAAATGGGTCTGTTCATAGAAATGGAACAAAACTTCCTGCGTGGTTTCGGGCAAGTTAAGTGGTTCAATTGGTTCGTCCTCTATTATAAATCGCTCCAGGAAAATATTTGTCTTTGGAACCTGTAAGCTTTCCAATGTTTGTTCATACAGTTGCATTAGTCCGGATGGCCCGCAAATAAAGAAATGCGTATCCAAAAGTGTTTTAAGAGCTATTCGTTTCAGCAATTTTTTAATAACCAATTTGCTTAGTCTGCCTTCGATGAGGTTACCTGCCAATATCCGCCCTGCTTCATCAGGCTGTGATAAAGCGTGGAATATGGTCGTCCGGTCTTTATACTGTTGGCTCAATGGAGCTATCGTATCAGCGAAGATTACATCGTTCCAATTGCGGTTGGCATACAACAAAGTAAGCCTCGCATCTGCGGCACGCTTTAATATAGATTTAGCAATAGACCATAAAGGTGTTATTCCGCTTCCGCCCGCGAGCAGAACAACATGCCGGTTTTGATAGCTGCCTGCAGCAGGAACAAAAGAACCGTAAGGTCCTTCTATTTCCCATTCAGGGATTTGTTCTGCATGATCTGCAATATAGTTACTCATTAATCCTCCTTTTACCCGTTTTAAGGTGATAGAAGGATAAAGATCAGTATCAGGCGAGGAAGACAAAGAATAAGAGCGGGCGAGCTTTTCTCCATTCACTATCAAACTGATATTGATAAATTGCCCAGGCTTATATTGAAAAGCTGATCTGCGCGTATTGAATATAATAGTTAATGCATCCTTCGTCTGCCTGATCACTTCGTGGGTTAACCAAATATATCTGCCCTTCTGCATAATTTTATTACTTGAATGTTCTGATTGAAAAAGCAGCAATCAAGGCTGCAATACACTGCGCCGTACACAGCAAAAAGAACGCTGACCAGTGCTTATTATAAAGCACCATTTTTACTGTTGACCGTATCGTATCTATAGCCATAAATTTTATTATTTATGCGCCAAAATTAGATGGCGGCATAAACTTTACTTTTATACAATTACCGGGATTTGTTATAGAGTTTACTGTTTTATAATAATGTCTGCACATAGCGTTTTATACACTGCATGTTTATTTGCAATTACCATAAGCATTTAGTTTGTTTTTAATGCAAGAGCCGCACGATAAAAACAATGTTATCTATGAATCACCTTTATATTCCTCAGTAGTCCGGTTTATTTTAGCTAAAGCAGATTATGCTAATCATCTATCTGTACGTGTAAAAAATCGCTCCCTTCTTTAAAGAGCAGCCTGGATTTTCTCCAATCCTACAGGTTAAAAGAGGCTGGCCGCAAACTGTTTTATCATGCGGTACAAAAGATAGGACCACTCCGTTTGTGTATGCTGAAAAATTTACAGCCCTGATGAAAGCTGCCGGAAATACCTGCGAACTGATTCCTGTAAAAGCTGCCGGCCATTCTTGCGACTGGCCGGTAAGCAATCCGAGTTTTTTGCCTACACTTACCCGGATGACGGAATTTTTAAAAGAACAGCATTTTATACCCGTTAGTAAAAGAATTACCTATTGATTGGAATTGGAATAGCTTATTGGTATCAGAGCGTTTTCTTTACCGTTTTAGGGGAGGTTGAATATTACAGCAAAAAGAAAGTTAAAAATCATTAATCACAATGAAAGTTATATTACAGCTTCTAAAAAAAAGATTAGAAGGTATATGCTAACTTTCAACATAATTTTTAAGTTGTTCCATATTTAAAGCCTTGGTATTTGGAAATTCTGCTCTGTGGTAAGTATCCAGTTTTTGTAAAATGGCCAGCAGAAAACTCCTTTCTTCTGTAGACAGGTTATGGACCAACAGCTCTGATATATAACCCATATTTCTAAAAACGGATTCTAACAATTTTTTTCCTTTGGCTGTAATCATCACTCGTTTGCTTCTTTTATCAAGTTTATCATCAAATTGTGTCGCAACTTCATTTGCGAGTAACCTGCGTATCACCTCTGTACCAGAGGTTTTTTCCTGGAAATTATTATTGATCAGTTCGCTTTTAGTTACACTGGGTACATTGTAGAGCATGGCTAAATAAGAAAATTCTTCCAGCGTTTGAAATGGTGTATTTTCAAAAGCTTTTTTGGCATAATTACGGGCATGCCTGGTTAGCAAGAGGAAAAGCCGGCTAATGTTGTTTTCTGTGCCTTTCTTTTTTTCAAGGCTGATGACTTTAGAAGTTCTTTCTTCCGGTATCAGTTTGATTTTAGGATTATCCTCATCAGCAAAAGGTGTTGCAGCCTTTTTACTCATTAAATAATCAGAAAAATCATTCAGCGAAATTTCCTTTTCCTGCCCGTGCTCATTTTCTAATTGTTCAACAATGCCAATTAGTTGTACCAAAAGAGAATAATTTTTCATATGGATTGCAAATAGGATAACCAATACAAAGGTGTAATAAAAATTACCACGTACAATGTAGTTCCTTTACCTAATAATTACATCAGCCTAACTATATTAACCTATTAATAGGTATAGCTTGAGCGTGTTTAAATTTGTGTTTGTATCTTATACAGGTACAAAAAATATAGAAACTTTCCTGTTTTTTAGGTGATAAAAGAAGCATGTAAAATATATCGGACGCCTGTTTAAATTTTATTCATTCTATTTTTGATGCTTCTTTTACCCTATAAAAAACACGGATTTTTTTATACTTTTTCGCAAGGCTATGATACAAACACTAATTTTATAGTGCTAAAAGAAGTATCGTCATTTTTTCTGCTATAGATTTATACAGGCTCTTTATTTACAAATTTATTTATACTGATCTTTTGGTCGCTCCTGATCCGATCAATTATTCCTTTAAAATCATAATACATTATCGTACTTAATTTATAAATCATAATTATTATATACTAAATTAAACAATTATTATACAACTTTGTATTTATTTACAACTTGTACTATTTCGTTTAATTAATGTATAAATACAGCCACGCTTTTAACCTATACAGATGAAAGCAAAATTTGATATCCTGTCTGCCCAATGCAGCAAAACAACCACCAGGCTTTACAGCACCAGCTTTTCTCTGGGGATCTATTTTTTGAATAAAAAGTTGAGGATGCCCATTTATTCGATTTATGGTTTCGTTCGCCTTGCAGATGAAATAGTAGACAGTTTCCATGATTATAATAAGCCGGTTTTGTTTGCAGAGTTTAAAAGGGATTGTTTTGCATCTATTAAAAACGGCATTAGTTTAAACCCTGTTTTAAATTCATTTCAACATGTAGTGAATAATTATAAGATAGATCATGAACTTATTCATTTATTCCTGAACAGTATGGAAATGGATTTAGAACATCACTACACAGCAGATAAGTATGATGAATATATACTGGGTTCGGCCCAAGTGGTAGGTTTAATGTGTTTACAGGTTTTTGCTGATGGCGATAAAGATGTTTACGAACAGTTAAAGGTCCCAGCCATGAAACTGGGCTCTGCCTTCCAGAAAGTAAATTTCCTGAGAGATCTAAAAGCAGACTTTCATGATCTGAACCGTTCGTACTTTCCTGAGATTAACCTTTACAAGTTTTCCAATGCTGAAAAGAAAAAAATCGAACAACAAATTGAGGAAGATTTTAATGAAGCACTTCAGGGCATCCACCAATTGCCTGCCCCTTCCAAGTTGGGGGTTTACCTTGCATACCTTTATTATAAGAAGCTTTTCTACAAGATAAAAGATATTTCAGCCGACAGGATTTTATCAGAAAGGGTTAGAATATCTAATGGTTATAAGTTTTGGTTAATGATTGATTCGGTTATACGCTATAAAATCAACGCGCTATGAAATTAATGCTGTGGCTTACCTTACTATACACCAGCTTCTTACAAAAGTTAAACGCGCCGGATATCATAGCGGTACGGGAGCTTTATGTTCTTGCGGCAACACAAAAGGAAGCTGCAAATAAGCTTTCTTACTTATTAGCTAACATAAACCCGTCTTCCTCCCCACTGTTAATTTGTTTTAAAGGATGCTCGGAAATGATGGTATCTAAATATGTTGTTAATCCATACAACAAGTACCGGAAGTTTAAAACAGGTAAGGCCTATATTGAACAGGCAAATAAGCTTGATTCTAACAACATAGAGATCCGCTTTTTACGCTTTTCGGTTCAAACTAACCTGCCTTCTTTTTTGGGATACCGGGAAGAAATCAATAAGGATAAAAATTTTCTGATCAGTCATCTAACGCTTTCCAAAGATGCTAATCTTAAGAAAACTGTAATCAATTACTTGGCAGGTTCCGGGTATTGTACACAGGAAGAATTAAAAAAACTGAAACAATGACAGAACAGGTAATATTAGTTGATCAAAATGATATGGAACTGGGCGCTATGCCCAAAAGGGAGGCACATTTGCTTGGTAAACTTCACCGGGCATTCTCCATATTTGTTTTCAATACAGAAGGCCAGCTATTACTACAGCAACGCGCACACAAAAAATACCATTCAGGAAATAAGTGGACAAATACTTGCTGCAGTCATCCCCGCTTGGGAGAAGAAATAACAAAGGCAGCACACAGAAGACTAACAGAGGAGATGGGAATGAGTTGTGAACTGATCCATGTTTTCAATTTTACCTATTTTGCAGAGATCGAAGAAGGAATTTACGAACACGAATTTGACCATGTTTTTTTCGGCATCAGTGATGCAAAACCCATTCCTAATCCTGAAGAGGTATCCTTATACCGTTACATTTCTATGGAAGAATTGGCTCAGGAGCTTGACAGGCAACCTGAAAATTATACCAAATGGTTAAAAATATGCTTTAGAAAGGTGATGGAAGTGTATAAGTGTAATGTTTTATTGTTATGGGTCATCGGGTATCTGGTATAGTGGGCAATATAAAAAAGCGAAAAGATGTGTATTGGTAATGAATAGTGAAGTTTTTCGGAAATACTCAGATTGTCTCATATTTTCGTGTTAGCGGTCATTGTATAGCGATACAATACACAGGACATCCAGACTTTATTTTGGTTGTGTTTCTAAATGTATGATGGCTTAAAATTGGTTAAAAAAAACAGATAAAATCAGAACTGATATTTTCATTTTACAGCTAAATAAGGCTTGTAATTTGAAATAATATTATCGGCTTTAATAGTCATCATACATTTGGAAACAGTACCTTTATTTTTACTATGCAACCAGACAAAACAGGCGACATAAAAATTATCAACACGACAAAGGGTGACTTAAACACTGTTCTTTGGCTCTTTGAGCAAGCAATAGCGTTGCAGGGAAAAAATGGCTATAAAGTTTGGGAAGGAATTGACAAAATCGCATTACAAAAAGATATTAACGAAGGACTTCAATATAAGATTGTAAAAGGTAATGACATTCTCTGTATTTTCAGTATCCAACATAACGACCCTTTTATTTGGCGGGACAGAGACCAGAATAACGCAATCTACTTACATAGGATTGTTGTAAATCCAAACTTTAAAGGACAAAAACAATTTAAAAAGGTTTTGAATTGGGCTAAGCAATTTACCGAAGAAAACAATTTAAAATTTGTGAGAATGGATACCTGGGCAGACAATAAAAAAATAATTGACTATTACAAGTCATTTGGATTTGAATTTATTGAAAACTACAAAACGGCAAATGCATCGGAACTTCCCATCCAAAACAGAAATTTAAATGTGGCTTTATTAGAAATGAAAGTGAGTAATAAATAAAAAACAACGAACTGCTAACAAGATATTGCAAAAGCAGGGCTTAACAATATTTGTTAAGCGGAAGGAAGTAATTGAACATTTGTAATTCTATTAATCCGTAGTGCTGCTTTGGCGGCAGTGCAAATTTGAAAGTGAAAAAGGTAGGCTAAATGAATAGCAAACCTGATTGACATAGTAGCAGGAAGGCACAAAAAAGTATCGCTGCAAGTGGGCAGGAGGTTGAAAACATCAGCAATGCAAGTATCAGCAGAAATTCAGGCTTGACATTATTAATTTAGCTTTAGTTCATATCTTCAACATTTTAAAACAATATTGAGTAGCAGTTCGGGGCGGCATGTTAGAAAATCTCCCACCTGTAGCCATACTGAAATGTTGTGAGTCATATAAACTGGCATCGTTTCACCTGACACCACTACAAAAGAAAGGAAATTATCAAAAATGAACGTTCAATCTTTCTTAACGACAGCCCGGCTCTTAATAAAACCATTGACGATAACCGACAACAACTTCATCCTTGAATTAGTTAATACCGAAGGCTGGATTAAGTTTATTGGAAATAGAAACATCACATCTCAAGCTGAAGCTGGTGCTTACATTCAAAAAATTTTAGAAAACAGGAATATATCTTATTGGGTAGTGAAACTTAAGGACAATCAAGACAAAATTGGAATAGTAACATACATTAAACGAGACTATTTGGAACATCATGACATTGGTTTTGCTTTCCTGCCAAATTTCTATAAAAAGGGATACGCTTATGAAGCTGCAAAGGCTGTTCTAAATAAATTAATTCGGGAACACAACCTCTCACACATTTTTGCTACGACTGTTCCTGAGAATATAAGTTCGGTTAAGTTGCTGAAAAGAATTGGATTAGTCTTTGAAAAGGAAATTGAAGTTGAAAAAGAAAAGCTACATGTGTATGGAGCTTCAACCGATAAATTAATAACCTAAATAAAGTACGCACGAAAAAAGCTGGATTGAAATGATCAGGAATTGATGCAGTTGATCATAAGGAAATGAAAAAACTTTGCGATACAACTACTTCAAAATCGAAAAGAAGTATATTAATAGTGAATAGGGAAATTTTTATAAAAATTCTCTGATTCTCTGATTTTCGTGTTTATGGAAATTGTAGGGAACAACACAAAATCAAATAAAACGCTTACTACTTTTTGAATTTTCTGAAATTTTCTTAAGAACCTTATTTTTATCTTTTCGGTATGCCTTTGCAATTTCTTTAGCTTGCAGCGGTGTTAGCAAATATTTATCTGACCACAAAGAAATTTCAAACATTACAGGCAACAAGTCAATGCCTTTTTTTGACAATCTATAAAATATTTTTGCTTTGCTTTCGGGATGATCTTCTTTTATCAATATTCCTGCCTTCTCAAGTAATGTTATTCTATCTGCTAAAATATTCGTAGCAATTTTTTCATCTGACTTTAAAAACTCATTATAGGTATTTTTTCCAAATAAAGCAATATCCCGAATGATGAGTAAAGACCATTTGTCTCCAAAAATTTCTAAAGCTGAACTTATTGGGCAATCTGAGCGCTTTTTAATTTCTTTCATACAACAAAGTTATAGAATAACTTGCATTTTACAAGTTAATTATTTAATATTGCACTTGCATTTTACAAGTTAATTTCAAAACTGAAAGACAAATAAAAAATTAAAAACAAAACTTATGATTATTATCGGAAACAAATTTGTAGTGGACTTTGGAATGGCAAAAGCAATATTGGACATTTACAGCGAGACCTCATTGACATTTACAATTTTAGAAAAAGACGGGGCTGTAATGGGCATAACAGAAACCGTAGCAATTAAATTAACTGAAATAAGGCCACTTTTGTTTATGGCAACCTGGAAGGAGTTAAATGGAAATACAATTACACAAATTCAAGACTATGAAAAAGGAATTGTACATTCAAATTGGACCACGCCAAGCGGAGAATTTAAAAATTTAACAGGATCACTTAAGTTGGCCAAATAATAAAAACTATATGCAATAATTGAAAAGAAAAAAACAATGAACCGCTAACAAGGGTCTGGCAAATAATTATGAAAATAATAAAGTATTTCAACCTTTTAATCGCTTTTTTGCTTGAAATAGTATCAATCATTATAATTAGTTATTGGGGGTTTTTGCAAGGTAAAACTTTGGTTTCAAAATATACATTGGCAATTCTATTACCGTTGGTTGCCATTATTTTATGGGGAGTTTTTGCTGCGCCTGCTTCCAAACACAGAATTAAATTTCCATACAGAATAATTTTTGAATTAGTTTTCTTTGCTATCGGTACATTCTTACTTTATAAAAACCGGTAATAATAATGGAGCTATGTATTTTGGAATTACTGCACTTTTGAGTAAGGCTTTTGCGTTTATCTATCATCAATAATACAGGCCAATATTTCAAAGAACGATCTAAATGTTGTGCTGCACGTTCTGATCGAAAAGCACTTTTTAGAGACTGTTTAAATTTTGTTTAATCTATTTTCTATGCTTCTTTTATCACCTAAAAATCATTGTTCTATTGTACTTTTTGTATCGATATAACATCCAAACACAGAATTTACAGGCATAAAAAAAGCACTACAAATTTTTGTTATGAAGATTTAAACAGGCCCTTAATATTAATAAAAATGGAGCAACCACTACGTGAACAACAACTGCTAACGACAGGAT
>JAABUS010005930.1_pt1 | contig 15445 bp, 13 predicted proteins | sample 5560161 | NCBI WGS metagenome assembly JAABUS01 (sample SAMN10711885, study PRJNA513376) | rock metagenome | isolation source: Antarctica rocks | place: Antarctica: Victoria Land, Trio Nunatak nord | collected 2016-01-04
TTGGGTTGGGGGGGGGGGGGGGGGGGGGGGGGGGGGGCGGTTGTTTTTTTTTTTGGGGGGGGGGGGGGGTTTTTGGGGTTTTTGGGGGTGGGGGTGGGTTGTTTGTGGTGGGGGGGGGAGGGTGGTATGCTTCTGCGGGATGGAGAGGGGCCGGAGCGAAGGTTTCGTGAGGAGAAGGGATAGGTGGGGGCGGTTGGAGGGTTGGGTATGGAGGGGGGGGCGGGGGTTGCTGTGCGGGAGGTGCGTAGGCGGAGAGGGTGGCGAGGATGGAGGAGAGGGAGGGGTTGTAGTCCATTGCTTCTGGTTGGTGGGAGTGGTGGCTTGGAGAATCGGGATCAGGTAGAATGGCGAGGAGGGGAGAGGAATGAGTGTGGAAGCCACGGAAGTGATCCGTGGATTAATGCGGAGAGATCTGTGATGGCTGGCGTTGTGGTAGATAGTGAGGACGATGCTTTCCAACCGGATGGACTAACGAGAATGGTGGCAAGCTATTACTCTATCAAACAAGAACGACATGTACTTTAGATTGAAGATTCATTCCATCAATCCTGCGTTCACACGCGCCGCGCCAAGGAGACGGAAACCATCCCGCCTCGCGATTGGCTCAATGCAAAAGAAACCCGAAGTCAGCGCTATCCTTGTTACCTCAATATCCAGAATTAGTGTCGCCCCCCCGAATTTTGGAAAATCACTTTTCATTTTTGGTCCAAGATTGCAAATATTATCAATCCCTCAACACCAACGCTATTTTTTGATCGAAAATTTCTTATATATAGAATTACTATATTCACAAATACTATTGTAGATTTTCAAGATCTTAAATTAGCTTGCAATCAAAGTTCTATGCGTAATTGCGATTTTAAACACTTTGTCTCGACACACTTTAGACATCTTTATCAAGTTTTATCAAGTTTTATCAAGTCTCGCCAAATGCGCTTATCAAAATTTCTCTACGACAATAGTAAGATATAATGGTGTTTGTAATGTTCAAAATTGATACAAATCGATAAATCAACTATACGTATTACTTCATTAAACTTTTGAGTAGTTTACACGCGAAAATGTTGAAGAATTGGTGGTATTTGCAATCGACAATCGAAAATGAAAAATAATTTTCCAAAATTCGGGGGGGTGACACTAATTCTGGATATTGAGATAGATATAGATACATTCTCTAGCGAGTAGTGATGAACATCTGTCAGTTACCACTTCGCTTACTAGCGGTAAATTACCGTCACTGACGGTAAATGAACATTCTTATTTACGATCAGTGACGTACTAGCAGAGGGTTTGCTATCAATAATGTTTTTGAACAATAATTACACTATACGCTAGCCGTAAAGAGATAATGCTAGACCCAATACTGTTAGCGCGTTATTTACACTTCCAGGCCGGACATCTCGTTATTTACGTCAGTTACCGTCAGTGATCGATACTTACCGTAAATAACTATCACTACTAGCGAGGCAACCTCGGAACTAAAACACCCTCCTCAATGCATAAAGTAGCCAGACAGTCTATCCTCGCCTTTCCGCGAGCCAGCCAACTTTACTATATCTACCATTTCTTTCACAGACAGCAGGTCTTCAAGGACTGCGATCGGCCCTCAACTCACTCCGCACTCTGCTGCTTTGGCGGAAAACAAGCATGGTCATCACCCGCACTTGGGTGCTGCATAAGGTACCGAGTCCGGGTGCTCCTACTCTACATACAAAGCGACTGCGTGACAAGGTTTCTTCTGCAGACTTCCTGCTTGAGAGAGTCGATAGCGAGTCGATGATGGGGCTTCTTGATGCTATTATGAATAGACGGGAAGGACCGGGGTCAGGAGCAACCGAGGTCGGGGAGCTGCGACTCCGTCCGCTGTCTGATTACAAGACAAAAGGCCAAATCTGTATAATAGCAGAGATCTTCCATCCCACGACATCATCAATATTTTCTCTATTCGGTTCTAGTCTACGCATCCACTGCGGTGCCCACCCCAGAGCCTTACAGATGATGTTTATAACGGTTGAACTTACGATCAGAACAGCTTTCTGTGGGATCGATGTATATATGCCCTTTACCTCGTTTCTGTCATAATCTATATAAGCATGCATGAATCAGGTAGTATACTATTGGATTTCAACAGGTATTGATTGATTTTGGGCGCACATTTGCGCTACGGTCTCAAAGAATGAGGTAGCTCGAAACCTTTTTTTATTTCCCTTGCACTATCGCTCAAGGCCCCCATATCTTTGATGTCACCCAGTGCCTGTAATCTGTAAAGGTTTGGTACTGGAGAAAAGTAGGCTTTCATGCTTCTGCAGAGGTTTATAGGTCCGAGATCGAATGTCAATCCCTCGCTGGCTGTCGTTAGTCCGACTAATTCAGTATAGTGCTCTAATACGGTGATGCATCCACTTTCATCGTCGAAGAATTAATTTCGGGTGCAATGTCAAAATCGAGCCATGGAGATCTCAAGCTCCTAAGCCACCCGGACTTGTCTTCGTATTTCGACAATTCTCACAGTCATAGTGTGTCGCAGGTCGTGTGAGTGTTTTGATTACAAATTCTTCACGTCTCGTTACTTGAGAATGAGTTCGATTGATCTCTTCCAGCATTGCGATTGACAGTCAATTTTTCAAGCAAGCCTCAATGAGTATTCACATACTGTTCCACCTTTCTATTCGCAATGTTGCAAATGCTCGACATCTTCAGGTGTGCTCCCATCTCGCCACGATAACTCCCTGGCTTTACCATTCATAGCCTTCTGGTAGGTATAAAGGATCTCCGAAAGCAACATCTAGATTGCGCTGGCCGTGTGTGATGGACCTCGGTTCGGTGAGCGAGAACAACTTGAGCACGTTGTAGGAATCGTAGCCGATAGGATATTTGCCGAAGAGCCGATCCAGCAGTTGTTGCTTAGAGGTTTGCATACTAGAATATCGCCAGAACGTTTCAATGAATACTATTGGAGAATTCACCCCAATTAGGTATCCACCGGCGAGGGTAATCTCGAGAAGATTGGCTCCTTTGACTATCACCCCAGTTGCCAGCAACCCAATACCCAAGGCTGTAAACCCGACAGTGACCCACCACGGCCGGTACTGATGAGCTGTGATTGGGGGAGAAGTGGGAGAATTACCGTCAACGTTGGCAGCTGGTTGAGCGAAGGACTCGGTCCATCTCTGATACTCTGTGAACTTCAAAAGTCTATTCAGAGTAGGGATCTCCTTGAAAAGTACATAGAGAAGTCGACAAGATAGAACAGTCAAGCAAATTGCATAGGCGGCCCAATCGGTTGCGGAAGGCTCGACTCCATTTCCTGGTTTGCTTGGGAAGGTAGCAAGCACAATGATTATACCACCAGATCCCAGAAGCTGTTCCCATTGGAAGAGCCAGAAGGCGTAAGGGTGAGTAGGCTTATGGGTGGTGGTCATTCGTCGAGCCGTTCGGGATCTGTGGTATTGCAACGAGGGCCACTGCCTCCAATCTCAAGGCACTATTGTCAGCGCCAGGTCATCATACAAGGATGATATATCCAGATTGTAACGTACCGCATCTTAGCCTTATGTCGATCCGTCCGACAACGCGTTCCATCTGCTGTGAAGTTGCGCCAACGCTCTCTATCGCGTCCCTTGTCTCCGCAACAAGTTTCGAAGCGTAAGAGAATGAACAATCGTAAGCCACCACCATGTAAGTACTATCTTCTTTGATAATCTTGAAGCGGCATCCACGACCACTACAGCCAAATAGACCTCTGGTTGGCACACCAGGCTTATGTAAAAGATATAGATCGCCTAGACTGGTATTTACTCTGCTCTTATTCGAAGTAGCCTCCGGGAAAGTCAGGGTGATCGTGTAATCCTGTCGCTCAGTGCCATCTTCGCCTATCCATACATCCAGAAAGTGACCCGATAATTTTAATGTGGACCTCATTATGACTGATCTATCCGAGGCCATATCCAGAATGAACCCGGGCTCTCCTGTACCTACGTCCATCGTCTTCCGCATACTTCCAGGTCTTAGGTCTACAGCTGCTGTGAGGTTTGTGGGCACCCAGAGCTCATCATTGCTGCCACAGCTGCTTGCGGTCTGGATGAAAAGGAATGATATCGGTAGGTCTCCCTGACTTCTAAACACTGCCTTCAGCCTCATATCGTCCCCAGGGATCGATTCGATTTCATTGACACTCAGGTCTAACATAAGGGAAAGAATTTTTATCTCGTCCTCCGGCCATGATGTTGTACGACTGACCAACTCGTTCCAGACATCGATGAAATCTCCAAAGTCTCTGCTGCGAATCCTTTCGTCTTTGAAGGGGCGCATCCTGTATAGCCCGGAAGCCAATTCTCGGCGAAATTGGAATGTGTCACTCCATGTCTCCTTGCCAGGTCCGAATTCTGCTGCTTGCTTTGCCACCTGATGGTAGATTACGAAAGGGTCCCGTAAGGAACCTGCGACGTTTATCAGCAATTTCTGGGCCATTCGGCCTTCTTGAAAAGTCCAACACCGTGACATCCAGGCAGATGACACTAGGTTTGCAAGGATTTCCTCCTCTTGTATTTCAACTCCCATTTTCTGCAGACCCTTGTCAAAGACTACCACTTGCTGCGCTCCTGCATAAACGCGAGTCATCTGACCAATGGCTAGGTCGCGTTGGGGTCTTTGCTTTGGTAGACACAAGGTATCCATCCAGAACACACACGATTCTGTAGCCGAGAACACATCTGCACACTGCTCGACATCCTTCTCCGATCTTGACCGACCCGCTTTGAAGATCTCACACCATTTCGATCTTCTCACGCGTATCGGTGGCCGCGTAAGGGGTCTCAAAAGGTGGTAGATGCGCCGCAGCTGACAGATCGGTAATGACGATGTCCATTGATTGCCAAGACCCCCAGACCAAACATGGGATATGGCCACGTAGGGGACGTCGAAAGCAGCTCGTTGCGTGTCGATATGTATCGTGTTCTCCCGTAATGAAGCACGTACGACGGGTACGTCGCCTACGTCAATCGCTCTTCGGATCTCAGCAGTGTCAGGTTCGATAAAATTGCAATCGCAGTCGTCATCGACATGCTTCGTTTTGTATTTCGATGGATCCAAGATATTTGCAGAGCAAAACTGACTCGGACAATCTCGATGAGGCCCAATCGGGCGATGAAGGCCAGTCAGGTAGTGCAATGTGACTACAGAGGAGCGCTCGTCAATGGTGGCGAGGTGATGTGGACACATACCTCGCTCGATGAGGAGACGCTTGAGGTAGGGACTGGATGACAACTCCAACGAGCTCCTCTTTACAATTGTGAAGTCTCGGCTAGCAACCGCGTTGCGCAACGACCATAGCAAAGCCCGGATGCTTAAGCACACGAGATGGACATCATCGCAGTCTGGGAAAGCGGCTTCAATACTCCGCACTTCATCCTCTGCCTTAATCATGGCGATCCTATATTTCCAACGCAGCTTCTTCGCAGCCCCGGATATACGGTGACGCAATTCGGCTATGAACAAGATGGTTCCCAGTGTTATGATAAGGAGAAGGATGAAATGACATGGACCTTCGTACATCATTCGGAGAAGCGGTTCCTTTGCACGGAAGCGCTTTCTTAGCAGAAGTGGCAGCCTAGTTTTCGTGCTCACGAAATCATTGTGTTCGCCATCTCTAGCAATGAAGCTGGTCTCGGAGAACGCAGGGCCGACCACCTCTCTGAGTAGGCCAAAGAAGAGCCATGCTTGTGCCCTCGCAGCAGCAAGGGAGGGTTCACAATCAAACCAATCAGCATCGCCTTCACCCCATCCTGCCTGTACGGGAAAATCGACGAAGTTGTCGCCATGGTATACTGCGACCGCTTCGGTGGCTAGGTAAGGGACCTGAATTCGAGGGTAGACTGCGTCTTCAGGGTATGGCAGGTGATCCATCAAGCTGTTGAACGAGTATGTCAAATGGTCGCTTGATGCGACTTTGACCGCAGCCTCGTGAAGGGCGGGGCACAAGGACATGCAACGGCACCGCTTGCATACAGTTTCTTGCAACGAGATCCTGGATACTACGATGCTAGGAGAGGACCCGGAGAAAAACTTGGTTAAGCTTGCCACAACGCCTCGGCGCGCCCAGCTACATTGGCTTCGAGCTCAGTCCTGGCGAGGCTGAGAAAAGGTGCTTCATGTCCCTCGGCTCGCTTACCTCTTGGGGGGTGCATGATACTCTTGTCTCTTGGCGCGACTTTTGCGCAGATATCTCCCCCCGATAGTCTGCCGAGCTCCCGTCTGCTAGAAAGGTTCCGGGTATCTCGCGCCAAGAGACGCGGAGTCTGATGCACACCCCGATAATAAGATAGAGGCTCTCCAGGAACTGGTATAAAAATTTTGATCCCCAAAAACTGATTTGTGCACTTGAGTGTTCTTCCGAATGAGGCGATGTTCTTCGATTTTAGAGTCTCGAAATTCTTCTGTATATCACTTTCGCTGAAGACCTCGAATGAATTCCCCCGAGGGGGTCAATCGCGATTGCAGCTGTTTTTGAGGTTCACTAGGCTTCGGAATTGTCAATGTATTCGAACAATCAACGACAAACACGTGTCTACCTTGAAATGTGCCATAGCCATCTCACAATCGTTGACAGCTGTCAAAGAAGGCAACAAGGCGTCCGTAGGAACCTCGGTAGCAATGGGCCAATGATAGTCGGCGCTCTCACACCTTCAACTGCCGACCTACCATGACAAGAAGGGTCAGTGACGAGATTGCTAGCTACAAGAGACTCCTCAATGCCAGATGAAGGTGGCATTGCACTGCGTCCCAGCCGGCGGTGCTTATGCTGTATAACCCCAAAACTGACGGTGTGCATTTCAGTTAGCTCGTACTCCTCTCAGCAGGAAGGCTCAATCATGCAGCGTTAGTATGAGAAGGGGCCTCTCCTGGGTGACTGCAGGTCTCTGGATGTTTTGTGTCCTCAGCTATTGTTATGCTCCCTAACAACACTGCCAACCCCAGAATGACTGCGATAGGGAATTGGACGACGCTGTTCCAAGGCAAGGCTCAGGTGGACGTCCTGACCGTCCTTATGCTTCTCGGCGAGGATGCGATCTGGAGAGTGATCTGGGGTCGCTTTCGTAGTCGGCGCAGTCACTGGAAGCAGTGGGTCTTCGCTATATCCCCCGGATGGACGACACTGGCAGCGTCGTTGTTCGCTGCAGTCAACGGATCGCTACACGCCCCCAACCTCATATTTGACCGCGTCCCAGGAAATGCACTTGACGGTGGCCTAATTCTGACAAACTTGAACTCTGGCGCAAGTCATGCAGCGACGAATGTCATTATACAGAACATATGGCAGACATGGAATGGCGGTCCTCGAGCACAGCAACGCCGGAGCGAAGCACGCAGTCCTTTCGATGTGACCAGGGAGGTCGGTTTGGTAGATATCCAACTCGATAAGCTGCAGCTGGAGAAAGCATCAGCTTGGTGGATTCAGCTGATATGTCTCTCAATCCAAGTCATAGGGTCGTTAATTCTAGGCATTGTGAATACTTCTATCGAGCCGTTTCTTGTGCTCCTGGTCGCGTTGTTGGGCCAATCTTTGCTGCTAGCATCCGTCGCCCCTAGATCCGAGACTTGGTTCATGACGACAAGAGGAAAGAGACCTTGCCCAATACTACTCCACAAGGGTCTCGACAGCATGGGCACATTATTTATCCGGCGAGTGCAAATGAATGGTAGGGAGATCAGCCTGGAAGAGTTTTGCTGGGACTCTCAGGTTCCACGGAATGCTGCGGACAACATCAAGCTTGGCGTCGCCGGCTTTGCGTTCATAGTCTTTACAATGCAGATTATCCTTGTAGGGTTCATGGATCAGTCTGGGCGCAACACGTATCTCGTATTCGGCGGACTTGGAGTGGTTGCGAACACCATCGAGGCAGCATCATCATTCAGGTGGTCAAGGGCATTCGCATCCGCGTTTTCTGGGAAAGCACTCTGTGCGCCGAATAAGAGCTCGTTAATGGCCGCGGTAGCTGTATTACAGGCCGGTCGGTTTCCAGCGGCTGTTCAAGTTGCAAAGCTTCTCTACCCGGACAACTTACGATTTTCTGAAAGTCTTCGAGATCTTGAGCGATTGTTAGATGGTATCCTGTGCGAGGATTGTCGAAAAATCATACGATTGTCTCGACCTTTCTCTGGCAATGATATGCATCGATGTCTTTGGCGCTTGACAGGCGAGAGAGTCTGTTCCAACAGGCTCGCTCTCGAAATTGACCAAGTCGAATCGAAACAGCTCAAAGATGGATTGGCGACCCTATGCCACTACCTTCGGTTCGTGTCATTTCAGACCTCGCTCCCACCAATAGAAACGGCGTCAGCACACTAGATGATGGCAACACATACGTGGTAGGCTGAGCGCAACGAAATGTTATCTTGGTGTCGGTTCTGACCGCAGGTCTGACTGGAGCATGGCCTCTCTAGTCCTGGGTGCTTCTTGCTTGGGTGCGTCATACCCAACACTGTGCCAAAAGTCGGCTTCGTCTTCAGGTACACGGAAGCCACCAGGGTTGAAAACAGGAATGAGCGAGGTGCCAACGCCGGGATAGCATTGCTCTGTTTTCATCAACGCTTTCGACACTTTGGCGGCTTTGATTGTCCGGACACCAATCAAGTGAAGACCAAATGCATCTGGTAACCGAGGAAAGCCAGCGACGATCACGTTCTGAATCATTCCAATCGCCCCTATTACTAGAAGATCTGGAAACAAATTAGCACTTAATTCAATTAAATCTGCATCGCGCTCAGGACTCTAAAGATTTCAGTAATGGATTCGGACATCCAGGCCTGTCATTGAGAAGAGGGGAATCTTACACCATGAGCCTTGCTTCAGTCCCGCCACAGTTATCAGAAACACGGTCCAGCAAGCAGTGAAAACTACAATCGCAACTTTGTTCAGAAATGGCTGTTCTTTATTACTCGATCCGGCGGCCAGAATCTCCAAATCAAGGCCTTTGGGGCTACCAAGGAGGACCATTACATGACGATGGCCGTTTCCTTGCGTGACACTTATAGTCTGTCCATTGACCGGACATGCCCATTTTTCACTTCTCCACTGAGGTAAAGCAGCTTGTGCTGAGGCCAAAAGGATGCCTGTAGTGACAAGGACTAAAGTTGGCCATTCGGATGACAAAGCAAGCGGTATGATGGCTATCGAAATCTGAAGAACGATGACTGCAAGCCCGCTGTACCAGATCCAGTCTCGATCTGGAATGCTTTGTGTTTTACGTTCGTGCCACTTGAAGACCGAGACTCGTAAAGCCTCCCAGTCTGGGGAAGCCTTGTCCGAGGGAAATGGAACAGCCCGCTTGCTGAAATCGCGAAGAAGGCGCCCCACAATCCAAGCTTTGTTATCTCGTTGGTGGCCAGTCTTCGCGTTGATGATCAGGGCCTGTGAGTCTGCTTCTGGCATCACATGTCCATCTTCCTCGGTCAGCAAACAGCTATTGATATCTTTCGGATAGCAAGTTTACCACCTGCCACCGCCAAAAGAGCAGTGAACGAATATGCCACCCAACCGAACGAAAACGCAACTGGGACATATCGAGTGCCAGTGACTTGCGCTAGAGCACGCTGTACGACCTCAGGCCCCAGTATAAGAAGAAGTGACAGAATGTCGCTCGGAGACTGCCATTGCGTCTTGAGTTGAGATTCAGCTTGCGCAAGCCGCGGAAGAAGTGTTCGACGTGAACCGTTATTGCAGGAGGCAAGCAGAGAGCAAAAGTGGAACGGTGCCATTATGGGAAATGAAAAGCATGGTAAAGTAAGACGTCGTGCGAAGCCATTGACTGTTTTGTAGCGCTAAGAGGAAGAGAGGGCGAGGTCGAAAGGATAGTACTGATTTGTAACGTGGCGGTGAAGCACCAAGACAGAGAAGAGGATCCTGAAGGAGGCGTATGTACTACTTAGCCATGGTCAGCTTAGATGTGCTACCACTTTCGGAGCTAGCAGGGTTCGGGTAATGAGCTAGCTGAATATGTGCTAGCCCAAGTAGAAGACTTGGCATAAGGTGCTCTCTCTTGAGACTGGAATGCGACACTTACAGGTCGAAAGCTTATGAAACGGAGTCATGGACGGCCCAAATTGTTGGCATCAAATTAGACTGTTAAAATGAAGCTCTAGCTGCAAGTAATCTGCCGCTGGCCAAGGACATTCGTCCAGTGAATGCACGTCCGAAACTTGAAATGATACAAGCTAGCCTCCAAGATATACGGAAAGGAGTATCGAACTACAATTACTTGCGGATTAACCTTGAGTTGATCCGGACGCACGGCTCCTGAGCCCCATGGCAGGGACGTCCCGAGCTGTCTGGCCTACTGCCGACGCTTTGGCAATATATCTTCTGACCGAGTATTATGTTCAATGATTGCACTGCAGTGGCGCAATGCTAGTTGGATTTCAGATCAGTCTGTCTGCATGTCGATCCTACTCCACCGTGACGTAGAGGCTATAGAAGCCATACCTATCGGTCGTTCGGACTGTCATAGCGCCTGTGTGTGTGACATGCTGAAGGAGTGTCACATATAGTGAACCATACGAAATTGGTTATCTCTGGACAGGGACTACCAACTAGTACTTGAGAAGATCCTTTTTGATCTATCATCACCACGCGTCAGCATGAAGGTATCTTGATCCCTTGTTCGACACCTGATATCTGTCAAATGGGCACCCGGTGTTTCGGTTTCTTGATGCGCCACATGATCTGCAGATCTTACTGCAAGCACGCAGAACATTGGTACTTGCCGTTTTGTCATGCTGGTGGCGTATGGAGAATGGTCGGCGGTTTAAACGATGAGCATCTCCTGGACGGCGCTTGGAGGCAGAGGAGTAAGAGCATCCCATTCGTAGATGCCTCTCCACTCCCAAGCCGCCTCATCATGCGATCCGCAAATCACCATTACATGACCCAGCACGCCACGATATCGTGAAGCAATATTCCTAGGACCTAGGCGAGGGAGAGGTTGAAGCATGGCACCCCATTCAAATCCCCGAAGATACTGCTTGGCAATATCTGCGTAGAGGTTTGAGAGGCGAGAGGATTGCGCAAATCTTTCAGGCGCGCCAAGAGCTATAAGATCTGGAATATGATGAACAAGCCACTGTGCGCGCAGTCCTTCCATGGTGATTTCCCTATGATAGGTCTCGCTTCCGTCATAAGCAGGGTATACTTTCGAGACGTTACTTGGCTCTCTGATATGTTGTAGCACGGTGGGTAGATATGGCGCCCAACTAAGCCCTGGATGGCCCTGCACTCTTTGCGCGCTTGAGATCAATGAGCCGGTAAGGATACGCTTCCCAACCTGACGTTTCCACATCTCGACAGGACTTTCATCCGCGACGTCGCCTATGAGCAAGCTCCATATCAACAAGTCATCGCCGTCGCGTGTAGCGTGCCTGTGGCTCAGCAAGGCAGCAGCTTCGCCTATACTGAGAAAGCCATCTTCAATTTCCTGCTCAAGCTCTGAAGTAATGGGTTTGCCAGGGAAGAGTTCGAAATTGGCAATTGCCATCGGTGGAAAGAGGTAGTCTCTGCCTAGGAACAGAATGACTAGGTCAATTCGTCCTTCCGCGCAGACAGATTTGAAAAGCTTTTCCAGGCTGATGACTCGATTATGAAGACACAGTACATAAAGGCTAAATCTTCCACGCATAGCCTCCAACAACGTCCATGCCCGCAAACTCCAGTCGCATACTAGCAGAGTTGCAAGGATGGACTCGTACGCATCCATCGTCTGATCAGAAATATCGATCGTCATAATATCTCTATCACATATCAGGGTTTTTGCGCTGGTAGCAAAAACACTCGTAATACGCGATATACATTCCCAGCGCAGGTCTTTCTCGCTTGGTATACAAGGAGTATCCATCCAATAGGACTTACAGCCGAGCGAGGCGGCCAAGTCTGCATAGCGGTGATGGAGGCATTGATTGAAGCCTGTACCTTCGGAGCCCGCATTGTCTGGCCTGCCCCCTTGCCCATGGCTCCACACATGAGAGATAGTGAGGGTGCTCTCAGTGACTTCACAGTATCGCAAACTTTCATCGTTTGTAGAACCAATATCGACTGCCCTCGCACCAGAGACACCCACAAACGACTCTCTACTCCAGAAAAGCCTTTTGCATGATCCATCACACTGGAAGTCGTGCATCGACTGATTCCTGGTTTCGGTGTTTTTGAAGCGCCTGCAATCCTGCGATGAACTGCCATTACATTGGGTTGGACCAGGATTACATGTTGGCGGTCTGTCTCCGAAAAGAGCATGGTAGTGATCATGGAAGTGCCTTAGGTCCATTGATATACTTGCTCGGTCGCTCCGTAGGCTCCGCAATGACCACCCACAAAGGTATGCTGTACCATGAAATTGTTGCAAGTGTTGCCGATCGAGGAAATCATAGATCTCTGGGATCAATTCTGTTCCCTTGAGATAAAGGGAGGAATTATTCTCGTAACTATAGCTATCAAGCTGCGACGCCATGTGCGACCAAAGATACAACATCAAGCATCTTTGCCATGCAGTCCAGAGATAAGAACACACAATCACCCATCTTGGATCTTGGATCTTTTCTGTGGCCGATGTGTCAAGGGCCAACTTAAGTAATATTAAGATGGAATCAACGACCGGTCCACTTAGTATATTACCATGTTTTCGGCCGAGGTCGAAGTTTGCCGTGTGAAGAGCGGAGCGAAGAACCAAATCATTGACATGTCGTGTCACCCGCAATCGTGACCAATGACTTTCTGGCATGGAGTCCCACGTTGCTTCGCTTTCACAAGCCGGGAGCCGATAATGCTGTAGAGACGCCGTGCTGAAAGGCAATGCCTCGTGTATATCTACTGCAGTAGCTGGCAGCTGACATAGCAGACCGCAAGCCCTTTCTAATACCTAGTGTTGAGCAAAGCATCAGCATCAAGGTAAGCGAGCTCAATATGGGCCTGTCGGAGGTACACCATCAGTATGGGGAAGCCGGGACTAACAGCAGTTTCCGTCAATTTCATCTGTATAAACGGCTGCAGGAAAAGGGGATCAAAGCTTGCATCAAGTTGTGAGATATGATCGGATGGGTCTTGTACGCTTGAGAACAGCGTCAGGCAAAATCGTGTCGCTGCTTTGGGAGGTTCTCCTCTGTTGCCCCAATCACAATTGAAATACCGGTATTTGTCGAGGTGATATTGTCCAAGTCGAGGCTGGCCATTTCTCCAAATCCTACGAAGGCGTTCAAGGGTGAAGGTATTAGGTCCCGCTTCCAAAGCCATAGATATTGCCGTTATTCACTTCGACATCAGAATACGCCAAATTGGCACCAACAAGGAACTGTTATCTATTAATCTTATCGAGAGTCTGGTTCAAGGTTTTGGGTAAGAATTCTTCCATTTTACGTAAACTCTAGTAGGCAAACGAGCAGGGCGGCAGTGTTGAGGATGCACTTTTCAGGCTGACTTCGATCGCGTCAGGCTGCACGACTTGCATTAGACTCGGCCAGAATCAACTAAGGACCGCAAGGAAGCAGGGATCGTTTTCCGCAGCGAGGGTGGTATGTTCTGGTTGGAGAGGGGTGGTATGCTTCTACGGAATGGGGAGAGCTTCGACGAAATGGGGAGAGGGAGGGTTGTTAGCTTCATCGGAATGGAGAGGGGCCTAAGCGAACGCTTGGTAAGAAGAAGAAGCGTAGACAAAGAGAGTGGCAAGATTCAAAAAGAGAGAGAGAGCTTGTGGTCTTATTCTCGAATGGCTGAAAGTAATAACTTGAAGAACCGAATTAAGATATAATAGCGAGGAGAGACGAACGAACGAGATAGTTAATGCACTTTTTGGCCTATGGTGTGTCATAGTGTGGAAGTAACAAAGTGACTTAGTGGGAATGGATCTGTGTTGTTCTTTGTAGTTGACAGGGAACACGAAGCTCTCACACGGAATCGGCCAACAGAATATGCTGTCGGTCTCAAGCTGAAGGAAGGTTCTTAAGCCCATCTATCAAAGACCGATGAATGTACGTTTCGATTGAGTTGCCTCAGTTCCGCGCCCGAACGCGCCGCGCCAAGCCCGCGATAAAAAAACCTCCCTTCTGCGTCATCACCAACCTATTTCTCCGGCTGTTCATCCAAGATCTCTATCCCGACCCCGTGTCCAACCCGCTCCCATTATCCAGCCTTGACACTCACCACAATCACACAATGCGACGATCCCCTCTCCTCTTCCGCCCCCCCTCCTCCGCCATCGACGCCACCCGCTTCACATCCACCTCCCCCCACGCCTTCTCCAAACCCGCCGCGCGCTCCTCTCGACCCTCAGCATCGACGTTCTCCCCCTCCCACACCCCACCAAGACCTCCACCATCGCTCTCATCCCGACCGTCTCCACTCAGACCAAGTCCCAATCCGAATCTAAACACCGCGCCGACATCAAGCCCTACTACCTTGAATTCAGGTCCTGCTGCTAATGGAGCCATTGGAGGAGGAGGAGGAGGAGCAGAAGGAGGAGCTGCCAAAACCGAGACGCCAGCCGAGAAGGTCGCCCGTCTTCGCGCCGCACGAGCAGCCGCCCGGTCGCAGGTACAGATCGGGACGTGGGACCGGATTGTCGTGACGGGGCGTGTATGGTCAGATCGAATACATCGCTTCACCGCCATGGGCTTGATTGGCCTCACCGGTAATCCCCCCATTACTCTTCCCACCCCTCCCATCCCATTCCATCGCACCCATCCTTTACATCCCACACCCTTCCCCACTCCCGCAGCAAAACACTTCCACCCCCCAAGAACCACAAAGTACAAAAGCTAACCCCCCACTCCCCCGCCCCAGTCCTCGCCGGCCTCGTAACCACCTACGGCGTAATCTCGATGATAACCTACAACCGCAAGAAGCGCAACGCCTTCTACGCGGACCAGATCCGCACGCAGCAGGAGCTCGTCATGGCGGCCATCGAGGCCGAGAAGGCCGGCTTGCCGATGACGGAAGAGCAGCAGCTGATGCTGAACCGTGAGAAGGCGAGGTTTCAGGCGGAGGAGGAGCGGAAGCGTAAGCCCGGGTTTGTGGGGAGGTTGATGAAGCCGGTGGTGGGGCGGTTCGGTCGGGGGGAGGAGGGGGAAAAGTTGGTGGAGGGGTGGGTTGGGGAGGGGGAGGGGATGATGCAGGCGGTGGAGGAGAAGGTTGAGGCGTTTGTGGAGGGGGTGGAGAGGAAGGGAGGGGAGGTGGTGGATGCGTTGAGGCATACTGAGAAGGAGGCTGAACGGAGCCTGCAAGAGACGGTGAGAGGGAACCTGGGCAGTGGGGGGCAGGAGGCGGAAGCGGCTGTTCTAGAGGGTATCGAGCAAGCGAGGAGGGACACGGAAGGCAGCGAGCGTGCGGTTGGGGGATCGTTGGATCGGAGGGCGGAGAATCTGGCGGAGGCGGGGAAGAAGAAGGTTGAGGGCTGGGGGGGCTGGTTTG
>JAABUS010005931.1_pt1 | contig 15445 bp, 21 predicted proteins | sample 5560161 | NCBI WGS metagenome assembly JAABUS01 (sample SAMN10711885, study PRJNA513376) | rock metagenome | isolation source: Antarctica rocks | place: Antarctica: Victoria Land, Trio Nunatak nord | collected 2016-01-04
CACCAGCCGCGATCTGGCGGATCGCGGTCAGCCGCGCTTGCGGCGGAACAGCCCGCCGACGGCGGCGAGCCCACCCGTGAGCACGAAGCCGGCGGCGGCCGCCCCGATCATGACCTGCTGCTGATGGGCGACGAGATGCTTGCGCCAGTCGGTGGCCTCGGCCACCTCGGCCTTCAGCGTGCCGATCGAGACCGCGAGGTCCTTGCGGTTCTGCTCGATCGCCGCGCGGATCTCCTCCGGGGTCCGGGTCGGCATCTAGCGCCTCGTCTCCGCCGCACGCGCCTCGTCGACCGTCTTCTTGATGCGCTTGCCCTCGTCGATCGCCATCTGCGGCGTGGGGGGCGCGCCCTGCTTGAAGAAGCGCGCCGCGAAATAGCCCGCGACCGCGGCGAGGATGAGCAGGAGTCCGGCGACGAAGAAGAAGCCCCAGAAGAACCCGAGCTCGTTGACCGGCAGCAGGAAGTACGCCAGGTAGGCGAACCCGAACAGCAGCATGAGCAGCGCGGCGAGGACGAAGACGCCCGCGGCGGCGCCGATGGCCGCGCCCTTGCCGAGCGCCTTGGCCTTCAGCGTGACCTCGGCCTTGGCGAGCTCGATCTCGTCCTTGACGAGCAGCTGCGTCTTCTCGGTGATCTCCTGTATCGCGGAGGCGATCGTGGCCTGGTCGTCCCTGCGCTGGGGCGGCTGGTAGCTCATCGGCCGAGCCCCTTGAGCACGAACGACGCGAGGACCCCGCCGGCGAACGCGACGACGACCTTGCCCTCAGGACGGTCGGCGAACGCCTGCGCCTTCACGGTGAGCGGCTGCGCCTTCTCCTTCGCCTGCTCGGCGTACGGTCGCGCCTGCTCGATCAGCGGCTGCGCCTTCTCCATCGCCTGCTCGGCGTACGGTCGCGCCTGCTCGATCAGCGGCTGCGCCTTCTCCATCGCCTGCTCGGCGTACGGTCGCGCCTGCTCGATCAGCGGCTGCGCCTTCTCCTTCGCCTGCTCCACGTACGGTCGCGCCTGCTCGGTGAGCGGCTGCGCCTTCTCCCGTGCCTGCTCCGCGAACGCCCGTGCCTTGTCGGCGAGGCCCGGCTCCGGGGTGCCGGACGGCGCGAACGGCGGCGGCGTCGGCGCGAAGGGATCCGGCGCGGGCGCGGCGACTCGCTCCTCTGCGTCGGCTGGGCCCGCGGCGGGCGCGGGAGCCTCGCCCGGAAGCGGCGCTTCGACGGGCACCGAGGACGGATCGGCCGGGGCCGCGGGCCGGACCTCGGTCCGCTCGTCGGGGTCCGGGCCGCCGGGGAGCGGCGGGTGCGGGCCGGAGCTCATTCGGGCGGGTCCTCGTCGAAGGCCTTGCGCCAGATCGCGGCGGCGAGCTTCGCCGTGGCGACGCTGGCCAGGGCACCGAGGCCGGCCAGCAGGCCGGACCACATGAGGCGCTTGTGAAGGTGGTTCTGCATCGAGGCGGGACCCTACCCGTTCTCCCGGTCAGCCATTCAGGCCGCCGCAGATCGTCTCGACGATCAGATCCTTGGCCTGATCGAACTCCGCGCTGCCGATCGGTTCATCGGCGAAGATCCACCCGGTCAGCACCTGCTCGATGGCGCCGTAGAATGCCATCGTTGCGAAGTACGGGGCGACCGCGTCACGGAACTCGCCCGTGCGCACGCCGCCCTCGACGATCTCGGCGATGCCGGCGTAGGCGCGGCGGATCTCGGGCAGGTGGGTGCGGCCGAAGGAGTTGGCCGCACGGGTGACCTCGACGATGATCACCTTCATCAGGTCGGGGTCGTGACGGTAGGAGTCGACGATGAAGCCCGCGACGGAGCGCAGCTTCTCCCGCGCGGCGAGGTCCTGCCGGTCGACGAGGGCGATGAAGTCGACCATGGCGTTCCAGCGCTCGAGGAAGAGCGTGTCGAGCACGGCGTCCTTGGAGCGGAAGTAGTGGTAGACGAGGCCGTAGGCGACCCCTGCCTCGTCGGCGATGTCGGCGACGCGGCACTGGGTGAAGCCCTGGCGGGCGAACACCTTCACGGCGGCGTCGAGGATCAGGCGGCGCTTGTCAGGCGCAAGAGCCTTGGCGGTGGCCATTCAGGCTCGGTCCTGCGCGGTGGCGTCGGGCCAGGCGTAGGCCCCCGGACGGCGGTGGGCGAGCGACGGAAGCCCGGCGCGCACCGCGTCCGCGTGGGCGAGGTCGAGGTCGGCGACCACCACGGCGTCGCGGTCGGCGCCGGCTCTCGCCACCACCACACCCCACGGGTCGACGACCATGGAGTGGCCGCCCGAGCGCATGCCCGGCGCGTGCTCGGAGTGCTGGTTGGCGGCGACGACGAAGCACTGGTCCTCGATCGCGCGAGCGCGCAGGAGGACCTCCCAGTGCTGGAGGGTCGTCACCCAGGTGAAGGCCGACGGCACGACGAGGATGCGCGCGCCGCGCAGGGCGAGGATGCGGTAGAGCTCGGGGAAGCGGAGGTCGTAGCAGACGCTGAGGCCGAGCGGGGTGCCGTCGGCGGCGGCCGAGACGACGAGCTGGTCCCCCGGCGCCTCGTGGCGGCTCTCCTCGTAGCGCACCCCCTCCACCGAGACGTCGAACATGTGGACCTTGCGGTAGACCGCCTTGACGTCCCCGTCCGGGCCGACGTGCACGCTCGTGTTCGCGCCGCGGTCCTGCCCGGCGGCGGGCGCCTCGGCGAGCGACCCGGCGACGAGATCGATGCGCAGCTCGGCGGCGATCGACCGGGACCACGAGATCGCGGGTCCGTCGAGCGTCTCGGCGCCCGCGCGCACGTCTCGGCCCGTTCCCAGGCACGGCCACTTCTCCGGCAGCACGACCAGCCGCGCGCCGTCCCCGGCGGCCCGGCGCACAAGGCGGTCGGCCGTCGCGAGGTTCGCCGGAGCGTCCGGCGTCGAGCACATCTGCACTGCGGCAACTCGCATGGGCACCTCCCGCTCCCCGTCCCCGACTGACTGGTCAATCGCAGCTTAGGACCTCATCCCGTGCTCGCATCGTCGCTCCCGGATCGCCGGTCGGGAATCATGGGCACCCTCGTGCTGTTCCCGACCGTCGAGTTCGCGATCCTGTTCGCGCTGGTGCTGCCGCTGTCGTGGGCCACGGGCTGATGGCCGAGGTACGGCTGATCCGGGAGCAGGCGCCGGCTGAGCGGCGGTGAACCTCCTCGGGATCGGCACGCGAACCCACCGGGCGCGACTCATGCTCCACCCGCTTGCCGCAGCCCGACCGCTGGAGCGTCACTCGCGCCCGACGCGATCTCGGCCTCCGCCACGACGTTCGCGGAGGCGCGGGCTCGACCGTGAGCGGCCCCGTGCGATGCGGCGCTGACGCACTGGTTAGCGTGCGCGCGGATGCGGGAGCTGATCCAGCACGCGGCGCTCGTGCTCGCGGTGGTCGCGCTCGGGGCCGCCGGGCTGCGGCTGGCCGCGGCGGCGGGCGCCACCGGACTGGTCCGGCCCGTCGTGGCGGCGGTGGCGGCGGTGGCCGGGGCGGTGCTCGAGGCGCTCGCTCTCGGGCTCCTCGAGCTCGGTGGGTCGGCGCCGGCGCTCCTCGCGGCGGCCCTGGCGACCTGGGTCGCGGCACGGCTCGCCGTGCGGGCGCCTCCCGGCGCCGGCGTCACGGAGGAGCTCGCAGGCTGGTGGCGGTCCGCGAACCCGGCCGTGCGGGCCGCTGCGGGAGCGGGGACGGTCCTGCCGCTGGGGTGGGTCGCCTGGCAGCTGCGCCATCCGTACGTCGGCATCGACGGGCTGACCTACCACCTGCCGCTGGCCTCGGGGTACGCGGAGAGCGGGCGGGCCGGGGCGCTGACCCCGGTCCTGGACGGCCTGCCCGTGGAGAACTATCCCGTGACCAACGAGGTGGTGGTGAGCTGGGCGCTCGGGTTGAGCGACTCGTGGGTCGCGGCCTCTGTATGGACTCCGGCGCTGGTGGTGCTGCTCGTCGCGGCGGGCCGTCTCGGACTGCGCGAGCTGGGCGTGCCGGCCCGGACGGCCTGGCTCGCGGTGGCGGCGTTCGTGACGCTTCCCGCCGCCGCCACGCAGCTCGGCGGCCCGCTGACCGACGTCGCGACCCTGGCCTGGCTCGCGGTCGCGGGCGCGCTGGCCGCCGCCGCGCGCGCGAACCCGCGGCTGCTGGCCTTCGCGGTCGTGGCCGCGGGCCTCAGCTTCGGCACGAAGACCACCGGCTCGGTGATTCTCGCGGTCGTGCTCGTCGGCGCGGCGTGGATGCTCCGCGACCGGCTGCGACCGCTCGCGCGGCCGCTCGGGCTCGCGGCGCTGGCGGCCCTGGGCGTTGGTGGCGTCTGGGCGGTGCGGAACACGGCGCTGCACGGCTCGCCCCTGTGGCCGCTCGTGGCCTCGTCGTTCGGCGATCCGGTGCCGTCCGCGCTCGTCCCGTTCGAGGCGTCGTTCCTCTCCCACCCGCGCGAGATGCTCCATGGGCGTGTGGCGGAGTACCTGCAGGTGCTCGGCGGAGGAGCAGTCCTGCTGGGAGCGGGCCTGGCCGCCCCGCTCCTGGGGCGCTCGCGGGCGAGCGTCGCCGCGGGCGCGCTGGTGTTGGCCACCGCGCTGGTCTGGGGCCTCGCGCCCTACACCGGCATCACGAGCGACACGTCGCTCGCGGTCGGCGCGGTGCGCTACCTCCTCCCGTGCCTGGCGGTGTGCTGCGTCGCGCTCGGCCTGGCGGCGCGCGACGCCGGGCCGGGCGTCCGCGCCGCGGTGGACGTCCTGCTCGGCCTCGCCGCGCTCCTCTCAATCGCCCGCACGGCGGACTTCGGCTTCCCGTTCGTGCCGGGCGCGGGCACCGTGATCGTCCTGGTGGTCCTGGGAGCGCTCTTGGGCGCGGCGGCGGGTCTGCTCGTCGCCCGCATGCCTCCGCCGCGCGTTCTCCGCGTGGGGATCCGGGTCGCGCTCGGGGCGCTGGCGGCTGCCGGCCTGGCCGCCGGCGCCGGCGGGTACGTCGAGCGCCACGTCGCGGTCGGCCTGCCCGATGGCGGCCTGCTGGCTGCCGCTCTCGCCCGGCCGGAGTTCGCCGACGGCCGGTTCCCGATCGCGATGGCGCCCGCGCTGAACGCGCTGGTGGCGGGGGACCGGCTTGCCCATCCCGTCGGGCTCATGCCGGGCGGGACGAGCTGCGCCGAGGTCCGCCGGCGGCGCCGGGCGGGATGGGTGGTGCTCCAGCGCCTGCCGCCCACCCCGCAGTATCGCCGGCTCGCGGCGTGCCTGCGCGGGGACCGCCCCGTCTTCTCCGATCCGACCTACGAGCTCCATGCCGGCTGAGGACCGGCGTCCCGCAGCCGCGGCCGTGTCTGGTACCGCCCCCGGTTGTGAGTCCGCGCCGGCGTGCGCGTGGTGCGGCGCCACGCTGCCGGCCACGGAGGCGTCCTCGCCCTCCTGGCACGTCGTGCGCTGCGCGGCGTGCGGCGCCGGAACCACACAGCCCTGGCCCACCGCGGCCGCGCTCGACGCTGCGTATCCGGACGCGTACCGGCCGGCGGCGGGTCGCTTCGCAGGCCCGGGCGACTGGCTGCTCGCCTGGAGCCGCGGCCTGCTCGCCCGCCGCATCGACGCCGTCGCGCCGCCCGGGCCCGTGCTCGACGTGGGCGCGGGCGACGGCTCGCTGCTCCGTGCGCTGCGCGCTCGCGGGCGCGACGGGCTGGGCCTCGAGCGCCGGGCCGACCCGCACGCAGACGTCCCGCTGCGCGACGCGCGGATCGTTGACCTGGCCGGCGGCTGGGCGGCGATCGTCCTCTGGCACGCGCTCGAGCACCTGAGCGAGCCGGCCGCCGAGCTCAGCGCCGCGGCCGAGCGGCTGGCGCCGGGCGGCGTGCTCGTGGTCGCCGTGCCGAACTGGGCCAGCGTGCAGGCGCGCACGTTCGGCGCGGACTGGCTGGCGCTCGACCTCCCGCGGCACCTCGTCCACCTCCCGCGCGAGGCCCTGCTCGACCGGCTCGCCGCGCTCGGGCTCACGGTGGAGCGCGTGAGCGGCTGGCGCGGCGGACAGGCCGGCTTCGGGATGCTGCACGGGCTCGTCGCGCGACTGCCGGGGAGCCCGAGCCTCTACGATGCCGTCCGCCGCCCGGAGGCTCGACTCGAAGGTCAGCAGCCGCGGGCGCGCCACCGGGCGCTGGTCGCCGGAGCGCTCCTCGGCCCGGTGGCGGGAGTCGCCGCCGCCGTCGAGATCGCCATGCACCGAGGGGGAAGCACCTACGTCGAGGCCCGCCGTACCCGCAGTTGAGCCCACGGCCTCGCCCGGGCTGCCCGACCTCTCGCTCAAGACGGGCAAGAAGGTGGTCGTCGTCATGCCGGCGCGCAACGCCGCGCGGACGCTCGAGCACACCGTCTCGGGGATCGACCGCGCCTGGGTCGACGAGATCATCCTGGTCGACGACTTCTCCACCGACGAGACCGTTCTCCTCGCGCGCACCCTGCCCGAGCTGCACGTCCTGTGGCACCCGCACAACGTCGGCTACGGCGGCAACCAGAAGACCTGCTACCTGCAGGCGCTCCAGCAGGACGCCGACGTCGTCGTGATGCTCCACCCCGACGGCCAGTACGAGCCCTCGCTGATCCCGCAGCTTGTCGCCCCCATCCTGCGCGGCGAGCAGGACCTCGTGCTCGGCTCGCGCTTCGCCGTGCCCGGCGGCGCGCGCGCGGGCGGCATGCCGTGGTGGAAGTGGCTGGCCAACCGCGGGCTCACCCGGATCGAGAACCGCGTGCTCGGCACCCGGCTCTCGGAGATGCACACGGGGTACCGCGCGTACTCGCGGGAGCTGCTGATGGGGATCCCGTTCCTGCGCAACGCGCTCGACTTCTCCTTCGACTCGGAGGTGCTCATGCAGGCCGTCCACCTCGGCTACCGCATCGGGGAGGTGCCGGCGCGGACGATCTACTTCGACGACGCGTCCTCGATCGGATTGCGCTCCGCGACCACCTACGGCCTGAAGACGCTCGGCGCGGCGGCGCGCCTGGTGCTCCACCGCACGGGCGTGCTGCGCTCCCGGAAGTTCGTCCCGTGATGGTCACGGGCGAACGGGTCACGACCGCCGCGGGCGGCTTCAACCCGACCTTCCAGCGCCACGTCGCCGCCTACCGGCTGTGCGCGCCCCTGCTGCCCGGCCCGCCCGGGCGCGTGCTCGACCTGGGCTGCGGCGCGGGCCACTCCTTCTCGGAGCTCGCGCCGCGCGAGAGCGTCGGGGTGGACCTGGACGCGACCGCGCTGGCGGGTCAGCCGCGCGAGACCGTGGCGGCCGACATGCGCGCGCTCCCCTTCGCCGACGGGAGCTTCGCGAGCGTGCTGGCGGTGCAGTCGATCGAGCACGTCGGCGACCCCGGGCGCGTCGTCGCCGAGGCGCGGCGGGTGCTCCCGGCGGGCGGCACGGCGGTCTGGGTGACCCCGAACCGCCTGACCTTCGGGCGGCCGGACGAGATCATCGATCCCTACCACTGGGTGGAGTACGACGCCGCGCAGCTCTCCGCGCTCCTGGCGCCCTCCTTCGCCGGCGTGGAGCTGCGGGGCATCGCGGGCTCGCCGCGCTACGCCGCGTTCGACCGCGCGGAGAAGGAGCGCATGGAGCGCGTGCTGCGCCTGGACGCCCTCGGTCTGCGCCGCCGCCTCCCGCGCCGCGCGCTGCAGCGCGCCTACGATGCCGCGCTCACCGCGACGCGCCGCCGGACGAGCGCCGCCGGGGCCGCGATCACCCCCGAGGACTTCCGCCTGGTCAGCGACGATCTCGACGGAGTGCTGGACCTCGTGGCGGTGTGCCGGGCATGAGGCGCCCGCCCCTCGCCCGCGCCCGGCAGGCATTGGGCCGCCCGCCCCTCGCCCGCGCCCGGCAGGCATTGGGCCGCCCGCCCGTCGACCGTGCCCGGCAGGCATCGGTGCCCCTGACGCTCGACCGCGCCCAGCACGCATCGGGGCACCGGCCGCTCGCGGGCACGTGGCCGGTCCTCCCGCTGCTCCTGCTCGCGCTCGCGGCGCTCGTGGCGCTGGCCGGGATCGTCGCGGCGCCCGGTCCCACCGACGCCCGGCGCATCGGAGACACCGTGCACGACTTCGCCGCGGCGGTGCAGGAGCGCCGGGGGGAAGATGCCTGCGCACTGCTGACCTCCACCGCGCAAGCGGCGACGGCGGCGCGCACGGGCACGCTGGACTGCGCGGCGACCGTCCGGTCCTTCGGCTTCGGTCTCGACGCGGCCTCGCTGCGTGCGGCGCGCGTGGTCGGCGTCACGGTGGTGGGCGATCGCGCGGCGATCACCGGCGAGCAGCTCCTCGGTCCCGACGGCAAGCCGTTCGGTCGCGCGATCGCGCTCGAGCGGAGCGACGGCCGGTGGCGCGTCGCGGCCCTGTCGTAGCCCCGTTGGTCGGTCGAACGTGCCCACTCGACGCATTCGACCGACCAACGGGGGGTCGACGCGCTACAGCTCCTCGCGCACGAGCGCCATTACCTGCCCGGGCGGCGGATCCGTGGACGCGTCGAAGCGCGCGACCGCCCCGGGGGCGAGCGCGGCGTAGGCGGCGCGGACGGCATCGAGGTACGCGCGCTGCACGACGACGGGCTGCGCCCCGGCGCGCGCCCGGCCCTCCGCGGTGCCGAGGTAGGTCCACGCGCGCTCGCCGCCCTCCAGCTCGACCGCGCCGCGGACGTAGTTGCGCTCGCGCGCGTCGAGCGCCGCGAGCTCCGCCGCGGGGACGTCGAGCAGCACGCCCTCCACCTGCGCCGCCGCGTCCGGCGCGAGGTCGAGGAACGCGACGCGGACCGCCGGGTAGATGCCGGTGAGCGGATCCGCGTAGCGCTTGTAGCCCGGCAGCGCGAGCGCGTTGTCCATCGCCACGTCCCACGTGCGGCGGTGACCCGGAAGCACCGCCCGGAGCCCGCCGAGCGTGACGAGCGACCCGTAGGCGAAGACGAGCGGCATGCGCTCAGATCGCCAGCGGCCGCTCGCCGCGGGAGAAGCGCTCGAGCATGATCGCCAGCGCCCGCAGGCAGCTCGCCAGGACGAGCTCCTCGCGCGCGACCGGGCGGTCGTCGCGCGCGAGGAAGACGTGCTGGAGCTCGCGGTTCGTCGTCGCCTGAGTCGGGTGATCGACCACGGGGCGCATCCCGAGGCTCGCGAGCCCGTCGAGCGCGAAGGCGACGCCCAGCTCCTCCTCGGCCTCGCGCGCGCCGCCGGCCACCGCGTCGCCCGCTGTCAGGTGACCGGCCGCGGTGGCGTCGAGCATCCCGCCGCAGGCCTCCTTGTCGGCGGCGCGGCGCTGGAGGAGTACCCCGCCGCCCGATACCACCCACAGGTGGAAGCAGCGGTGCCAGAGCCCGCCGCGGTGCACGCGTCACGGCGCTCGACGCCGCGGCGAGCGCCGAGCTCGTCGTGGACGTCGAGGAGCTCGCCGGGGTCAGCCACGCATGCCACTCTGGCGGATCCTGTGGGACGCCGCAGCACGCAGCCGAAACGTCCCATCGGCTAGAACCGGCTTGCTGTCGCACCTCGCAGCGCAGGCCACGTCACCCCAGGTCCCGCACCAGCTCGACCACCGGGCCGTACCCGGAGCGCTGCCGAAAGCCCCGGCCCTGGAAGAGATGCAGCGCACGGTGGTTGTCGGCCTGCACCTGCGCGAGGGCGGTGCGCACGCCCTCCTGGCGTCCGCGGGCGAGCACGCCCTCGATGAGCTCGGCGCCGAGGCCGTGACCGTGCACGTCGTCGCGCACGACGATCGCGACCTCGGCCTCGCCGGGGCGCGCGGGATTCGCGACGATGCGGGCGACCCCGGCGACCTCATAATCAGACGCCGGCGGAGCCCCGTCGAGGTCGGCGACCCCGTCGAGCTCCGACGGCAGGACCTCGGCCACGAGCGCGACGTGGTGGTGCCCGTCGACCTCGGTCAGGTGACGCAGCTCGCTTCTGGTCAGCTCCCCCTTTGCCGCGTGGTAGCGGCGGTAGCGGGTGTCCGCCGACAGCCGCTGGTGGAAGCGCGTCAGCGCGGCCTTGTCGTTCGGGCGGATGTCGCGGAGGCGGGGCACCACAAACCCAAGGTAGGCCCCTGGGTGCCGTCGACGCGTGAGGCCGCGCACACGCTGGGAGCGATCAGCGCGAGGCCATGTGGGGGTATGCTCGACGCGTGTCGCCGCCGCCGACCACCGCCTGCGCCGGCGTGGCCGCGAGCAGCCACGCGAGGGCGACCAGCGCCGGGAGGCGGAACCGCATCATGGGTACATGGTGACGATGAGCACGCCGGCCCCCAACCCCGAACCGAAGCTGGTCACCAAGCTCAGGGCGCGGAAGGTGTCCCACCGGGAGAAGGGGCGCCTGTACCGGGCGGCATTCGTGATCGCCGGCGTGATCCTCGTCCTGGCCGGAGCGGCGATGATCGTGCTCCCCGGTCCGGCCTTCGTGATGATCCCGATCGGCCTGGCGCTGCTCGCGCTCGAGTTCACCTGGGCCGAGAAGCTGCTGGACCGCTCGCTCGTCGAGGCCGACAAGGCCAAGCGTAAGGCCCAGGAGACCACCCAGCGCCAGCGGATCCTCTCCGGCCTCGCGGTCGCCTGCGGCGTCGCCGCCTTCGTGGTGCTGGCGATCCTCTACGACATCCCGCTGGTGCCGTACGTGTAGGGAGCGCCGGCGGGCGGACCCCCGAGAGGACCCGGCTCGGTCAGTCGAGCAACGGTGCGATCGCCGCGTGGATCTGCTCCACGTGGGCGGGGTGCGCGCTGGTGACCTCCGCCCCGATCAGCTCGCCGCCGTCGGCTACCGCGCTGAGCACCTGCGCGAGACGCTCAAAGCTCCAGCCGCCCGGCGCGGGAAACGTCGCGGGGAGCTGCGACGGGTCGAGCACGTCGAGATCGAGATGCACGAAGATGGGCAGCCCGGCGATTGCCTGGGGGCCGTCGGGGTGGCCGACGCCGTTGGTTTCGAGCAGCACGCGCTCCCCGCCGTCGACGTCCCGCACGCCGAGCATCGCCACCTGCGCCGGGTCCACGCCGGCGCCGAAGCCGCTCTCCCACAGCCCGCAGGCCGCCGCGAGCGGCATGCCGCCGAGGAAGCCGCTCGGCGAGGTCGACGGCGTGTTGAAATCCGCGTGGGCGTCGATCCAGCAGATCCACGCGTCAGGCCGGTGGCGCACGACCACCGGCAGCGTCGAGAGCGCGATGGAGCACTCCCCGGCGAAGAGCAGCGGCCGCCGGCCGGTGCTCAGCGCGTCGTCGACCTGGCCACCGGCCTCCAGCAGGCAGCCGCGCGAGTCGCGCAGGTCGGCATCCCACCGGCCGACCCGCGGCGTCGCGGGAGCTCCCACCTGCCGGGCACCCGTGAGCGCAGAGAGCCCGGCGGCGCCCAGCGAGCCCTCGACGCTGCGGTCGGAGGTGCGGCACAGCAGCGCGGTCGCGGCGACCTCGGTCACGGCGCGGACCCTACTTGTCGGTCCCGTCGCGGCCAATGGCCCGATGATGGGAGGGGGACGAGTGGTTCGAGAGTGGGTTCGTGGCTTGGGGCGTTAGCATGCAGAACGCGATGAAACTCATCCAGATCCGTAACGTCCCAGACGATGTGCATCACCGCATCAAGATCCGCGCTGCGCAGCGCGGGACCACCATGTCCCAGCTGGCCTACGAGGCGGTCGTGGAGTACGCCGAGCGACCGACGCTCGCCGAGCTGCGCGCGATCCTCGACGAGCGCGAACCGGTCGACCTGCCGGCCGGTGGCGCCGCCGCGGCGATTGCCGAAGCGCGCGCGCAGCGCCTCGCGTGAGCGAGGGCGAGGGCGACCATCGTGCCGTCTGCGACGCCAGCGCGGGCTTCGACCTCCTTCTCGCGGGCAGTGCTGGAAGCCGGGTTGCTGCGGAGCTGGACGACAAGCGACTGCACGTCCCGGCCCTGTTCGCGCTCGACGTGTGCGCCGCGGCTCGGGCACGCGTCCTCAGCGGCCACCTGACCCTCGGCCGCGCCGGACAGGTCGTCTCGGACGTGATGCGCTTCCCTGCGGTCGTCTGGAGCCACGAGCCGGCACTTCTGTTCAGGGCTTGGACGCTGCGAGACAACATCACCACCTACGACGCGATGTACGTCGCGCTGGCCGAGCAGCTCGGCGCGGTTCTGGTCACCACGGATCGCCGGCTCGCCTCCGCGGTGCAGCGCTTCGCCTCGTGCCCGGTGGCCGACACGGCGGTCGGGGACTGACCGTCCCTGCATCCCTTCCGGTGCTGAGCGCTCGCGCGAGAGGCACCGGCGCGCGGCTGCGCACACCGCCGGGCCGTACGCCATCGTTCCCCGCTTGCTCCGCCGCGCGCTCCTGCTCTCCGCCCTCGCCTGCCTCGGCGTCCCCGCAGCGGCCGCCGCTCAGGAGCCCTTCTCCTACCTCGCCGACCCCACCGACCAGCTGGCGATCGAAGGGGAGGTCGCCGGGACGGAGATCACGCCGGAGGGCAACCTGCTCACCGGCTCGGCGGAGCTCGGTTTCTCGACCGGCGGCGTCGCGTGGGACGGGCGCGTGCGGACACTCGACGGCGGGCGCTGGCCCGTGCAGAACGCCCAGGTCGAGCGCGACGGGATCGTCTACACGCTGACGGCGTTCGCCGACCGCGTGGATGGGGTCGCCGTGAACTTCGCCCGGTTGACGGCGCTCAACCCGGGCGTGACGCCGCGCCCGGTGCGCCTCGCGGCCGCGCTGCGCTGGACGGGCGGCGCGGCGAACACTGACGGGTCGCGCGCGTTCCGGTTCCCGCGACCGGTGCCGTTCACCGCCCTCGGCGCGCAGTGGCAGCCCGGCGAGCCGTTCGACCCGGCGGCGAGCTACGCGCTCGCGCCCGGCACGGTGTTGCGCGACGGCCGCGTGCTCCTGCTGCACGACGCGTCAGCGGCCCTGCGCCCCGACGGCCCGGGGCCGCTGAGCCCGGACAGCCGCGGCGCGGAGGTCGCCACCGACGCGCTGCTCGCGCCGGGCGCCGCGACGGAGCTCGTCGTCCGCATGCCTGTCACCCCGATCGCGGCCGACGCACCGCAGCTCGCGGCGATTCGCAGCGCCTCGTTCGACGCGCGCCGGGCCGCTCTCGTGGCCCGCTGGCGCGAGCGCCTGGCGCCCGCGACGATCCTCGAGGTGCCCGAGGCGAAGGTCCAGGAGACGTTCGAGGCGAGCCTCGTGCAGATCCTGCAGTCCCGCTACGAGCAGGACGGCGAGTGGGTCCAGACCGTCAACACGCTGAGCTACCACGCGTTCTGGCTGCGCGACGCGGCGGTGATGACCCACGCGCTCGACCTCGTCGGGCTGCACGACGAGGCGCGCGAGAACCTCGAGTTCTTCTCGCGCTTTCAGCGGCCCGACGGGCTGTTCATCTCGCGCAGGGGCCAGCTCGACGGCGTCGGCCAGGCGATCTGGGCGCTGGCCGAGCACGTTCGCCGCGCCGACGACCCGGCGTTCGAGAAGGCGGCGCTGCCCCAGATCGACCGGGCCGTCACCTGGATCATCCGGGCGACGAACGCCGATCGCTTCAACCTCATCCCGGCGTCGGACCCGAAGGACAACGAGAAGGTCGCGGGCCACCTGCTCGGGGACCAGTTCTGGGCCGTGGCGGGCCTGGAGAGCTCCGCGAAGATGGCCGCGGCGCGGGGCGACCGGGAGCGCGAAGCGGCCTACGCCGTCGAGCGCGACGTGCTGCGCCGCCGCGTCCGCGAGGAGATCCAGCGGGTCTCGCAGCGCAACGGCGGCACGATCTCGCCGGCGGTCGAGACGGCTGACGGGCGCGACTGGGGCAACCTCTGGGTCGCCTGGCCGGCGCGGGTGCTCGCGGCGCGCGACCCGTTCGTCGGCCGGACGCTCGCGAAGGCCCGCGCGGGCTTTCGCGAGGGGATCGCGAGCTACGGGCCGAAGCGGCGGCTGCACTCCTACATCGGCTTCCGGGTCTTCGAGACCGAGCTGCTGCGCGGCGAGCAGGAGCACGTGGTCCAGGGCCTCTACGACAGCCTCGCGCACACCACGTCGACCCACGGCGCCGCGGAGCTCGCCGCCCCGGCGCAGTCGGCCGACCGCGTCGAGGACAACCTCGCGCCGCACGGCTGGTTCTCCGCGGAGTACGTCGAGCTGCTGCGCAACATGCTCGTCCGCGAGGAGGGCGCGGGGCTCGACCTGTTCTCCGCCGTGGCGCCGGGCTGGATCGCACCGGGCCGGCAGGTCGCGCTGCACGGCGCTCCGACCATCCACGGGCCCGTGTCTGCGACGCTGCGCGGCCAGCCGGGCGGCGCGACGCTCACCTGGCACGCCGAGGTCCCACGGGGAGTGCCGCTGCGCTGGCGCCTGCCGGCGGGCGCGCGCGGCGTGCGCGTGGACGGGCGCGCGCTGCGCGGCCCGGTCGTGCGGCTCCCCGCGCGGAGCGGAAGCCTGCGCGTGCGGTGGACGCTCCCGCCCGGGCCGTCCTACGCCCGCGTCGTGGCGCCCCTCGTACGCCGCGCCGCGGCGGCGCGCGCCGGACGGGGCTGAGACAGGCCGCTAGGGTGCCGCCCTCACCGCCTCGAACCGCGAAGGAGCACACGCATGGGAGTCCTCGACGACAAGGTGGCAATCGTCACCGGGTCCGCCCGCGGCATCGGCCGCGCGACCGCCGAGCTGCTGTCCGAGCACGGCGCGAAGGTGCTCATCAACGACCTCGACGCCGACGCCGCCCAGCAGACCGCCTCGGAGATCGCGGGCGAGACCGCCGTCCACGGCGGCGATTTGACCAAGGAGAAGGCAGCCGACGAGCTCGTCCAGGCGACGATCGACGCCTTCGGGAAGATCGACATCATCGTCAACAACGCCGGCTACACGCTCGACGCGCCGATCCACAAGATGAGCGACGACTGGTTCCAGCGGATGCTCGACATCCACACCGTCGCTCCCTTCCGCGTCCTGCGCGCCGCGGCGCCGCACCTGCGCGAGCCGGCCAAGCAGGAGAAGGAGCAGGGCGTCGAGGTGTTCCGCAAGATCGTCAACGTCTCCTCGATCTCCGGCACGATGGGCAACGCGGGCCAGGCGAACTACGCCGCGGGCAAGAGCGCGATCGTGGGGCTGACCAAGACGCTGGCCAAGGAGTGGGGCCAGTTCAAGATCAACGTCAACGCGGTCGCCTTCGGCTGGATCGAGACGCGCCTCACAGCCTCCAAGGTCGAGGAGAACACGATGGAGATCGACGGCGAGAAGGTGCAGCTCGGCATCCCGGAGCCGATGCGCGGCATGGCGTCCTACGTCATCCCCGTCGGCCGACCCGGCACACCCGAGGAGGCCGCGGGCGGCGTCTTCTACCTCTGCTCGCCGTGGTCGAACTTCGTCAGCGGGCAGGTCCTGAACGTCACAGGCGGCCAGTTCACGGGGATGATGTCCTGAGCGACGCGGCGACGCTCCCCCGCCGCCTCCACGAGCGCGCGCACCTGACGGGCGCGTTTCGCCTGCGTTCGGGCGCTGTGAGCACCGAGTACTTCGACAAGTACCTCTTC
>JAABUS010005932.1_pt1 | contig 15443 bp, 11 predicted proteins | sample 5560161 | NCBI WGS metagenome assembly JAABUS01 (sample SAMN10711885, study PRJNA513376) | rock metagenome | isolation source: Antarctica rocks | place: Antarctica: Victoria Land, Trio Nunatak nord | collected 2016-01-04
GTGACAATGCCCCAAAGCCAGTGGACTGCAGTGGAGCCAGCTGGGCAGCAGAGCTGCTCTGATGCTGCCCTGAAGCAGGAGGCTGCTGCTGATGCTGCCCTTGCTGATGGACAGGGCCCGTCGGAAACTGCCCTGATTCAGAGCCAGATTGCAGCTGTCTGCCCTGCTGCTGCTGCAACGGAGGCTGACTGAGTGAGAGTGTTGCCGGCAGCTGTGAACCAGCAGGCTGCTGATACTGTGACTGGCTTAGCATACGATTGCTGAGATGGGCTTTCAGCAATTGCTGTTGATGCTGTGCATGCAGGGACAGGGTGGGATTGCCCTGTCCATGTGTATGATGCATCTGAGACAGATCTGGGAGGACTGCTGCTGGCTGAGTCTGCGAGTGCGCCTGTGACTGAGTCATTGACTGGGGCTGGGATTGTGACTGGGACTGAGAGTGGGACTGGGATTGCAGCTGGGACTGGGGTTGTGTCTGAGCCAGAATCTGTGACAGAGACTGTGGCTTGCCATGTGCTGGCATCTGTGAGGGCATTTGCAGAAGGGCCTGCCCTTGCAAAGAGGCTGTTGCCTGTGACTGTGAGTGCATCTGAGGCGTAGCATGATTGTGCACAGCAGGAGCAGGCTGATTTGGTTTCGGAGCAGCTGCTACAGCAGCTGCTGGCTTGCTGGGGGCTGGAGCAATGACATCTGGGATTTGTGATGTGGCGTCTAGCCCCAACACAGCTGCTGCAGTCATAGCTTGACGTTTGAGGGCTGCTGACTCTGCAGCCTGCGCTGCTCCTGATGGGAAATTCCCTCCCTGTGGAAGTCACATGCCTGGTGAGTCAACATTTAGAGCATGTTGCAGTTGCTAAATGCCAAATGCGCAGCTGGGAACTGCACAGGCAGGGGATGAACATCCATTTACTGTAGTGGTGCTGAATGTACTTTCAACGTGATGGAGAGACCTGCACAACTCAAGCCTCAAAGCACGCAGTAGCATACTGTATCTGCACTTTGCTGACATGAATGAGCACATTGCAAGTAGTTCTGAGACCATGCCAGTAGCATGCAAGCATGCATAGAACGATCATTGAATCACCGCAAATTCTGGGCAGCTGTTCACTGAAAGTGTAAGCAGCAGAGGGAGCGTATCACCTCAAAGTAGCGAGCTGCACTTGCCACGTCAGCTGCCTGGGCAGCTAATTCAGCAGCTGCTGGGGTGTGTGTCGCCAAGCCCTCCCAGACCCAGAAGGGCGCTGGGGTGATGGCCTTGCCCTTGCCCTTCACAATCTCCCACAGCCCTCCCAGGGCCAAAAGCTTCTCAAAGCCTTTGTGCTGCTTCCTTGCCTGAAACCAAATTCAAATAAGACTGTCAACTGGCAATGTCTCAGATGAAAGTACACACAGGTCTGACTCGCCATCACGGTGCACATGGTTTGTCAATTGTATACTGATGTGGCTACACCTTACTCCAGATTCAGGGCGCAGTGTAGGGGTGAACCGTCTACACGTCTAGCGAAGCTGATCCTCAGAGACTATCAGATAGCTTGTTGATCTCATGAGCCTGTTTGTGCATGCATTTATTACACAGACTCTTCAGCACTGTTGACGTGGTACCTACTAGGTGCTTGAGATTCTAGTTCCTGTAAGCTTATGTTGACAGCAGAAAGACATTTGGAGTTTTGTAAGCCCACCTTCTGGGTGGGGCGTGTGGCAGCTGCCTGAGCCCGCTGACTCTGCCCTGAGGGCGGTCTGGAACTGCCCTGGCCATGTCTAGCGCCACCCTGGTGCTGTCGTGAAGGACCTATTGGGGGTGGAGACTCCTCCTTGAGGGGGTATGAAGGGGGTCGCCTGGGGCGGAGAGAATGCCTCAATCCCCCTGTGGTTCACAAGGCATGTTTTGGCAGACGAGGATAAAATGTGCCAGAACGTGTTGCTTCAAGGAGATGAGGCTCATGCATGTGTCATGCTTTGTCACAAACAAACAGTCAAGTGCTCTAACAAAACATGATGTATAGCTGTGATGACAGCATGAGCACTTGCGCTGCTTGCTGTTGCAGGTGGAGAGGCCTTGGCCTGACAGGTGTGCACCACATAGCTTCAGGATGGTTGTGTTGTCAGTTGTTGGCACTTGTGAGGAGACCCTCGTGTCAGTCATTCATTATGCATGCAAGGGCGAATTCATAGTGGCCCTCTCTTTCTTTCCTTCCTTTCTTCTTCTTTCAATCATACACACATGCATCATTGACTACTCAGCACCATGGCCCATGCCACCTCAGGGGCAAATGTTGTAGGGTCAATGCTGTAACACTTAAGCATGCAAGTATGCCATAGTCACACACACAGCCGCTGCCATGTGCAAGCAACAAATAATGTCGTTCTACAGACTGGACTGATTGATGACATGACATGACAGCGACTTGAAAGAGTGATCAATGCTGCTTAAAATCATCCAGTATCAACTCCAAATCCAATGCTATCCAATATTTGGCGACACAAAACACAGCTGTGTTACCTGATGAGGTGCCCTGCAGGTCCGGGGCATTTCCTGCATCAGCCTCGTGCTTGCCAGGGCTGCTGTGGCCATTAGCCTCAGCAGACTTGGCGCTGGTGCCCGATCGAGGCCTTTTTGAGTCATAGGAAGGGTCCAGCCTGGGCTCTGAGTCAGCACGGCGTTTAGTACCCTGTGAGCTGCCGCCAGAGTGGGTTCTCGGTGCGGCCTGCCAGAGCTGCGAGCTGTACTGGTTGCTCCTGCTGCTGGACTTGCCCCTGCGGTCATGATAAGAAATTCAGACACTCACATTTTGAAGAAAGTGGATTTTGCATTGTGTCTGGTAGCATCTAGCCTGGCTAGGCTGCAGCATGCAGTGGCAATGCAGCATGGACAGTGGGTTACACTCAGCTTCAGCAGGTAGTTGAAGGACAACTGAAAGCAGAGCTGCATCGCTGCTGATGCTGCATTGTTGAATGCTACACGGACTATGTAGAAGCTTCCCATCCCTAAAACTAGAATTGTAGTCATGTTTATCAGCTTGGTGTTCCTACACATGATGACTTAATGTACAGGAATGTATCTAGGGGGAGGAGAAGGGGGGGTGGGGGTTGAGGGTGAGTCGACGGAACCAACTGGACAGTCATATGCACATGCTATGCAAGACTCTGCAGGACAGAGCCTCACTTTTCGGTATAGCTCCTGCTTTTGCTCTTGCCAGCAGAGTGTCTGCTCGCTGATGCAGCCTTGTACTCTGGCTCGTCATACCCTGACTCCAGCTCGACATCCAACCTGTAACTCTGCATGCAGAATAATGCATGCTTGCTGCATGCCACCAGCTTTACCCTTGACACTCACTGGACTAGCAGCATGCATGTCAGCAGGCAAATTCATGCTTGGAAGCACGAGCAAACCAGTGAGCGAGGTATCTCAGAGTGATTGTCAGACATGTTGGCATGAGCGCATCAGACTAGAGGAACTGCATAGCTGAGTCTGGAGCAGGGACAGCAACATGCCACAAGTTTGACCAGACTATTCTGCGACACAGAAGCAGTTGTATGCGGTTCACCTCCTCGGGAGCTTCGCAAACTGCATTCTCCTCATCAGGATTCATGTAGCAGTACCTGAAGAGCAGAAATGGCGTCGGAAGGTCGAGCAGAGTGCAGTAGCCAACGGAAAAAGGGACACTATTCTCGAGAAAAGGCCTGACCATGGTGTGTTTTCGTCGATGACAGTCCCTGGAGGAAGCCGTCTCCACTTCTGACAATTGGGATTATCACACTGCGCCCAGACGTCTTCCTGAACTTTCACAGCTGCTGCAGATGCTGATTTTGACGCGCCCGACCCTGCCTTCTTTCCGCCTTTGGCCATGATAGGCCACGGGGCACGCACTCAAAACAATGCCTCGCAAAGCCGGACACGAAAGCTTCGCGGTCGAAGCTGGACTGAGATGGAAGTGAGACAAAAGGCCCTGTGATCTTTTGCGCTCAACTCCCCTTCAACCTGGCGAGGCCTGCTGCCAACATGAAGTCTTGAACGTTCGCGGAGTGCTGCGTGACGTTTCAACGACGACAGTAGGAAATCGAAGCTGCAAGAACAAGCAAGGCGCACCAGCTTGCTACAGGAACTTTTGCTCAGCGGCTTATTCTGGCAGAATTTATATAAGGGAATTACTACGCTGCTGCAACACAATGTAGGAAGCAACGAGACCTATCGAGTGCATTCGCAACGCTCAGTCAGGACATTCCCGAGCGTAGAACATCGGAAAGAAGTCACCCGTAGCGCAGCATCAGCCGTCTCTGGCCGGTTTCAAGATCTCGCCGATCGACATCTTGTGCAGCGCAGGCCTCAGGTGTGACACTACACCTATACGGTTCGCCGAATCACTGCCTGATGTCGTCTCCACTGATGTTACCAGCACCTGCAGCTACAAAGAAGGGCGCTGGCTGTGTAGAATGACCACTGATCTGGTGCTTCTAGGCTTCGCAACGCTTCCGCCCCAACACAAGAGAATAACACCACGTTGTACTGTGCAGGGCACATCTGCACCGAACAGTGTCTGGTCTGCTGGCGAATGCCAGCTTTCCAGGGGTGCTGTGCACATGACCACGATTGCGAGGAAGCTGACTGTGGACCTTCTTGGTCCCTGCACGAACACATAGACCTTCCTAGGGTGAGCGTCCTAGAATGCATGTCCTATGATAGAGTGCGTCACAAAATAGTATATTCATCAGGATTCCTTATGACACCTTATGACATGAAGAAATTCGCAGACAACCTGTATGGCAGGCAACGTATGCCATTGGATTGTGATGTGATGCGTTTCAACTGCATCTCAGGTAGCCTGCCTGAATGAGGCCACAGCTGGTAGTGCCAAGCATGTGTTCCGTGCTTGGCGAGAGCGCCTTCAAGACCCGGAAACTGCACTAGACAGCAATGAAGATGATGCAGAGCTGCTCATCACCATACCTTTCAATGGTGCTGTTAAAATCAAGGCCATCAGCATCATTGGCGGAAGTGATGGCTCCTCGCCTTCCAGGCTGAAGGCATACACCAATCGCCATGACCTGGATTTCGCAGCAGTCACAGATATGGCGCCTGTGCAAGCCTGGGACCTGCAGGAACAGCAACAAGCCAGCATGGAGTACCCTACACAGTAAGCTTCTTCTGCAAGTTCAATTGAGCCTGAATGTGCGACTTGTCCAGCCAGAATCTTCAAGATTCACTTATTCCACTAATTTTTGCCAGCACTTGCAGCATCGTCATGCAGGCTATGCGACCTTGCATGAAGCACAGCTTGTTGTGAGGGGACATGCATGTCTGGTTATGTCACAGACATATGCTATGGGACAGCCTCTCAGTCCAGCATTGTGCCTCTCAGCAACAGACACCCACATATTACAGCAGGCGTCTTCTTCCAGAGCTCAATGCATATGCAATGAAATGGCTCAGGAAGCTAGCCACTCTAGCATCAGCACACCCTTGTTCGTGTATTCATTGTTGCATGTCTTGCATGCAATTTGTCTGTGCAAGGCATGTTTTCCTGAAGCCACATCAGTGATGTTGTTTTGTCACTGCCACTAGCTGCAAGTGCTTGGCTGCAAGAAATGAAGGCTTGGTTTGATGCTGCAGCTGATGGTCCTGGTTGGCCAGCATCTAAGTTAGTGACGGGTGCCTGCAGAGTTGCAAAGTTCAACGGTGTACACACCCTCATCCTCCACATCCCAGAAAACTTCGGAGCAGACCACACAAGAATCACTTTCATTGGCATCAAAGGAGACTTTTCTGAGGTTGGTTTTTCACCTGAGCTGTTTGTTGTACCCATTCATGACTTCTGGCATTTCCTCAACCATAACCCACCTTGTCTGTTTTTTGCCTGTCTAAACCCTGGCAGCAATGCATGCAGCAGTGCTGAGCTGTGAAGCATGAGATGTGCAAGCATGGCATTAGCTGAATCATTTGTAGCGGACGGTCGCACGACATTCAATGTCTTGCATTAAGCTGTTGAATATGCTTCCAAGGTCTTGCAAGCCTTTTCCAGCATAGGTCGCATGAAAAATTACTCAGGCTCTCACTGAGTGATCTTGGCAGGCAAAAGACCTGTCTGCTTCGTATGCCTGCTGCCTGATGTTGCAGAGGAAGACCGGTCCTGTGACAGCAGTGTATGAAGCGAGGGCAATGCCCAAAGACCACAAGGTTGGGGATCCAAGCAAAACCTTCCGGGAAGTCGGAGGATACTGAATTCACATATGGGCGAGCTGAGTCAGCTATGCGCAGGATCTGAATCTGCTCATGCAGGACAGGGCTATGTATACTGAAGAGATCCTAACAGTTACCAGACTGTTGTGATGGTGCACAGACATCAGGAGTCATTTCTGAACACTGATGCTGGTCTGTATGCTGGACTTGCAGAAGATCTCTAATTTCTAAATAAGCTCAGTCACATCTGCATACTGACACATGTTGGGCGTGAATGGTCGCTGTGAGCCAGTGTAAGCCTCAGCTGATGTAACTTCCAGCTTTCAAGAAAAACTTTGTCTATGTAAGACCTACGTTGTCAAGCGGATGGCACTTAACGAAGTTCATATTTCTTCGTGGGTGCGCTGGTGCCTGCCGTAGTCTAAGCAGCATGTGGTGCGTTGTTAATGATAAGGCATGAGAGCCTTCTGTGGTGGTTCAGTACTTCGACAATTGTAGCTCAGGGAACAGCTGATGGCAAGACAATTTGGATCAACAAATCTTCGACGGTCTCATGCATAGCAGCAATCAAGTATTGTACGAATACAAGTAACTTCCCTAAAGCTTCAGCTGTATCCCTAGCATGTCATAGATTCAATACTTAGAGTGAAACAAACAGAGCACATCAACAGGTGGGAAAAACGAAAACTTAATGCAGTGTCCTCTTGCGTTTCAACTTCGTTCTGGCTAACCACAACACACATGCAAACAGCAAACACAGACACAGCAAGCTGGAACAGAATGGATTGCTGATGTGCCTTTGCCAACTTTGTGTCCCACTCAGATCGTTACTGCCTACATCAGATGCGAGACTCCTAGCAGCTTCCATGGCATTGCTAATTGTACTGCTGGTGCCATTCAGCTTCCCAGATGATCCAGCCACATGTTCATGCTCAACTGCGCTGCTGTTGACATGGCCCTGCTGCATGACAGGCTTAACCACACTGCTGTGCCCTGCATCTGCATGCCCTGCCCCTGCAGCAGCCCCTACCCCTGCAAGCTGAACATCACCCAAATGACTGGATTTGTTACCAAGCTTAACGCCCTCCTGGCCTGGCAGTTCAACATCTTGGCTGAAGCCTGCATCCCTGCTTGCATGCCACGCTTGTGCTGCTGCAGCAGTAGTCTGCGGCTGATTGTACCACACCAAACTGCTGCTGTCAAAGCCAGCATGGCAGAGATCACATGTGCGATGACACCCCTCCCTAGCAGCAGCCTGCTGACATAACGCTTCCTTGTTTGGAGCCTGCTGCACTTGAGCACAGTGCTGCGGCTGCACAGCAGAAGTAATTTGTGAACATAAAAGAGTACAGCATGTCACAACAAGCCTTGCACACATTTGTCATGGCTCATAGCTCATCCTGACAATGATCACCGCAGAGCACGGCACAGCACAGCACATAGCACACGCACTGCAGCAAAGAAAGATGCAGCGCAATGCAGCACAGCACAGCACAGCACAGCACAGCACAGCACAGCACAGCACAGCACAACACGGCACAGCACATCAGTTACATACAATAGCATGTTAGCACACATGCAAGAATTGCTAGCAGGACAGGACAGAAGAGCCCAGCATGTTACTGCTTGCAACACATGACAATCATCACCACAAATGCAATTGCTTGAGTTTACATGGCGTTACAGTCGTAACAGACGCAGTTGCAAAGCTTACATTGGTGTCCAGGCAGAAGATGGTGCTGCCGTTTGCCAGCCTCTGATAGTAGTGCACCAGCTCCTGCATCACCCTTGTTGCCTGCACACTCACACGCCACCGGTACTTAAACAAATAAATGAGTGAATCAATATATATAATTAAATAAATAATAAATGAATAAAAGGAATCAAGAAACCAGTACATAAATGAATTGTTCTTTCTTTGTGAAAGAAACCAAAACCCCAGCAATAGTCTAGCAACAAGGCTTGTCCAAACACGTGTCTGTTCATGAGCCTTTGCAGCTGTGAGGCTGAGACAAGACTGCAGCTCGGGCGCTGAACTCAGGGCTACATTATGCTCTTTGAGAGTTCTTAGTGGGGTTTTGCTGGAGCTGTGCATACCTGACCCTAGGCAAGGCACAAAGAAAAAGAAGAAGAAGAAGATTCCAAGCTTTGGCCAGCCACATGTGTAACGAATGAACGGTCCAACAAACGAACGAGCAAACAAACAAACAAACGAAGAAACAAATGAAAGAATGAGTAAATGCATGAACAAATGCATGCATGCATGATTGCAATGGAGTCTCTACTGATTGTCCACACAATGATAGGAAAACACCGGGTGCTTTTTCATGTCACCCTACCTTGCCACACTCTCTGATCAACTCCTCTGAGGGAGGACAATACACTTTGTGGTACAGCTCACAGAAGCCCTCATTTAGCATCCCCACCATTTCTATATTAGCCAAGTCTTGGAACAGGTCTGCAGGAGCCTGCATGTCACCATCACCTAATTTAGGATTTAAGACCCTAATTTTAAAATTGTTTACCATATGTCTTCTTATCACTCTGGGCCGCATCTGTGGGTACATACTCTGATATCATACGTTAAATCATGTGTCCTCCACGCTGTAGGGAGTATTCATGGGTAGATGCTCTGATAATATAATCATGATGTACTCTAGGTCATGTACTCTGGATAATATACTCTAGATACTATGTTCCATTTTCTAGATTGTATACTCTAGATCACATTCTAGCTCATACATGCTTGCACATACACAACCAAATGGTGCTGAAGTGTGCACTCAGAACATGCAATGCACAAGAAGTACTTGTGGCCTCTGACAGATGTCAGTGTTTTGCATGCATGCAATGTGATGTAATCTGACTAAGGTGCAAGAAACGCTACTTCATTACATGAAGAAAATGAAACCACTGTTGCATATCCCAGCTCACGCAAACACATTCTCATGTAGCACATCAGCCTGCAGGATGTAAGGTTTAACTTTTGGGCTTCAGGGTTGACTGCAACGATTGAAAGTTTCAGTTTTTTGTAGTTCTGCTCATGCTTTAACAGGGGTAACCATTGCTTTACAAGCAATCTGCTGGTCAGACAACAACAATGTCATCACAACTTTTGACAGCAAGCAGAGGGCCTGCTGCCCTTTTCTTCAGACAACTGTCATTGTTATGGCAAAGTTTAGATGAGTGTTTGTCACAAGACTGTCATTGCATTGCTACCTGAATACTCGGTCACTCATGACAGTGTCATCGCCATGGGTACCTGATTTTTCATTCAAAAGATGTTCATCGACATGGCTTATTTGAGGCGGGCTACCTGTTTAGTCATTGATATGGCTTGCTTGAGATGACTACCTGATTAGTCAGCTCGGATGGGTAGGGGGGGTGGGGGAAGAGGCCGCCGATGGACCCATTGTACTGCTCCCCAGGCCTCCCTTGAAAACTGTTGGTCCAGATTCCAGGGCGGGCATGACAATGCTGACCAACTGCATTTCAACAAGCAAGTTTGTGCCAACAAGCATAGAACATCAAAATGATGGTTTCTCCATGAGAATACTCTTCTCTTCTGTGTACAATGCTCATTTTTTTTGTGTTGCTGCCAGCAATGCATGCTAGCTAGTTACAGTATCTGTGTGGCCATGCATGCTGACTAGTTCGAATGGTTTTTTTTATAGTGTCAAGTGTTATGAAGGTAGATCAGGATGAGTTAAGCAAGCGGCAGCTATGCAGTGACAAGATGGCTTAATCTCACAACAAGGATCCTAACAGGAGCAAGCTTGGTCCCAGGGACAGGCAAGTATACCTGCTCAGGAGGTTCATTGTCATTTTGCATCAGCTTTTGGTTGCCAGCTAGGCACACGCATACACATGCTACATACACCTGACTAGCAGGCTGAAGACACACTTGTGGTTGGTTGGTCAACAACTAGCTTTGTCTGATGCAATGCTTGGCCGGCAACTTAGGGGTTATATACCCTAAACCCTGGATAAGCAAAGACAGCAACGACTCACTTCTTGAAGGCATGCTTGTTCCATTTCCATCTCAGAGAAGGCACTTCAGCATTCCACGCATAATGGCTCACAACCATGTTGGGCCCTGCAATTACACCACAAGAAGGCTTGCAGTTGCTTGCCTGCCTTGACAGGTCAGCTCGTGTTGTACAGAAGCATGCGTCCCTGAGAGCAGGTGATGATTCACCTTTGAGGACAGCCTACCCTTGCTGTTTCCTGCAAGTGGGTATCCAGATTGCTGTGAAAGAATCAACTGGTGCAGGCTGCATGTACATCCATTACTTATCACTTATGCAGAATCAACAATTGCTGTAGCTGCTGCTGCTGCTGCTGCTATTGTTGCTGTTGCCCTTGTTGCTGTTGCTCTTGCTGTTGTTTTTGCTGTTGCTGTTGCTTTTGCTGCTGCTGCCGTGGCAAAGATTACAGTAACCACTGCTGTTGCTCTTGTGGTTCCTGTAGTCATTGCGGCGGCAGCAGCAGCAACAACAGCAACAGCAACAAGACCAACAGCACCAACAGCAGCAGCAACAGCAAGAGTAACAGCAGCAGCAGCAGCAGCAACAACAGCAAGAGTGACAAGACCAACAGTACCAATAGCAGCAGCAGCAGCAGCAGCAGCAGCTGCAACAAGAGCAGCAGCACCAGTAGCAGCACCAGCAACAACAGCAAGAGTGACAAGACCAACAGTACCAATAGCAGCAGCAGCAGCAGTAGCAGCAGCAGCAGCAGCTACAACAAAAGCACCAGCAACAACAGCAAGAGCAACACGGCCAACAGCACCAATAGCAGCAGCAGCAGCAGCAACAGCAAGAGCAACAGCAGCAGCAGCAGTAGCAGACCAACAGGCTGACTAGGCCTGAGGTTGGGTGAAACCCACCTTCCTTGTTGAGTGCGCCCTGTGCTGCTGGGGGGTGCATGACAAGGTTGTGGTAGCCATGGTGGTGCACCCCCAGGTGGGCGGCCCCCAGGGCTATCCCATACATCTCTGCAATCCAGGGCCGCTCGAGAGGAGTGTCCTTTGGCAGCTCCTGCAGTCATCAGCACACGTTTTTCGAAGAAAAAGAAGAAAAGAAACAAAAGAGAAGTTTTTTTTTGTTTTTGGAGGGATACATCAGAAAAGGAAAAAGTGTTTGACCATGTAGCAGTGCGTGTCAGTCACAACAGAGCCAAAAAACAACATCATCATCAAGAACAGTGTGCAAACTTGTAACAATGCATTCCACTCATAACAATGATGACAGCAACAGCAACAACGATGACAACGCAGTCATGAGGCTGCAGTGCATGACCTGAGTGATGAACAGCAACAATGTGAACATGACATGCGTCATCATTAGGTAAGTGACTTGTAAAATGGGGAAATGCTTTGTGCAAGTGTGGCCAGAGCGTATGTGTGGATGCTGTCATTGCATCATGGCATGAAGCAGTTTGATGTGTTTGGTGTGGCTTCACAAATGATTCTCATTGCTTGTGCATCACATGGGCAACATGCTCACATGGCACCTCATGCTGCTGCCTATTTTGTTCCAGCTTTGCACTGTACTGTCCAAATTTGAATGGATGCCATTGCTGTGATGACTAAAATGTTCCTGTCCAGAGCTGCAATTGAAGTTGATGTTAGGGTCAAACCCTAAACCCTAAACTCCTCTTTGTGTTGTCGTCAGCATGCAAGGCACACCTGGCAGGCAAATGCGCTCACAATGCAAATAATGGCATGCAATTTCAGATACATCTGATAGAACTGGAGTGATACAGAGAAGATTAGCACGGCCCTCGCGCCAAGATGACATGCATAAGTCGAGAAAGCATAACAATAATAATAATAAGCACAATAATAATAATAATAACGATAGGTAAAACGCATACCTTAGCATAGGTCTCATGAAAGACGCGCATCTGCTTGGTGTAATTCCACCACAGTGGCGCAATACGCGTCAGGTCCTCGGCTGCATACAGGTACACCTCCCCCACCTCATCAGCCACAGCCAGCCGTGCCTCTTCTTCCCCCAGCATGTTCACAGCCTCTTCTTCTTCTTCTTCTTCTTCTTCTTCTGCTTCTTGCAACAAAGACCTTGAACTGTGTTGGGGGGTTCCAACCGCCTGGGACCTTTTCACCCCCAAAACATTGACAGCTTGCGGTGTCGTATCTTCATGCAGCTCTGGGAGCTGTTCTGCTGGTTTCTGCTGCTGCAGCAGGGCGGCGAATTTGCTGACAAAATCGCTCTCCACAGCAGCTGAATGTGCATCTGTTGCTGCATGTTTAGCAGGCAGTATGCTGCTTGGAATGACCTGCAGCAGTGTTCTGTGGTGCACCCTTTCATCAGGCTGCTCCGCTGTTGCTGCGTTTTCAGCAAGCGCTGCTTTGGACACAACAGATGATGATACGTGCTCAGCATCCAGCAAAGTTGCAGCAGCAGCCTGCAAGAGTGCAGTCTGTCCATGGCGAACATGCTGTCCTGTTGCGCCTGTCAAGTCTGGCTGTGAGGCAGCCATTGCAGGCCTGTTGCCTCTGTTGGCATGCTGATGGGCAGCTTCGGCCCTTTTGGCTGTGAGCTGCCTTTTGATGGAGCCCACTCCTTCGGATTTAGAGGGCAGCAGCTTGTGGGCAATGAACTGGTTCAGCTCCTTCATGTACCACATGTGCTGAGCTGCACCCCAGCCTGGTCCAGCTTTCAACTCGTCAACTGTAAAGGACCTGCATGTATGTGTGTGTGACCTGACTGTGATGCAACCACATCTGAGCAGATTGCAAGGAGTAATGATGAATATTGATTCAAACGCATCCCAGCTCATGCTGGGCTAGGTATGTGCAGGACAAGTCTTGAACGGAGTGGTTGTAGCAAAAGCTTTTAAGTAAACTGAAGGCTGAAACTTGAGGCTGATGGTATCTCATTATACATGTGATTGAAACATGTCTGGACTCTTTCAGTCTCAATCACAAGTTAGATTTTGGAATGGGCAATGTCAAGCTACTGCATTAAAGTTGTTGCTTGCAACACACACAATGACAGTCTCATGTATTTTGCAGCAGTGTTCAGATCAGCATTATTATTGTAACGACAGTGATTATTGTTGTGATGAAATCATGATTATCATTATGGTTATGACAGTATGTACTGTGGGGTGCACTGTAAACCCAAGCGCATGCACCACACCATGCATCATGCATGCCGAAAACAACACTATTTATTTTGCAGGTGCTTTGTGAGACCATCAACCTCCTAACACACCAATGACTAGCACAATGTTTGAGCAGAAACAGCAAGCACAAGTACATTTGGCAAAGCTGTTCATGCGCATGAGATATTGACACTGCTGACATGTGAACAGCAGGCTTGCCTGTGGAATGTCATATCAGGATCTACAATCAGGAAGTAGTCGCCAGCTGGCTTCACATCTTGCAGCCATGACATGACTCCGTAAGGTTTGTTGTACGGGACGTAATTGTCCTCAATACCTTCTGGGTCCACATTCGTGTTGGTGTAGTACACCTGGTATGGGTTGACACTTTGCTGGCCCTACAGACATGTCACCCATTCATTTTTGCAAGATTGGGAGCTGGACAGAAAAAGGAAAGAAAAGGAACGTCTACGCCTTTTGGCAATCATGACAGGAGCCTTCTGTGGCAGCCTTGCATGGGTTTTCACACATAAGTGCATTCATACTGAATATTGAAGTGTAGAGTCATGCAGGTGCTTTGGGTGGCGTTGTGGCTTGAACATTGATATGTCCATCAGGATGTAGTTACTGTGCAGAGTTTAAGACACCCTGTCACACAGGATATCAAAAGCAGTGCTTGGGTCGAGTGACATTTATGCTGCATGTGCTGCACAACGTTGATGTATGTGTCAAAGCTGGTAAGATACACAATGCAAGGACGATGCGGCAGACAGACATGCAAAGCAAGTTTCAGGCACATCATGGCAGTCATGCGACCTGATGTGATTAAAAAAACAGACCTTCAGTTTGTCCATCTCGCAGCAGGCTATGCGCGTGAACATGCCTGGGCTGCCAATTTTCTTCCAGGACCAGAAGAGGCCAAGTACCTAAACTCAAAAGGGCGTTGCAATGTTACACCTGGGAAAAGAGTGGTGTGGCTCCCTGTTTGACTTTGCTCGTGAAAGCAGTGCTACCTGCCAGGTTTGATACTCGCTGCATTCTGACGGGACCACTGTGTGAATCAACTGGGCATTCGAGATTTCCAAGCTGCGTGCGCCTTGTAGCGGCCTCGTGGAGATCAGTGCGAGGGCTTGGGAGGCAAGCCGCAGAGCGCACAAGGCAAGTAGCCAAGCGCAAGTGCCCATCAACGATTTTCACATGTCAATCAGACGGATGGGTAGGTTGTAGAGGCGCATGTTGGAATACAACAAGTTACACGTGATACTTAAGTAAGCATGCAAATCGAAGCTAAGGTGCGTCGCGCCACGACAACGATGCCCACAAATGCCAAAGCGTCTTTTGGTCTTCTGCGATCAAAGTTTGAGAGCTGGTGCAGCCGCACAGCTAATCCGAGGCGCGCCCGAGGTCTTTCGCCGGTGAGAAGCATGTTTAAATGACCCTCAGTGACTATTGAAGTTTCGAGCACGACATGCAGCAATGCTCACACATGCAGTGCCCATTTGCAGCCAAAATGACGTAACAGGCGGAAGAACATTTGATGAGCACAGTCAGCTGCACGATACTTGAACAGGCCAACATTGATATGCAAGCTTAAGTCCTTGCCGAGCATCTCTTCAATTGAGGCTGAAAGATCAGTGCGCGAGCTCCTATACTATACTGCACTAGACCAAGCTACTACTACTACAACACCAAGCTACACCAAGCCACTACACCAAGCTACACCAAGCCACTACACCAAGCTACTAAACCAAGCCACTACTAGTACACCAAGCTGAACCTGAGAATCACAACCAACGCTGTGGGTAGCCTTCAGCAGGGTCTGCATCTAGGTTGTTGATCAAAAGCGCCACTATGACCATGGCTACCTGACCCATGACGTTGGCAAGCAGAATCCTGCAACCCCCTGTTAGTCTTGCTAGGTAGCTGTGCTCCATTGTTGAGAAAATGCACCAGGCAGCAGCATCATTGTAGCAATTCCCAGATTCACAATGTTGAGCTGGGAATGTGTCTTGCGGGGCAATAGTTGTCATCAACAGTGCAGTAGCTGCCCCTGCACCACCAAAACTACTGCTGAAAGTTGCCCTTTTCACACCGTCCAGCTCGCAAATTACCAAATATGGGAGATTCGCATGGATGC
>JAABUS010005933.1_pt1 | contig 15440 bp, 19 predicted proteins | sample 5560161 | NCBI WGS metagenome assembly JAABUS01 (sample SAMN10711885, study PRJNA513376) | rock metagenome | isolation source: Antarctica rocks | place: Antarctica: Victoria Land, Trio Nunatak nord | collected 2016-01-04
CGTGCTCGCGGAAGACCACGTGGCCGCTCTGCTCTCCGCCCAGGGACAACCCGTCGCGGTTGAGCTGCTCCAGCACGTAGCGGTCACCGACCGGCGTCGTACGCAGCGTGATGTCGTGTGCGCGCATCGCGTGGTGCAGGCCGAGGTTGCTCATCACCGTGGCCACCACGGTGTCCGCGTGCAGCCGGCCCCCGTCGCGCAGGGCCAGCGCGCAGATGGCCAGGATGGCGTCGCCGTCCACCACCGCACCGGAGTGGTCGATGGCCAGGCACCGGTCGGCGTCACCGTCGTGGGCGATGCCGAGATCGGCACCGGAGGACAGCACCGCATCGATCAGCGGCGCGAGGTGGGTGGAGCCGTAGCCGTCGTTGATGTTCAGCCCGTCGGGCTGCGCGCCGATGGCCAGTACCTCGGCTCCGGCCCGACGGTAGGTCTCCGGAGCAGCGACGTACGCCGCTCCGTGGGCGCAGTCCACGACAACCCGGACGCCGGCCAGCGGGGTGTCCATCGCCTCGAGCAGGTGCTCGACGTAGCGCTCGATGCCATCCGGCAGGGTCCGGACCCGGCCGACCGATGCACCGGTCGGCCGCCGGAAGCTCTGCCGCAGGATGCTCTGGATGTGGTCCTCGACCAGGTCGGGCAGCTTGTGCCCGCCGCGGGCGAAGAGCTTGACGCCGTTGTCGGGCATCGGGTTGTGACTCGCCGAGAGCATGATCCCGACGTCGGCCCCGGCCCGGTCGGTGAGGTACGCGAGGGCGGGGGTGGGCAGCACACCGGCCAGCAGGACGTCGGCGCCGGCGCTGGTCAGCCCGGCCACCACGGCCGCCTCGAGCATCTCCCCGCTGGCCCGCGGGTCCCGCCCGACGACGGCGATCGTCCGGTGGGTCGCGTCGGCCTCGGCCAGGACGCGCGCAGCGGCAGCCGCGACCGCCAAGGCGAGTTCCGGGGTGAGATCCGCGTTGGCCAGGCCGCGTACGCCGTCGGTGCCGAACAGCCGCGCCATGCGGTGCTTAGCGCTTGGAGTACTGAGGCGCCTTGCGAGCCTTCTTCAGACCGTACTTCTTGCGCTCCTTGGCCCGCGGGTCACGGGTCAGGAAGCCGGCCTTCTTCAGGGCGGGGCGGTCCTCGGCGTCCACCTCGATCAGGGCCCGGGCGATCCCCAGCCGCAGTGCACCGGCCTGCCCGCTGACCCCACCGCCGTGCAGGCGGGCGAACACGTCGTACCGGTCGGCCTGCTCCAGGGTCACGAACGGCTCGCGGATGAGCTGCTGGTGCACCTTGTTCGGGAAGTACTGCTCCAGGGTGCGGCCGTTGAGCCAGAACTGTCCAGTGCCCGGGGACAGCCGGACCCGGACGATGGCCTGCTTGCGGCGGCCGACGGTCTGGACCGGACGCTGCTCGCGAAGGTCGGTGGTCACGGTCACGGTGCGCCTCTCGTCGGCGTCGGGTCGAGCGGGCGCGCTGGTGTCCTCGGTCACGGTCACTGGGCGACCTGACTGATCTCGTACGCCGCCGGCTGCTGGGCGGCGTGCGGGTGCTCCGGACCGGCGTACACCTTGAGCTTGGTGAGCATCTTCCGGCCCAGGGTGTTGTGCGGCAGCATCCCCTTGACGGCAGTCTCCACCACCCGCTCGGGCCGGCTGTCCAACAGCTCGCCGATCGTGCGCTGGGAAAGTCCACCGGGATAACCCGAGTGCCGGTAGGCGATCTTGGTCTCACGCTTGTTGCCGGTCACCGTGACCTTCGCGGCGTTGATGATCACCACGAAGTCACCGGTGTCGACGTGCGGCGCGAACTGCGGCTTGTGCTTGCCGCGCAGCAGGATGGCCGTCTGACTGGCCAGCCGGCCCAGGACCATGTCGGTGGCGTCGATGACATGCCAGTGCCGGGTGATCTCGCCGGGCTTGGGGCTGTACGTGCGCACGCAACTGCCTTCTCGTGTCGAGTCCGGTGGGTGCCACGGCACGAGGGCCGAGGCCGGGGCCGGTCACCCGGCCCAGGTGGTGCAGTACGCGGACAACCGTCACGGCAGCACGCCCCGCACCAAACGGCGACGATACCCGCTGCCCACGAGCGGGGTCAAAGCACCGTACCCGCTACCTCAGGGTCCCCCGGTGCCGTCGGTCGGTGAGGTGTCCGTGGGGGTGGTCGACCCCGGGCCCGTGGTGGGCGAGCTGGAGCCCGACGCCGGGTCAGTGGTCGACCCCGGATCCGTCGGGTCGGTTGGGTCGGTCGGGTCCGTCGGGTCCGTGGTCGACCCCGGGTCGGTCGGGTCGGTCGGGTCGGTCGGGTCCGTCGGGTCCGTCGGGTCCGTCGGGTCCGTCGGGTCCGTCGGGGTGGTCGGGTCCGTGGGGTCCGTGGGGTCAGTCGGGTCCGTCGTCGGCGGCGGGTCCGTCGTGGTCGGCGGCGGGTCCGTGGTCGTCGGCGGGTCCGTGGTCGGCGGCGGGTCCGTGGTCGTCGGCGGGTCCGTGGTCGTCGGCGGGTCCGTCGTGGTCGTCGGCGGTGCGGGCAACGGGTCGCCCGGGTGCGCCGGATCTGTGATCGGGTCGGTGGGCACCGCGGGCGGGGCGCCACCGGGATCGGGCTCCGGCCCGCTCGGCTCGACACCGGCTGCGTACGCCGCGGCGTAGGACAGCACCAGCTCGACGTAGGAGTCGGAGTGGTTGTAGCGGAAGACCGCCGAGCGCTGACCCGTCTCGGTGGACAGGTCGCCCGGACCGGAGCACAGGTAGCTGCCGGTCGCCAGCGCCGCGTCGTACAGGTTATGCGGGTCGGCTACGCCGTTGCCGTCACCGTCGGCATCGGAGAACTGCGCCCAGGTGCCGGGGATGAACTGCATCGGCCCGACCGCGCGGTCGTAGGTCGTGTCGAAGTCCAGCCGACCGTCGTCGGTGTCACGGATCAGGGCGACGCCGGGCCGCCCGTCCAGGGGGATCCCGAGGATCGGTGGCAGCACCGAGCCGTCGGCAGCCGGCTGGCGTCCGCCGTACCGGCCGTGGTCGCTCTCGACCCGGCCGATGCCGGCGATCAACGGCCACGCGATCCGGCAGTCCGGGTCGGCCTCGCCCAGGCTGGCCGCGGCAGTGCGGTAGGCGTCCAATGCCACCTCGGGCATGCCGAGGTCGTTGACCACCGGGATCGGCACCGTGCCAGGGGTGGTCGTCGTCGTCGGCAGCCCGCCGAGATCACCGTTTCCCTTGCCCGCGTTGTCCGGGACGATCGCCCACGGCGCGCCGAAGCGGTCCGCCCCGCCTGCGATGGTCGACCCGAGGCCCACACCTGCCAGGCTGGACCCCGCGCCGCTGCCCGAGGCCGCCGCACCGGGCACCGAGCCGGCCGCGAGTCCGAAGACCGCGAGGGCACTGATCACGCCGGTGAGGATCCGCCGCCGGCCGTGCGCCCGCTCGAGTTCGCGCAGCAGCTCCGGAGACAGAGAATCAGGGGGCGGCGGGAGGCGCAACTGCAGTCGCAGTGGGGGCAGCAACCCACCCGGCGGGAGGGGTGGCAGCCAGCCACGCGGTGCCAGCGGCGGAAGCCACTGGACGCGGCGCAGTTGCCGTGGGTCCGGTTGCATGGGTGGTCGCTCCCCGAGTCATGACGTCGGGTCTGACCATAATCCGCCGAGGCGTCGAGCACGAGGGTTATCCAGCTAACGAACGCATCACCTTGCGCGTACCACCCGCCCCTCGGTCCAGACCGGCTCGGGCGCCTCGAAGACCTCGCCGTCCGCGCCGAAGACCAGGAAGCGGTCGAAGCCGCGACAGAACCAGCGATCGTGGGTCACCGCGAGCACCGTGCCGTCGTACGCCGCGAGCCCCGCCTCCAAGGCCTCGGCGCTGGCCAGGTCGAGGTTGTCGGTGGGCTCGTCGAGCAGCAGCACCGTCGCTCCACCGAGCTCGAGCAGCAGGATCTGCAGCCGGGCCTGCTGGCCGCCGGAGAGCAGCCGGAAGCTCTGCTCGGCCTGGCCGGACAGCTCGTAGCGGCGCAGGGCGGACATCGCGGCGCCGTGATCCATCCCGGCCCGCGCCCCGTCGCCGTGCCAGAGGATGTCGAGCAGGGTGCGCTCGGCCAGGGCGGGTTGCTCGTGGGTCTGAGCGAACCACCCCGGATGCACCCGCGCCCCGAGCCTGGCCACGCCGGTGTGGGCCACCTCGTGACCGGCCAGCAGGCGCAAGAAGTGGCTCTTGCCCGACCCGTTGGAGCCCAGGACGGCGACCCGCTCGCCGTAGCAGACCTCGAGGTCGAAGGGCTTCATCACCCCCGTGAGCTCCAGCCCGATGCACCTGACGGCGCGCAGACCCGTCCGCCCCCCGCGCAGTCGCATGGACACCTTCTGCTCCTCGGGGCGCTCCGGCGGCCGGCCGGCCTGCTCGAACTTCGCGAACCGGGTCTGCATCGCGTGGTAGCGGCTGGCCATGTCTGGGCTGATCTTTGCCTGCTGCTGCAGCGTGCGGAGCAGCTCCTTGAGCCGCGCGTGCTCCTCCTCCCAGCGCCGGTGCAGCTCGTCGAGCCGGTCCAGCCGCGCGGTACGGGCATCGTGATAGGAGGCGAAGCCCGCGCCGTGCACCCAGGTGGTCCGCGCCTCGACGGTCACGATGCGGCTGGCCGTGCGGGCCAGGAGCTCGCGGTCGTGGCTGACGAACAGCACCGTCTTGCTGCTCGCCCGCAGCTGGTCCTCCAGCCACCGCTTGCCCGGTACGTCGAGGTAGTTGTCCGGCTCGTCGAGCAGCAACACCTCGTCCGGGCCCCGCAGCAGTGCTTCAAGGGCCACCCGCTTCTGCTCGCCACCGGACAGCGTGCGGATCATCCGGTACTGCGCCCGGTCCAGCGGCACCCCCAGCGCGGCCACGGTGACGGTGTCCCACAACACCTCTGCGGTGTACCCACCCGCGTCGCCCCAGGCGGTGAGGGCGTCGGCGTAGCGCATCTGGGTGGGCTCGTCGTCGACCTCCATCAACGCGATCTCGGCGTCTTCCAGCCGCTCACCGGCGGCCCGGATCTGCGGTGGCGCCAGCGAGAGGAGCAGCTCGCGGACCGTCGTGTCGTCGCGCACCGAGCCGATGAACTGGCGCATCACGCCGAGCCCGCCGCTGCGGGCCACCGCTCCCGAGGTGGGGTCCAGATCCCCGGCAATGATCCGCAGCAGCGTCGTCTTGCCCGAGCCGTTCGCTCCGACCAGAGCCACCTTCGCGCCGTCACCCACGCGGAACGTGACGTCGTCGAGCAGGGGGCGGCCGTCCGGCAGCGCGAGCGAAACATGACCGACGTCGACGTGACCCACGAGGTGCAGTCTGCCCGCCGAGGGCCACCGGATTTCGCCAGGGACGAACCCGCGCCGCGGCGATGAGTTCGGCACGGAACACGGGTCTGACCCCTGACCGACGTCATCCGCAACGAGAGGACCACCCATGACCGAGCAGTCTGTCCAGACCCACGTCGTCGTCGAGGGCCTTGAGGCCATCACCTACGACATCCGAGGTGATCTGTCCGCCGCCACCGCCCAGCGGCCCGCGCTGTTCCTGCTCGGCTCCCCGATGGACGCCTCCGGCTTCGGCTCCCTGGCCGCGTACTTCACTGACCGGCCGGTGGTGACCTACGACCCGCGCGGCGCCGGCCGCAATCCCACCGACACCCCGAAGATCACGCCCGAACAGCACGCGGCGGACATCCACCGTGTGATCGGGGCCCTGGATGCCGGCCCGGTGGACGTGTCCGCCAGCAGCGGCGGCGCGGTCAACATCCTCGCCCTCGCGGCCGCGCACCCGGGCCACGTCCGGCGAGTCATCGCCCACGAGCCGCCGACGGCCATGCTCCTGCCCGACCGCGAGGTGGCGCTCGCCGCCTGCTCCGACTACAAGACCACCTACCAGCGGGCCGGCTCCGGCCCCGCGATGGCGAAGTTCATCACCCTGGTCATGGCCGAGGGCGAGCTGCCCGCCGACTATGTAGCACAGCCGGCTCCGGATCCCGCGATGTTCGGCCTCCTTGCCGAGGACGACGGCGCCCGCACCGACCCGCTGATGCGCAACACGCCGGCCTGCCAGGCCTACCTCCCGGACGCCGAGGCGCTGCGCACGCTGGGTGACCGGCTAATCTTCGGGGTCGGCGTCGAGTCCGGGCAGCAGCTGGCGGCGCGCGGCGGCCGTTCGGTGGCCGAGCTCATCGGCCAGCCGGTGACCGACTTCCCCAGCCACCACGCGGGCTTCCTCGGCGGCGAGTTCGGGCAGCAGGGCGAGCCGGAGGCGTTCGCCAGCACCCTCCGCCGGGTCCTGGACTGACCCGCTGGCAGCTCGTCCCTTCAGACGAATCGGCCCGGCGCGGGGACCACGGCGTACGCGGGAGAGACTGGCCCGATGAAGACGGTGGAACAGCACCAGCAGGACGTGCTCGCCCTGCTTCCGGTGGGTCCGAAGGTGGAGCTGCCCCTGCTCGACGCGCTAGGGCTCGTGCTGGCGGCGGACCTGCGCAGCACCGTGGCCCTGCCGCCGTTCGACAACTCCGCGATGGACGGTTATGCCGTCCGCCGGGCCGACCTCCTCGACCCGCCCACGACGATCCCGGTCGCCGATGACATCCCGGCCGGGCGTACCCGCGTCGAGGACCTGGAGCCCGGCACGGTGCAGCGGATCATGACCGGCGCCCCACTGCCGCCTGGAGCCGACGCGGTGGTCCCCGTCGAGCGCACTGACGGCGGAACGGAGGTCGTCACCATCGAGGTGACCCCGGAACTGCACCAGCACGTGCGGTGGACCGGGGAGGACATCGCCGCCGACACCGTGGCGGTGAGCGCCGGCACCGAGCTGACCGCGTCGCAGGTGGGTCTGGTGGCCGCGCTCGGCCGGTCGCACGTCACGGTGCACCGGCGGCCCAGGGTGGTCGTGCTCTCGACCGGCAGCGAACTCGTCGAGCCGGGCCAGGAACTCCAGCCTGGCCAGATCTACGAGTCCAACAGCGCCATGCTGGTCGCCGCGGCCCGGGAGGCCGGGGCCGAGGCCCGGCTGGTGCGCTTCGTCGCCGACGACGTGACGGAGTTCCGCGCCGCGATCAATACCGCGTCGGTGGACGCCGACCTGCTGCTCACCAGCGGCGGGGTCAGCGCCGGCGCGTACGAGGTGGTCAAGGATGCGTTCACCGGCGAGGGGGTCACCTTCGTCAAGGTCGGCATGCAGCCGGGGATGCCCCAGGGCTTCGGCTACGCCGGCGACACCCCGATCGTCACGCTGCCGGGCAATCCGGTCAGCGCCTTCGTGTCCTTCGAGGTCTACGTCCGCCCGCTGATCCGTAAGGCGCTCGGCCACCGCAGGCTGGCTCGTCCGGTGCGGCGCGCGCCGATGGCGGCGGCCGCGCGGTCCCCAGGGGGGAAACGTCAGTTCCAACGGGGCCGCTACGCCGACGGCGTCGTCCATCTGGTCGGCGGACCGCCGTCGCACCTGCTGGCCCACCTGGCGCTGGCCGACTGCCTCGTCGTGATCCCCGAGGACGTCACCGCGCTGGAGCCGGGCGACGAGGTCGACCTCTGGATGCTGCGATGAGCGACGCGCGACTGTCGCATGTGGACAGCCAGGGTGCGGCCAGGATGGTGGACGTGTCGGCCAAGGACGTCACCGCACGGTCCGCCACGGCCGCCGGCCGGGTCCTGCTCTCCCCCACGGTGATCGCGCTACTGCGCGGTGAGGGTGTGCCGAAGGGCGATGCGCTGGCGGTGGCCCGAATAGCCGGCATCCAGGGCGCCAAGCGGACCCCGGATCTGATCCCGCTGTGTCACCCCATCGCGCTGCACGGGGTCACCGTCGACCTCTCGGTGACCGACGACGCCGTCGAGATCACCGCCAGCGCGCGCACCGCCGACCGCACCGGTGTAGAGATGGAGGCGCTGACCGCGGTGGCCTGCGCGGGCCTGACGGTCATCGACATGGTCAAGGCCGTCGACCCCGCCGCGGTGATCACCGACGTCCGGGTGCTCACCAAGTCCGGCGGCAAGACCGGGACCTGGGAGCGCGGGTGATCGGCCGCGCCGTCGTCGTCACCGCCTCCAACCGGGCCGCCGCCGGCGTGTACGCCGACCGCTCGGGTCAGGTGCTCGCCGAGGGTTTGCGAGCTCTGGACCTCGAGGTCGGCGAACCGGTCGTGCTGCCCGACGACCGCAAGCAAATCGCCGCGGCGCTGCGGGCAGCGGCCGACGACGGGGCCGACATCATCGTCACGACCGGTGGCACCGGCTGCAGCCCGACAGACATCACCCCCGAGGCGACCAGGGATGTGATCGACCGGGAGGCACCGGGCCTGGCCGAGGCGATCCGGGTCTACGGCGCGCCCAAGGTCCCCACCGCGGTGCTCTCCCGCGGGGTGGCGGGCCTGCGCGGCCAGACCCTGATCGTGAACCTGCCCGGCTCCACCGGCGGGGTGCGGGACGGCCTGGCCGTGCTGGGCCCGCTGCTGGAACATCTAATCTCCCAGCTCCGCGGCGGAGACCACCCGGCCGCCTGAGCGGGATCAGCCGACCGACACCCGCTCTCCCCCGGTGTACACGTTCATCCGCGCCCCGCGGAGGAAGCCGACCAGGGTCAGTCCGGCCTCGGCGGCCAGGTCGACGGCCAGCGAGGACGGCGCCGAGACCGCCGCCAGGATCGGGATCCCGGCCATCACCGCCTTCTGGGTCAGCTCGAAGGACGCCCGCCCGCTGACCAGCAGCACACAGCTGGTCAGCGGCAGCTTGTCCTCCCGCAGCGCCCAGCCGATCACCTTGTCGACCGCGTTGTGCCGGCCCACGTCCTCGCGCAGGCAGAGCAGCTCACCGGTCGCGGTGAACAGCCCCGCGCCGTGCAGCCCGCCGGTGCTGTCGAAGACCTTCTGCTGCTCGCGCAGCCGATCTGGCAGTCCACTGAGGACAGTCGAGCTGACGACGGTGGGATCCGCGGCGACGTCATACGCCGACCGGGTACGGATGGCGTCGATGCTGGCCTTGCCGCAGACCCCGCAGGAGCTGGTCGTGTAGAAGTTGCGTTCCAGCGACAGCTCGGGGACCTCGACACCCCCGGCCAGCGCCACGTCGATCACGTTGTAGGTCTGGGCACCCTCGTCGTCGGTGCCGGCGCAGTAGCGCAGCGTCCGCACCGACTCCAGCTTGGACACCACGCCCTCGGTGGCCAGGAAGCCGTGCACCAGGTCGAAGTCGTCGCCCGGGGTGCGCATGGTCACCGACAGTGGCCGGCCACCGAGCCGGATCTCCAGGGGCTCCTCGGCCGCGACGGTGTCCATCCGGCGCCGCCGGGCGGCGCCGTCGATCCGCTCGACCGCGCGCCGACCGGTCACCCTGCCCATGCCAGCGAGGCTACCCGCCGCCGGACTAGCGTGAGACTTCGTGAATCCGCCGTACGCCGCCATTGTCCTGGCCGGCGGCTCGGGGCGGCGGCTCGGTGGTCGGGACAAGCCCGCGCTGGAGCTCACCGGTCGCCGGTTGCTCGACCGGGTCCTCGACGCGGTGGCCGACGCCGGCCAGCGGATCGTCGTCGGCCCGGCGATGTCGGTGCCACCGGGGGTGACGATCGTGCGCGAGCAGCCGCCCGGCGGTGGCCCGGTCGCGGCTCTGGCAGCGGCGATGGCTGCGGTGACGGCCGACCGGACGGTACTGCTGGCCGCCGACCTCCCCTTCCTGAGCACCGAAGTCGTAGCGGCGCTGCTGATGGCGGCCGGTGACCGGGACGGGGCGATGCTCGTCGACGACGGCGGTCGCGACCAGCTGCTGCTCGGTGCCTGGTCCACCGCGGCGCTGCGGCGTGGGCTGACGGACGTACCCGTCGTCGAGGGAGCGGCGCTGCGCCCCCTGCTGGCCCGATTGGACGCGGCCCGCGTGCCGTGGCAGGTTTCGGCCGGTACGCCGCCGCCGTGGTGGGACTGCGACAGCGTCGAGGATCTGCGGCAGGCACGGATCTGGGCGGGCGAGCCACTATGACCAGGGAGAACCGTGACCGAGGGAGAACCGTGACCGAGGGAGAGCCATGAGCGAGCTGCAGGACTGGGCCAACAAGGTGGCACGCGAGCTCGGGCTCCCGGCGGCGGTGGACCAGACCGAGGTGGACCTGATCCTGGATCTGGCCCGCGACGCCGCGCACGGCGTGGCCCGGCCGGCCGCGCCCCTGACCACCTACCTGCTCGGGGTGGCCGTCGGGCAAGGCGCCGACCCCGCCCAGGCGGCGGCCCGGATCACCGCACTGGCGGCGGCGGAGAACGGCGGGCCCGGGTGACCGCCGACCTGGCGGCGTACCCGCTCGCTTCGGGGTAGCCGACGGCCAGCAGGGTCAGCCCGCGCGCCGGGGCCACCGTGAACTCGCCGCTGCGCTCCCGCCGGACCAGCAGGGTGGCCGGAAACCCGACACCATGCCGCCCCTCCCCCACCGCGAGCAGGCAGCCGACCAGGCCACGGACCATGTGGTGGCAGAACGCGTCGGCCTGCAGGGTGGCGGTCAGGACGCCTTCGCCGTCGCGCTCCCAGTCCCACCGCTGCAGCGTCCGCACCGTCGTTGCGGTCGGGCGGGGTCGACAGAACGCAGCGAAGTCGTGCTCGCCGAGCAACGCCGCGGTGGCCTCGATCATCACCGCGTCGGACAACGGACGCGGCCAGGCCGCAGTGTCCGTACGCCGCAGCGGCGCCACGCCCCAGGCAACGTCGCTGACCCGGTAGGCGTAGCGCCGCCACAGCGCCGAGGCGCGCGCGTCGAACTGCGCCGGCACCTCCTCGATCCTGGTCACCCGCACGTCTGTCGGCAGGACCCCGGCCAGCCGCCGCGACAACCGGTCCCGCTCGGCGAACCAGACCGCCTCCGGTACGTCGGCGTGCGCGACCTGCGCGAGGGCATGCACCCCGGCGTCGGTCCGCCCGGCCGCGGTCAGCCGGACGGGTCTGCGGAGCACCCGCGCCAGGGCGGCCTCGAGCACACCCTGGACCGTGCGCAGCCCTGGCTGGACCGCCCAGCCGGAGAACTGCCCCCCGTCGTAGGCCAACTCCAGCCGCAACCGGACGAGCCCGCCGTCCCCGGGTGCGGGGAAGGCGGGCTCGTCCGGTGTCGCAGTGGTCACGGGAGCTGCAGTGGTCATGGGAGCGCCGGCCGGGCCGCCCTCGCCACCGGTCGCGTCAGCTGTCGGTGTCGTCGGCCTGCTGGCTCGGCGGGAGCGTGAAGCCGCCACGCTCGGCGGCCTCTGCGTCGGCAAACCAGACCTCGGCCACCGTGCGGTCGTAGAAGGCCGTCTCCGGCAGGTGGTAGAGCATCGAGTCCTCGTTGCCCTTGACCGGGTAGCCCTCGGGCATCGATCCGTCGTCGAGGGCGACGTGGCTGCCCTCGCCGTACGGGGCTGTCTCGTCGGCCGTCTCGTCGATGGCCTCGGCCTCCACGTCCTCGTCCGACGTGTCGACGTCGGAGGACTCGACCTCGACGGTCTCGTCGGCGGTCTCGTCGTCGGCCGACTCGTCGGCCTGGACCGCGGCCGATGAACCGGCCGCACCGTCGCGAGCGAACCGGGAGCCGCGGGCGCGCTCGCCCTCGTCCACCGCCTGCTGCCCGATGGTCAACGACTCGACCAGCTCGATGACCGCCATCGGGGCGTTGTCACCCTTGCGGGGCCCGATCTTGACAATCCGGGTATACCCACCAGGCCGCTGCGCGAAGCTCGGGCCGATCTCGGCGAACAGATGATGGACGACGTCCTTGTCGCGGATGGTCGTCATCACCTGGCGCCGGGCGTGCAGGTCACCTCGCTTGGCGAAGGTCACCAGCTTCTCCGCCAGCGGACGCAGCCGCTTGGCCTTGGCCTCGGTGGTGGTGATCCGGCCGTGCTCGAACAGCGACGTGGCCAGGTTCGCCAACAGCAGCCGCTGGTGCGCGGCGCTGCCGCCGAGGCGCGGACCCTTGGTGGGCGTGGGCATCTGTGCTCCTTCTGATCACGCGGCGCCAGCCGGCGCCTTCGGGTCACGCCGCCCGGCAGGCACCCCTCGGCGCCGGCCAGGCTGCGTTTACAGCTGCTCGGTTTCGGCGTAATCCATGTCCGTGCCGTCGTCGTCGTCGCCGCCGTAGGTGTCGACGATCGTGGACGGGTCGAACCCGGGAGGCGAGTCCTTCAGGGCCAGCCCCATCTGGTTGAGCTTGATCTTGACCTCGTCGATCGACTTCGCCCCGAAGTTGCGGATGTCGAGCAGGTCGGCCTCGCTGCGGCTGACCAGCTCACCCACGGTGTGGATGCCCTCGCGCTTGAGGCAGTTGTAGGAGCGGACCGTCAGGTCCATCTCCTCGATCGGCATCGCGAAGTTGGCGATGTCGGCCGCCTCGGCCGGCGACGGTCCGACCTCGATGCCCTCGGCCTCCAGGTTGAGCTCCCGGAACAGGCCGAACAGCTCGACCAGCGTCTTGCCGGCGCTGGCGATCGCGTCGCGGGGGGTGATCGACGGCTTGGTCTCGACGTCGACGATGAGCCGGTCGAAGTCGGTGCGCTGCTCGACGCGGGTGGCCTCGACGTTGTAGGTCACCTTGAGCACCGGTGAGTAGATCGAGTCGACCGGGATCCGGCCGATCTCCTGGCCGGACTGCTTGTTCTGCGGCGCCGGGACGTAGCCGCGGCCACGCTCGACGGTCAGCTCCACCTCCAGGCGGCCCTTCTTGTTGATGGTGGCCAGGTGCAGGTCGGGGTTGTGCACGACGACCCCGGTCGGCGGCGCGATGTCCGCCGCGGTGACGTCACCGGGGCCCTGCTTGCGCAGGTACATGGTGACCGGCTCGTCGGAGTCCGAGCTGACCACGAGACCCTTGAGGTTCAGGATCATCTCGGTGACGTCCTCGGTGACCCCCGGGACGGTGGTGAACTCGTGCAGTACGCCGTCGATGCGGATGCTCGTCACGGCTGCGCCGGGGATCGAGGACAGCAGGCAACGACGCAGCGAGTTGCCGAGGGTGTAGCCGAAGCCCGGCTCCAACGGCTCGATGACGAACCGGGAACGCAGCTCGTCGACCGACTCCTCGGTCAGAGTGGGGCGCTGAGAGATCAGCACAGGTGTTCCTCCATCAGGTTCAGGCGACCGCTATATGACGCCTGTGTCGTGCTGTCTGCCGGCTGCCTCGGTACGCCGCCGGCGGGTTGTAGCTGGGGACGGTGCTCGTTGAATCCTGACCCCATTCGGACTAGCCCTCCCCGGCATTGCCGGGGAGGAAACTTACTTCGAATACAACTCGACGATCAGCTGCTCCTGGACCGGGGTGTCGATGATCGCCCGGGCCGGCAGGGTGTGGACGAGGATCCGCATCTGGCTGGAGATGACCTCCAGCCAGGCCGGGATCGGCCGGGAACCGGCCTCCGCCCGAGCGACTACGAACGGCGTCATCTCGTGCGACTTCTCCCGGATGGCCACGATGTCACTCTCGGTCACCCGGTAGGACGGGATGTCCACCTTGCGCCCGTTGACGACCACGTGGCCATGGCGGACGACCTGGCGGGCCATGTCGCGGGACTTGGCGAAGCCGGCGCGGTAGACCACGTTGTCCAGCCGGGACTCCAGGATCTGCAGGAGCACCTCACCGGTCTTGCCCTGCTGGCGGTTGGCCTCGGTGTAGTACCCGCGGAACTGCTTCTCCAGCACGCCGTAGACGCGCTTGGCCTTCTGCTTCTCGCGCAGCTGCAGCAGGTACTCGGAGTCCTTGCTGCGGCCGCGACCGTGCTCGCCCGGCGGGTAGGGGCGAATCTCGATCGGGCACTTCGGCCCCTCGCACTTGCTCCCCTTGAGGAACAACTTCATCTTCTCCCGCCGGCAACGGCGGCAGTCGGCACCGGTGTATCGGGCCATGGTGGCTCAACTCTCCTTCACGACTACTGACACGACAACGACCGCGGGCCTAGACCCGGCGGCGCTTCTTGGGCCGGCAGCCGTTGTGCGCCTGCGGCGTGACGTCCTGGATCGATCCGACCTCGAGGCCGGTGGCCTGCAGCGAGCGGATGGCGGTCTCCCGGCCGGAACCGGGTCCCTTCACCATCACGTCCACCTTGCGCATGCCGTGCTCCTGCGCCTTGCGGGCACAGGACTCCGCGGCCATCTGCGCGGCGAACGGTGTGGACTTGCGGGAACCCTTGAAGCCGACGTGGCCGGCCGAGGCCCACGAGATCACGTTGCCCATGGGGTCGGTGATCGACACGATCGTGTTGTTGAACGTGCTCTTGATGTGCGCCACACCGTGCGCGATGTTCTTCTTCTCCTTGCGGCGCACCTTCTTGGCGGCGGCCGTCGTACGGGCCCTTGGGGGCATAGAACTTGCCTTTCCTACGAAGATCGACTGAACAGAACGGAGCTGTAGCCCGGACGAGAGTCGCGAAGCGACTCGAGCTACTACTTCTTGCCGACCTTCTTCTTGCCGGCCATCGTCTTCTTCGGTCCCTTGCGAGTCCGCGCGTTGGTCTTGGTGCGCTGACCGTGGACCGGGAGACCACGACGGTGCCGGATCCCCTCGTAGCAGCCGATCTCCACCTTGCGGCGGATGTCGGCCTGCACCTCGCGGCGCAGGTCACCCTCGACCTGGTAGTTGTCGTTGATGTAGTCGCGCAGCCTGACCAGGTCCTCGTCGGACAAGTCGCGGCTGCGCAGATCGGGGCTGATACCGGTCGCGGCCAGGGTCTGGTGCGAGCGGGTCAACCCGATGCCGTAGATGTAGGTGAGCGCGATCTCCAGCCGCTTGTCGCGGGGAAGGTCGACGCCGGCCAGACGTGCCATGCGGTGTGCTCCTACTCGTTCGCGGAGGTCTGCCGCGTCCCGTCCGGCCGGCTGTCGCCGGGTCGGCCCCGGCCTCCGACCGGGGGTTGCGCACCGTACGGCGCGCTGGGAAACGGTGCTGCCGTGCTGTGGGTCGGCTAGCCCTGCCGCTGCTTGTGCCGCAGGTTCTCGCAGATCACCATGACCCGCCCGTGTCGGCGGATCACCTTGCACTTGTCACAGATCTTCTTGACGCTGGGCTGAACCTTCACTCTCGTGCTACCTCCGACGGCTCACTTGTAGCGATAGACGATGCGACCGCGGGTGAGGTCGTAGGGCGAGAGCTCCACCACGACCCGGTCCTCGGGCAGGATGCGGATGTAGTGCTGGCGCATCTTGCCGCTGATGTGAGCGAGCACCTTGTGCCCGTTCTGCAGCTCCACGCGGAACATCGCGTTCGGCAGCGGCTCGGTGACTCGGCCCTCGACTTCGATGGCCCCGTCCTTCTTCGCCATATCCTCCACATTCCTTCGCCCGCTCGGCTCCGCGCACCGCGCTCGCGCGGGCACGACCGCGAGCGGTGTCTGTCGATGATCATCAGGCAACGATCTTCAGGCGGCGAACTTCCGCCACGATCTTCCGGCAACGTGCAGAGGGCGTCTTCGGCGGGTGCGGCCACAGCACAACAGAAGACGACGCGTACGCCGACCGCCAAGTC
>JAABUS010005934.1_pt1 | contig 15435 bp, 16 predicted proteins | sample 5560161 | NCBI WGS metagenome assembly JAABUS01 (sample SAMN10711885, study PRJNA513376) | rock metagenome | isolation source: Antarctica rocks | place: Antarctica: Victoria Land, Trio Nunatak nord | collected 2016-01-04
GCGCGGCCTGCCGCTGACGCTGCTCGAGCCGCTGGTGCGCGGCCTGCGCCGCCACGCGGATTCGCTCGTGCCCGGCCGGCTCGTGGCGGGCAACGGGGGATGCGCCCTGGGGATGATGCTGCGTGAGTTGGCTTCGGACCCGAGCAGGCAGGAGACGGGAGCGCTCCCGCCTCGTCGGCGCCGGCCCGGCGCCTCTGCCCGGGGCTCGTCGATCTACGAGAGGTGGCCGCAGCTCGCCAAGGCCTACCCCCGCCTGTCCCACGTCGAGATCATCTTCGACGCCACCAGCGCGGTTGGAGCGGCGGCTGCGCGGGTAGCGCCCCACGATGTCATCCAGTGACCCAGTCCCGATCCTGATCGAGATCCCCAAGGGCAGTCGCAACAAGTACGAGTACAACCAGGAGACGGGCTCGATCGAGTTCGACCGGCGGCTGTTCGCGTCGGTCTCCTACCCGACCGAGTACGGCTTCGTGCAGCGCACCCTTACCGAGGAGGGCGAAGAGCTGGATGCCCTCGTCGCGGTCACCGAGCCGACCTTCCCGGGTTGCGTGGTGCCCGTACGGCCGATCGCGCTGCTGCGCATGTACGACGGCGACACGCCCAATCACAAGATCCTCGGAGTGCCGATCTCCGACCCCTCGTGGAGCAAGCTCGAGGAGCTGGACGACCTGCCCGGCGATCTGGCCAAGGAGATCGAGCATTTCTTCTCCGTCTACACGGAGCTCGAGGGCAAGCAGTGGCACATCGACGGCTGGGGCTCGCACGCGGAGGCAGTCGAGGAGATCGAGCGCTGCCGCGAGCGGTTCGACCAGCAGGGGAGCTGAGCCCGCCGGGGATCGTCAATCGTCGCGCTCGTCGCCCTCCAGGAACGCGGGATCGGCGATCAGGAAGACTCCGCAGACCACGAAGGCGAAGAGCAGCGCGATCCCCGCCGCGAGCGTCAGGGTGGCATTGAAGGGCAGCATCAGGGCCAGGCCGAGCAGGAGGCAGGCCAGGGTCGCGACGCGCAGGCGCCGCGAGCGCTTCACGAATCCTCGCCGTCGGAGTCGTCTCGGGGAGTGGGGGCGAAGCGCTGGTCCATCGGCTCGTACGCCTGGTCCAGCGTGCCGCGCAGCACCAGCCGGTAGAGGTAGACCAGCGAGGGGACCAGGATCAGGGCACCTACCGCGAGTCCCCCCAGCAGGCCGGCGAGCACCGTGTCGCCGGCCGCCGCCTGCTCCAGAGTCAGCGCGCCGGGGAGCAGATCCGGTTTCTGGGCCGCCGCCCACCCGATCATCACGGCCACGACCGCGGCGGCCGAGGTCGCGCGCGCGAGGGCGAAGCGCGAAGCCGCCACCAGAGCCAGCGTGGCCGCCCCGCAGAGGCCCGAGGCCACCACGCTGGCCAGTCCGAGGCCGTGGTCGAGGCCGGAGAAGAGGTCGGGGGCATCGGACGCCAGTATGGGCAGCGCTCCGATCGCCGCCACCCCCGCCACCACACCGGAGGTCAGGGCACGGGCGCGAAAGGCACGCTCCATGTCGGGAAGCTCGGCGCGCACCGAGTCGCCCGCCAGGTACACCGCCGCCAGGTGCGCTCCGGTGACCACGGCCAAGAAGCCCACCGTCAGGGACGTGGGGTTCAGCCACGAGCTCCACGGGTCGCCGGTGGCGTTTCCCACCGGCACGCGACCCGAGGCGATCCCACCCAGGGCGGCGCCCAGGAAGAACGGCACGAGCAGCGAGGTCGAGGCGAACATCGCGCCCAGCGCCCGGGCCTCGTTGATGGTGGCCGCCTGGCCACGCAGGGCGAACGCCGTGCCCCGGAAGATGATCCCCCCGACGGCCAGGAACAGCGGCACGTACAGGGTCGAGAAGACCGAGCCGAAGACCACCGGAAAGGCCGTCCACAGAACGACGAGCACGAATATGAGCCAGACGTGGTTGGCCTCCCACACTGGGCTCATCGAGCGCTGGACCATGCCGCGCACCCGGCCGCCGCGCTCGGGGCCGCCCGCGGTCAGGTCCCAGAGCCCGGCGCCGAAGTCGGCTCCTCCGAGGATGGCGTAGGCGGTCAGGCCGGCCATCACGAGCACGAGGCAGATCAGCTCGAGCATCATCCATGCTCCGGGATCTCGTCGGCGGCCGAGGTGCTCGCCAGGCGCCGCAGCAGCCACACGGTGGCGGCGACCAGCGCCGCGTAGACCACCACCATCACCCCGAAGGCGAGCCACAGACCGTCGGCGTCGGTCACGGCCTGCTCGGTGCGCATGTACTTATAGACCACCCACGGCTGGCGGCCGACCTCGGTGGTGATCCACCCGCAGATGAGCGCCAGCAGCGCCAACGGCCCGGCCGCCATCAACGCGCGGTAGAACCACGGGCTGCGCGGCAGCCGCCCGCGGCGCCACCATAGGACCAGGAACCACAGTCCCAGTGCCATCAGCGCGCTGCCCACAGAGATCATCACCATGAAGCTGGTGCGCACCACGTTGACCGGGGGGCGATCGGCCTCTGGGACGGTCTCGACTCCCTTGACGGTGGCGTTGGGGTCGTGGAAGGCGAGCAGCGAGAGGAGCTTGGGAACCGCGATGCCGTAACGGATCTCGCCGTCGGAGTAGTAGCCGCCGAGGTGGAAGGGCGCGCCCTTGGTGGTCTTGCCCAGCCCCTCGAAGGAGGCGAGCTTGACCGGCTGCTTCTCGGCCACCGTGCGCGCGGCCCAGTCGCCCACCACAACCTGGACGGGCGCGACCAGCGCCGCGAAAGTCAGGCCCACGATCATCGCCGTGCGGGTGTAGTGGTCGCGGCGTCCCCTCAGCCACCGGCGGCCGTAGTAGCCGGCCACCAGGAAGCCCACGACCATGTAGCCGGCCAGGTACATGTGCACCAGCTCGTGCCACACGTTGCCGCCGAACAGCGCCGTGAACGGCTGCGGGTTGACCACCTTGCCGTTCACCAGGTCAAAGCCGCGGGGATCGTTCATCCAGCCGTTCACAGTCAGCACCGTCAGCGAGCCGGTCAGCCCGGCGATCACCACCGGTATCCCCACCAGGAAGTGGGTCCGGCGCGGAAGCCGATCCCATCCGTAGACGTAGATGGCGATGAAGATCGCCTCGACGAAGAAGGAGATTCCCTCGAGCGCGAACGCCAGCCCGAACACCTCGCCGAAGGTGGCGGTGAAGTTGGGCCACAGCAGGCCGAACTCGAAGGAGAGGATCGTGCCGGTGACGACCCCGACGGCGAACAGGACCAGCGCGATCTTCGACCACCGCTTGGCCAGCGCCTTGTAGACGGGGTTGCCCGTGCGCAGCCACAGCCCCTCCACGAACAGGAACATCGCCGGGAAGGCGATGCCGAAGCACACGATCGGTATGTGCACGATGAACGAGAGCGCCTGCATCTGGCGGGCGGGCAGCAGGTGCTCCTGATCGGTCTGGCCCAGCGCGCCGCGCACGGGATCGACGGCCGCCAACACCACGTCTACGATCGGCACGGTCGCCATTCTGTCACCACGCGCGGGAGGAGACCCCACCGGGTCCCCGGAGGAGACCCCACCGGGTCCCCGGAGGAGACCCCACCGGGTCCTCGGAGGAGACCCCACCGGGTCCCCGGAGGAGACCCCGGCGGGTCGCGGGAGGAGATCCCACCGGGCTGTAGGGTGCCCGCGAATGCCCGAGCCCCGGCCCGACGTGATGATCCTCTGCGGCGGCCGCGGCGCCCGCCTGCAGGAGCACACCCAGACGCTGCCCAAGCCCCTGGTCGAGATCGGCGGGCGGCCGATCGTCTGGCACGTGATCCGCATCTACGCGGCGCAGGGCTTTCGCCGCTTCCTGCTGCTCACCGGGCACAAGAGCGAGTCGGTCGAGCAGTTCGCCTCGGCCGAGGAGTGGCCCGATGGGGTGGAGGTCCAGTGCGTGTTCACCGGCGAGGAGACGCCCACCGGCGGGCGCATCCTGCGGGCCCGTGAACGGGTGTCCGAGGGGACCTTCTGCGTGACCTATGCCGACGGCGTGGCCGACATCGACCTCGGGGCCGAGATGGGCCACCACGAAGGCCATGGCGGCCTGGCCACGATGGCCGTGGTGCGCCCGGAGCTGCAGTTCGGCGTCACCGAGATCGGCGGCGACGACAGGGTGATCGGCTTTCGTGAGAAGCCAAGGTCGGACCACTGGATCAACGGCGGCTTCTTCTTCCTCGAGCCGGGGGCCTTCGACTACCTCGACGACTCCAGCGTGCTGGAGCGCGAGCCGCTGGAGGGCCTGGCGGCCGACTCCCAGCTGCACGTATGGCGCCACACCGGCTTCTGGGAGTGCATGGACACCTACAAGGACGCGGTCACGCTGAACGACCTGTGGGCCGGCCAGGCCCCCTGGAAGGTGTGGAGCTGAGCCGACTCGACGTGGCGCTGCTCGCCCCGTGCTACTGGCCCGAGGTGCGCCGCGGCACCGAGCGCTTCGTCCGTGAGCTGGCCGACGGCCTCGTGGCGGACGGGCATCGACCGACGCTGATCACCAGCCACCCGGGTCGCCCGCGCCGCGATCTGGAGGGCGGGATGTCCGTGCTGCGCCTGCCCCGTCCACCCTCGGGCCCGCTGGATGCACGCGGCTACGAGGACTACCTGACCCACGTGCCGCTGAGCGGGGCGGCGCTCCTCGCGTCGCGCCCGGACGTGGCCCATGCCCTCTATCCCACCGATGGCGTGGTGGCGGCCGCGTGGTCACGGCTGACCGGTCGTCCGTCGGTGCTGTCCTACATGGGCATCCCGGAGCCGGCCTGGCTGTCCGGCAAGCGCCTGCGCCGGCGCGCATTGGCCCGAGCCGTCCAGGGCTGCGACGCGGTGGTGGCGCTGAGCCGCGCGGTGGCCGACGAGTTCCGCCGCTCGGTCGGAGTCGAGGTGCGCGTGATCAACCCCGGAGTCGATCTCGACGCGTTCACGCCCGGCGGCGAACGCTCCGAGGCGCCGACCATCTTCTGCGCCGCCTCGATCTTGGCCCCGGTCAAGCAGGTCGGCCAGCTCGTGGCCGCCTTCACCCTCCTGCGTCGCGAGCGTCCCGGCGCGCGTCTCCTGCTCTCGCGCCCGGCCGACCTGGCGGCGGCCGAGCGACTGATCGCCGGGGCCGACGGCGTCGAGCTGGTGGACGTGGACGACCAGCGCGCCCTGCGCGACGCCTACCGCTCGGCCTGGGTCACGGCGCTTGTATCGGTCAGTGAAGCCTTCGGCCTGGTGCTGGTGGAGTCGCTGGCCTGCGGCACGCCCGCGATCGGTCGCCGGGGCGGCGCGGTCCCCGAGATCCTGGAGCCGGACGGGGTGGGGGTGCTCTTCGAGGGCGGGGCGGAGCAGCTGGCGAGGGCGCTGTCGGAGGGGCTGGAGCTCTCCTCGGACGCCGGCGCCGTGGCCACATGCCGGGCTCGGGCCGAGCAGTTCTCGACCCGCCGGTGCACCGAGCAGTACGAGGCGCTCTACGACGAGCTGATCGCCGGCCGGAAGGAACTCGACTAGCGCGGGCGAAACACTGGCTCGTGAAGTCGACCGGCACCGCAGCCCTCACCCTGTCCGCCGAGATCCGCTCCCGCTTCGACGAGTTCAGCCGCTCCCAGAAGGACGTCGGGCAGTACATCGTCGATCACCTGGACGAGGCCTCGTTCCACACCGCCGAGGAGCTGGCCCGCAGGGCCAACACCTCGAGCTCGACCGTCGTGCGCTTCGCCCAGGCGCTCGGCTTCGAAGGCTTTCCCGAGCTGCAGGCCGCCGCCCGCGACGAGTACCGGCGCGTGCGCGAAGGCGACGAGGGCGTGATCGACGTGGCCAACCCGCCGCTGTTCCCGATCGACCAGACGGAGTTCGAGGCCTCGCTGGCCGCCGACCACGTGAACATGGAGGACACCGCCCGCCGGGTCGACCGCGAAGAGGTGGAGGCCTGCGTCGACCTGATGTCCCATGCCGAGCGCATCGTGCTCTGCGGAACCGACCAGATGGCCTTCTTCGCCTCCTACCTGCGCCACCTGCTGATGCTGCTCGACCTCCGTTGCGAGGTGGTGGCCAGCCCGTCCCAGGAAGGTCTGGCGCGTCTGGGCCGCATCGACGAGAACGCCGTCCTGGTCGGCTTCTCGGCCGGGCGCCCGCACCCGCTGGTGGTGCGCGCGATGAAGCTGGCCCGCAACCGTCGCGCGGCGACCATCTCCGTGTCGGATGCGACGCTGTCCGAGGTGGCCAAGCTGGCCGACCACAAGCTCTTCTACTCCTCCAACAGCCCCGCCTACGTGCGCTCGCACGCGGCGCTGCTGAGCGTGGTGCAGGCGCTGGCCTACGGCATCTACGCGCTGGACGAGCCGGCCTACGCGGATCGCATCAAGGCGTTCAAGCTGAAGTAAGAATCCTGGTGCGGTGCTCGCCCGACGAGGGCGGGGTCCGGTGCTCGCCCGATCGACGATCGGGCTGCGCTCCTCCCCGACGATCGGGCTGCGCTCCTCCCCGACGATCGGGCTGCGCTCCTCCCCGACGATCGGGCTGCGCTCCTCCCTAGCAGCACGCCTGCCACTGGGGCGCGAGTAGCATGACCAGGGTGAGAGAAGAGTCCACCTTTCGCACCAAGGCCGGCCTGGCCGAGATGCTCAAGGGCGGGGTGATCATGGACGTGGTCACCTCTGAGCAGGCCGTCGTGGCCGAGGCCGCCGGCGCCGCCGCCGTGATGGCTCTCGAGCGCGTGCCGGCCGACATCCGCGCGGACGGCGGCGTGGCCCGCATGTCGAACCCCACGATGATCGAGAGCATCCAGCAGGCGGTCACGATCCCGGTGATGGCCAAGGCCCGCATCGGCCACTTCGTGGAGGCCCAGGTGCTCGAGTCGCTGGAGGTCGACTACGTCGACGAGTCCGAGGTGCTGACCCCCGCCGACGAGGCCCACCACATCGACAAGTGGCAGTTCAGGGTGCCCTTCGTCTGCGGCGCCACCAACCTGGGCGAGGCGCTTCGCCGGATCGCCGAGGGCGCGGCGATGATCCGCTCCAAGGGCGAGGCCGGCACCGGCAACGTGGTCGAGGCCGTGCGTCACATGCGAAAGATCGGCGGCGAGATCCGCCGGCTCACCTCGCTCGACTCGACCGAGCTGGCCGGCGCGGCCAAGGACCTCCAGGCGCCGCTCGACCTCGTCCGCGAGGTCGCCACCGGCGGCAAGCTGCCCGTGGTCATGTTCTCCGCCGGAGGCGTGGCCACCCCCGCCGACGCCGCGCTGATGATGCGCCTGGGCGCCGAGGGCGTATTCGTGGGATCGGGCATCTTCAAGGCCGAGGACCCCGAGCGCACGGCCGCCGCGGTGGTCGAGGCCACCACCCACTTCGAGGACCCCGCGCGGATCGCCGCCGCCTCCCGCGACCTGGGCGCGCCCATGACCGGGATAGGGATGGACGCGATCGAGTCCCACGGCGGACTGCTTCAAGACCGCGGCTGGTAGGGCCTCGATCTGCCTCGCTGCAAACCGGCGCCATGCGGCGTCCTCGGTCGTGGACAGGCTGGCGCCTTGTCCACTCCCTGCGTCCTTGCCTGGCTTGGTTTTCGCGGCCAGATCACGGCCCTGATCGTGGCCACGGTCGGGGTGCTCGCGCTTCAGGGCGGCTTCGAGGCCCATGCGCGGGTGCTCGAAGGTCTCGGCGCGCAGCCGCGCCTCGTCCGCGCCGCGGCCGACCTCGAAGGCATCGACGGCCTGATCATCCCCGGCGGAGAGTCGACCACCATGACCCTCGGCATACAACGCGACGGCCTCGCCCGGCCGCTCAAGGACTTCGTCACCCGAGGCCACCCGACGCTGGGCACCTGCGCCGGGCTGATCATGCTCGACCGCGAGCACCTGGATGTCCTGGACGTGCTCGCCGAGCGCAACGCCTTCGGTCGTCAGGTCAAGAGCTTCGAGTCCGACGTCGATCTGGACGGGCTCGGGGAGCGATTCCGTGCGGTGTTCATACGTGCTCCCTGGGTAGCCGACCATGGCGCGGGCGTCCGAGTGCTCGCCGAGGTGGAGGGCCACCCGGTGGCCGTCCAGCAGGGCAACATCCTCGCGGTGGCGTTCCACCCCGAGATCGAAGGCGACACGCGCCTGCACGAGTGGCTGCTCGCACAGGTGGAATCAGGCGCACGAGACGGAAGGCAGGCCGACAAGTGAGAGACCAGCGCGCCGAGGCGCTAGCGCAGATCCTCGTCCACTACTCCACCAAGGTGGTGAAGGGGGACGTGTGCGTGATCCAGTCGACCACCACCGCCGAGCCGCTGGTGCAGGCCGTCTACGAGGAGGTCTTGAAGGCCGGCGGCCTGCCCGTCATGAACCTGACCACCGAGGAAGCGGCCGCCGCCTTCTACCGGCTGGCCTCCGACGAGCAGCTCGACTGGATCGCGCCGACCGCGCAGTGGATCGCCGACCACGCCGATGTCCGGATCGTGCTGATGGCCGACGCCAACGCGCGCGCCCTGTCGCAGGCCGACCCCAAGAAGCAGGCCCGCGCCCAGAAGGCGCGCAAGCCGCTGATGGACGCCTCCATGCGCCGCTCGGCCTCCGGTGAGCATCGCTGGTCATTGACGCTCTTTCCCACCCATGCCTACGCCGCCGAGGCCGGCATGTCGCTGAGCGAGTACGAGGACTTCTACTACCGCGCCTGCTTGGTCGAGGACGACGATCCCGTGACCGCCTGGGAGCGCCAGTCCGCCGAGGTCAACCGGCTGGCCGACTGGATGGGCGGCAAGGAGGAGATACACGTCACCGCCCCGGGCACCGACATCACTCTCGGCGTGGCCGGGCGCACCTGGATCCCCTGCGCGGGTCTGCACAACATGCCCGACGGCGAGTTCTTCACAGGGCCCGTGGAGGACGCCACCGAGGGCGAGGTGTCGTTCTCCTTCCCGGCCACCTACGGCGGCCGTGAGGTCTCGGGCGTGCGCTTTCGCTTCGAGGGCGGCAAGGTCGTCGACGCGAGCGCCGAGCGGGGCGAGGACTTCCTGATCGAGATGCTCGACTCCGACGATGGCGCCCGGCGCCTGGGCGAGCTGGGGATCGGCACCAACTACGGCATCGCCACGGCCACCAAGGAGATTCTGCTGGACGAGAAGATCGGCGGCACGGTGCACATGGCGATCGGCATGAGCTACCCCGAGTCGGGGGGCGTCAACGACTCCTCGGTCCACTGGGACATGGTCTGCGACCTGCGCCAGGGCGGATCGATCACCGTCGACGGCGCCGAGCTGTCGCGCGACGGGAAGTTCGTGGTGTGACGACCGTGTACCACGGAAGCTGCGCGGGAGCGCTCGCCACCTGCTTGGCCCGGCCCTAGACTCAAGGGCGATGTCCGGGCACTCCAAGTGGTCTTCGATCAAGCACAAGAAGGGCGCGGCTGACGCCAAGCGCGGCGCGCTGTTCACCAAGCTCACGCGCGCGATCACCGTCGCGGCGCGCGAGGGCGGGGGAGATGTCGAGGGCAATCCGTCGCTGGCGCTGGCCGTGCAGAAGGCCAAGGACGCCTCGATGCCCAAGGACAACATCGAGCGTGCGGTCAACAAGGGCACCGGAGCGGACCAGGATGCCGACGCCTTCGAGCGGATGGTCTACGAGGGCTATGGTCCCGGCGGCGTCGCGCTCCTGGTCGAAGCGCTCACCGACAACCGCAACCGCACCGGCTCGGAGGTGCGCCACACCTTCTCCAAGTTCAACGGCAACCTGGGCGAGCCCGGGTCGGTCAACTACCTGTTCGAGAAGAAGGGCGAGCTGGTGGTGGACGGGTCGCGCTACTCCGAGGACGACCTGATGGTCGCGATCGAGGCGGGCGCCGAGGACGTATCGGTGGACGGCGACGTGTTCGAGGTGGTCACCGAGCCCTCCGACTTCACCGCCGTCCGCGAGGCGCTGGAGACCGCGGGGGTCGAGCTGCAGTCCGCGGCGGTGAACATGCGACCCAGCACGCGCACGCCGGTGGAGGAGTCCGACGCCGGCACGCTCATGCGCCTGATCGACGCGCTGGAGGAGAACGACGACGTCCAGGCGGTGCACGCGAACTTCGACGTGGACGACGCGGTGCTCGAGCGGGTGGCCGCGGCGTAAGCGCGTTTGCGCGGTCTCGCTGAGGCCGGGTCGGCCGGGGGCTTCGCCGTCCGAGCGGTCTCGCTGAGGTCGGGTCGGCCGGCTGGGCGCTTACTTCGCTGGATGGGGGGTGAATTCGCCTCGCTTAGCCCCTGTGTCGGGTGTGAGCCACCGTCCAGAACCGACCGAACCGGGCCAGGCCCTGGGGGTGGGGTCGGTTGAGGGGGATAGTGGCGGCCAATCGACCGGACCGTCCCGTCGCGGCGGGCTGGGGTCGGTTGTGGACGTCAATCGGCCCGACCGCCCCGCCGCGGAAGGATGGGGCCGGTAGTGGAGGGGGACCCGCTGGTTGTGGAGGGCGACCCACTGGTCGCGCGGATCGCCGCGAGGCAGCGGGGCGTCGTCAGCCGGGCACAGGTGCTGGCCGCCCGCTTGTCACCCGACGCGATCGCTCTGCGGTTGCGCCGCGGTCGGCTGCACAGCATCCACCGTGGCGTGTACGCCGTCGGGCACTCCCATCTGGCGCCGTTGGCTCGGGAGCAGGCGGCGCTATTTGCCTGCGGCGACAGGGCGCTGCTCAGCTACCGCTCCGCGGCCGCGCTGTGGGCCTTCGCCGCACCGGGCGGGGGTCCGGTCGATGTGACCGTGGTCGGCCGCGAGCGGACGGTGCGCCCCGGGATCACGGTCCACCGTGCTCGAGCGCTCGCTCCCGAGGATATGACGCTTCGGAGCGGCCTCGCCGTCACAGGGGCCCTGCGCACGCTGCTCGACCTGGCGGAGGTGGCAACACTGGAGGAGGTCGAGGAAGCGGTCGGCAAGGCGCGCGTCGCCCGCCGGGTGGCCCCCGGGGCTCTAGTCGCCTACGCGGACGCCGCCACCGGCCATCACGGTGCCGGGGCGCTCAAGGCGGTCGCGAGCCAAGCGAAAGCCGAGGGGTTCACACGCTCCAAGGCCGAGCGCAAGCTGCTGGAGCTGGTTCGCGCCGCCCGCCTGCCGATGCCCGAGACCAACGTGGTGCTCTTCGGCCGTGAACGTGACGCTGTGTGGCGGGAACAGGAGGTGGTCGTCGAGGTCGACGGGTGGGCCTTTCACTCGGGCCGGTACGCCTTCGAGCGGGACAAGCTCCGCGACGGCGAGCTCGCCGCCCACGGCTGGCGGATCGTGCCGACTACCTGGTGGCAGCTCACGCAGGTTCCGTACGTGATCGTCGCGCGGCTGTCGGCCGCCCTCGGTTAGCCCTTCAGCCCGTTCCGCAGCATCCCGGGCGCCTGCTCGGTAGCCCTCCAGCCCGTTCCGCAGCGTCTCGGGTGCCCGCCCGGCTAGCCCTCCAGCCCCCTCCACAGCGTGTCCACTGCCTGCTCGGCCCAGTCGGCCGGCGCCATCTCGCGGCCCGCTATGTGGCGTGCGAAGAAGGAGCCCACCAGCATCTCCATGGCCAACCTGGGATCGGCGTCGGCCCTCAACTCGCCGCGCTCCTGGCCGCGGCGCAGCAGCTCGGTCGCCATCGCCGAGCGCGGCTCCACCACCCGCGCCCGGTGCAGCTCCAGCAGCTCGGGGTCGGGCTCGGAAAGTATGGATCCGAGCACGTCGAGGCCCACCATCTCGAACCGGGTGGCAAAGGAGACGAGGAACTCCAGCACGGCCGCTCGGGTGCTCACGCCGGGGCCCGGCTCGGGCACGGGGCCCGCGTGGGCGGCCATCGCCGCCGTGGCCAGGTCCGCCCGGTTGCGGTAGCGGCGGTAGAGGGTGGTCTTGGCCACCCCCGCGTCGGCGGCGACCCCCTCCATCGACAGCGCCGCGTAGCCGTGCCCGCGCAGCACCGTCATGGTGGCGGTCCGGATGCGCTCGTCCACCTCGTCGGTGGCGGGCGCGGTCACGCAACCACCTCCCGGGGCTCGGGCACGGGCGCGCCGTGGGCCACGAAGTCGCGTTGGCGCACCAGCACCGCCGACCCGATCGCACCGATCAGGGCCACCACCGCGGTCACGATCAGCAACGCGTTCAGGCCGCTGATGAACGCCTCGTGGCCCAGCTCGATCAGCTGCCCGCGCATCGGCGCCGGCGCGGCGCCCGCCGCCTTCTCGGTGGCCCCGGCGGCCACGGCCGAGGCGAACTCGTCGGCGCGACCGGCCGCCGGGGTGCCGGCCAGCCCGTCGGCTACCGCCACACCCACCTTGTGCTGGAAGATCGCTCCAAGCCCGGCGATACCGGTGGCCAGCCCGACCTGGCGGAAGGTCGAGTTGATCCCCGAGGCCATCCCACTGCGGCGCTGCTCGACCACGCCGATTGCCGTGGAGGCCAGCGGCGGGTTGACGAGCCCGACGCCCACGCCGGCCACCAGGAAGCCGGCCAGCAGCGTGGTCCAGTCATCGGAGGCGGTCACCCCGTGCATCAGGATCAGGCCGAGCCCGACGAGCGTGAGCCCGCCGCCCATCAGCGTGCGCACCGGCATCCGCTCGGACAGCCGCCCGGCGATCGGCCCGACGACAAAGGACAGCACCGACACCGGCAGGAAGCGCAGGCCGGCCTCCAGCGGCGAGTAGTCGAGCACGCCCTGCAGGTAGAGGGTGAGGTAGAGGAACATGGCGAACATCGAGGCCGACAGGCAGAACGCGGCCAGCGACGCGCCCAGGAAGGCCGGCTTGCGCAGCAGCGTCAGGTCGAACAGGGGGTTCTCGCGGCGGGTCTCGATGACCACGAACGCCGCCAGCAGCACCGCGGCGCCGGTCAGGAAGGCCACGATCTGGGTGCTTCCCCAACCCGCGTCGTTGCCCCGCACCAGCGCGAAGATCAGCAGGAACAGGGAGCCCGTGAGCGTCACCGCACCGGGGAAGTCGATCCCGGCGGGGTTGGGGTCGCGCGACTCGGCCACCTTGATCAGCGTGAGCGCCACGGCGAACACTCCCACCGGGATGTTGACCAAGAAGACGGCCTCCCAGCCGAAGGCGTCGGTGAGCACGCCGCCCAGCACCGGGCCCACGGCCACCGAGGCGCCGGTGACCGCGCCGAAGGCCCCGAACGCGGTCCCCCGCTCGCGCCCCTGGAAGGCCTGGGCGATCAGGGCCAGCGAGGTGGCGAACATCATGCCCCCGCCGACTCCCTGGACGCCGCGGAACAGGTTCAGGTGCAGCGGGGTGCTCACCAGGCCACAGCCCAGGGAGGCCAGCGAGAAGACGACCAGGCCGATCACGAACACCCGCCGACGCCCGATCAGGTCGGCCACCGAGCCGGAGACGAGCAGCGTCGAGGCAAGGGTGAGCGCGTAGGCGTCGATCACCCATTGCAGATCGCTGAACGAAGAACCCAGGTCGCGCTGGATCTCGGGAAGCGCGACGTTCACGATCGTCACGTCGAGCAACAACATGAACACGCCGATCAGCACCGCCGTCAGCGTCCACCACTTGCGATCCACGACAACCTCCCGAGCTGGGTTAGGAAACGCTACGTAGCGTAGCGAGGTGGGGACGTGTCCGGCGCCCCAGGGAACCGGACGGCGAAGGGAGGCATCCGACCCCCAGCCCAGAATCCACCCGATGGTGGTCGTCCTCGGCATCGATCCTGGCACCGCGAACACCGGCTATGGCGTGGTGCTCTCCCAGGCCCGCACGCTGGCGGCGCTTGACGGCGGCACGATCCAGACCACTGCCCGTACGCCGCTGGAGCGTCGTCTGGCTCACATCCACGGGCAGGTCGGGGAGCTGATCGCCGAGCACGAGCCGGACGCCCTCGCCATCGAGGAGCTCTACTTCGGCGCCAACGCCCGTAGCGCCTTCGCCGTCGGCCAGGCCCGCGGGGTCGTGCTGCTGGCGGCCGGGTCCGCCGGAGTCCCCTGCTTCTCCTACACGCCCCAGCAGATCAAGCAGGCGGTCTGCGGCTCCGGGAGGGCGGCCAAGGACCAGGTCCAGCGGATGGTCGGCACCCTGCTCTCACTCCCTGAGCCGCCGGAGCCCGACCACGCGGCCGACGCCCTGGCGGTGGGCATCTGCCACGCCAACGGGGCTCCTATGCGCCTGGCGATCACTGGCCACCGAGAAGAGCCGTCTACCGATCGGGCACGGACGCTCAATCGGTCTGGGGCGCTTACCGATCGGGCACGGACGCACGATCGGTCGGAAGCGTTTACCGATTGGGCAGGGATGCCCAATCGGTCTGGGGCATCGTGATCGCCCACGTGAGCGGTGAGGTGATGGTCCGCCGAGCCGGCGAGGTCATCCTCGACACGGCCGGGGGCGTGGGCTATCGCCTGTCGGTGTCGGCGGAGACCCTGCGCGCAGTGCCCGGCTCGGGCCGCCCGGTCACCCTGCACTCGCACCTGGTGATGCGCGACGACGCCATGCAGCTCTTCGGCTTCGCCACCGAGTCCGAGCGCGATCTGTTCCTGATGCTGATCGGCGTGCAGAGCGTTGGGCCCAAGGTCGCCCTGGCCGTGCTGTCGGGCGGCACCCCCAGCGAGCTGCTCTCGGCCCTGGCCGCCGGGGATGTCGCCCGGTTCCAGTCGGTTCCCGGGATCGGCAAGCGCACCGCCGAGCGGATCATCGTCGAGCTGCGCGAGAAGGTGGCGGGAGCGGTGGCCGACGAGATCGTGGTCACCCGTGCCTCCGACGATCCCCGCACACAGGCCCGGGAGGGCCTGGTCGGACTGGGCTTCGACCCGCGCGAGGCCGACTCGCTGCTCGACTCCGCCGGCGGGGACACCACCGAAGAGCTGATCGCCCAGGCGCTGAAGGCGGCCCGATGACAGCCTCTATCCGAACCCCAGGCGTGGAGCGCCTCCAGGACCCCGACGCCATGCCGGCCGAGGAGGAGCTCGACCGCTCGCTGCGCCCGCGCCGGCTCGAGGACTTCGTGGGCCAGCAGTCGGTGCGCGACCAGCTCGGGATCTTCATCCAGGCCGCCAAGGCTCGCGGCGAGGCGCTCGACCACGTGCTGCTGGCCGGCCCGCCGGGGCTGGGCAAGACCTCGCTGGCCCAGATCGTGGCCGCCGAGCTGGGCGCCGCCTTCGTGTCCACCGCCGGCCCGGCGCTCGAGCGCAAGGGCGACGTCGCCAGCTACCTGTCCTCGCTCGAGCCCCGCTCGGTGTTCTTCGTCGACGAGATTCACCGGCTCCCGCGCGCGCTGGAGGAGACCTTCTACCCCGCGATGGAGGACAACCGCCTGCCGATCACCGTCGGCCAGGGCGCGGGGGCGAGGGTGGTGAGCCTGGAGCTGCCCGCTTTCACGCTGATCGGCGCCACCACCCGCGCCGGGCTGCTCTCCACCCCGCTGCGCGACCGCTTCGGCGTGACCCACCGGCTCGAGCTCTACGACCCGCGCGAGCTCGGCTCGATCGTGCGCCGCTCGGCGGGGATCCTCGACGTGGACATCGACGACGACGGCGCCGAGGCCATCGCCTCGCGCTCGCG